>Ga0302325_10017034_pt1 | contig 15383 bp, 13 predicted proteins | sample Palsa_T0_2_FD_201948 | JGI IMG/M metagenome (GOLD analysis project Ga0302325, IMG submission 201948) | Peat permafrost microbial communities from Stordalen Mire near Abisko, Sweden - Palsa_T0_2 | ecosystem: Environmental > Terrestrial > Soil > Palsa > Peat permafrost | place: Sweden: Abisko...
GGATAACCCACCAGAAGACCTTCGGCCTTCATCTTGGCGAGAGCCTCATAGGCCCAATGGTTGGCCGGTACGTCGGGGAAATTGTCCTGGGCCATTGCCGGCACGATTGTGCCGAGCCCCAGAACGAGCGATAATGCGAGCTTCGTGCTTCGCTTCATTCTATAACCTCCAAGTTATTGGTTCAAACGCGGTCTCGAACCATTTCCCCGATAACACCTGGTTTCCACCGGGGCGACGAGTCGACTACCGCGAAACATCCGATCCCAATGAACCCCAAAACGCATTAAAAATGCAAGGGCAGCGAGGGTTCGAAAGCTTCTATGAAAACTACGCAACACGTCTCGGTTCAGTGCCCGGGACCGCAGGGTGCCTCAGCTAGGAATCCATCTGGGAGTTCCACGCTTACAGATCTTTAAGCTTCGTCAGAATAAACCTTCTCTCCGCCAGGTTAACGGTCAGATCCAGGGCTCGTTGGTAAGCCGCCCGGGCTGCCTCCGGCTCGCCGGTTTGAGCGAGCAGTTCCCCACGGGCGGAGTGATAGAGTGGATACTCGTCCAGTTCAAGTCCGTCCAGCAGCTTGAGCGCCGGTTCGGGGCCGTGAACCATCGACATCGCGGCGGCGCGGTTAAGGGTCACGATAGGAGTTGGTTGAACCTGTTCTAACACCTCATAAAGCGTGACTATTTGCTCCCAGTCTGTTTCCTCAAAAGATGCGGCCCGGCAATGCAGCGCAGCGATGGCGGCCTGAACGGCGAATGGACCAACTTGCCGGGAGAGGCTGCTCTCCACCAACGGAAGCGCCTCCTCGATTTCAGCCAGGTTCCACAATGATCGTTTCTGGTCTTTCAGTACGATCAAATCACCCACCGAGTCAGTCCTGGCCGGACGCCGTGAATTTTGCAACAGCATGAGAGCCAATAACGCAATCGGCTCCGGAGTAGATTCCGGCTCTAAGAGTGGAATCAGTTGACGTACAAGGCGAATCGCCTCGGCCGACAGATCAGCATCAGATGTATCTGAATAGCCCTGGTTGAAAACAAGGTACAGGGTGGCAAGTATTGCGTCAAGTCGATCGGGCATATCTGCCTGATCGGGCACCTTATAGGGGATTCCGGCGTCGCGGATCTTCGATTTCGCCCGAACCAGGCGCTGAGCCATCGTTGTCTCTGGGACAAGGAATGCGCGGGCGATCTGAGGTGTGCTGAGCCCGCCCATCGATCGAAGAGTGAGCGCGACCTGAGCCTCCACCGAAAGCGCGGGGTGACAGCACGTGCAAAGGAGCTGTAGTCGGTCGTCGGGAATGTCGCTTACGTCCTCATCAGCCGGGTTCGGATTTTCGGTGTCCAATAGTTGCCGCAATTTCTCCCGGCGGCGAATCGCGTCGATCCCCTTGTTGCGCGCCGTGACCAGAACCCATGCCCGCGGCGAAGCGGGGAGCCCGCCCAACCGCCATTGGGAAACTGCCGCCGCGAACGCCTCCTGGAGAGCGTCCTCCGCGAGCTCGAAGTCCCCGAGCTGCCGTATCAGAGTCGAGAGTAGCTTCGCCCACTCGGTTCGGTGGAGTTCGGCGACCGCTGCATCAGGCTGGACTTCTGAATAAACCATGGAAAATAGAGTGCCTCGTCGATTTTGGCGAATCCTGTTCGACCCTTCTTCGAGTTCGACTATGAATTACATGCTGCTGATCTACCGTCGAGAGTCGCCCGACGACCCAATGATGACCGCCGAGCAGGCATTGCACGCCTGTGACGGCCTGACCGAGCGCCTGCATGCGGCTGGAAAGCACATCTCAAGCGGAGTTTTGCAGCCGACTTGCACATCCACCAGCCTTCGCCTTCGCGACGGAAAGCGGTTGGTGACAGATGGCCCATTCGCCGAGACTCGAGAGCAATTGGCCGGGTATGTGATGGTCTACGCAACCGACCTCGACGACGCTCTCTCGATCGCGTCCGAGCACCCGGTCGCGAAATTCGGAACGGTGGAGATTCGACCGGTCCTGGCCCTCAACGACTTCGGACCGGCTCCAACGGGCTAGGGCTGCACAACCCAATCGCTGACGGTTCTTACCGTGCCATTGGAGAATGTCACGGTACCACCACCCGTTGCGTCGAATGAAAAGCTCGCCGGCAGCCCGGTGTCGGAGCCGCTGATCGTGCCGCTATAGGTGGAAGTCGGGGTCACCGCCATTGTGGCCGTAAGCGACGCAGAGTCCTTGCTCGTGAGGCTGTAGGACGTATCGGCTTTGTAACTCAGCTTTTCTGTCTGGGTATAGCCGTTGTCCAGCGCGACTGACGTTGTGGCAGTGCCGGTAACGGTCTCAGATGCTCCGAACGTTATCGAATTTTGAGTGTCCGTTTCCCCGATGTTGGGCATCGAATAGGAGATACTTCCAACGATCCCGACAATCACGTTGCTGCTGTTCTGGATCTCCGACTCGGCGTAGTTGCCGGTCAAGCCACTGTATGTCCCAGCCGTCACCGTGATCGGACCCGTTGCAGCAAGGGCCTTGTCGCTGTACTGGTACTTCATCAGGCCCGCCGCGGTGGTCCCACTCTGGGTGGTGAACAATTGCTCCTCGTAGTCGTCCGGGGCGAGGTTTATCTTCTCGTACAGGCCGAGCCGGGGATCGAGTCCTGCAAGGTTGTGGGTCGCGGATTTTGGACCGAAACCCCAAAAGCTCATTCCTACGGCACTTTGACCGAACGCGGTTATATTGTTGGTGGTGTCGGTGATCGTTTTGGAGAAGCCGGTTCCACCGGACGTGTTTTCGCCCGAGCCACCCCCGGAACCACCTCCGCACCCGATCAACAACGCGGCGACACCCAGACAGACGACAACCGATGCTCGAATCAATCTCAACTCAACTCCCACAGATTCCGTTCTCACGACCGGAACACCCTTGTAGAGAGTATCCCACCTCACACTGCACCAACGATTTGGCGCTGTGGGCCGTCTATTGTTCCGGACCTCTCGTTTGTGACGGAACATTCCGATTGTTGCGCGGTTGACGGCTCGGGAGACTGCTTACGTTGACGGGTGATCCAAAAACAACTTATAATCTCTCTCGGTCAGTTCATGACCGCGCTCTTTCCAGGACGATCCTATGAGGTTTCAGTGAATCGGCTATTAATTCCAGCAATTTGTCTCGGCTCGATGGCGAGCTGCCTTTCCATGGCCCAATCGTGGGTTGCCGTGCAAAACGTCCCGAACATCGGGGCCTACAACCCCCTGCTCTTAACGGACGGGACCGTAATGGTCCAGGACGCGGTCGCAAACGACTGGTGGAAGCTCACCCCTGACGCATCCGGCAATTACGTCGATGGCACTTGGACCCAGTTGGCTAACACCGGTAATTGGGCCCCCCTCTACTACGCCTCGCAGGTCATGACGGACGGCCGAGTCTTTGCAATGGGCGGCGAGTACGATGGCGATGGTCCTCCAGTTTGGGACAACACGGGGGAAATTTACAACCCGGCAACCAACACGTGGACCTCTTTAGCCGCTCCCAGCGGTTGGAGCCAGATTGGAGACATGGCCAGCGTCAGCCTGCCGAACGGCGATGTGATGTTCGCGGACCCGCTAAGCGCAAACTGCGCGATCTTCAATCCGACCACGAACACGCTCACTGCGCCATACGGCAGCGGAAAGCCCGATGGCTACAACGACGAAGAAGGGCTGACTCTGCTCCCGGACGGTAACATTTTTACAGTCAGTTGTTGGAACGCCGATCAAGCGTACGAGTTCAACACACAAACCGCGACTTGGAGCAGTCTGCCGAACACTCCATACGGGATCGTCGACGTCCCTGATGCCGAAATCGGCCCCGCCGTCCTTCAGTACAACGGCTCGATTATCCAGTTCGGCGGGAACGGCTCGAATGCGATCTTTAACCCGGCGACCAGCACTTGGAGCAGCGCCCCGAGCTTCCCAAAGATCACGGCCGGTCAAATCGAATGCGCCGACGCCCCGGCGTGCCTATTGCCGAATGGAAATGTGTTGGTCGAGGCATCCCCCGGGTACGGCAACATCGGCTGCTACTTCTACATTTGGAACGGGACGAGCCTCACTCAGATCACGGGCACTCCGGACGCAGCCGATGCTCCCGGCTATGCCCCGAACTTCCTCACTCTGCCAAACGGCCAGATCATGGAGACTGACCAATCTTCGGATATCGAGCTCTACAACCCTGGTGGCACGCCGGTCGCGGCTGCGGCGCCATTGATCACGGACGCCCCTTCGCAGCTCAAAGCCGGAGCTTCATACATCATTTATGGCCAGCAATTCAATGGTCTCTCCGGAGCGAGCGCCTACGGTGACGACGAGCAAAACGAGACGAACTACCCGATCATCAAACTCACCATGTCCACCGGCACGGTCTACTACTGCAAGGAATACGGCCCAAGCACGATGGGGATTTGCACCGGTACCACGACCGTCTCGACCCACTTCACAGTCCCCCAGGCGGTTCCGATCGGCACTGCAAAGTTGCAGGTCGTCACGAACGGTATCGCTTCGAACGCGGTAAGCGTCTCGGTTGAGCCTCCAATCGGGGCAACCAGTGTCTCCGTTTTCCAGGGGACCAACGGACATGGCACTATCGCAAGCCTCTCAACGGTGGACGGGAATTGCTATACGGCTGACTCCGAGAACTCGAGCGCCGGACAAGTGGTGGCGGTCGAAGCAACCTTCAACCTGCCGCAAAGCACGGTCCAGAGCATCGGCTTACGTGGTTCCGCAGCCGCTCGATCGGGCGCAACGGAGCAAGCGTACGCCTACAACTTCGTGTCCAAGACCTGGATTCTAATTGGAGACACAAGCTTCATCGGCTCCTCTCAAACTGCGATCACGGCGATTACGAGCAGTAACGCGTCGCAATTCGTGAATACGGCCAACAACAATCAGGTCGAGCTGATTATTCGTTCGGTCCTTCCTGCCCACGTGTCGACCAACCCATACGTGATCTCGGTTGACCAGTTGGCGATCCAGTACTCGTAAGCTGGTTACTTTCAAGTAAGCAGGGTGCTCCGAGAAATCGGAGCGCCCTTTTTGTTTGCCGGTGGATAATGACCCCACGTGAATCCGCCGGTCCCTCGAGTTCTATTCGGTGTCCGCTTGGCGGTCGCCGCGTTATGGCTGTTCGAGGGCCTCTGGCTCAAAGTGATCGCTGAAGACACTCACGAGCTGAAAATCGTGCAAACCGCGACGCAGGCTTTCCATCTGCCGGGGCTGCAGACCATGGTGGGAATCGGACTTGGGGAGACCGTTCTGGCGGTCGCGGTCGCGTCGGGACTCTGGGCCAAGGCGCTTGCTTGGCTTCAGGCAGCCGTTTTGCTTTTGCTTAACCTGCTTGGAATTCTCCTTGGCGGCGGCGAGATTGGGAGCCCGATTTCACTCCTCGTTCACAACTTGCCCACGTTCGCCTGTCTGGCCATTCTGGCGACCTGCGGCGCCGGTTCCTGGAGGCGGGAGCGCTGAGCCTCGAGACCGGTTCAGCGTGGAGTCAGGCGCCTTTCCGCGGGCGGGGTGAACCCGAGATTGTCTTTGCCCAGGTGCGGGAGGATGTGTCGTTAGAGGCAGCTCTGGCCAAAGGTCGATGTCTTTGTATCTCGTCCGGAGGTGAGACCGCTTTCTCACTCCTCGCGTCTGGCGCTGAAACCGTAGTGACTGTCGATATCAACCCTGCGCAGAACTATTTGGTGGAACTCAAGCTCGCCGCTATTACACGGCTGCCGTATGAAGACCTGGTCGCGGCAGTCACCACGGATGCCAAGCCAGCTTACGAAAAACTCCGTGGCGAGCTTGAGGTGCCCGCCCAGCAGTTCTTCGACCGGCGCACGGAGGCGCTTGGCAGCGGTCTCCTCAACATCGGCAGAGGAGACCGCGCAATCCGGCTCATGGCGCGGCTGCTGGAGACTTTCCTTGTCTCCCCGGCGACGGTCGACAAGCTTCTGACCTCCCAAAGCGTCGATGAGCAGAAGCAGCTCTTTCAGAGTTGCTGGAACACGGTTCGATGGCGAATTTCGACCGAGATCGCGTTCCACCCACGCCTCCTCCGACTGCTGTTTGGGCAAATCGTATCGGCAGCCATTCCGCCCGATTTCGGAAAGTGCTTAAGAAGTGACATCGCAGCCGTCCTCACGGCAGAAGGAATATCTGAGAACACGTACGCATGGCAAGCCCTCCGCCAACGCTTCCCGACCGGCGCCGTCCCAATGTGGCTTACCGCCTGTGCCGTCGCAACGGTGAAAGGGAAGGCGGCCGCTCTGCAGATCTTGACGCTGGACGTCAGACGCGCGCTCCGGGAATCGGGGCCGTTTGACTTCGTAGCCCTATCCAATGTGGTGGATCTCGAGCCCAAACTGAACCGGTCCGATCTCACACGCGCCCTGAGGGAATCGATTCGACCGGGCGGACTCGTGGTAAGCCGAAGCCTCTTCGGAACGATCCACTCGCTACTGCCGGAGTTGGGCGTGGATTGGCGCAGTGTCGCTCGTCCCAATATCGCTGATCGATCCTTCTTCTGCCGGGCCTCAGAGATCCTGGAGCGAACCTAAGTGAGCCACCTGATTAAACGCCACCCCCTGCCCGTCAAGTCATTCTTGCGGCGCTCGCTCGTGCTTGCCTACTCGGTGCCGCAAGAACTGGTCCAGCCGTTACTGCACCCGGGATTGGAGCTGGATACCTTTAAAGGTCATGGATTCTTCGTGGTGGCGATGGTCCAGTCGGAACGTCTTCGGCCCGCTTTCCTGCCTTCAACGCTCGGAACCTCCTTCTTCCTTGCCGGTTACCGCCTCTTCGTCCGCTACCGGACCCTTGGTGGGAAGACCCTTCGCGGGCTGCAGATTCTCGGTACCGAGACTGACCGGCCGCTGATGGTGGCGGCCGGCAATCTGTTGACCCACTACCAGTACGGGCTCGTGCGCGCCGACGTGGTTGCGGAGGGGTCGTCGCTGTCCGTGAAGGTCGTTCGAGACGGAGCCGTTACCCTCGACGTGGAGGCGGACTTGGGAGCACATGAGCTTCCCGAGGGATCGATCTTCAACACCCCGGCGGAGGCCCGACGATTCGCGGGCCCGATGCCCTTCACGTTCGACTACGAACGTGAAACGCACTCGATTGTTAGGGTGCAGGGGAGACGCGAGAACTGGGATCCCGTACCCGTTCGCACCCGCATCGACGTTCATCCCGACTTCAGCCGCTTCGGGATTCCCTCGGAGCCCCCAGCGCCGGCGAGCGCCTTCTACCTCGAGGGCGTGCCCTACCGGTGGGATAAGGGAATCGTCGAGAGGCTCCCTTGAGCCGCCGGCCGTTCCAAGGCGCCCTTCAAATCTTGCGTTACAACTGGGGGTTTTACGTGACCGGGATCGTCGGGCTGACGATTGGCCTCGGACTGCTCGTGAAAGTCCCCTGGCCACGATGGCTCTTTGATCTCGGGGCTGCGGGACTCGGCCTCGGCGCGTGGTGGCTGCTCGCGTCCATTCTGGTGAGCTACTGGATCTACGACGCCAGCAACTTGATGGAATGGGGCTGGTTGACCGACCGAGTCGAGAGCCGGCCCGGACGGTGGGTCAACCTCCACGCCGGTCTCGACGAGTCCAGCCCAAGCTTGGCCAAGAAGTGGGGGCCACCCCTCCAGGTATTCGACATCTTTGACCCCACTGAGATGACGGAGCCATCGATTCTCAGGGCTCGCAAGACGGCGGTTAACGAGCTGACGCCGGTCTCTGTCTCACCAGACGAACTCCCGCTTGCCGCAGCCTCGATCGACCTTGCCTGCGTGCTTTTTGCCGCCCACGAGCTGCGGTCGCACACAGCGAGGCTTTCATTTTTCCATGAGGTAAGGCGCGTCCTCGCCACGGGTGGCACGTTCGTGGTCGTAGAGCACCTGCGCGACCCCGCAAACTTCATTGCGTTTGGCCCGGGATTCATGCACTTCATGGCTCAGAATGAGTGGAAGTTGCTTGGTCGCAAAGCAGGCTTCAGGTTGGTTGCGGAAAGCCGAAAGACCCCTTTCGTGAAACTGCTTCTGTTTCAAAAAACATGAATCCCGTCGTCCTCAATCTAGAGATCTGCGTCTCCACGCTGGTCGTACTCGGACTGGCCCACGCATACTTCCCGAAGAGGTTTCGCTGGGCTGAGGAAACCCGGGATCTATCCCCTTTGACGCGACAGGTGTTTTCCGTCCACAACGCGTTTATCGGATTGACCGTGATCATGATGGGTCTCATCTCATCCCTGTGTGCCCAGGAGTTGGTCCGCCCTTCCCGCCTGGCTGCTGTGCTTCTCGCGGGGCTAACCGCTTTTTGGGGAGCGCGACTGTACGCCCAATTTAAGATTTACGACGAACAGTTATGGCTCGGGAAAAAGTTCGAAACCCGGATCCACATCGCTCTCTCGCTTTTTTGGGTTTACGTCACTGGGACGTTCGGGTATTCAGCTTGGCTTCAATTGACATCGTGATCGAGATTGGTCGCCATTCTTCGCAGGACAGGCAGGTTTGAGGGGGTGTAGAATCGACGACGATAAGACAATGAGAAGTAAGCTGCATTTAAATACCGCGTGCCGGCTGTTTGCCTTAGCGGTGATTACAACCGTGCTGGTAGGCCCATCGGTTTCCCAGAAAGATAACCACCAACGCACCCCACCGCCACCCCCCGCCCACGCTAGGCGTGAGGTCGTTCGAACTCAGAACTTCGTTCCTCGCGGCGGGCAGGCGCCGGCTCGCCAGGCGCCACCCCAAAGGACGATCGATACCTCGCGCCCTCCCATCACGCGGCCAATCATCCGCCATCCCGAAATCGAGCCCCAGACGCGTGCGGCAGTCCAGCGCAAGTTCACCAAGACTCCCCAAGGAAGGAAGTACGACAACGGACTGACCCTCCATCACGGGGTCAAAGTGTCCGCGAGTTGGCAGCGAAGATACTTCCCAAAGGGCGTCTATCACTTCCAGCACTACCGCTCGGCCTATCTCCGGGGAGCTTGCTACGTGTCTCCGTTCGGCTTCTATTTCGGAGTGTGCTGCCCTTACATCGATATCGCGATCTGTGGCGAATATCCGCCCACCGTCAACTACATAGACATCCCGGTCTATGCAGGATCCAACTGCCAAGGCTGGGGCTCCGAGCAGAGCCAAAATCTGTTTAACGATCCGAACCTCGACCAAGAGGACCCCGGGCTGTTGAATGCGGTTGACGAATTGACCGAGACCTTCCAAAACGGGAACATCGATGCAATGGCTTCGTTGGTCGATCCCAACGTCCGAGTCGCCATTTTCCTTCGCGGTCACTACCGGTACTCGCTTACGGCGGACGACTTCTTGGATCTGACTCGCGACGCGATACAGTCGACCCAGAACCAAGAGTTTGTGCTGGACTACCTGCACCAGCCTGCCCCCGGCGTATTCACCGTATCCGGGCATCAGGTCTACACCGTCAACGGCGGGACGCGAACGGTGTACGTTAGCTACGCGCTTCAGGACGTGGGCGGACAGTGGACTCTCACCCAGGTGTGTACTGCGCCCGACCGAGTCCAGAATCTCGCGCAGTAGAGGAAAGGAGGTTCACTTGGCAGGCCTGTCCCAACGACCGGACTGGCCTGCTGTTCTGTCAGAGCCGTCAAACCGGCTCCCCTCCCCGTAATATGATGAGATGGGGAAGGTCTGGAGGGTCGAGATGCTCGGTACCTTTCGGGCGCTCCGGGCGGGAGAGGTAGTCGTTCGTTTTCGCACTCGGCGAGCGGCCTCGCTGCTCGCCTACCTAGCCTATTTCCCCTCCCGGGTCCATCCTCGCGACGAACTTGCCGAACTCCTTTGGCCGGAGCTGGAAATCTCGCCCGCGCGTCATAACCTGAGGCAGGCCCTATCCTCGCTCCGTGCAATCTTGGAGTCTCCGCCGATCTCCGAGGGATCGATCCTTCGATCGGTGGGGGATTCCATCCAGCTCAATTCAACTCACGTCGAAACCGATGTGCAAGAACTTCAGGAGCTAGCGGCCGGAGCGAGGAAGACTCGCGACAGGGAAGCGTTGCTTCGTGCAAGAGAGCTCTATGCCGGGGAGTTGCTGCCGGGGTTCACCGAGGAATGGATTCTCCTGGAGCGCTTGCGGCTGGAGGACCTCTACCTTTCATTGCTTCGTATGAGCGCACGGGGGGAGGAACCGGAGGAGGCGATCGCTCAACTCCAGGTCGCCCTGGCTCAGGATCCGCTGGACGAACGACTTCACATTGAAGTCATGCGCCGCTATCTTGCGCTCGGCGCCCGGGATCGCGCGTTGGATCAGTACGAACGGCTCAAGTCCGCACTGGAGCAGTCGTTCGGCCGGGCTCCCAGCCCGGAAGCGACCCAGCTCGCGGCCCGAGCGAGGATGTCGGCCAATGAAGGCGTCCCTGTCCCAAGCGACATCCCAGACCAACCCAGCCGAGAAAGCCCACGCGTGAGCCTCCCCGTCCAGAGCAACCGGTTCTTTGGCCGGACTCGGGAAACCCAGGAATTACTAGAAAAGCTCGAAGATCCCGACACTCGACTCCTCACCGTGCTTGGCCCTGCCGGGGTAGGAAAGACGCGTCTCACATCGGAAGTGGCAACCCGCGTTGCAGGTGAGCTCGGATGGGATGCTTGGTTCGTGCCGATGGCCGAACGGTTCAACGCGGGCGAGCTCGGAGAGGCGATCCTTACCGCAATCGAACCCAACCGAACCCGCCACGAAAACGAAGCGGAGCGGCTCGGTCAGCTCACTCGGGATCGCCGCTCGTTGGTGGTTCTGGACAACCTCGAGCAGATCGCCGAAGATGCGGGCGCCATCCTCAAACCCCTTCTCCTCGCTGCGCCGAACGTCGTGATCCTCGCCAGCTCCCGCCAACCGCTTAACGTAGCGGAGGAGAGGCTCTATCCCATCGAACCGCTTCCTCTCGGAGGAGGCTTCGACTCGCCAAGCATGCAGCTCTTCATCGACCGCTGCCGGGCGGTTCGACCCGATCTCCGGATCAGTCCGCGCAATGCTGAGGCGATCGCTTCGCTTTGCGCGCGGGTGGATGGTATGCCACTTGCGATCGAGATCGTCGCCGGTCTCGGCAGTACCCTTTCACCAACCCAGTTGGTGAACCATCTCCCGGATCACATCACCGGGTTGGAGTCGCGCCGCAAGGACGTGCCGGATCGGCATCGTAGTCTGGGGGCGGCCATCGATTGGAGCTATGGCTACCTCGATCCTCAGTTGCAGGCCGTCTTTCGGGGTCTCAGCGTCTTCCGCGGCGGCTTCACGGTCGACGCGATTCAGGAGATCTGCTCCCCTCGGAATCCGTTCCAGGCCATCCAATCGTTGGTCGAACGGTCGCTGGCGCTATGTCTGCCGGAGCAAGAGGGTCTTCCCCCACGATTCTCGCTCCTGGTTGCGTTCCGCGAATATGGGGCCGAACGGCTCACCGCCGACGAGATGCATGAACTCCGGGAGCGGCATGCGGAGTTCTATTTGCGTCTCGCTCCGCCGAACCGGCCGTTCTGGAGCATCGAAGAACAAACGGCCGCCCATGCCGCTATCGAGGCCGAGTATGACAACCTCACCTCGGCTATCGAGTTTTCGCTGGACGAGGGCAACTTGGACCGGTGCATCGGGCTTTTGCAGGTCCTGTCAGTCAGGTGGCTGTCACGCGGGCCGAGGGCCACTGAGCGGCGCCTCATCGCTGCGATCTCAAACAATGGCGGCCTCGATCAATTGAGACCGGAACTCCGTGTCCAAGTCAAGCGGATGCGAGGCACCACGTTCATTCGCTCGGGAGACTATCAGGCGGCTTACGACGCGTGCCGGGAGGCGGTTAGGATTGCGGAAGACACACAAGATTTACCGTTACTTGCCACCTGCTACTCAGGGCTCTCCGTTTGTGCCGGCTACCTCAGCCGGTTCGAAGAGTGCCTGGAACTGAACCGGCAGGTTCTCCAACTCGTAGGCGATCAAGACCTCATTCTTGCTGAGCGCTCCCACCTTGGCATGGGATCAGTGCTGCTGAGCTACGGACGGCTCGACGAGGCGGCCGAAGCCCTGAGTGAGGCAAGGCGCATCAGCCAGGCACTTCGCGGAGGCGAACCGGACGCCCTTATCGTGGTGAACCAAGCCCGCGTTGCGCTGGATCGAGGTAAGCCGGATCATGCGCTCGCACTGGTGGGTGAGGCGATGAGAATCAGCAAGCGGCTTCACGACGAGTTCACACTTGCAGTGGCGTTGACCGTCCTTTGCCGGTGTCAGATGCTCGCAGGCGACTTCACGGCCGCCATCGCAACGAACCTGGCCGCCCTTGAACGGTGCGTTCAGGGCGACTTCCCGTTTTTTGTCGAACTCTGCCTGAGAACTCACGCCCGCCTCTGGGCTGAGCAAAGACCACGACCGGAAGCAGTCACGCTCGCCGTTTCGGTTGCGGATGCGCAGGCGTTGCCTGAGTCCGATGAGCAGGTCGCACTCCAAAAGCTGCAAGCCCAACTTATGCCAGAGGAATTCGAGCTGGCTCGGGCCCGCGGGCTGGGGATGACGCTCAACGCGGCGGTTCAAATGGTGCTCGGCGAATAGCTGTTGACGGATTGTTGACGGCTGCCCAGTAACATGCGGCCCATGAAGTTGGATCGGCGCAGCCAGGACGGATTTACCCTCATCGAGTTGCTTGTTGTCATCGCCATCATCGCCATCTTGGCGGCCATCCTGTTCCCCGTTTTCGCCCAGGCCAAGGCTGCCGCAAAAAAGACAGTTTGCCTGTCCCAAACTAAACAAATCGGCCTCGGCACCCTGATCTACTGCAACGACTACGATGATAACGAACCTCTTATGGAGATCGGCGGCCAGCCCGGTTTCGACCCGTCACCCGATGGTCCAGCGCCGACGATGGTCTTCGTCTTTTGGTTCGGAGGAGTTGGGCTCGACTTTAACAACCCGTCCAAGGGTTGGCAGATTGAACCGACCTACGGCCTGCTCTATCCGTACATGAAGGACCAGGCGATCATGGCCTGCCCCTCCGCGACCGTGCCCATGGACTTGGACGGCGGCCTCCAACACGCGTTCAACCTCGGCTATGGCGTGAATTACAACGTTATCGGGCCGCCCTTTGACTTGGGCGGCAACGGCTCCGCCACCACAACCCAGATGAGCGCGCCCGCGGATACGATCCTCCTCTCCGACGCGGCAAGCGCAATCGAAGATCCCTCCCTGGGTCTAGAGCCATCATTCATCCTTACGCCCCCATCTGCCGGCGGGCCTCCCACGATGTACGGCGTGCATTCGCAAAAGTGCAACGTCGCCTGGTGCGACGGGCACTCGAAGTCGGCGACTCCCACTCCGCGGCCTGCCAGCTACTTCCCGGATGCCAATCTGCAGAACCTGTGTGATTCCAGCTTCATGGGCGACATCATGAATCCCCAATATCCTTACGGGTCGCAGTATCAGGACTACTACTTCAGCATTGCCAAACCCAATTGAGAACTACACTGCTCCTCTTCGTCGTAGTTGCCGCAGCCGGCTGTGGCCGGTCGCCCGCTAACTCTCCTGCCCCAGTCTCGCCGTCTTCGGCCTTCGCGTACAAGCTGAGCTCGATGCCGCCGGACCAGCGCGCTGCTTACGCGAAAAGCCACCTGGACGAGGCGATCGGAGCGGGGCGGATCGCGGTACCGTCTGGCGGTAAACCATGATCCGCCCACTTCTCTTCGCCGCTTCCATCGTCCTGACGGGCGTTGCGTTCGGGAACGGCTATCTCTCCATCGGAGACTCGGCACCCGCCCTTGCGCATGCTATCTGGGTCAAGGGCGAACCGGTTAGGGCCTTCGATCCCAAGCAGCTTTACGTCGTCGAGTTCTGGGCCACCTGGTGTGAACCTTGTAAAGAGAACATCCCCAACCTCACCGCTCTTGCTCACAAATATCAGGGACGGCTCACAATCACCGGGGTGAGCATCTGGGAGTCGACCGATCACCAAGACGCTGGGTACCTCAAGCGAGTCAACGCGTTTGTGACCAGCGAAGGCGACAAAATGGACTACACGGTCGCCGCCGACGATTTGGCGGGTGACACGGCAAACTCTTGGATGAAAGCGGCCGGGGAAGGAGGGGTCCCAATGTCCTTCGTGGTGAAGGACGGCAAGATCGCCTGGATCGGCCATGCCCAGGGCTTGGACGACGTGCTCTCCCAGATCACCGCCGGCACTTATGACTTGGCCGCCGCCAAGTCACGGCGCGAGTTGGAGGTCGAGGCGATCCGCCCGGTGCAAGAGGCGATGCAGGCTAAGCAATTTGCCAAGGCCCTCACCCTCATGAGCCAGATCGTAGCCAAGCGGCCAACCATGGATCGCTATTACCAGTACAACCGATACGTTGCCACGGCCCATCTCGACCTTGATCGAACCAAAGCGATGAGCAACTCGATCATTACCGATTCGAACGGAGAGATCGGCGCCTACCAGATGATGTGCTCGGTCTACGCGAGCGAAAAGGACCTTTCGCAACCCGCCTACGCGTATGGGATGACACTGGTTAAGCTGGCTCTCGCCAAGAAGGACCGAGAATACATGTTCCTCAGCATGGCGGGAGCGGTGAGTGAGTCCCTCCACCACCACGACAAAGCCGTCGAGTTCGCAGAGGAGGCAGTCGCGGCTGCCGAAAAGGATCCGCACGCACCGGCCCCGTTCGTGGAATTTCTAAAACGAAACGTCCAAGCTCTCACCGCCACAAGCGGAACCGGCTAAGACTTCTTGAACAGGTAGCGAAGGTAGGTCTCGAAGTCATCAGGCGGCACCCCTGACAGGTCAAAGCAAGTCGGGCTGTCCACCGGGGTTGTCCGCCTGTAGACGAATGTATGCTCGCTATTCTCGGCCGTGGCTGGGTTGACGCTCAACAATTCAATCAGGCCGTCCATTTGGGGCAAAGTCACTCCAGCATCTGGTTTCTGGCCGAACACCCGGAACGGTAAGTCGAAGGGCATCGTTGAGCTGCCCGATTCCAGCCAGGTCTCGATCCCGAGAGCGTTCAGTTCATCCATCAGGCTGGCCAATGCCTTCTTGCCAACCTCATTCCGGGACTTGTGCCACGCATTGTCGTCATCGGGCTTGGCCGGAGGCGCCGATTGAGCCTCTCCGTTCGCAAGCTCAGCCAGGCCCCCTTGCGACTCAAAGAACGGGTTACTGGGAACGACGTGCTCAACCATTTGAGACAGCAGGTCGACAGGATCCAGACCGCGCTCCCGGATGAACCCAACCCGCGCGGGAACCGTGTAACCGAACTGAAAAACGCTGGGAGCTCCCGTCTGCAAGGACACCTCCGCTCCGAATGTGGCCTGCCCTGCCGTCCCGGCCGGCGCGGGCGCCTCATAGCCTCCGGTCACCGTGTCTTCCACGATCAGCCGATGAATTCCCGTTTT
>Ga0302325_10017035_pt1 | contig 15382 bp, 9 predicted proteins | sample Palsa_T0_2_FD_201948 | JGI IMG/M metagenome (GOLD analysis project Ga0302325, IMG submission 201948) | Peat permafrost microbial communities from Stordalen Mire near Abisko, Sweden - Palsa_T0_2 | ecosystem: Environmental > Terrestrial > Soil > Palsa > Peat permafrost | place: Sweden: Abisko...
AAGCGGCTTCCAGAAACTGTTATTCATGTTCTACTCCCCAAAGCTGATGTGGGCGACAAGCTAGTGGCCCGCCGCCCGGGTGTTATCTGGTGGACGCGGGAAAGAGAGCCGAGGACACACCGCAATTGCGCTAGGTGGACGAGCTTTCTTCTCACGGCGGGTGCACGACGCGGAACCCTTGTGAACTGAGCCGTGAAGCCATGAACAGGAAAACGACCCGAGTCTTGGAACCCAGACGCTCGGCATCGGACCAGGACCTAGAAATAATACCTGCGCAAGCCGAGTTGGATAAGCCGCGTCCTCCAAGTTAGAGCGAGCCCCCTGGTATGACGCCAGACAACACGGAAACTAACTCAATTGCCTTCAATGATGAGGCTAAAGGTGGTCGCCGGCAATGGCCACTTTCTCCGATTGGGATATGACCACTAAAACCCTCGGACACACCGCAGGTGTCCTAGTTGGTAGCTTTTCTCGCGGTAAGCGCGCAACTCAGAGGTGAAGACCACGGAGCGCGGCGAAGCGGGCCGTGACCCAAGTTCGCGAAGCGCGAGGGAGCGGTTGTCTTTGCCGGCTCGCCTCAGGAAGAAGCCGCTCCCTTTGGTCACGGCTCGGTCACGGGAAGAAACCGCTCGCTTTGGTCGCGGCGCAGGAACGGACCCTTAGAAGCTCAAACGCGCTGCAAGCTGGATGACGCGCGGACTGGCCGTGGTCGAGATTTGACCAAAGGTCTCGCTACCTATGTTGGTGCTGGGCAGACCGAACTCCGCGTGGTTAAAGGCATTGAAGAAGTCCGCGCGGATTTCCAAATGCGTGCGCTCGGTGATGGTGGTTGTCTTCGCCAGACTCAGATTGACGTTGAATTGGTCGGGCCCGCGATACTCGTTGCGCCCGGATGTGCCGTATGTGTACACCCCGGCCGGGTAAACGGCGTTGAATGCATCCGGATTGAACCAGTAATTGCCGCTAGCCGGGCCCCCGATGTTCTGGTTGTCGAGCGTCTGAGTCTGCTTCGGATTGAAATAAGTGACCGGGTTCACTTGATTCGCGAGGACCAACCCCTGGTCACCGGCTCCGGATGGCCCAGGATCGGTGCTTTGAGTACTGAGCCCCGAGAAAATAGTCATGGGAGCGCCGGTGCGGAAGGTGATGATCGGATACAAGCTCCAGCCTCTGGTCAGCCGCTTTGAACCGCTGGACCACATCTTATAAAACGGCAGCTCCCAAGTTCCGCTGAAGGCGATGTAGTGCCGCAAATCAAAATCTGAATCCGCGCGGAAACGATCCCAATCCCAGGCCGGAACCTGCGAGTTGGTGGATCGGAACCCGGAGGCATTGTCGATGGAGTGGCCGTAAGTCCAGGAGAACTGAAGCTGCACATTCCCGATCTTGGTTTCACCGAAGCGCTTGTTCAATCCCACAGCCAAAGAATTGTAAACGGCGTTCACGACGTTATCGAACTCGGGCATGAACGTGAAGGCCTGACTGACTTGGTTAGCCGCCTCGTACGCGACGACGGCTGGGTTCAAGTCGAAAATCCGCGTATTGCCGCCGATCGGGAAGGGGTCTGCATCCTTCAGTGCCGTAAGTCCGTGCGAGTCCGAGCCGATGTAAGAGACCTCGAGGGTCATATCCTTCATCAATTCCCGTTGGATGCTCAGGTTGTATTGATAGATGTAGGGTGTCTTCAAGTGTGGATCGACGTAAAACAGGCCCGCGCCTCCCACTGGCACGAGGCCTGCGTTGGCAAAACTGATGTCGTGATTCGGCGGCTGAGACGGGAATGGATCGGGCGTGCCGTTGGCGACGAACGGAGCGCTCATGTAGTTTGAGGGCGACGTAGGATTGGCGCTCAACGGGTTGAAGAAAAAGAAGGCATAGCCGAAAAACGGCGGCTGACCGTTGAATTGCAGGTTATCTTCACCCTTGAGTATGTCGTAGAAGATGCCGCCTCCGCCGCGAATGCTGGTTTTGCCATCGCCCTTGGGATCCCAGGCAAAGCCAAACCGAGGCGCGAAGTTGTCCTTATCCGGGAAGTTGGCGCCTCGCGGGGCCCCCGCATCACCCGGGAACAGGATACCCGGAGGCGCGCCGGGGAACACTGTTGACTGTTGCCCGATATCCAGGGAGAAAGAACGCCCCTGCGTGTCGAGTTTCGGCGAGCTGTACTCGTAGCGCAGACCCAAAGTCAGGGTGAGGTTCTTCCGCACTTTCCACTCGTCCTGGAAAAACCCGGCTAAAGTGTGAGTGCGGATGTTACTGGGCGCACGGGGAGCTTCATACAGATCGTCCGGCAAACCCATCAGAAAGTCGGCGCGATCGTTCTCCGAAAAAGAACCTCCACCGCTCTGTCCGTAGAAGTCGAAATCGCCGTTGACGTAAAAGTCGTAAGTCGTGTTGTTCTGGAACGGCGTGTAACTGAATCCCATTTTGAGGGCGTGATTACCCCTCTGCCAGCTCAATGTGTCGCTCCAGACGTAGGTGTTGTTTATCAGTTGCGTGGGACCGTTAGGGCTGAATCCAGTACAGTACCCATCGTCATAAAAGCACAAAATGGGCGGCCCAGTCGGTTGATCCGGCGTAAGGCCGACGCCCAATTCGGACGCGGTTGGCAGTTTGGAGCCGGGGAAGTCCTGCCGGATATCGTTGCGCTGCGCTGAGAATCGGAATTCGTTCACCATAACCGGCGACAGCGTCTTGGTATACGCCGCCGAACCCAGATAGCGGTTGCCGCCAAACCCGTTGTTGTAAGTGCCGCCGTTGCCGGATGGATTGCCCAAACCATTAGGGTTCAGTTGATTCTGGCGATAGCCATGAAGGGTGAGTGAGATGCGGTCATTAACGCTGGCGACTAGGTCTACTCTCTCCGTTATCTCATCGTTATTGTTCAAAGTGGGTCCCTGCTGGAAAAGTGTGCCGGTTGGCGAGCTCGGGATCAAGTTTGCCTTGATATAGTTCTGCGCCAAGGTCGGATTCGGTTGGAAATATGGAAATTCCTGCAGGTAGCTGACCACTTTCGGATCCGGTCCGCCGTTGGGACCGGAATGGGAGAAGTCTCCCTGCAGTTCCGCGGGCGTGAAAACCGTCACTTCGCCGTTCGTTAACAGCCCCGTCAGGCGCTGGCTTTGCCATGAGGTCATGAAAAACAGCCGGTTCCTGCCATTGAATACTTTCGGAATCCAGACCGGCCCGCCGATTTCCGCGCCAAACTGGTTGCGCTTCAGAATGTCTTTCGGAATACTCTGCTGGTTGTTAAAAAACGAATTGGCATTGAAGTCGTTATTGCGAACGTAGTCGAAAAGAACGCCGTGAAACTCGTTTGTTCCTCCCTTGGTGACCACACTGACGATGCCGGAGCCGTTCCGTCCATACTCGGCGTTGTAGTTGCTTGTCAGAATTCGAAACTCCTCCACCGCATCCGGGTTCGGGTTAGCGACATAGTCGTTGCTGAGAAGATCGTTGTTCATCGCTCCGTCCAGCAAGTAGGTAACGGAATCGCCTCGTCCCCCCGCCACGTTGAAGTGGGCGTGCGAGCCGCCGTCCTGCGCCGGTATCACGCCAGGCAGGAGCGTGGCTAGATCGAATACGTTGCGGCCATCCAGCGGAGCCTCCGAAATCTGGCTGCCCGATATTACTGATCCGAGCGTGGCGACCACGGTCTCCACGCCACTCGCGTTGGCTTCCACCTGTACGGTCTCGCTGGTGGAGCCGACCTCCAGTTTCACGTCGATCTTAAGGGACTGGTTAATCTCCAACCGCTGAGGTGACATTACGCTTTTTCGGAAACCTTGCGCCTCCGCGCTTACCTGATACGTCCCGACCGGCAGCAAGAGAACCTGATAGCTGCCGTCCGTTCCGGTAGTCGTCTCGCTGTTGACACCGGTATCGACGTCCGTAACAGTTACCTTGGCGCGGGGAACAACAGAGCCGGATGGATCGGTCACCACACCGATCACGCGGCCAACCGTCTCCTGCGCCGCGATTGGCAGGCTAAACAAAACCAGTGCGCCCAACAGAGTCCAGACACACTGCCAGCGAATGATACGAGCAAGGTTTTCCATGTTGTTGTATCTCCCCAAGGCTTCTTTCCACATCACTTGCAATCTCAATGCACCAGATCGAAGATCAAGTTAGCGTTGTTCGCGGCAAGGGCTGCTACGCTTCCGGGCGGTCACCCCCTAAAGAGAACGGCCCGGATGCTAGCAACCGGGCCGTTTTGTGATCTAACAGATCGCCTTGCGCTTAGAAATACAGGCGCAAGCCGATTTGAAGAATTCGCGTGTAGTTGGACGACGCGCCGGCGCCACCGAGGGTGATGGCGTTGTATTGGCCTTCGATAGCGCCGAAATCAGCCGGATCCTGAAGGCTGTTGTACGGGTCGCTGAACATGGTGTGATTGAACACGTTGAATGCCTGCACGTAGATCTGGGCTCCGATACGCTCAGTAAACTTCGTATCCTTGGTCAAACCCAGGTCCAGGTTCCAGCGTTGCTGCCCTCGCAGGATGCCGGCTCCGCCGGCGCGGTTGTCGATGCCCAGGATGATTGGACGGAAATCGGCGTAAACCGCGGCCGGATTCGAGAATAAGTTCATGCCGGTTCCGCCGTTGGCCGCACTGCCGTTGATCCCGACCTGCCCCGCCCCCGAGGGGTTCACGTTTTGCTGAGCCGAATTACTGAGGGAACTCGCCTGGATGCTAATCGGTATGGCGTTGGTGCAGCCGCTGGCATTGCTCTCCCAGGCGTTGCCGAATTCCTCCCCGGAACCGGTGCAGATCCCCATAGGAAGACCGCTGGCGTAGCTGAAGACGGGCGACAGGACCCAGCCCCCCAATATGCGCTTTGCGACCGGATTGTCGCTGGTCAGGCGATGTCCAGGTCCAAACGGCAATGTGTAGGAAGCCAGGATGTTCAAGCTGAACTTGCGGTCGAAGAACTGGGGACCGTAGTCGGTGTTCAGGTTGAAGGGGTTGGTGGCGTTATCCAGGACGTAGGCCTGGCCGGTGGTCAAGATGCCAAGGGCGTGGCTGTAAGTGAAGTTAGCCTGCATCGTGAGTCCGTTGGCGGCGCGCTTCTGGAGGGTCGCCGTCATCGCATTATAGTTAGAGTAACCATCTGACGAGGTCACGTAGCAGTAATAGCATTGATTGGTGGATGCCAAAGCTGGCCCAAAGGCAGTCCAACTAGTGTCCAGATTGCTCCACAGCGAGGTCACATACTGACCCAGGATATTGCTGGAATTGCCGTTGACCACCGCATCCGTGCAATTCGCGAATCCGGTGCAGTAGGAAGACCCTTTCAAAGCGGCCTCAAAGAACGGCTGCGCCGTCGGCGCCTGGCCCTTGGAAAGCTCAGTGTACAGGTTGGCGTAAGCCTGAGCGAACGTCTGGCCATCCAGCTTCGTCATGTACGGAACATTCCCGAAATCAAGCCCCTGGTAGAGGTGGTTGGCGTAAACACCAACGTAGCCGAGTTCGGCAATGATGCCGCCCTTGAATTGGCGCTGGATGCTGAAATCGATCGAGTTCGAAGCGGCCGGACGCCATTGCGTGTCGAGAGACGAAACAAGCGTCGCGTACGGCGCGTTGACGCCGGGCTCGACCGGGGTTTGCAGAGTCGGGGTAATGGTGCCCACGCTCGGGTTGTTGCCATCCACGCCGATGCGGAACGCGGTGGCCGGCGTGACTTGGCCCGCGCCGGTGCAAGTGTTGCTAGTGTTAGGATTCTGACACCCGACGGGCTGCAGGAAACCATCGCCGAGCACGGCACCCGATACCTGACCGATAGCGGTGCTGCGGTTGTAGAACCTGCCGTAGCCGGCGCGAATGACCGTGGCTTTATCGCCGAGCAGCTTGCTCAGCCAGCCGTCTCCCTTTGATTCAGGGCTCCATGCGATGGCAACTCGAGGTGAAAACCCTCCGTAGAAGGCCGGGTAAGGATACTTGTGCCCCGTCAGGCCGACCGGATCATAGGCCAGAGTCGGGTTATAGACCTGCCCTTGGTTGGCTGCAGCTACCACGTTTGCCAGATAAGTGTTGATGGCGACGGGGTTACCGGACGCGTCGACCGGTACGGACACTACACCGTTTTTGTCGACGGGAGGCATCTGCAGCGAATAGTTCAATCCGTAACTGAGGGTAAGGTTGGGTTTGATCTTCCACGTGTCGCTAAAGAACGCAGTATAAGTCGGGTCGGTTTGATTCGAGTGAAGCGGCGTTCCCAGCGGATTTAGCGACAGATCCGATCCCGTGCGAGTCGCCACAACCGAGGTCGCGGCCACGATGCCGGCGAGCTCGGAATAAAGGCCATTCCAGGAGCCGATGCTTCCGTTAGGCAGACAATTTGCGGTCTGGGTGGCGGTGCAGGGTAAGGGCTGGAAATCCGGAGTGAAGTTGACGCCCGTGCTGCTGATGTTATCAACCAACTGCGTGAGCCCCCCGACTACGTTATCGTAGCGGTCAAATCTCCAATCTTCCCAAAGAAACTCGCCGCCCATCTGGAACAGATGTGTCCCCTTCAGCCAGGACACGTTGTCTTTGTAATCATAGTCGTGGCCGTCCCAAAGGCGGGCACGGGCATCTTGCGTGTCGACGTTGACAGGAATCAACGCAGAGGTCGTTTCGCCGCCGATTTCGAGCGCACCGCTGATCCCCGGTATCTGCGGCGTTGCGCCGGCGCGCAACCACTGCCACTGGTTGCGGGTGTAGTTGAAGTGGAACTCATTCGTGAGGGTCGGTGTGATCGTGCCGGTAACGCCCGTGACTATGTAGCGAGGGTTAATCGGCTGGGAACTCACGGCGGCTGGCTTGCCCAGAGTGTCGCCCGCGATGAGGCCCCCGATATCGGTCTGCGAGGTCTCCGGGTTGTCTTCCTGGAAGATGCGGTAGCTGCCAAAAAAACGCCACTTGGAGCCAAAATCGTGGTCGATGCGTACGACGCCGAAGTTGGTGGATAGCGGATACGCAAGGTTTCCTTGATAGCCGCAGGTGTTCAGGCCGTCATCGCCAACACCGGAAACGATCAGATTGCAGTGCGGCATGTACTTGTTCCACAACTGGCTAACAACCGGGCTGATCCCGATTCCGCGCGGATCGCAAGGCTGCCCGCCCGACATCCCGCAGGCTGTCGAAGTCGCCAAATTGTATTGAACGGGGTTCCCGTTCGCGTCGCGCTCCGTGATAATCCCTTCGCGCAGCGTGTCGGATGGGACGATACGGATTAGTGGACCAGAGCGGGGATAGCGCTCGCCCTCATAATTCATGAAGAAATACCAGCCGCCGCCTAGGACGTTGAGCTTCGAAATGGGGCCGCCGATGCTGCCGCCGAAGCGGTTGTAGTTCGACTGCGGCTTCGAAATCCCGTCGAAGTTATTAAAAAAGTCGTTGGAAGCCAGGTCCGAATTCTGGTTAAAGTCGTAGGCGGAGCCATGAAACTGATTGCCGCCGCGCTTGGTCGTCACCATGATTTGGCCGCCATTTGAGCCGGCAAAATCCGCCGTCATGTTGTTGGTGTTGACGCGAAATTCCTCTACACTCTCAACCGGCGTTGGCATGGCTCCGGCGCGGCTGCCTACGTAGGTCCCGTTGTCGCCGTCCAAGTCGCTGGTGTTGTTTCCGCCGTCCAGGAGGTATTGATTTTGATCCGACATGTTGCCGGCGACCTGTCCGCTGGTGATGTTGCCCTCGGCGTTATGGAAGGTGGGGGCGACGGTTGGCTGCAGAAACACCAAAGAGGAAACGTCGCGATTGATGGTCGGCAGTTGCATGATCTCCGCACCGCCGAGCGTTGATCCCATCGTGGCGCTCTCAGTCTGTAGTTCCGCTCCGGCCACCGACGTCACTTCCACGGTTTCCGTGGTCGCGCCGACCTCCAGGGTAGCGTTAAGCGTCAACTGTACGCCGGTGATCACTTGCTGTGCGGCAATGACTGCTTTACGGAACCCATCCCTGGTTACCACCAAGTCATAGGTACCGGGCGGCACGTTCTGGAAGATGTAGAGACCCGCCGCATCTGTCTGCGTCGACTTCGGGATGTTGGTCGCCTTATCGATCAGATCGACCTTCGCCTCGGGGACGTTGGCCCCGCTTGGGTCAGTGACGCGTCCGGTGACGCTGCCATTCCCGCTTCCACCTTGGCCGAATGCCAGGGTGCTGAAAATAGAGAGAGACAGGGCTGCGAATAGCAACCCAAGCCAAATTTTCCTCATGATTACCTTCCCCTTGTTGAAGCTTTGGATCCCTTGTGAAGCTTTGGACACGAAGACGTTACCACCGGCGGCGGCAGGCGACATGCTGTGAATACGCTAATTGAAATCCTTTTCGCCGCCATCGAGCACGCACATCTGCCCGGCAATCAATGCTTTAGGGAAGTCCGGCGGAGTGACCAACATGGTCCGGCCTGGACGAAAAACTAGAGGGATGCTGACAAGGCCCCCAGCAACAATCTCACAACTCTCCTTCCCCAAAGAGCTACCGAGACTACCTAAGTAAAAGAAGTATATGGCAACCGCGAAACCGTGTCAATAGTTCGTTACTTAGGTCACAATACGATGGGGATAGGGGGTATGCAGTCCTCGATGAGGACAAAGATTGGGTGGCGGCTTTACCCTGAGAAACTCGGGTCGTCCTCTCGTTAATCAGCATCGGGGGCACCCGCCCAGTGCGGCGGAATTCCCGTTGCTTTGCACAGCGGGGAGGCGTCAAGGCCGGCACCGGCACTTGCAAGTTCCTGAAAGTATGGAGCGGGAGACGAGAATCGAACTCGCAACCAACAGCTTGGAAGGCTGTGACTCTACCATTGAGTTACTCCCGCTTCCAGCGGCCTCTTCCTTATTTACTCTAATTTATTCTAATGCACACCCGAAATTGCGCCACATCGCCTCGCGGACGGAGTGGGGCGGGCGCCTCGCCTGCCTCCGTCTTAGTTGCGTGGGTAGAACTGGACCCGGGGCTCCAGCGCGGAAATGGGTTCTGCCCCATCCACGCGGCGAGCTTCTGACTGGGAAATCTAGATGGCTCGGATGATGCGGCCTGGCAGGAACAGGAGTGATTTCACAAGGTCCAGGACGCCATGCACCGCGATTCCCAGGATCCGAAAGGGTAACAACAGCAGCCAAACGAAGGGATAGGCAATCAGAGCCAGCAAGGCCAGCGGCCAGGAAATCACAAAGAGCACACACCACAAAACGAAAGTGAGCATGGTTGACACCCATTATCGATTACGTTCTTGCGGCGCGCGAAGTTCCGGCTCCTAGAGAAAGCTCTGATAGAATCACCATCACCCATGAAAAAAGTATGGATCGCCCTTGTCTTCGCCTCGTTGGCCGTGGCCGCTGCTGTCACAATTCCCAAGATTCCCTGGAAAGCGAACGATCGCACTCGCCCGCTCCCCCCAGTGATTACCCCCGGCACTCCCAGCACCCAGGACGCTCCAGGCAAGCCGCCTTCTGATGCGATCGCACTGTTCAACGGCAAAGACCTCTCCAACTGGTCCACACTGAAAGGCGGCCCCGCGCCATGGAAAGTCGGCAACGGCTATTTCGAGACCGTTCCCGAGGCGGGCGACATCCGCACGAACGAATCCTACGGCGATTGCCAGTTGCACGTCGAGTTCGCAACACCCAATCCGCCGCACGGCGTAGATCAGGATCGCGGCAATAGCGGCGTTTTCCTGGCGAGCCGCTACGAAATCCAGGTGCTCGACTCTTACAACAACAAAACTTATGCCGACGGCGGCGCCGGGGCAGTGTACGGCCAATATCCACCGCTTGTGAACGCGAGCCTGCCGCCGGGTCAATGGCAGACCTACGACATCGTGTTTCACGGGCCCCGTTTCGCCGCCGATGGCACGCTGACGCGGCTGGCCACAGTGACGCTCTTTCACAACGGCGCCCTGGTGCAGGACAACGTCGCCTTGACAGGACCGACCAACTGGGAATCGCGGCCTCCCTACAAGGCTCATCCACCCAAGCAGCCCATTGAATTGCAGGATCACAACCACCCGGTGCGCTTCCGGAATCTTTGGATTCGAGAACTCGCGGAAGGGCAATAGCGCCGTTGTGGCGCGCAAAATTTCTGGCCGAGCCCCATGCGTCAGCTTGGGGCTGGTGCGGACATAGGAGATAGCGCCACGCTTAAGCAAAGGGCTGGAAGGGAGCGCCCAGTTCCCCTTTCGTTCGCGATACCCTATCCCTCCAGCCGCGGCGATTCCCATTTGCCGCTCTTGGCCGCGCGAAAGATCGCCTCCAACACGGCCGTGTTCGGGAGCGAGTCCTCGAGTGGCACCGGAACCGGCGCCCCCTCCAGGATCGCTTTCGAAAACAAATCCCCTTGGATGGTGTATTGATCGCAGACCGGGAATTCTTCCACCCGGGCGCCGGTCCCGAATACATCTTTGCCGGGGTCAATCACGATCCGGCATGGCTTGTCGGGCGGCGCGTTAAAGGGAATCGGAACCTCGATCCGGCCGCGCGTGCCGAAAATCTGCACGCTCTGGTAGGGCACCATCTGCGTGCTGGAAGTAAACACTGCCTGGCCGGGGGAGAAATCCAGCAGGGCGGAGGTAAGGCAATCGGTGCCGAGCGCCGCATCGCGCTCGATCACCGCGCTGACGCGAGCCGGCTCGCGGCGAAACAAGAATCGCGAAATCGTCACCGGATAGCAGCCGATATCGAGCAGCGCGCCGCCGCCGTATTCCGGCACGTTTCGAATATTCCTGGCATCCACGTTGTAGTAGCTGAACGCGCCAACCACGCTCCGCAGTTCGCCAATTTCTCCGGAATCCACGATCTGGCGGGCGCGCAGCCACTGCGGGTGCGTCCTCACCATAAAGGCTTCGCCGATCTCGACTCCCGTGCGGTCGCGCGTCTCGCCAAGCTCTTTGACTTCAGCCACCGTCAGCGCAATGGGCTTCTCGCACAGCACGTGTTTGCCCGCCTCGGCCGCACGGATCGACCACGGCACGTGCAGATGGTTGGGCAGCGGATTGTAGATGGCATCGACTCGAGGGTCGCCTAACAGGTCCTCATAGCTCGAATAGGCGCGCGGAATCCCAAGTTGCGCCGCCGCCGCTTCCGCCTTCTTCGCGTCGCGCGAAGCCAGCGCCACCACTTCCGTCAGTGACCCGCGCTGCATCGCCGGAATCACTTTCTTCACCGCAATGTGGGCCACGCCCAGCACACCCCATCGAATTGCTTTTGGCATACCTTTTCGAGTGTCCTACATAGCGATGCAAGCCGCTGCAGGAGCAGAAATCACGCCACGTGTCCTGCGGGCTGCGGAGTTTTGATTCATACTGGATTCTTGTATGGCAACAATCGCAAGCATGACTGGCGCGCAGTGCCGGCGTCGAGTTTGCTTTGGATGAGGGTTCACGCGTGCGGCCATACGTCCTGGCCCTCTCAAACAGCCGCGCCAAGACACTTGATCGTAACCAGGTGCCCGTGCCCGGCGCTCCGGACCTCGCGGTGGAAATTATTTCGCCCTCGGAACGAAGCGCCGATACTCAAGCAAAGCTCCAAACCTACCTGCGAGCCGGTTCCAAGGAAGTGTGGCAGGTGTATCAAAAATCCCGCTCAGTCGTAGTTCATCGAGCCGGTAACAGCACAATCCTAAGCGGCGATCAAACGCTGGGAACACCTCTTCTCGAAGGCTTTACGCTCAAGGTCCAGAGCTTGTTTTAGCTGGAATAGCCGGGATTGGTCCCTGTGGCGCGCGCATTCGTGCCTGCCGCGCCTGACGCGCTTGGAGTGACTCGTCTCGGCGCTCCCCATGCTCGTTCTTCCTGCTACGCTAGCCATTGATGCGCTTCGTTTTCCGCCCCGTTGGCGTCGAAATGTCTCACGTTCTAGTGGTCGAAAGCGGCCCGCGGCCCGTGGCTGAGCGTTTCCTCGCGCATCTCTATGCCAGTCACCCGGCCCAGCGCGTGGATCTGCTGACGTGCCTTGAAGGTGAACCGGCTGGCCTCCAACTGGATCGCGGCAGCGTCACCAATGTCCATTTGTATCGCGGATTCGCTACGCGCCGCGCGCTGATCGGAGACTTCGCGCGAGCCGGCTACGGCGTGGTGGCCATCTTCTGCACCGGGCACAACATCATGACGCGATGGAAGTGGGCGATAGCGCTGCGCGTGCCGGCGAAAGTGCTCATCGTGAACGAGAATGGGGATTATTTCTGGCTGGATTCGGGCAATTTCGCCAACATGCTGGCGATGCTCAAACACCGGCTCAACTGGAGGGTCGCCGTGAGCCCCCGCCTGTTCTTCGAGCTTCTCGCCTCCCCGTTTGTCCTCCTGTACCTGCTGGCGTATGGAGCGTGGATCCACTCGCGGAGAGCCCTACGCCACTTTCTGCATGGGAATGCGTGAACCAAACTGGAATGGGCTTGGACATTTGGCAGGTGCTTCCCTACCATGAAGGTAAGGAGCGAAAGGGGGACGCATGCGGCTCTTCACGGCGGTTGACTTGCCCGATGAGATGCGGCTTCGCCTCGACCGCCTCTTGGCAGTCTTGCGTAGGGAAGCCCTGGTTAAGTGGAGCCCTCTCGACAATCTCCACATCACGACGAAGTTCGTTGGCTCCTGGCCAGACGATCGCTGCGCCGAGCTAGAAGCCGCGCTCGCGGAAGTGGACCTGCAGGCGCCTTTCCCCATTGAGGTAAGGGGTCTCGAATGGTTCCCCAATCCGCGCTTTCCACGCGTGCTGGTCCTGGGAGTAAAGGGAGGCGAGCCGCTGGCCGCTCTCGCCCATCGCATAGAGGAACGGCTGGCGACGCTCGGAGTCCCGCGCGAGGAACGCGAATACTCGCCGCATCTGACGCTGGCCCGCATCAAGACCGCAACGCCGCTGAGCCGCTTGCAAGCCAAGTGCGCTGAGATGCAGCCGGCAGCCGTCGGGACCTTTGTCGCCCGCGCTTTTCATCTGTATCGGAGTGACCCGGGCCCCACGTCTTCGCACTACCGAAAGCTGCGCGAATACCGGTTTGAAAACGCGCTCGCGGCCACGGGGACCTGAGATCCGCCAGGCGAACTTATAAGAAGCCTATAAGACAAGCCCATAAGCAAGATGGATTGGACCCTCGTCGTTTCCGCTGCTGTCGCCTACCTGCTTGGCGCCATTCCGTTTGGCTACGTTTTTGTGCGCTACGCGATGGGCAAGGACATTCGCACGATGGGAAGCGGCAACATCGGCGCCACCAACGTGCACCGAACCGCTGGACGCGGGGCGGGCGTCGTCGTGCTGGTTCTGGACATTGCCAAAGGTTATTTGGCGCTCTGGATCGCCGGCCGCCTCACACACGATGCTCCTATGGGCTTGGCCTTATCGGCGCTCGCCGTGATGGCGGGCCACGCTTACCCGGTGTTTCTCGGTTTCAAAGGCGGCAAGGCAGTTGCCAGCTTCATCGGCGCCTTCCTTTATATCGCGCCCCTTGCGCTGGCCATCGTGCTCGCCGTTTTCGTGGTCGTCGTCGCTGTGAGCAAACACATTTCGCTGGGCTCCATCTCGGCCGCCTTGCTATTCCCGCTGGTCGTCTGGTGGAGCATGCATCCGGCAGCACCCATCCTGGCGGCGGCGCTCATTGGCGGGCTGTTTATCACCTTCCGGCACAAAGACAACATCTCGCGCCTGTTGAGCGGGACCGAGAATGTATTCTCGCTGAGGGGCGGCTCGCGCTGAAGCGAGCGACTGAGAGGCCCTCATGGAATCACCTCTAACCGAAAACCTCGCCGTGGTGGGCGCGGGAAGCTGGGGAACGGCGCTGGCGATTGCGCTGGCGCCTCGATTCGCGAGCGTGCGTCTTTGGGCTCGCCGGCCTGAACAGGCGCGCGCGATTCGTGAGACTCGGGAGAACGCTCTTTATCTCGCGGGTTTCCCTCTCCCCGCAAACGTCAGCGTCATCTCGACGCTCCAAGAGGCCGTGCCGGGCGCACAGGTCGTGATTCTGGTGGTGCCCTCGCGGTTCGTGCGCGACCAGGTTGCGGCTCTCGCGAGCTTCCTCGCCGAAGACGCCGTTGTGCTGAGCGCCACCAAGGGCCTCGAGAACGGCACTCTCTTTCGGATGTCGCAGGTGATTCGCGACGTGCTCGCTCGCCCAGTGCGCCTGGCCGTGCTTTCGGGGCCCACTTTTGCCCGCGAGGTGGCCGCAGGCGAACCGGCCGCGGTCGTCGTAGCTTCCGACGATATCGAGATAGCTCGCCGGCTTCAACCGCGGCTGAGCGGCTCCGCGTTTCGGGTCTACGCAAGCGACGACGTGATTGGAGTCGAGACCGGGGCGGCGCTGAAGAATGTGATCGCCATTGCGTCCGGCATCTGCCAGGGACTCGGGCTGGGCAGCAACACGGTTGCCGCGCTGGTCACGCGCGGCTTGGCTGAAATCACTCGGATGGCCGTTGCGCTTGGAGGACTCGATCGAACACTCGCCGGGCTTGCCGGACTCGGCGACCTCGTGCTGACCACAACCGGCGACCTCTCACGGAACCGCGCCGTGGGCCTTCGGCTTGGACGAGGAGAGCTGCTGGATGCCATTCTCGCCTCCACGAGCATGGTTGCCGAGGGCGTGCTGACGTGCAGAGCGGCTCACGATCTGGCGCGAAAACTCGAAGTGCCGGCGCCGATCATTTCAGAAATGTTCAGCATTCTGTACGAAAACAAGCCGCCACGCACCGCACTGCAGCATTTGATGGACCGGCCCCTAACCCGCGAGTAGCCTGCATCCATGGACAGCCCCATGCGTTAGCTTGGGGCCAGCGCGATGGCAGACAAATGGCCATAGCCCCATGCGTTAGCTTGGGGCTGAAGCGATGGCAGAGAAATGGCCCCAAGCTGACGCATGGGGCTGAACCAGTACTTACTTTCCCGTGTAACTGACCCGCCAGATCGAACGCGAGCCGTCGTCGCTCACCATTAGAGATCCGTCCGGCGCCACGGCGATCCCCACGGGCCGTCCCCACACATGCCCGTCATCCACAACAAAACCAGTCATGAATTCTTCGTAGACGCCGCTCGAACGGCCGTGCTCGAGAGGAACCCGGATGACTTCATACCCGGTGCGGATCGCCCTGTTCCAGGAGCCATGTTCGGAGGCGAACAAATCGCCGCTATATTCCTTGGGGAACTGCTTTCCGCCGTAGAAGGTCAACTGCAGCGATGCGTTGTGGGGCTGCAGCAGCACATCCGGCACCAGCACTTTCCCGATCAGCTCGGGATGTTTTCCCGCATGCCGTGGATCCTGATTGGAGCCCATGTAGAACCACGGCCAGCCGTAGAACCCGCCGCGCTGGACATGTGTGATGTAGTCGGGCACCAGGTTGTCGCCCAGCGCATCGCGCTCGTTGGTGGAACACCACAATTCTCCGGTCTCCGGTTCGATGGCAATGCCGACCGGATTACG
>Ga0302325_10017036_pt1 | contig 15382 bp, 12 predicted proteins | sample Palsa_T0_2_FD_201948 | JGI IMG/M metagenome (GOLD analysis project Ga0302325, IMG submission 201948) | Peat permafrost microbial communities from Stordalen Mire near Abisko, Sweden - Palsa_T0_2 | ecosystem: Environmental > Terrestrial > Soil > Palsa > Peat permafrost | place: Sweden: Abisko...
TGCGGGGGCGGCTGCAGCTGTTAAGGAAGGAGCTATGTACCGAGCATGCGGAACAGTTTGACACCCTGGAACCATCAGATGGCAAGGGTGATGTTGAAAGCGTTTCGATCATGATCATCTGCTGGAAGTTGGAGGAGGGTTTGGAGTGATTGTAAGGGGTAATCTGCTATGCTAAGATCTGGCGCGCTCTTTTCTTATTTCCTCTCTTCTTTCCTATCACACTCGTTTACTTGTATAAGCTGATCCTATAGAGATAACTCTCCTGTCTCTATAAGATAAGTAGATTCTAGTTGGACATAAAATATTCTATAGCCGCGTTACGTTGTCAAGAGATTAAGTCTCTATAACACTGCGTCTCTTCCTCCTTAAGGAGGAGAGGACAGAGGATAAAAATAAACTCCTGACACTCTTCCGCATAACCTAACAACTCGTCCCTTTCAAGATGTCACTTCGCACGATCCTCTTTGCTTTACTGCTATCATTCGGATACTTTGCCCTAGTGTTAATTCTCGGAGGTGTATAATATAGTCCCGATTGTGATTGGCTGAGGCAGTGGCAGCGGCTTTACTTTCGACCCGAGGAGATTATACTATACTCCCTATTTAGACTTTTAATAGAATAGACTTTAATCAAATACTTTCTTTAATTTAAAAATATTACATATTATAGCAGTAACGACCGTTATATTAATACAGCCAATTAGCGACTTATCCATGTTGGAGTGAAAATGACTATTTTGGAAGTTAATAAGCTGCCTCAAACATGAGTTCCCATCAGTCCTCAGGGGTGGACCAATAAAGGCCAAGTTGTGAATGTTTTGATTAGCGATCAGTTTGGACGTTCACATCTATACAGTAATAGTTTTTAGGTCATCACGTATGCTTTGATTCACGCCATTGAAGTCACTGAATGCCGTTGGAGTCACCGCTAAGCCCCCAAACATTTAAGCACCTTCTTTCTGTTCCCAGTGACAAAGTATTTTCCTGGCTCCATTTCTAGCTGAACTGAAAAGGTCTCTTCACCAGTACAGTACCAAACTCAGTCTATCACCTCACTCAAACCAACGCTAACAGAATCAACCTACACGCTTCCCTCAGAAGCAAGATCAAGGCTACCAATAGCAATTTCCTCCTTCGCTAGAAAGCACGAAACCCTGGCTAAACTTCAGGACTTGGTTCTTTCCGCGAATTATTTGACATGTCCTCATCACAAAAGACAGAAGGTCACCGAGGTTCCACTCACCAGGGTTCATCACACAGAGGGTCTTCCCCAGGCTCGTCACTCTCAGCTTCGTCTTTCAAAACCCATTCAAAGCTCCATACACAGCACCCAGATCCATCAATCAGTGATAATTCTAAATCATCAACATCAAAGACGAACGAAACCACCTCATGCAGACTCAGCACTCTCACCACCTACGCCAACGAAGCCACACAAGCCCCCGTTTAATATAAAACGCCTAGAATCAGGTTACCCTACTGGTTCCCCGGCATCCGATAAGCCTGGCCATATCATATCACACCAGTTTTTCGGTATTCACTACAAGAATGCATATGATGGCCTCTCACAACATCCTCTGAACTGGATAACCCTGAAGAAACATTCAGGACCAGAGCGGGATAGGCTTATAATTGCACGAACCAATTACCTGAGTCAACCCACATTCAGTTACCATCCTCGACCCAGTCGCGAGATCATGAGACTAATCAACATTGCGAAGGAGCAGAAAAGATACAGCATGGAGAAGCCCGAAAAACCGTTGAAAATGCCACTCTCGTAAAATGACAACCGCAAAGCACAGTCTCTGTATCTTGCTTACACTGAGTAGAGATCTAAGCCAAGAATTTCCAGTCAGCTCTGCTGAACACGCTAAGCGAAATAAATATCTCTCTGAACACATGAATGCAGCTTGCATTCATACACAAACAACACAAAGCATCACCGACTTCAGTCAGAGTACTACTTGCAAGAACCCTCTGGCTCTTCTTGGGAGCCACTTTTAATGCAAAACTTGTGTGCAAGAAGATAGTCGCATTTGGTGCAGGGTCTCTGGGGTATGCCAGGGACAAAGAATGGGAGTTTACAAACGGTGGTATTCTCGCGGCACAGACACAACACGCAGCTTTGCTATCAATCCAAAAGAAACTGGAGATCATTTATTCTCACAAAATACCAATTTATCTCCAAGATCCCGAATACACCGAAGAAGATAAAAAAGCAGCTGATAAGCTTGGCATGAAGATTCTAAATGGTAACTTCGGTTTTGGAGAAGCTTGGCTGCAGCTTGATGAGTGGACCTTGGTGTTCGATTTCCGCTGTGCAACGTCTTTCCTGCCTCTGTACCAGATTATCTTCGAGATCAGCAGGCCATTAGCCATCTTTTCTGTCGAGAAGTGGGTGGATCCAGATCCGGCACTTGATGATGCGTGGGCTGCATGGTCGTACAAACTGGTTGCTGATGAACATGCAGTTGCCGAGAAGAGAGAGAGGAAGAACTGGTCTGAGATAATACCTGGATACGGGATGTAAGTTGAAGGCTTCCTGTTCCGTTCACTTGACCTTTTCTTTTGAATCTTTTCATTACTGATCAACTATTATAGCAACAATTATGCCGCCAATATGAAGAAGAACTTCCATGAGTACAGAGAAAAACATATTGATCTAGGCCATCGCGATCAAGCTTGCCAGCAGGCTTTTGGCAACCCGGATCTTTTTTTCGTGTACTTACGTAAGTCTCATTAACATCTCATACCCGCTGGAGTTATTAGGTGCAAGGCATTCGGTCGGGGAAGTGTCTTCTGGGTTTTGCGTTGCTTTCAAACTTCAAGATGTAAGATAAGTTGGTATTCTGGATATTCTTGATTTTGATAATTCAGGAAATGAGAGTTTGGGTTCACGTTCTAGGTAACTGTACAGTAACTCGCTTACGTTGAGTTTCTTGAAAATGAAATTGGAGGATGTATTACTCACGCGGCTCTTCCGAAAGAAAGCATAACGTGCACTATACATTTGCCTTGCTCTAAGAACACGAATCTCATTGAAAACTGGAGGTTAAGGTGCCACCTTTTGTGAATCGATTGACAAGGTAGTAACGAGACCTTACTAAGCTGAAAAAGATTGGCACGCCTCCTGTACTTCCAGCTGATACATTGAGTATCCTGTTTCAGCAAATTCTATCGAAGTGTCGATTTCTAGAAAGAGAGCTCTATCTAATTGTATTCTACTTTGGATTTGTGCAACCGTAGCGTGTTTCTTAGGGTTGCAGAACTGTGTTGCTGTGCCGCGTCTACCCCAGCCTTGAATTTGCTTTTCCGCCTCCACCTCCCCAAGCATCTCCTTATCAGCCAGCCAGGGTGCTTCATGCATGCAGCAGGCGCAGAACGGATCCTCAATGCGTCTAGATTTTAGTGGGGGTGCCGCAAGGCCCCCGAATTAGATAACAGAAATGGGTCGCTCCTGCAGCCTCCTCGTCCGAAGCGGAATATCACTCGATAATCATTGGTCATTGCCATGGGTGAGCAGCAAAACCTGGTGTGTATTGCAGCATTGGCTTGCACTTGAGCCGCATCCTTTATGGGAGGTGGGGGTGTTGCGCTTTTCAGCTGTCGCAATCCACAAAAGCACCATCCTTCGCTGTTTCCCATTGCTCGACATGCACGACATTTTCAGGCCAATTGATCCCAGCCTTGATCGCGGAATGATCGACGCGACAGCAAGACATCATCAATGGCGGAGCAGGTGACCGAACATGCTCATGCGATCCCAATGAATAACCTCGCAAGCGTGACAATTCCAGAGCCCATCAGCCCGAGCAATCCTCAGATTGCAACGTTCCAAGATTTCAATGGGAGAACAACCTCCCTTAATGCTGTGAACGACTCTTTTACTGGTGGCCATCATGCATTCTCTCACGAGCAACCCGGGTTCTGCCATCGTCAGTTGCCGCCAGGAGTCAACGCGACCTCAGATACTTCTAGTGTCGAGTAAGGGCTCCTAAGATGAAATATGAATGGATCATACTTAAAGAACATGTAGTATAGTTGCCGTACCTGCCGTGGGAGGGGAGCCAATGGTTCGTGTTCTCGAATCTCCTTTCTTTCCGACCCAAGCTGTTTGAGTTGTCGTGACGCGACTTCTGGGATTTCCACCTTACCTTGCCGCTCCTACAGCAAGAGAAGTCCTTTCAAACTTAAGTAGAGAGAACATGCTAACTCCAAGAATCTGAACAGTTGACGTGGTATATGTCACCAAAAAGTGCCCACTTAACTCATGTGAGGAGCGCCGAATCTGTGAATGAGCTATCTTCACCAAATATGATAGAAGGGGTATTAGCGGCGGCTGCGATGAGTGCAACAGCACCAGCACTCCCTTCCTACCAACCAGGTTCGCCATGGATCCTGAAAGATCTTCCGGAAGAATTGAAAACAGCTCGCATTCTTGTCTACTCACATGGAAAGCCTGCCGAGCGGGCTACGATCGACAGCCTCGCTATTAACCTCCTCGATAAGGTCGTTGATGAACGAAAGAGTGAGGTATTGCTTCTTGAATGTTACATAATAGTGATCTGGCTGATATTTGGTTAGAATGAGAAGAAGAAGCCATTGTTCTTTCTGAGTCATAGCACTGGGGGCCTCGTTGTCAAGGCTGCTCTGATCAAAGCCCGAGGACATCCAACATACGATGTCGTGGGCGACAATTGCTACGGCGTGGCTTTCTTTGGTATAGAATGAACTTCGTTGAAATTTCTACACAAATTGATTTATTCTCTAGCTACACCGCACCAAGGGTCGAGTTACCTCTCTTCCCCGATTTACTCGGATACAATTCAACGTGCAATGGGGCTTCGGTGGGCAATGCCAACTTCGCTTCAAAAACAGTTGAAAATCCAGTCTGAAGTCCTTCTCCAAATAAGTCGTGACTGGATGCCGGTCGCTGCTGAATTAAAGCTTTGGACATTTTACGAGACAATCGATACGGATTTGACTGATAGCAACGCGCATGAACATGATCGAGTGTCATTTCAAGCACCAATCACTTCTATCAAATCGGCAATTCTAGATTTACACCATGAAAGAGACCGTCCTGTTCTGGCAGATCATTCGGATTGTGCTGCCTTTGGTCCCGAAAATGAGTATACGAAGAGATCTTTCATAAGGAAGCTACGCTCTGCAGCCGAGCAAGCTCAAATTCTTTCTTTGCTACCGCACAAGAACAATGTACTCGACAATCTCGACAAGAAAATCGATGTTGAAGTGCACGGGTTCTACGAAAATACAGGTCAGGAAGTCTCCGACAAACATCCAAAGAAGCCTATCCGTTTATGGTCTACTATTAACCCGTTTGACAAATTCATGCGAGATGGCCCGGCAAAGTCTCTTGAGAACAGACTTCAAGAAAAGAGCGTACCACCTACTCGAACTCAGATGATGGCAGTATCGTCGCGGCGTACATCTTTCAGGCAGCCAGAACCCATAACCAATGCGGATGCTAATAAAACTGTCAAGCCTGAGCAAAGATCGGTAGCCAAGCAGCCCGGCGGACCAAGACTTCTACAGGGGCTATTGTCCAAGAATAAAGCTTCAGCATTGTCGACGCCCTCAAATGAAAAGAAAAAAAGACGATTTTCTCTCCCAACGACGTCTTCACCCACAGCAACGCGGTTGCGCTTACCCTCTGTGTCCGGCTCCCTAGGCGAGCAAGGACTTCAGAGCAGGGAATCGGTCCCTGCGATGCCCTCCGTGTTCATTTCAGAGCATGAAGATGGTACGGACTTGGCGTTGACACCTTCTATTTCTAACCCTTCGGAGAGAGATCCACCGGTGGCTGCAGACCCATCAGCTACGGAGTCAAGACGGCAATTGAGAAGTTATCCCGCAGCAGAAGACTCAGACATGGGTGGAACAAGTTCTCAGCATGCCTCACCACAACGAGCCAGAAGGCCATCTCCTTTGATTGTGCCCCCTCAGTCGAATTTGCGTCCAAGCCTACTACCGCTGACAGATAGCCAACATTCGGATGATAGTGGGACAGAGTCTAACTATTCGAGCAGCGGCGAAGCTCCAAATGCCGGTCCGCCAAGGCGACCTGAGCCAGAAAGTCAAAAATTTGTATGGATTCATCTTGCATACAACAACCCGAAATGGGTATCGGTAAGGTATCTTTCATCCGAATCCATTTTTGCTAATTTAAGTGCTCAGGACATATTTTCTGCCATTTCAAAAGATAAGGAAAAGCCCCTGAATGATATACTGCTGGGTGATAGGGTCTGGTGTGAAAGACACATTCGCGGAAGAAACACGCACTACCACGCGTGTTTCGTGAAACCAGGATGCATTCTGATTCAACCAGAGCTAAGTCAGAGACCCTCCTGCTCGGTTTTGGCATTCATCTGAAATTTCCACAGAGCCACCATCTGATCCACCGACACCCTCACATAAGGCTCCCATAAAGGATGACATTATGATGTCCCTTTACCTTCCATATTTGCATTGGGATACTTACAGACGAATGGTGAAGAGACGGGACATAGTAAAGGACCGCCTTATTCAAGGTCGTTCGCGCCCTACTCCCGAAAGTATTGGAACGATGGACCTGGAACTTATCGTTGCGTGGAAATATCTTGGCTATGACCCTCCTTTCCATACTCGACGAACTTTTGACCAGTTTGGATACCCAAATCTTACAGATACGCGGGCTCGAGACGATGACCAGATGCTGTACAAGATGACCAAACATCCTCCTAAAGAGAAGGAAGAGAAGCAGACTCAAGATGAAAAGGCAAAGAACGCTCCTGGTGATATAACCCATGAGAAAGAAGACGATCCCAACTTGAACCCGAAGAAAGACTTTTACAAGACTCTCAAGGATGGAAAGGTGCTCATGGTTGATCAAGTCTGGTTGTGGATTGTGGACAATTGTGAGAATCCCCACGGCTATTGGCCTTCAATCCTTCCACAGAGCACTAACGTTTGACCCCGCTTGTAGCTACTGTGGTGACATTCTTTGCGAAGGTAAGAGATTCAATTATAAAGTAGTCTAGAGTTAACCTCGTGTGCAGCGCCACGCAATCTCATTGGAAGGAAAATTGTATCAGCAAGCAGACTTACGCAACAGCATCTACAACGAAGTCAACGCTGACCTGTCCCGCCGATGCGAGAGCTCTCTCGATCTAGCTGCTTTAGTAGCTCTGCATTCTGTCACTTTGCTCTTTGAGAGAGCTTCACATCGCGACCTCGAGATCTTCCGTATTTTTGAAGCTGCGATCAGTATTCTTGTGCGTTTCAATTGCTTTAACTGGCAATGCCAGACTAATATATGCATCTAGGTCGAGAAACTGACAATATCATTCAAATATTTTCGAGCGAAGGGCTTCCAGGCAGTTGCGGACAACGACGACAGTGACGACGATGCTGAAGCCATCAGACAACACCACAAAGAAGAGGGCAAGAAATTCCAAACTCAGGTTCAGCAAAATGTATCTGCATTGCTTGAACTTCGTGATATAAACGACGAGCTTTTGACGTTGAAGAAACTCTTCGGAGAGCAGCAAGAGGCCATTGATAAGATGCTTCTCAACTACGAGCGCTGTGGGCACGGGAATATCAACGGCATTGGCTTTCTGCATGAGGCGCAAATGAAACTGAAAGATTATTTGCACCGCATAAAGGAGATGATGGAGAGTGCAGAACGCACAAGGAGTGATGCGAGTACTTCCAAGTTCTATGCCGCCATTTTACAGCTGACATGAGAACAGTTCGAGAAATTGTTGGATCTAGTCCAGAGACAAGCGAATGTTGACGAGGCAAGGAGAGCAAGGTGGCAGGTTGATCTGCAGCAAAAACAGTCCCGGGCAATATTTATCTTCACTGTATGTCTCCAAAAATTGCTTCAAACCATCGTTCAGGCTAACAAACGTAGGTATTTACCATCTTTTTCGTGAGTGAACATGATGATCTTGATTCCCAGTTCAACGAGTTAATGACAGCAACAGCTCCCTTTATCTTTCTTTACGGGCGTCTTTGGAATGAATACTGCGCAGTGGAGTGGCACTGGCAAACCGGTCGATCTGAAAACGATTGGAAAAGTCTCATGTCAGTATCACCGTCCTACACTATTTTGACTCACTCTGACATACCTCAGTACCTGTATCGTTAGCCATATTTGGCTGCGCCTTGACCCTCGCGCTCAGCACACCCGTATGGCGCATCGTAAAATACGCCGTCACATTCCCCTTCCGCCCTCTGGAAACCATCGAGTACGATTCTTCCTCCGACGAGACCCATACGAAGTCCGGGAACCCAACACGGAAAGCAAAGCGGCAGGTGAGGAAATTCAAGAAGGCGAACAGAAACCTGGAAGACTACCGCGAAAGCGATTTTTGGCAGATCAACAGAGAGAATATCGAGGATAATTATAAGGTTCCTCCGCATAATAGGCAGCCGGAAGAGCAGGCGGATGGCAAAGCGGGGAGTTGGAGGAGGTCTTCCCGGAAATCTTCGTCTGAGAGCAAGAGGAGGAGGAACCAGGGAGCGGCTGACCAGACTGCGACTGCTTCGGTCTGAGTAAAACCTTGGAAAGAGTGTTTCGGGGCGGCCATAGTGATTAATGCAACTATAATTGTAATATCAGCTATTGTAATCGATATTAGTTAGAGATTACGAGAATACCAGCTATTATTCTGCTTTCACGTGACTTTCTATGCCGTCCGCAAGCGCTCACTCGCTGAGTAGTCAATACTTCACGGCAGAAGACTGATTAAACTAACGTAATCTCACTGGCCAGCTGGATATCAAGTCAACTGGCAGCTCAAGTGATTAGTTTGTCACTCATTTCCCAAATTAAGTACGTCTGCTCCTTCAATAGAATACCTCTAAGATCTCAGCGCTATGCTATTGTAGTCGAGACCAGCCTTAGCAGTATAATTCCCAAAATAATCGTAGCTGAAGTCGATCTCAGCAATCCGCTTCTGAAGCACGGAGACGACATTATTGTAGGAGCAAAGACCTAACTGTTCTTGAAGTCTCCCGACTACGACTTTTACAAGAGCAAGGGTGTATGGTGGAGCGATCTGCTGATATAGTGTTGGGATTTCTGCAAATCCTCTGATGAGAATATTCTTCATAAGTGGCAGCAGTTTTTTGAACGCCAGCGTCAGAGCGCTACTCAGATTTGAAATAGAGGAAGTCTGCTCCTTTTTTGCATCCATAGTAGTGAAACGAAGGGCCAGTTCTGAGAGCGACCGCAATGGAATCTGTTTAAGATTTGCGCATCATCATGATTTGTTTCTATTATTAGGTAGGAAGCGTTGCAGTACTAATTCGGCGCTAGTCACTCTCGCTCACATTTGCTCGTTCTCTTTGGCAGAGAAAAAAACGTCCGATTTTGACAACATGCGCAAATGCAACAAATATATAATATTGCTGAACCCTAATTGACAGGCAATATAGACTTGTTGTATTTACGAATACGGTAGCTATTTTCAAAGCAATTACTTAAGTGTGCATTGAATTTGGAGCGCGCAGCATTGAGATATCAGGCGCTGTCAACCTTGCGTTTTGGTGTTCTCGCGTGTCAATATCGGACTTTTTTTTCTCCGCCGAAGAGCTCGTTGTTGCCAGATGTCTCGCTTAAATAGGTGGCTAGTACTCAAGGGACGAAAGAAAAAAAAAACCAGAAAGGAAAAAAACCAAAAAGGAAAAAAACCAAAAAAAAAATCCCCAAAAGAAACAAACGGACGGTTTGTTGCGGTATTGAACCACACCCGATTTGAACGGATAACCTTTCGATCTGGAGTCGAACGCGCTACCGTTGCGCCAGCGGTCCTGATTGAGAAATTTTTTGCTTATTTAGTATTATCAATTAGTCAAGTATTTCCCCCGCTTGTTAATGGGCGGGTGGATCAATCGTCACGTGGGGTTTCCCGTGCTCTTGAATCAATTCTTGTCGCACCTGCAGCTTCTTAACCCACCTAAGTCCCTTTGATTAAAGTTTACTGCCTGGACTTAAGCTATATTTAGTATATGTTGGTCTTAATCAAATTTTTCTGAAAGAATCAAAAATCTACATATCTCTTCCATCGAAGGCATTGTTGCAAAAGAGGTGCTCGGTCGGACGACAGGCTGGCGGTGGGGGCTGGCGGGGAAACAATCCACTACTAGTGGCTCGCTGAGTCGGTACGCCAGGTGAAAATGCACAAATGAAAAGCCATCACAAGCCGCGATTAACAATTGGTCCGCTACAGCAAAGGGGATGCACGTAACCTCCAGGATTCCTCTCGGGCTCGAGTGATTGTATCGCACGCTTTTCTGATGCAATACTTTGTAGTGCAGAATCCAAGGATTCTTGCGCGCTGCAGTTGTCTGAACAGGGAATTCTTGGATGGGCATCATAGGTGCACACCGAAGCTATAATAGGAAGAGGAGGGATTGCACCAGGGGTGGTTCCTGATTTTCTTCGATAGATTGGTCTCGGGAGGGGCCATTGTGGAAAAATCAGGCTCCGCTTGCATTTTCTATCTGCTACCGACGAGAGAAGTTTCTCCTCTTTCAAAACCATCTCATTTCTTTGCTTTCGTATTTATTCACAATCAACCGTCGGTTCTTTCGGGTCCTTTCGTTTATTTCGGCGCAATGTATAACCGACTGTTACAGGCGGAGAATTTCTGAACGGTGCACCCCGCAATCGCAGGGGATGATCGGCGAAACAGGAGATCTAGGCTATTGCCCTCTAGTTTGTGTTGATCTTTCGGTGAGAGACTCTGCTCGACAAGTATATATTATAGCTGATGCTAGGTCGTTGTTCCCTTTTAGTTTGAAAGAAATTTGTAGAAGTACTCCATTCTTGACCTTCTTCATATGAGACTACCTTCCGCAATCATGAAGTTCTTCTCTCCTTTATTCCTTACCTCACTCATTTGTTCAATATCTCTGGTCCAGGCTAAGGCTCTTTGGGCAAGTACCCCGTCATCAGTCGATGTCCTCAAGCAGGCATACCCTGTGGGAAATGGTCGGCTGGGAGGTATGCCATTTGGCGCACCTGGAGCAGAGAAGATTGTTTTGAACATTGATTCTCTTTGGTCTGGGGGTCCATTCCAATCTTCAGTGAGCTTCCCCAGTCTTTTCCAGAGTTTATTTTTGATTTTATGATACAGTTATATACTGGCGGCAATCCAGCTTCTGAAGAGTACAAATATTTGCCTGGGATCAGGCAATGGATCTTCCAAAACGGCACCGGGAGTATGTTCAATTGCCACCATCTCGGGCCCTGATGCTGACTGCAAGAGATGTTTCCCACTTACTTGGCAATAACAATTACTATGGAAGCTTTCAAGTCTATGCAAATCTTTCAGTCGCAATTGCTGGCGTCACATCTGGAACCGCCTACAACAGATCTCTGGATTTGAGCACAGGCTTGCACACTACTGTTTTCAAGGCCAATGATGGAAACACTTACACCAGTACGGTATATTGCTCTTACCCAGATCAAGTTTGCGTTTATAATCTCTCATCTACCGCGGTTCTTCCAGCAATTACCATTGCTCTGGAGAACCAACAAGCCGATCACAGCCTTTACAATGCAACTTGTGGCGATCAGTATGTTCGCCTCACCGGTGTCACTCAACTTGGTCCACCCACTGGTATGAAATACGACGGTATCGCTCGTTTGACCACTCGAACTGCGACAGCATCCTGCAGCAAGACCATTGCTGGAGCTCTCGTCATTCCCGCTTCCTCTCACATTCGTACCTTTAGTGTTGTCATCGGCGCCAACACCGATTACGATCAGACTGCTGGAACTGCTGCAACCAATTTCTCTTTCAAAGGTGCTGATCCTAGCTCATATGTTGAATCAGTCACTTCTGCGGCAGCCGCAAAAGCGGAAAGTGATTTAAGAACATCCCACCTAGCAGACTATCAAAGTCTTGCCGGCCAATTTACGTTAAGCCTTCCTGATGTAGCAAAATCTGCTGGCCTCGAAACATCCGCTATGATCAGTCGATATACCTCAGGTGGCTCTGGGGATCCATACCTGGAATCTACACTCTTCGAGTTTGGTCGCCATTTGTTTATCTCATCGACGCGTGACAACTCTCTTCCGCCAAACCTTCAGGGGAGGTGGAGTCCAGGGATTACAACATCATGGGGTGCAGATTATCATTCGAACATCAACTTCCAAATGAATCACTGGGGCGTCGATCAAACAGGACTCGGTAATCTTCAAATGGCCACATGGAATTACATGCAGAATACATGGGTGCCACGCGGGACGCAAACAGCCCAGCTTTTGTACAACGCTGCAGGTTGGGTCACCCACGATGAGATGAATATTTTCGGACACACAGGCATGAAATATTCCGCTCAATGGGCCGATTATCCAGCAGCACCAGCTTGGATGATGCAGCACGTGTACGATCACTACTCTTACTCCCAGAACGTCACCTGGCTTCAGCAACAGGGCTATCCGCTTATGAAAGGCGTCGCGCAATTCTGGCTCACCCAACTTCAACCCGACCACTTCTTCAATGATGGAAGTCTCGTTGTGAACCCATGCAACTCACCTGAGCATGGCCCGACAACCTTCGCATGTACACACTACCAGCAATTGCTGCATCAGCTCTTCTCGACGGTACTATCCACAAGCTCAGTTGTCTCGGACACCGACAAAGCCTTCATCACGAGTGTCACAACGGCGCTCAAAACCTTAGATAAAGGCCTGCACATCGGCTCATGGGGCGAGGTCAAAGAGTGGAAGATCCCAGACTCCTACGGCTACGATTTCAAAAACGACACGCATCGCCACCTCTCGAACCTCATCGGCTGGTATCCAGGCTACTCGCTGTCCTCATTCCTCTCCGGCTACGAAAACAAAACGATCCAATCGGCTGTCGCCACCACGCTTTACTCCCGTGGTCCAGGCAACGGCCCAGACGCCAATGCTGGCTGGGAAAAGGTCTGGCGGTCCGCGTGCTGGGCGCGTCTGAACAACACCTCTGAGGCATACTATGAAATGAGATACGCGATTGAGCAGAACATCGCAGGGAACGGATTCAGCATGTACGGCGGGCACAGCGAACCTTTCCAGATCGATGCAAACTTTGGGTTTGTGGGAGCGGCGCTGAGCTTTTTGGTTGTGGATAATCCGCTTGAGAATGGGAGTGAGAAGGGGAGGGTGGTCGTGCTTGGCCCGGCAATTCCTACGGCTTGGTCGCCGGGTGAGGTGACGGGGTTGAGACTGAGAGGTGGTGGGACGGTGGATTTCCAGTGGGATGCATCTGGTTCGGTGACGGGTGCGCATGTGACTGGGCGAACTGCAAGTATCATTCTCGTGAATAAGGTTGGGAAGGTGCTGTAGGCTTAGGTCGCTAGGTACGAGAATACCAGATCTATAAATACCTAAATTACCTCAGTTATTACCTAGGTATCATTGCCTCAGCGTGCCGTCTAGATGTTCACGTGCTCAAGCCGAGTCAGTTGAAAATGCAGGGGATGGGGTCCCTCACCCCAACACTGCACCAGGATGTCAAGCTGAACTAAAGACTAAGGTACTGCTTACAGCTGATATCTCGAAAGCAAGGTTTTTTAGTTCATCAAGCATTGGCGTGGTGTTTAAAATGGCCAGAGCGAGAACGCATCAAATTTTCCCCCCAGTACGCGGGAGATCTTTTATTTGCATACCATTACTACAAATTCCTCTTAATGACTACAATAATCTCACTTTACTGAACTTATCCCTTGTTATACCTTTAACTGCTTCTCCATGCATGGCTCCAAAAACGAATGCCTCCCCAACTAGCTGAAAGTTTTCTTTATCCAATCTCTTTAAGACGAATGGAACTTTAGCCCCCTCCAAACCCCAAATCTCATCACCACATTCAAGAGACTGAGGACCCATGCCCAACCTACCGTCTTTTGTGACGAACATCCGCCTCGATTCCAGCGTCAAACCAACAAGAGCATTGAATCTCTCAATATTCTCTTGAACCTTTTCTCGTCCAGGACTATCAACCTTGAAGTGATCAAGTATATCCAAAGTCTCTCGAACACATGCTGGACTTGGAAAAGCACTAGCAGGATTCGATTTCCAGAGCCGCTCAAGTGACTCCTCGAATCTCTTAGTTATCGTCTTGATTTTCTCCCCACCGACAGCGTCAGATTCCGCTTGTACTTTATTCAGAAGATCGAAATGGAGACGGTTGGATGATTCTTCCAGCAGTGCTCCGGGTGTGAAAGGCTTCTCGCGGCCGGTAATGTATTCGTTGTTTGGACCAGCTGCCCCTTTCCCAAACGTCATGATGTCGAACTTCAGGTCGTCAAGTCGGTAGCCTGCTGCTAGTGTCTGGGCAGACATTTGCTCTTCAGGGATGCGATTTCTGCGGATGGAGTAGAGTTGGGAGATTACCCAGTCCCCAAAACATGTTTCTAGGTCGGCGGGAATGGTTGCGACTTTCTTTCCATGTGGGGGATCGGTGCTGGTGATGAGTGTTTTCCAAAATACCTCGTCGATGGCTAGACTACTAAACTGTTTGCTGGTCAAAGGTTCAAGGAACTCAAACAACTCATACCACTGATCGTTTTCGGCTATGTCGTTGAATGAGATGGCAACCTCGTCTACGAAGTCGAAGTGATATCCACGCGCGATGAGAGTGTTGCCGTTGACTATATGTGTTGGATTAGCATCTTGAGACCCACAAGCATCCCATCGAGTTGCATTTTCGCCAGTTTCTGTCTCTAGAGGCAGAGGCAGCAAAGGCGCAGCCGGGTCAGGTAACCATGATGGAAGATCCTTAGTTTTCCGGTGCTTGACGTCCTGAACGAGAGAGAGGATTTTGAGTGAACGTGAGCAAGTAATGTGATACGTGGCAAAACTGAGACTGACGGCTTCAAGTGAAGCTTGATAATCTACCGGAGGGAGTTCAGTGAGAGCAGAGGTTGAGCTCAATCGAGCTCTGGCCAAGCCCATCATGGCGAAGAACTTGTCCCTTACTTCTGTGGCATCGAATCGTTGGCCAAGAAACAACAGGTCTTCGGGAGAGAATTTGTTTTCTGTTATTGTCTCTCTGACGTCCAGGAGCGCGGAAAGTTGTTGGCCAAAACGAATTGGAGATCGCCATCTGCTTGAGAGCAGATGCTCATCCGTAGTGCGGAACACGCCGGCGTGGGGCTTCAACAGTGTCCATGCTTTGGTCTTCACCATGAAATTTGATAAATGGACAAGGTGCTCCCATGGAATCACTCTATCGCCACAGAGTATGGTGAGCTGCTTAGCCAGAGCAACTTCCTGTACCACCCACGCCCTTTTGAAATACGGTCGTGACAATAGCGAGCTCAGAGATAACCACTGGTCACTTGGAGTTTCCAAGATCAGCGAGGTTGTATCTGCTGAT
>Ga0302325_10017037_pt1 | contig 15382 bp, 17 predicted proteins | sample Palsa_T0_2_FD_201948 | JGI IMG/M metagenome (GOLD analysis project Ga0302325, IMG submission 201948) | Peat permafrost microbial communities from Stordalen Mire near Abisko, Sweden - Palsa_T0_2 | ecosystem: Environmental > Terrestrial > Soil > Palsa > Peat permafrost | place: Sweden: Abisko...
AAATACGGTGGCTATCCATTTTGGTACATTTGTTGGTTCCGAAAACGAGTCTTTGGAGGCAGTTATGGAGTTTGAGGAAGGGAGAGAAGATCGAGGTGTACTGAATCTGGACGAGTCGGCCACAGATAAGCGTGGCCGTGCCGGCATACTTGACATTGGTGGGAGCCTTGCTGTGGAAATCGATGTTCGCGATGTTACTGTACAGAGTTGAGCATATTAGCAAGCGTCTTTTGAAAGCATTGCATTTTTGCGGCCCACAACTCAGTACCTCTTGCAGTGAATCGTTGCAACTTATTACCCTGCTATCAGGTAGCTTTTCACTGTCAATTTCAATCTCTCATATTCTAGTCAAATGTTGAACATCTTCACTAGGACTACGTTACTGTCCATCTCTGGATCTAAGAATCCCACCAAGCCGAGCGCCGCTATATCTTTCTCATGATGATTCGAAACTTTAACCGACTAGCCTGATAAGGGGTAAAATCTCTGTTGAAGGTTCTTGCACACTATGAACCACATCTCTGCCCAGTCTTTATATCCATTTATTCCCCGTACGCTTACAGTACGTTCCTCCCTTAAAGGCTTTCACCCTTAGTTCTGCTCATGTTACCCCGAGATTTTCCCAAGGCAGAAGGAACACCTCGTTTTCACATCACAACCAACGACCCCCCGACCCCAACATTTCACAACCTCGCTCATTCAACATTCACTTCATCTTCCAAATTTGTTGCACATCGCACTCATCTTTGACGTTGAGTCGACCAATGAGAAGTGTCTCTTTGCCGAGGGGCTCGCATGGCAAGAGCGTGGCAGAGGATTCACTCTCGCCAGCGATAACTACCTAAAAATTCCACTTGAGGATGGGAGAGATATGATTTTATATATGTTTTGAGCCCCTAGTTAGAGAAATGAGGGGGATCGTGCGGAGTTCACTGAATCAAACCAAGAGTTTTGCAGTTCAAATTGCCTATTCGCTTTTCTAGTGAATCACGCCGCCCACTCCCTCTTAATGAGCATAAAAAGACACATCCTAGTCTCTTGGTTCAAACTCAAGATACTCGGATTATAGCCAAAGCCTCCCTCATTGTGGAAGCCTTCGATCAAATCATCCACTTAAAAGAAAGCCAGATAGCATCTAAATGCCTTTGGCAGCCACAAAAATAACCAACGTAGAAGGAAATTCGTGCTCCAGATGAGTCAGATTATCTGATGAACAGAAGCTTTCGCCGTCGGCAACGTACTCGTTGTCAAAAGTCAACAAGTTCCCCAGTCTCTCAAGTCCAGTTTCAGTAACGGATCGCACTCGACAAATTTCACTTCATATGTATGGCAAATTTCTAACCACTAGGCTCTGCAGTGAACGCTTTTCGACATAATCTTGTCTACTGGACAATTCTTGGATCTTTATAATAGTTTTTGGGCCTTTCTTCCAAGTTCTAGTTCTCTGGCTAAATCTACGTTTGGTCACATTCAACTTCTGGAGATCAACCGATCCAACTCCTTTCTGTTCCGATAGAATGTCAGATTGTGGCGTATTTGCTGCGGAGGAAGTTGTCGGGAGACTTCCAACGCCAAAACTCTCATCTCTCAAAGCCAGCATTTCTCCTTTTCAACACAAACATCGACTCAATCCTTCTCCCTTCTATCATCACCATGAAAGATATATATACTTAATCCCACTACACACCCATTCAGATGTTAGCAACAAGATTCTGGTTTCCAGTAACAGTTAGCCTGCAACAGACACATGACTACTTTGAAGCTACTTCCCAACATGGAAGCCACACTTGCTGTGGATAGAAAGGCGCCACTAATTTAAATTGTTCCAGACTAGGGTAGACATTGAAATCTGAAATATTGTAAGCAAGATTCGACCTATGAAACCTAGCATGGTGCCCGATACTGCTATCCGCTTCACCATCCGGGAAAAGGAGAATGTTCCCGAGTACACCTCGATGCTCTTGCTCTTTATCCACTTCTTTAAATCTTGTGAAACTCAGATTTCAGTTGCCCAAGCACAAGACATCTTTCTCAATGATTCCTCAGATGATTCGCCGTAGTTTCATCGCCTGTCGCCAGTTCCCGACTCGCGGTTATCTATCTGTAATGAGACCAAAAATAGAGTACATTCTCAAATATCAGCTCAACATTCTGCTTTACTTCTTCGAATGCGAGTTTAGCAAAGGTGGAAGGCTAGGGAACTGAACTCTGACGCAAAGTCTTGCCGAACTGTAACTGCTTGCTCATTGTCACTCCCCAAAAAAATTTCCCACGTCTCATACCCCTTTTATCACCAGCATCACCAGTCCCAAGTTCCAACCCCAATCTTAAACACAATGCACATCAAAGACTCTCAAAGCAGCAGGTCCAGGTATGGAATTCCACCCCGGCATCGGTTGAGCTACCTCCATAATTAGCAATACTTCCTTTCAACAACCATTCGAAAGAATTTACACATCACTCTCACCCCCTAACAACGCCTAGCTTCACCACCACCCTCGAACCTAACCTCTACGCCGCAACTCTTGCCCATATTCCTGTTTCACTCAGTACCTACTCACCACCCACTCTCATCCCGAACCAACCTAACATATTATTTAAACGCCCAAGCCTTCTTATACAAGCAACAGCACACAACTCACAGGAAATATTTACAACGGACACGGAACGGTGGGATTGGCACCTTAATCCGAATCTCAAGTCGCGTAGATAAACAACCTTGCTGGTAATCCTCAAGCCGTTGTCCGGGGGTGATTTGTCGTCATTATTCCAAACTCGCTGCTCACCACCAACGGTCTACGTACAGAAACTGAATTAAGAATCAAGTCTAATGTTATGCTAGATAGGCCACCTTATCATGAAGTAACGATGTAGTAGTATATGGGTTGGTAAGCAGAGTAGATCCGGAGAAGTTTGATTCTGTTTCTCGCATAGACCCGAGTCTCAAGCGCCGAAGCTGCAAATTTATACTCCGCTATTCTCAGCGACAGGACTGGCAAAGCTCCACTCTATCGGGCAGGATGGCAATATAAACAGTTCCATTATAAATATAATAGTACAGAGAAATATGTAAGACGTAACAATGCCCAACAGCCCAACAGCCCAACACCAGGGTCCAAAGGATGCTCTAAACGCCAATCATGTATCATCACAAGCCCCTCCAACACCACTGTAATCACTTTCTCCTCCCCCCTAATTGTGCTTCAAGCTTTCGGATACTCGCTTGTAACCCCACACCCCTCTCACAATTCCCCTCCAGCCACGTTTCCATCCGCTCCCTAACCTCCCTCATCCCCCTCAAAACTGGCATCCTACTCCCCTCCTCGCCCTCAACATGACTCGTAGGATTCAACAACAGCTCAAACGCCTGTCCCCAAATCTCCGTTTGCCAATACCTTTTAAGCCCCTCTCGAATCCGCCAACTCTTCTTCGACGCTGCACCCACGCCTTTTTCCTTGTCTGCAACAGTATCGATGTACTTCCCAAACAGCATACTGTGCACAATCCCGGCTAAACCGTGATAATCAATCTGATAGGTCCACGGTCTAAGTTCCCTCATCTCAGCACAGTCTTGAGGGCCTGTTTTCCAGTCCGCGATGAACTGTACATCTGGACGGAAAACCTTCATGTCGATGCCGCGCCCGAAGTCAATGAGCGCAACACCTTTCTTGTTCCAGCCGGCTGTACCATCTTTCCGGTATTTTGGCATCCAGACATCGGTATCGGGGATAGGGTCAAAGCGCACGAGACAGTTATCAGCTTTGAGGTCACCGTGCAGGATGCCTTTTGAGTGCAGTGCTTCGATGGTACGGAAGAGCTCGATCGTGAAGAACATGACGAGTGTTTCATCCATGACGCCTGGGCCGGTGGTAGTGGGCTCCGCGCGGGCGATGTTGATTACGTCTAGCAAGGTACCCTGATCACGGAATTCTTCGATGAGGTAGCATTCGTCCTGGTAAAGATGCATTTCGTAGACGTTGGTGATACTTTCTGCCGCGCGTGAAACGCCTAATCGCCGTTTGGCTTGTCGCATGATGTAGAATTCCCAGGCCGTTGGTGGATCTTCCATTTTCAGTGCTTCGAGATCTTTTCGTCCGTAGGCATCGAAGGCACCTTTACCCATTATTGGACGCTGATTCTCGTCGAGTTCGTCGTCTTCCGAGGCCACGTTCTCGATGAGATAGACCGGGGCAAAGGCGCCAGCGCCTAGTTCTCGTTTCAGCATATATTGTCTGTCGGCACCTGGAAAACGTAATATCGGAGGCATGGCGAGATTTGTCATTGTCTTCTCGCTTGCGTTCTTGTGCATTTTGGATGCTGATTTGGCGTACTTTTTTATCTCAGCGGATCGGCTGCGGCTCTCGTCTTTGTGCTCGAAGAACCCATCATAAGTCGAGAGAGGAGGCTGAAGGCTAGCGAAGATCATATCCCGCGTGTAGTCATCGACGGGATTGCATTGAACGTCCTTGATTATCGGTCCTTTCGGAGCAATCTCCTTGGCCAATGGTCCGCCGCTTGCTTGGACCTTTGCCGCAATTGCTGCCGTAGTGTTGGTTTTCAACTTCTTACTAAGTAAGGGCTGAGGTATTTTATCGACCGGCGTTGCTTCGTTGACAATCTCCCTAAAAGGACTGCTCCCGAGACCCTCAATTGGCCGCACGGGTGGTTTTCTCGATCCGTTCTCTTTGCTTGGAGTCTTTGAGTTGAAATAATCTTTCTCCTCTCTGGCCGTTGACATTCCAAGCGAAGATTCCGTCTTTTCGGCGATTGGTGTCATGAATGGAAGACGATTCATCGATACTTGAGCGGGGTCTCTGTACGGACGTGTCGGTGGTTCGTAGTCTTCCGGAGGTATTGGAACAAACATTGTTCTTGCAGTTGGTAGAAGTTCTGGCGAGACTGGAGTGACAAGTTTTTCCTCCACTACAGCTTCAGGGTCTTCATCATCGCCTTCGGTAAATCTTGAAGCTCGAGTATCCTCGTCTTCATCATCGATATTCGGAATATGCTTCCTGGCGGTGAATTCAGACCATTCGCTAACACTTTTGACATCGGAAGTCTCGTCATCCCCGGCTTCACTAGTCGAGATGAGTCTGCCTGTTCCTGTGCTTTCACCGCCACTGGTGTAGTCTCCATCGGTCATATCATCGTCATCACTCTCTTCTTCCTCGTCTTCCTCTTCCTCGGGAAGTTTCAATGGCTGGTTGAAAAGATCGTAGATGTCATCAGTAGCTGCTCGAGTGTGAAGTGTCATGGTTTGTTCCTTGGATTTCCTTTTCGTTATTTTCGGCCCAGAGGGCGAAGATAATTTGGCTTTGACTACTATCTGTTAGTACTAGAATATGGATGCTGCAGGCTTCTTGGCTTACTGATTTGGGTCTCGTTGACTTCCTTGATCTTCATCCTCCGCCCTCTTCCTTCACGACCAATCTCTTTTGCTGCTCCATTCTCATCCAATGCGACTGGGTCACGAGCAATCACCAGTTTCGCCGAGACTTCTCGGATAATTTCATCAGTATTTAAATTGGACTCCCTAATGCTGTCTTTCAGGTCCAAAGGATCTTCGCCAGTGTCCTTCGCAGGCGTCTCAGATTGCCAACTTTTAGACAGCCAACCTCGGCTACCAGCTCTCAATTCTTCCAGGCTCAACTCACTCCCAACAACATCTGGGGTAGGGTATATGGCTTCAAGGTTCACAAAAATACGCTCAGTCCGTCCTTTTTGGTTCACGGTCACTTGTTGTTGTGCAGGGTCTGTAACTTGAGGATAATCGAAATGAGGTAGAGACTGAATACAAAACGCCGAAGCCGACCATTAGTCCTGTGATCATCAATAAATGCATGAAAGAGAAATGAAGAAATATAACATACCTCGTCCTTGAATACCGCCATTTTCGTACTACTTTTCTTTCCTCCAGCTTTCAAGGTTTCTCCTACCCATGGCTTCGGCTCAATAATGTTCTCCTTCTTCCGGTCCGCTAATGATCCAATACTTTCCCAACCCTTAGTATCACGACCAGCTGCAACTGCTGGCGCTTCATTTTCTGCATCAGAGAATATGGTAAGCTTTTGTCGTCCACTCTTCGTCGCTGTCCCACCAACACCGGAATTGGGCCTTGGTGCTTGTGGATCTCGCACTGCGGCCGCAGCATATGGATCAATTTTGGCAGCAAGGGCAGGTCGAACTGTTGGCAGTGCGGGGGAAGAAGGCTCGTTGTTATCCTCTGGTCGCTGAGAAAATCGTTGCTGGAACTCGCTGAACTTTCGAAGTAATCGAGGAGTTGGTCGCGCCTCTCTCTCAATCCCCATCTTGAAAACTTCTTCGGCTTGTGTCCACCGTCCTGCTCCCTCAAGCCACGCAGCAAATTCTTCGTAGAATAATGCCAATCCCTCTCCAATGTTGTGACGGGCCAAGAAAGCAAAAGTCTCTCGTGGTGTGTCTGAGAAGAATCTAATGTATTGGATCCACATCTTCAAGTATCGTGGGTCATTCTTGTATTGTGCGGATGTAAGGAAGGTTTTTGTGGCGCGCTCGAGGAGTGGCAGAAGTTGTGATGCTGGCGTTGCTTGTGCAGAAGGATACGCGTCGAGTGTCCACCGAACATATCGATCGTAGATATCTAGAGGATCGTCTGACTCGGATATATTGAGTAATTCAGCTTCATATTCTTGTCGCATCGCATCATTGAGGTTCTTCGTGTCGGATGGTGTTGGGGTCATGAGCTTGTGCAGTGGAGATGGGGAAAACATGCTGGCTAGGGCGCGTGCTGATCGACCTCCTGGTAACGATTGGATGTTTTCTTTTTGGCTTTCGATGATTTCGAAATCGATGAGATCCTCGGAGACAGACATCTTGTCTGGTGTCTGGTGTGTCGCTGCTGTGGGTTGTGGTTAGTTGTTGATTCCGCACAGCCGTGCTTTGACATCTTCAAGCCTAGCATGGTTGCCGGGGAAACGAGCAAAAGCGGGTTGCCAAGCCTGGTCACGTGAGGTAGAGAGAGAAAAAAAACTACCTAGTACCTACAGCAGGTATTTGACGCCCTCCTCGAGACAAGCTTTTCTCACCGTTGAATTTATTCCTAGAGATCTTCTCAAGATTGATTCAACTTCAAAGACCAACCTCGGCCTTTCCATGCGACTGCCGCGAATCGGCCGTTTTGCATGCTGAACTTGAGGACGAATGGACTGCACCGTCCATTGGGATGACGACGCGGACCCGCTCCAACGTAAGCAATCTCAACGGACCTGACGGACATGGCTTTGAGTTGAAGACAGCATGACGATGAGGGTACAGAGTGAACGCCGGGAATATTTCTGTGATACAACAGCAGTGCACGACGGTGCTGTGTATTTTTTCCACCAGGAGATTCCCCGGGAGGGATAAGGTACGGTAGGAATATTGATTTCTTGCGGAATGCAATATAGTGTAGAAGGGTTCACCTAGCTACGAACCAAACTTACTAACGAACCACAGTTTTTGAGCATAATATAATAATCAATTAAAAACCAACTACAAAGTATTTTGCTCTAAAAACACGATGCATTTATAGAATCTAATTGATTCTTAAATAATGGGGAGGATTTTCTTTTATAATTAGATTTTAAACTCATGAAATATAAAATCTTAATATTAGCGCGCTTTTAAAATAGCGTTTTAAGGGATACTTTTGCGGACGAAAAGGATTCGTACAACTAAGATCAAGTAAAAAATGCAACTTTTTATTTAATTTCAAGGTGTTTGGTGGATTAAAGTTTTGGTGTTCCAAGTACTTAGTTCTTTCCTAAGTTTAGTTCGTAGCTAGGTGAACCCTTCTAACTCTATCAGGTAATAACGCGTATGCCACAACAACCAGTGGATTTTCAACGCTAGGATCCACGCATGCGACCTATTTTCGGTCTAGAAAGGGATGGGCCGTCACTACCGCACGACAGGACACATTCTCCTCTTCTGTTCATCTCGTTCTAGTTTGCCTTTCTTCTGTCTATGATCTCCCCTCAGATCTCCTGTTTCGGTTGCCGCCATGTCTCCTTTTCCTTTTGTCTAATCTAGCGACGTCTTGACAATCAACTCCTGAAGGTTCTCACTTTCTACTGTGGAGGATGATGAAATTAGTAATGGGTTCGTGGTTGTTGCAGGGCAGGAGAAGCCTCGGCACGAACGGGACGGTGTTGATAGTGGCATTCTTCTTGATGTTCTATTATATGCAAGTACTTCCTTGATCTTGTGGAAATAGGAATTCTAACTTTGAGTCAGCTGTTGGGCTACTCTACCCTACCCCTCACGCTTTGAATCTCCCCAATCCGAAGAGGTGCCCGTTTCAACTCCAACATGCCCTGCTCCAGTTCCACCCAGAGTATGTCCGCCAGCGCCTCCACCACCTGCGTGTCCCCCTCCGCCTCCTTCACCTTCCCCCTACGACCCCACGAAAGTAGCTCTCCTCGTCGAGACCCGACCTCTCAAGCACCTCCCCGCCCTCTACGCACATATGGCCAGCGTCATACCGCCTGAATGGACATTCAAATTCATGGGCTCGCGTATTGCTATCTCTTCCCTTCGCTCATCCCCTATAATCGTCCGTCTCGAAGCCTCACGCAAACTCGAAATCCTCTCCCTCCCCTCGAACTACTCCCTCTCAAACCGCGAAACAATCTCCCAAATGTTCACGGATATCAAACTATACCGCGATATCCTCTTCCCCGCAGAGCACCTGCTCGTCTTTCAACCTGACTCCATCTTCTGCGCCAATGCACCTACAACTCTGAATGACTTTCTGGAATACGATTGGATTGGAGCTCCTTGGTCGAAGACTGCAAAATATGGCGGCAATGGAGGATTGAGTTTGAGGAAGGTGTCGAAGATAATCGAGGTTCTGAAAAAAGAGCACAGGAAGATTGGGGATGGAGCACTGGAAGATTTATGGATCAGTGATAGATTGAGGAGGCTTGAAGGGGCTAAGATGGCAAATGCGACAATTAGCAAGACGTTTAGCGTAGAGAGTGTGTGGGATGATGCACCATTGGGGTATCATGTTGGATGGTTAGGGGTGCATCATGAGCAGGTGAGCATATCCCGCGGAATCCGTGGATAAGTTGACTAACAAGAAACAGATCTGGGACGACCAAAGCCAAGTCGATCATGTTATGTCGTACTGCCCAGAAGTCAAGATGATCCTGGGCATGAAGCTAGACAATGACAAGCCGAAAGGCATTCCCTGATCAAACGCCCAATATCTATTCCATATCTTAATTGCCCCAGCTGCGAACGTGATGGATTCAAAATCCCTCTAAATCCACTACTCTTCCTTGACTCTGCTCAACTCTGCTACATCCCCACCTTGACGATATCTGGCATCTTCAGTGAAAGAACTGAGGGTTGGGTGTGTCCGAGAAGGGGCAGTGAGGAGGTATGCATTGGTAGTATGAGAATCAGAGCCCGAGGAAGTCGGGTAGTGATGAGTGTAGACTTTTGGATTGTGTGAAGTCTTGAGGTATGTTAGAGATTTGTTGCCCTTTGCATCATCTGAAAAAATGACCGCAAGATCAAATTCCTATCAATAAATGTCCGAAAAATAATTCTTTCAGATGAAAACTTGCGTTCTAAATTTGAGACTACAATATTTTAAATAAAAGCTTGCGTGGTGAATTCGATATTTTTGTTGCACATCTGCTACCCCTCTATCATATCTAACGCATAGCTATTGAGTTCAGGCGACAGTAAATCAACGAGTAGATTAAGATGGAAACAATAACCTCTATATGCTTGAAACCCAAGAGAGTGACAAAGAATGACGACAACAAAAATGCAATCATAATCATACCGCAAGACTAACTTTTAAATCCCCCCCCTCTTCTCCTACCACTCCCAACTCACTGCAAAAATCCCCTCAACCTCCCACTCCCCAACCCACTCCCCAATCCTAATCCCAAATTTCCACCCCCCAACCCTAACACCCCCCCTCTCCCACCATCACTCAAATCCACACCCAGAAACTCAAACAGAATCTTAAGCTTATAATCCCTATTCCCCGACTCGTTATTTAAACCAAGTGTTCCGATACCAGAGGTGGAGCGCAGGATGGTAGGGAAGAGGCTGTTCGGGACGCCACCACGGAGGTTGGTGGGGAGGGAGTAGGATTGCAGGATGCGGTCGAGTGTTGAGGCTGGGGGCGTTAGCCTCTCTCTTTCTCGATAAGATGCAATGTAGAGGACGGGAGGAGAAGGGGACAAACAATCCATAACATAAAACTCCTCCAACCGTCTCGGACGCTCGAAATCTCGGGGGTAGCGCCCTATATCCGCCCCGTTGTCTGCGACTTTTGGGTGGATTTCGGCATAGGACATGTGTGGGTTTACAGTGCTGTTTGTGAGTTGGACTATGAGGTTGACTCTGCAACATCCATCCATTTATTAGTTCAATCTCTTCGACAACTTCTCGAAACCAATGATGAGAATATGGAAAGGGATAAGGGGAAAAGGGAAAGGGGGGTGTGATCATACCGGCGGATCAAATCATCAACCATCAACTCCTCAACCCTCCTATCATCCGTCAGTCCCATCCCACCCAGACTCCTCAGCGCACCAAAACGAATATCGTCATCTCGGTTGTAGTAATCAGTTCCAAGGAGTTGTCTGGCGACTGCGTCGATGATTGCTTGTGCATCCTGGCCGCGGATGAAGTTGCGGCCTGCTTGGAAGCCGGCCATTTTGTGGATACAGGCGTTGATGTTGATGTTGATTTGGTTGAGGATTGATACGGGATAAGGGAGGCGAAGGGGTTGGATCAGAACAGGTGGTGGTGGAATAGGGATAGGAATAGGGATAGGGACAGGTTCACGATAAGGAATCACTCGAAGAGGTTGGATGGGAAGAGGGGGTGGAGGAATTGCTCTGGGTCGGCGTTGGACTACCAGAGGCGGAGGTCGGATGAGAAGAGGCGGTGGTGGTGGAATAGGTCGAGGTTCGCGGTAGGGGATCGCTCGAAGAGGAGGATCGGCTATTAGTGGAGGATGGATTGGTCTCGGCCGATACTGAGCCAGATCTGGGGGTTGGATGGGAAGCAGCTGTGGAGAGATCGGTCTAGATTGATACCAGACCAGAGGTAGATCCTCGAAAGAGTCAGCAGATATGGGCAGAGGTATATTAGGTAAAGGAAAATCTGGCTCTGGCGGTAGCGGCAAGAAAGCTTCAGCGTAGGGAAGAGTTCGGTGAGATCGTAGGGCAAAGTCAGGAACGTTGTACAGAGATTCTTCTCTTTCTCGATACCTGCGGCGTGGTCGATTGTGGACTGTTCTGTGTCGACGAGTAAGACAGGGAAATGGCAAACACGAGGAAATCATGCCAGGCGGTATTCAAGAAACTCCATCATCAGCTTGACTATATAGGGTCTTGAGATAGCTCGAAAGTTACACAAGGACACGAAACGTCTCCTTGAGCAATCACCAGGTATGTCAGCAACGAGAGGAGTTCTTCTGCCCTACTCAAACGCCGCGACAGCCGGAGACAACGCATCAAGACTTAGCAGCAAATTTTAGTGTTGTGTAGGTAGATATCAATCTTCTATGGGCCGAGGGGGTGGTGATCCCGAACTTGGACGAAGAGTTCGACGGGAGGCTGCATGCTTTGCCTCAAGTCGCCACAAAAGATGATGAACTGGTAGGAAACGAGGCTGACTGTTTGCAAAGCGTTGAGGGTTTTGCGTGCGGCCATTGATTCCTAGGGCCTGCGTGCGGCATATCCTCCACAGGAAGAAGGTATGGCACTGGCCACCATAGACGGGTACTACATCTAGGGTTCAAGAATAGAAAGCCAGATCATGAGGAAAGAAGAGGATGTCACTAGAACGATCCAGAACCTTCGAGTTCTCAAGAGACAGATTTCCAAATTGCCTCGGCCGTTTTTATTCAAGTGGTCGGTTGCACGAGGTACACCTATTGATGCATCTATGTAACGTAGGATGGTATCGAGGTTTGTGGGACTACCTTGCTGGAACAAACTTGCTGAAATGGCCACTATCTTGGAACGATGCTCATACTTAGTACCCAGCTATCATATTTCGAAGAGGAATTAACCGTTTTCTCGGCTCTAGTTCCCTCGTTTACAAGGAATAGTCCAAATATCGATGTGGCAAGATTTGCGCTGATCCTGCGGCCAATGATGATGCCGAAATCTGTTAATTCCCCAGAATCAACCTGACCGAGCTAGAATTGAGCCTCATGATGAGCTCCAGCGACATTGAATGATGAAGCTCCCGCAAGTCAAAAACGGTTGTATAGTACGTTGCCAAATGCCCTGACGTCAATGACTGCAACCTCCATCGCTTCCATCAGAATCATCATCTTCCTTCTTCGCATTCTTCTTTTTCTTCGGTGATGCCTTCTTGAACATCGAGTCAAGAGTCTTTTGTTGCTTCTTGTCCGCCTGACCCTGGAATTTCTTCCGTTCTTCTGCGCCGATGTCCTTCAAGCGTTGCTCATCCTTCTCGAAATGCTCACTATCCGCATCCGCACCAATAAGACCTTCTAGAAGTTTGATTTCCGTGGCCCAAACCCCTTTATCCTCTACAATCTTGCCATCGGCTCCCTTCTTCTCGATGGGTGTCTCGAGCACCATTGGGAGATCTTGGAAAGGGGTGAAGTTTACAACATTGTGAAATGCTCTCAATCCAAGAAATCCTGTTCCGATGTTCGCATGAAGGTCCCGATGGGAGGCGAAGGGAGCTTTGCTGTCATTGAGATGGAGGGCTTTGAGATAAGGCATACCGACAACAGCGGCAAAGCTGTCCATAGTCTTCTTGAATGCCTCGGGTGACCTCAAATCGTATCCAGCGGCGAAGGTATGACATGTATCAATACAAACACCAACACGCGACTTGTCGTCAATTAGTGCGATGATGTCCCGCAAGTCCTCCCACGTAGAACCAATCACATTGCCGCTTCCAGCCATGTTTTCAAGCACTGTAACCACCGTTTTGGTTGCCTTGTGTGCCTTGTTCAGCTGAGCAGCTATACGTGCGATTGCTTCTGGGCGTGGGCTCTTCCCTGTGTTTCCAGGATGAAAGTTGTACAGTTTGATACCGAGAGCCTCGCATCTATGTAGATCGTCCAAGAAACACGTATATGCTTGATCCGCCTTCTCGGGTTCGGCTTGAGCAAGGTTGACAAGGTATGAGCCATGTGGAAGGACATGCTTTGCGGCGTCATATTTGTGCTCCAAGCAGAAGGCTTTGAATTGGTCGCGAGCTTCGGGGGCCAGAGGGGGACTGACCCATTTCCGTTGGGATTTGAGGAACAGCGCGAAGGAGTTTCCTCCGATTTGTAGGGAGTTGTTGATCGAATTTTGCACACCTGGGACAGACAGCAGATTAGGGACTAGTTAATAATAAACTGAATCTAGAGACATACCTCCAGCGCCACTAACGTGAGCTCCTATATGCATCGCTTTCTTCAACGTTCCGATCACAGTCCTTTCGGTGAGTGGCATTGCTGCAGCTTCCTTCTCTTCCTTTGTTTTCCTTTTTTTCTTAACTTTATTCTCATCAGCCCCTTCTTCGTCCTCGTCGTCCTCTGTCTTCGCTTTGCGCTTCGCAGGAGCCTTCTTCGGCTTCCGTGCTTGCCCCTCCTCGAGAACGGCCTTGGCCTTTACTTTGTTGATCTTGATCTTTGCCGGAGACTTCTTGGGCGCAACAATATCCTCTTCATCGGAATCCGCCTCTGCCTTGACTTTCTTGCGGCTTTTGGCAGGTGTAGACTTCTCGACTTTCGTGACAACCTCAGCGGACTCGATCTCCACTGCTTTCCGACCTTTCTTGGGTGTAGAAGTTGGTGTAGCGACTGTCTCGATAGTTTCTGTCTCTAGGACCTTGTTATCAGTCTTGCGGCTCGTTCTGCGAGACATTGTTGATGTGCCAATGTGTCGTGTTCGGGCGATGATTTGAGAGCAAGAACGCGATGCTGACGCGTGAACGTCAGGGCGTGGACACGTGACCAACCCATTCCTAACCCCTTTCTAGAAGATCGCAACTTTCCCACTTCAGGTCTTAGACCATCTCTTTCAAGTGCGGCCACGCCAATTTCGGGGTTCAAGGACTTGTATGGGGAGATTTCCCAAAACTTCATTCATGGTTCCTTTCTAGAAGTTGTGCAGGCTGCATCCTTCAATCTTGAGTCCTTCCTTATTCATCCCTCAGAGTCCCATCTCAATACAATATCCCATAGAAGTCCCCTTACCGGATGTTTATTCCCTGATGCAGCATGACAGGCGCATCTCCGAGGGTTCCGACAAGTGTCATGCCGGTTAAACTGGCTGCGATAGACCACTGTTGTCGCCGATGTCGCGCTCTTAGTGTCCAATTGAACTCATCCGTTCTCAACGACTTTGCTCTTCGCGAGCACGTTTTGGGAAGCTCGACAAGCCGATCGAGAACGAGTTGAACTCGGAAGTCATGAAATGCTCAAGTGTGCAATCAGCTTCTTTTGATAGCTTACTCATTCTTCCTTGCAGATGGCCAAATCCCAGGCACAGGGTTTCCTGCATCGACTCGTGGGGCACTAATGAGCTACCCCTCCTTCACAAGCTTATATATTGTCCCATCCCACTTCGAACATTCCTTTCTTGCCAACAGAGTACTCAACTCCGAAGCAAATCAGTATCGTCTGTACAAATCCCCCTAGTCTAGGAGCTTCAATACTAACGCAAGGTGCCAATTGCAGATATCAAAAACGAAGTACTACTCGCCAGTGTCATTGAGGGGCCATGACATCCAGACAATGGAATTATCCCTGAGTGGATCAAGGTATTTCATACACGATGCATGAACCGGTGTTCGTTCTCGGCGTCTTCACAGCCTCTCATCCACCATCCTCACAGATGAGATGGGTGGCCTGTTGACATAAACTGGGTTCGATCTGAGATCATACGGTCAAACTTGATCTGGATAATACCAGCGAAAGGATCATCATGCCTTCGCCAAACCCCATCACAGGACAGCTCTAACTCACAGCAGGTTAACTCCTTGATCCAAACCATCTATCAAAATGGCACCCCCTGCAGCAACGTTCACTGAGCCCGCCGCTCCTCTAGACGGCGTCCCATTGAAGGCTGGATTCGACTTGAAGTCATTTCCCATCATTGGTACCAAGTCCAAGACACTCGACAAATTGGCCGAGAAGTGGGAGCAGGGGTTCAAGTTCGCCCCCATCAGAGAGTCCCAGGTCAGCCGAGCCATGACCCGTCGCTACTTCAATGATCTCGACACATATGCCGAGTCAGACATTGTCATTGTCGGGGCTGGATCTTGCGGTCTGAGCACTGCCTACATGCTCGGGAAGGCTCGTCCTGATCTCAAGATTGCTATCATTGAAGCATCCGTCTCTCCGGGAGGCGGA
>Ga0302325_10017038_pt1 | contig 15381 bp, 13 predicted proteins | sample Palsa_T0_2_FD_201948 | JGI IMG/M metagenome (GOLD analysis project Ga0302325, IMG submission 201948) | Peat permafrost microbial communities from Stordalen Mire near Abisko, Sweden - Palsa_T0_2 | ecosystem: Environmental > Terrestrial > Soil > Palsa > Peat permafrost | place: Sweden: Abisko...
GGCCGGTTTCCTCGCCCTGACCAGCCCGGCGCCTGCGGTGGCGACGTCGGAGGTCGCGGAATCCGCGGTGGCGTCCGCGCCCCCGGGGCCGGGCTGGCGGGAGCGGCTGAGCCCCGGGCGGCTGAGCCATGCCGTCGGGACCAGCAGCCTCCGGACGATCGCCGCGGTCGGCGCGCTGGCCGTGGCGGCCCTCGGCGCGGTCCCGATGGTGGTGGCCTCCGCTAGCACGAGCGCCGACCCGATCATCGCCGAGGCGCTCGACGGGTCCAGCGCACCGCTCAATTTCCGCGCTCCCGCCTTTCACCTGACCGACCAGCAGGGCCAGCCGGTCTCACTGGCCAGCCTGCGGGGCAAGGTGGTGCTGCTCACCTTTCTCGATCCGGTGTGCACGAGCGACTGCCCGCTGATCGCGCAGGAGTTCCGCCAGGCCGACCAGATGCTCGGTGCGAGCGCGCGGCACGTCGAGCTCGTCGCCATCGTGACCAACCCGCTCTACTACGAGCGCGCTTACACGCTGGCCTTCGACCGCCAGGAGAATATGGCCAACCTGCCGAACTGGCGTTACCTGACCGGGACGCTCCCGCAGCTCAAGCAGGTGTGGCAGCAGTACTCGGTCGCGGCCCAGGTCCTGCCGGGCGGGGGGATGATCGCGCATAGCGACGTCGCCTACGTCATCGACCCGGCGGGCCGGACCCGCCGGGAGCTGAATTTCGATCCCGGCCCGGGAACGTCGAGTTCCCAGTCGTCCTTCGCGGGTGAGCTGTCCACCGCCGCCCGGCAGGTCCTGGGCACACAGTGATCCCGGAGGCACAGTGATCATGAGGCCACGCCGGGTCACGGCCGGCCTGCTGCTCGCCGCGCTCCTGGCCGGCTGCGGCGCCGCGCATGTGGCGCCGCAGGCGGCCAGCCCCGCGCCGCCGGCCACGCCGTCGCTCGCCACCTCCCAGGCCTACGCCGGGGGGACCTGGGCGGTTGTTGTCATGGGCGGTTCGAGCGCCGCGCACAACGACTTCTGGGAGCTCTTCACGCGGCCGGCCAACGCCGCGAAGTGGGCGCTCGCCACGCCACTGGGGGTCGCTGACAATGGCGGCCTGGCGGTGGCGAACGTGGGTGCCGGGTCGCTCGTCACCGCGTTCCGCCCCAGCCAGGACCTGACCTTCTCGCCGCTCAGCGCGAGCCAGGACGACGGCGCGCACTGGTCGCAGAGTGGTCTGCTGCCCGGCGGCCTGGCCAGCGTCCCCAGTGCGTTCGCGGGCGCAGCCAGCGGCGGCCTCATCGCGCTGACCAGCCGTGGGGACGCCGAGATCGCGGTGCGCGCCGGCGCCGCCTGGACGAGCCTGGCCAGCGAGCGTTCCGTGGCCGCGTCCCCGGCCGGCCGGGCCTGCGGGCTGGCCCGGCTGACCGCGGCCGCGTTCAGCTCATCCGGGACGCCGCTGCTCGCCGGGCAGTGCACCCGTCCCGGCGCGGTGGGCATCTTCGCATCCACGGCCGGATCGTGGCAGGCGGCCACGCCCACGCTCCCGTCATCGCTCGCCCGCCGCGACATCGAGGTGCTCGGGCTGGCCGGCGCCGGGCCGACCAGCGTGGCCCTGCTGCAGGCGGGCGCGGGCACCACCGCGAACCTGATCACGGCCTGGTCGGCCGATGGCGGCCAGCAATGGCGGGTTTCCGTCCCGCTGCGGCTGCGCGGGCGGGCCGTCCGGTCGGCCGCGTTCGGCACCGGCGGCGCCGTCGGTGTGACGTTGACGGGCGGCCGCGCCGTGACGGTGGCCGGTCCCGGCGCGGCCTGGCGCCCGCTGCCCGCGCTGCCCCAGCAGGCGGCCAAGGTGCCGGCCGCGGGCGTGACCCTCGCCGCCGCGCCAGGCCACGGTTTCGATGCGCTGGTCGGCCAGGCCGGCCAGCTGTCGGTCTGGCAGCTGGCCACCAGCGGTGCCGGATGGCAGCGGGTTCAGGTCATCAAGGTTCAGATCCCCTACGGCTCGTCGAGCTGAGCTGGCCGCCATGAGCTACCTCGTTGAGCACTGGTCCTTCGACCCGTTCCTGATCGTGGCCATCGTCTTGGCCGCCTGGCACGAGGTGGGCCTGGCCCGGCTGGCCCGGCGGTCCAGGCCGGAGCGGACCCGGCAACGGCGCAAGCGCTCGTTCCTGTTCTACGGCGGACTGGCCGTGCTGCTGCTCGCGGTTCAGTCGCCCATCGACTACTGGTCGGATGCCTACTTCTTCGTGCACATGATCCAGCACCTGCTGCTGATGTTCGCGGCGCCGACGCTGGTCGTCGCCGGCGCGCCGTGGCAGCCGCTGCTCGACGCCCTGCCGGGCCGGCTCGGCCGGAGCGTGACCCGGACCACCATGCGCGACCGCTGGTCCCGCCCGCTGCGCGCGGTGGCCGGCTTCATGCTGCGCCCCTGGGTCGCCGTCATCTTCTTCAGCGTCGTGATGATCTTCTGGCACCTTCCGGCCGCCTTCGACCTGGCCGAACGGGACCAGGCGGTGCACATCTGGCTGATGCACGGCAGCTTCTTCGTCGCTGGGGTGCTGTTCTGGCTGCAGTTCATCCCGTCGCCCCCGTTCCGGCGCAGGATGCCACCGCTGTCGCAGGCGGCCGCGCTGATCGCGACGAACGTGGTCATGTGGGTGCTGGCCATGTCGATGAGCATCTTCACCCAGGTGTCGTGGTACTCGGCGTACGCCCACGTGCCCGGCGTGACCCTGCCGCCCTACGCCGACCAGCAGATCGGCGCGGCCATCCTCTGGGTCTGCGGTGACTTCTGGGCGGTTCCCGCGCTCTTCCTGGTGCTGCGACGGATGATCAACGAGGACGGCGGGATCGGCGCGGCGATCGACCAGATCCTCAACCGCGGCCCCGCACAGGCCGGCTGGGCGTCGTCGAGACCGCGGAGCAGGCCGCCGGCCTCCCCCCTGCCCCCGCCCAGCGAGCCCTAGGGGCCCGGTGATTTCTGGCCGCAGCCGGCTGGCCAGAGCTTGGACGGCGCGCGCCGTCCTACTGCCACTCGTTGCGCATGGCTCCTCCTCGGGATCGTCCGCGGGCCTGCTTCGGAGCCTGTGATTACTGCCACTCGTTGCGCATGGCTTCTCCTGTCTGTCCAGGCCGGTGCGGGGATAGCCGATGTGTGAATGGCCAAGGGCAACCAATATTGCTTCGCCCTATCTTGACAGGAAAGTCGTAGTGCTGTGACGATGCGACATTAGTTCCCTACGACCCGTTATGCGCTAGCGCTGCTCAGCTCCTCCTCCGCCCGCTGCCCGAGGATTCCATGGCCGCCGTCCGCCTGCCTGGTGTGCTGGCGTTTGGCGTGCGTGGTACCACGGCGAGCATCCGCGGCTGGCCGCTGTGGGCGCTGCGGGCCCCGTTGCGTGGTTACCTGATCGGCGTCACCGCGCTGGCCATGGCGGTCGCCGTGCCGGCCGCCGTGCGAACCTCGTGGCGGCCCGCTGACGTCGCGGAGTTCGCTGCCCTGCTCGCCTGCGGGCTGGTGGCGGTCGAGTCCACCCGGGGCGTCACGGAAGTGCACGGAACCGTGAGCAGGGACCTGCAGACCGTCTGGTACCTGGCCATCGCCATCGCCCTGCCCCCGGCCTACGCCCTGCTGGCTCCCATTCCACTCGCCGCCTACCGGCTGTGGCGGGTCCGCCGCGGGTTCGTCTACCGGCGGGTGTTCAGCAACGCCACCATCAGCCTGGCCTACGGCGGCGCTTCGGTCGCGTTCCATGCCGTTCCCGCGAGGTGGGCCGGGCTGGCGCCGGGCGCGGGCTCGCACGTCCTCACCTGGGTGGTCGCGGCGGCGGGATGCGGCGCCCTGGCCTGGGTCATCAACAACGGCCTGCTGCTCGGGGCGATCAGGCTGGCCGATCCCGGAGCGCGCCTGCGTGATCTGTTCGGCAACCGGGAGGCGATCACCTCCGACCTGATCGAGCTCAGTCTCGCCGTCTCGCTCGCGCTGGTCGTTGCCATCAACCCGGTTCTGATGGCGCTCGCGCTGCCGTCAGTGCTGCTCTACCGGCGGTACGTACTGACCGCCCAACTGGTTGGGCAGGCCCGCATCGATGCCAAGACCGGGCTTCTCAACGCCGGGACGTGGCGGCAGGAAGCCGACGTGGAAGTGACCCGCGCGCTGCGCACCCAGGCTTCCCTGGTCCTGGTCATCGTGCATGTGGACCATCTGGAGAGCGTGCAGGACACGGCGGGCCGGCCGGCCGCCGATCAGGTGCTCCGCGCCATGGCCGGCACTCTCACCGACAACTTGCGCGGCTACGATCTGATCGGCCGGTTCGGTGGCGAGGAGTTCGCTGTCCTGCTCCCGCACACCGATACCAGCGAGGCCCGCCGGATCACGGAGCGGCTGCGCGACAACATCGCCGGGCAGCCGATCGCCATCGAGGACGGCGCGCGCAGCGGCTTCATTTTCCGGCTCACCGTCTCGATCGGCATCGCCGGGCTGGATCAGTCCCGGCGGGGGCTGGCCGATCTGATCGGCGCCGCGGGCACCGCCGTCACCGAGGCCAAGACCCTGGGACGCAACCGGGTGTGCGTGACTCCGGGTGGCGTCGGCGCCGAGACGGGCGGCCGCTGACCGCCCGGTGGCGGCGGCGGGCCCGGGCGGTCAAGGTCAGCCGTCGTGCTTTTCCAGGTAGTCCAGGTAGAGCGGGCGGAGCGATTCGGCGATGTCGCCTTCGCCGGAGCTGAGCGCATCGGAGATCAGCGCTGACACCTGGGTGACGTCCTCAGCGGTGTGATCTGGATGACCGGCGGCCGCCTCGCCGGCCGGGATGGCACGGAGCAGTTCCCATAGGAAGCCGACGTCCAGATGGTGCACCGCGCGGTGCACGGCGCGATCGTGCAACTCATGGGACGAGAGTGCTTCGAGCGTGGCCCGGTCGGTCATGGGACGACCCTACCTGCCGCCGGGTCGCCCGGCGGCATGGCCGGGCGATGCCCAGCGCGCGGTGACCGCGGCGGGGGGAGGGAAGGCCGCCGCGGTCACCGCCACCGCCTGGCTACCAGCCGACGGCGACCACCATGTACTGCGGGTTGGCGACCGAGATGTCCGAGGACTGCCCGGCGTCGTCGTCGTAGGGGAAGCCGTACGCCAGGCCGTTGATGGCGTTCTCGTGCCAGAACTCGGCGTAATAGTTGGCCGGGGCAGCCTGGTAGAACTGGCTGGGATCGGACTGCTCCGACGCCGGCAGCTGCGCCACGTGCCGGTTGAGCCCGGCGCACAGCGGGGGATTGCTGGCCAGCGTGCCGCCGCAGCCGAAGATCTGGGCGGTGGAGTCGGTGGTGTCACCCTCAGCGGCCGCGTAGCTGGTGAAGTAGTTCGCGTAGGCACCGCCCGCCTGGAACGCCGGGTCGTTGCCGGGCGACGGGATGCCGTACGGCGCATCGTCGGTGGCCAGCTCCTTGAACTCGGTGGGCACGAAGTTCTCGAACCGCTGGAAGGTGGCCGCGCGGCTCTCCTGGAAGGTCGCGTAGTCCTCGCCGACCTCCTGGTTGGATCCGTCCTGGCCGTGCAGCAGCAGGGCCAGCTTGAGGCCGAACCGGTCGACTCGCGTGGTGTCAACGTTGATCGACGACGTGCCCACCGTGAACTCGATGAAGTCGTAGTACGGGCTGTCCGGTGAGCCGAGGTAGAAGTACATCCGGCCGGCTGAGTTGGCCGGCATGTCGATGTAGGGCTGCTGCGCGATCGACTCCTCCTGCCCGTCGAAGCTCCAGTAGACCTCGCTGTCGGGGTACTGGCCGTTCGTCTGGTTGTCGATCGCCACTTCGAGGACATTGCTGGCCGCCGGGATGGCGCTGGTGTTGCCCCAGAACGACGCGGGCGGCTCTCCCGACCCGGCGGGGGCGGTGGAGGTCGGCGTGGGGGTGGGGCTGGGGCTGGGGCTGGCCGTCCCGCTGCTGGTGGTGTAGACGTCGAATTCCCACAGGCTGTAGCCGTACTGGGTGGCGCGGGCGGTGCCGTACATGCGGATGTACCGGCCGGTGCCGGTGACGCTGAGGACCTGGGTGCCGCCGGTGCCGGTGGTGGTGGAGTAGATGGTGGTCCAGTTCGTCCCGTCCGGGGAGGTCTGGATCTGGAACGCGGTCGCGTACGCGGTTTCCCAGTCGAGGCTGACCTGGCAGATGGTCTGGCTGGAGCCGAGGTCGACCTGGAGCCATTGCGGGTCGGAGAAGGCGCTGGACCAGCGGGTGCCGGTGTTGCCGTCCACGGCGTCGGCGGCCGGGAAGCTCGCGTTCTGCGTCGATGAGGCGCTGGCGGGCTGGTTGAGCGCGGCATCCGTGGTGCCGCAGCCGCTGGCGGCGGCGATGGTGCCGTAGACCTGGAACTCCCACAGCGAGTAGCCGTACTGGGTGGCCCGCGCGGTCCCGTACATCCGCACGTAGCGGCCGGTCCCGGTGACGTTCAGCGTCTGGGTGCCGCCGGTGCCGGTGGTGGTGGAGTAGATCGAGGTCCAGTTCGTCCCGTCCGAGGACGTCTGGATCTGGAACGCGGTCGCGTACGCCGTCTCCCACTGCAGCACGACCTGGCTGATCGACGCGCTCGCGCCCAGGTCGACCTCGAGCCATTGCGGGTCGCTGAACGCGCTGGACCACCGGGTGCCGGTGTTGCCGTCGACCGCCGCGGCGGCGGGGAACGACGCACTCTGGACGGATGACGCGGTGGCCGGCTGGCCCTGGGACAACAGGGTCGCCGCGGCGCTGGCCGTGAGGGTGGTCGCCACCGTGGGCACCAGGAACGCGGCGACCAGGGCGAGCGCGGCGATGACGGTGCCGGCCAGACGGTAACGGGTATGCCGCCACCAGGCCGAGCGGTGGCGGCGGGAAGGCCTGCGTGGGTGCTCGGTGCGGGGTCGCTCTGGCATGGGTACCTCTTTCGAGAATGGCCGCTCCGCGAGGTCCCAGACTTGATTTAAGGCTTAATTCATCACGTAACTTAACCATTCCTGCGTGGCGCGTCAAGGGCCCTGTGCCTGGGCCCGGTCAGCGGGTGACGGCCGGGTCCTGGTGCCCGGCCGGCCCGGGTCAGCCGGTGCCTGCGACCGGGCTGCGGCGCTCCACCATCACGACGTCGCGCCAGCGGCCGTGATGGCGGCCCAGCCGCTCGCGGATGCCGACGACCCGGAACCCGGCCCGCTCGTGCAGCCGCAGGCTGGCCCGGTTCTCGGGAAAGATGCCGGACTGGATGGTCCACACGCCGGCCGTCTCGGTCGAGGTGATCAGCGCCCGGAGCAGGGCCTCGCCCACTCCGCGGCCCTGGGCCGCGGCGTCCACGTAGACGGAGTTCTCGACCACCCCGGCATACACGCACCGGCTGGATACGGGGGAGACGGCCGCCCAGCCGAGCACCTCGCCGGTGCCGGCCGCCGCGGCGATCAGCCGGTGGGCGGGCAGTTTGGCGGCGTCGAATGCGTCCCAGGACGGTGCCTGCGTCTCGAAGCTGGCATCGCCCGCGTCCAGCCCGGCCTGGTAGATGGCGAGGACCCGGTCGGCGTCGGACGCGCGCATCGGCCGGATCGTGATCTGGTCAGGCATCGGCGGTCTCCGGCGGCATGCCGTGGGCGGAAGAGCAGGTCGAACCCGATCGAGAAACCCGGCCGCGCCAGCTCTCCGCTCGTGCGGTCCCGGGGCTACCCGTCTCCCTCAGCGCGTTGCGCCCAGGATAGCTGTGTCGTAGAAGGCGTTGATGACCGCCCCGAACGGGCTGGAGTAGGAGATCAAGGGCGTGCTGCCGCCTTTCTGGTAGCCGCCGAGAACCCCGACGACGGTGCCGTTGCCGGTCGCGGCGCTGACGTCGACCAGGAAGGGGGCGCCGCTGGAGGCGCCGGCGTACCCGCTGCAGGCGAACTGGAGCTGCGGCTGGCCCGCCACGAGGATCGTGCTGGTCGGCCTGGTGCAGGTGAGGGGGTATCCCGGCGCGGTGTAGCCGATCAACCGGACCAGCCGGGGAGCCGGGGAACTGGTGCCCAGCGTCTCGGCGCCGGTAAACGCCTGCACGTCGCCGCGGACGGTGAGGAAGGCGAAATCACGGTTGGCGTCGCGGTCCGGCAGCCACCCCGCCGGCAGGACCTGCCCGCTCACCCGCCACACCCCGCGGGGGAAGAAGCGGCTGCCGTAGTGGTAGCCAGGGATGAAGGCCATGGACAGGGGCGGGTGGCGGCCCAGGCAGTGCGCGGCGGTCAGGATCAGGTTGCCGGCCGGGCTGTTCAGCACGCTGCCAGTGCACCGGATGTGGTTGACCGTTCCGTTGCGGTTGAGGACGACCAGCGCGCCCACCGCGCTGATGCCCCGGTACGGAGCCGCGGCCGGGTCGGTGGTCACCTTGGTGTAGAGGGCCCTGATGGCCGCCCCGAACGGGCTGGCGTAGGAGACCGGTAGCGGGCCCGGGCCTTTCTGGCCGTCACTAAGGATCCCGATGACGGTGCCGTTGCCGGTGATAGGGCTGACGCCGGCCAGGAAAGGGGCGCCGGTGGCGCCGGCCGCGTACCCGCGGCAGATGAACTTGAGCTGCGGCTGGCCGGACACGGTGAGCATGGTGAGTGGCCTGGTGCAGGTGACGGGGTTGCCGGCTGGGGTGTAGCCGATGACCTGGGCCGACCCGGGAACCGGGGGAGTGGTGCCCAGGGTCTCGGCGCCGGTGATCGCCTCCACGTCACCGCGGACGGTGGCGAAGGCGAAGTCGCCGGCGTCGGCGGCCGGCAGCAGGTCTGCGGGGAGGTCCAGCCCGGTCAGCGGCCATATCCCGAACGGGTGGTCCTGGCCGCCGTGGTAGCCGGGAACGAAGGCCATGGCGGCGGGCGGCTTCTGGTCCAGGCAGCCCGCGGTGGTGAGGATCAGGTTGCCGGCCGGGCTGCTCAGCACGCTGCCGGTGCACCGGAGATGGCTGATCGTTCCGTTACGGTTCAGGACGACCAGCGCGCCCACCGCGCTGATGCCCCGGTACGCCGTCGCGGCCGGCCCGCTGGCCTTGGCCTTGGCCGGGTGCGGGAAGAACAGGATCAGCGCGAGTGCCACGGCCACGAAACCGGCCAGCCAGCCCTTCCAGCTGATCATTTTCCCCCCGGCCGAAGTTCCGCGGCCTGGGCGGAGTGCGTAGGGTTGTGCAGGTGTACTTGCCCCACCATTTCACGGCCGACGACGCTGCGCAGGTCGAGGCGTTCGTCGACGCCGTGGGTTCGGCCGACCTCGTCACGTTCGACGGGAGTAAGCCGGTGGCCAGCCTGATCCCGGTGATCTGGGACCGGTCGGGGGGATCCCCCGGGCGGCTGCTCGGCCATCTGGCCCGCGGCAATCCGCAATGGAAGTCCGTATCGCCCGATACCGTCGCGCTGGCCATCGTGCACGGGCCGCAGGCCTACGTGTCGCCGTCCTGGTATCCGAGCACGGCCCGGCACGGGCGGATGGTGCCCACCTGGAACTACGTCTCGGTCCACTTCACGGGGCCGCTCACCGTGCACCAGGACCCGGAGTGGCTTCGCGACATGGTGACCCGGCTGACTGAGCGCTACGAGGAGCCGCGGCCGCGGCCATGGGCCGTGGCCGACGCCCCGCCCGAATACATCGACGGGCAATTGCGGGCGATCGTCGGCGTGGAGCTCACCATCGCCACGGTCGAGGCGAAGTACAAGCTCAGCCAGAACCGCGACGCCGACGACCAGGCTGGAGCCCTGGAAGGGCTGCGCGGTGAGCCTGGCCCCGGCCCGGCCGCCATCGCCGGCCTGATGGCCGAGCGGATGAGCGGGAGCCCGGCTGACCAGGGGCCCGACCGGGCACCCGAGGTGGCGGAGCGATCCTGAGGGAGTGACCTGGTCCGGCACGGCCAGCCCGCCTGGGCCTACCAGCGATCCTGGACCAGGGCCCGGATCCGCCGGTCGTACAGGTCCTCGATCGCGTCCAGCTCGGCCTGGGTGAGCGGCGGCAGGGCCGCGGCGGCGGCGTTCTGCCGGGCCTGCTCCGGGTTGCGCGCGCCGGGGATCACCGTGGTGACGCCGGGCTGCTGGATGACCCAGCGCAGCGCGGCCTGGGCGGTGCTGGCGCCGGCCGGCACGATAGCGGCGAACTCCTGGGCGGCGTCCACCCCGGTGTCGTAGTCCACGCCGGAGAACGTCTCGCCGACGTCGAACGCCTCGCCGTGGCGGTTGTAGGAGCGGTGGTCGTCGGCACCGAACGTCGAGGTGTGGGAGTACTTGCCGGACAGCAGGCCGGAGGCCAGCGGCACCCGGGCGATGATCGCGACCCCGGCGGCCTGCGCGGCGGGCAGCACCTTCGCCAGCGGCTTGCGGCGGAACGCGTTCAGGATGATCTGGACGCTCGCGGTTCCCGGCCGGGTCATGGCGGCCAGCGCCTCGTCGCAGGTCTCCACGCTGACCCCGTAGGCGGCGATGCGCTGCTCGGCGACCAGCGTGTCCAGGGCGTCGTAGACCGCGTCGCTGGAGAACACCGGGGTGGGCGGGCAGTGCAGCTGGACCAGGTCAAGCACGTCGACGCCGAGGTTGGCCCGGGACCGGTCCGTCCAGGCCCGGAAGCTGCCGAGAGTGAAGAGCGCCGGGTCCTGCGCGACCCGGCGGCCCATCTTGGTCGCGACCATCAGGGGCAGGCCGGGATTGCTGGCCAGGAACCGGCCGATCAGCTGCTCGCTGCGGCCGTCGCCGTAGACGTCCGCGGTATCGAGGAAGGTCACGCCGGACTCGGCCGCCGCATCCAGCACGGCGAGGGCGTCTTTCTCGTCCACCTGGCCCCAGTCGGCGCCCAGCTGCCAGGTGCCGAGTCCGATCACCGAGATCGCCCGGCCGATTCTGCCTGCCGTCCGTTGCTCCATGACCGGCGATTCTAGTGAACCGGGCTCAGCCGGCCGGCGCCGCGCCCGCGCGCGCTGCCTCTTCGTCGCGCGCTGCCTCTTCGTCGTCGGCCATCTCTTCGTCTTCCGCCGCCGCGCGGGCGCAGGGTTCCCCGGCCGCCAGGATCGCGGCGCTTATCGTGGCCAGCTGGCTGACCTGCTCGGGGGTGAGCGCGTCGAAGAGTGAGCGGCGGACCTGCTCGACGTGCCCCGGCGCGGCCTCGCGGAGCGCCGCGTAACCGTCCTCGGTGAGCTCGGCGATCTGTCCCCGGCGATCGGTCGGGCAGTCCACCCGGCGGACCCAGCCGCGCTCCTCCAGCCGGGCCACGGCGTGCGACACCCGGCTCTTGCTGGAGGCTGACGCTTCGGCGAGCTGGCTCATCCGCAGCGACCGGCCCGGTGCCTCGGAGAGCCGGACCAGGATTTCATAATAGGTGTGCGGCATTCCGGTTTCACGCTGCAGCTGGGCCTCGACGGCACCGAAGAGCTCCTGGCTGGCCTGGAGGAAGGCACGCCAGGCCAGCTGCTCTTCGGTGGTCAGCCATCTCGGCCCGGGAGTGCCCATGCTGGCAGCATACCCGGAATAGTTGAGCGTTTGACCATGTTAGGCTGGGCAGACCACTCGTTGAGAACTCAAATATGAACGACGGGAGTATCCACTATGACGACAAGCGCAGGCGCTGCCACCATCCCCGGCTACGTAGTCGGTACCTGGGACATCGACCCGGTCCACTCCGAGGTCGGCTTCTCGGTCCGGCACATGATGGTCAGCAAGGTACGCGGCAAGTTCAAGACGTTCTCCGGCCAGCTCGTCACCGCCGAGAACCCGCTGGAGTCGTCGGTGACCGCGCAGATCGACCTCTCCTCGATCGACACGGGCAACGAGCAGCGCGACGGGCACATCCGGTCCGCGGACTTCTTCGAGGTCGAGAAGCACACCACGATGACCTACCGTTCCACCGGCATCCGCGCCACGGGCGACGGCTACGTCCTGGACGGCGAGCTCAGCCTCAAGAACAACACCGAGCAGGTGCCGCTGACCCTGGAGCTGAATGGGTTCGGCCCGGACCCCTACGGCGGTACGCGAGCCGGGTTCACCGCCACCGGGGAGATCAGCCGCAGTCAGTTCGGCGTGGACTTCAACGCCGCTATGGAGACCGGCGGTGTGGTGGTCTCTGACAAGGTCGCCATTCAGCTGGAGATCGAGGCGGTCCTCAAGGCCTGACGACTGGCCAGACTGACGTCCGGGGCGGGGGATCTGCAGGCAGATCCCCCGCCCCGTGTCACGATGATGGCCGGGCACCGAAACCAGGGCACCGAAGCCAGGGAGGCGCGACCATGAAAGCCGCTGTCTACGACCGTCACGGGGCGGCCCACGAAGTGCTGCGGGTCGTGGAAGTGGACCGGCCGGAGCCGGGGCCCGGTGAGGTCCGGGTCAAGGTCGCAGTCTCGGCCGTCAACCCGACGGACTACAAGTCCCGGGGCGGGGCCACCCCGCGCCCCATCGACGGCTTCCAGATCCCGCATCACGATGGCGCCGGGGTGATTGACGCCGTGGGGCCCGGCGTGGACCCGAGCCGGATCGGGGAGCGGGTGTGGCTGTGGCTGGCCGCGGCCGGGAGCCGCTGGGGAACGGCCGCCGAGTGGACAGTGGTACCTGAGCGCCAGGCGGTCCGGCTGCCGGACGGCATTTCCTTTGAGCTCGGGGCCAGCCTCGGCGTGCCGGCCGTTACCGCGCATCGCTGTCTGCTGGCCGACGGGCCGGTGGCCGGGCAGACGGTGCTGGTCGCGGGGGGCGCCGGGGCGGTCGGGCATTTTGCTGTCCAGCTCGCCGTGTGGGCCGGGGCGGCGCAGGTCATCGCCACCGCCAGCGGTCCGGGCAAGGCCGAGCTGGCCCGGGAGGCGGGCGCCGGTCATGTTGTCATCTACACCGAGCCGGACGCGGCCAGCCAGATCCGCTCCGTCAGCGAGCACGTCGACCGGGTGATCGAGGTGGCCCTCGGCGCCAACCTGGAACTCGACCTCGCCGTGTCCCGCCCGGACACCGTCATCGTCACGTACGCGGCCGAGCCCAGCGATCCCGTGCTGCCGGTGCGGGCCTGCATGACCGCGAACGTGGTGCTGCGGTTCGTGCTGCTGTACGCGGTCCCCGGGCCCGCTATCGACCAGGCGGTGACCGATATCACCGCCGCACTCTCCGCGGGAGCGCTGACCCCGCTCCCGGAGCATCGCTTCCCCCTCGACGGCATTGTCGAGGCGCACCAGGCAGCGGAGGACGGGGCGGTCGGCAAGGTGCTCGTGCTGCCCGCCTGACCGCTGGTCACCGGACCGGCTGTGGCAAGAAGTAACTGATATATTACTGAGTGTGAACCAAGGGCCGGGATGCAGGAGGACCCCTGGTTAAGTCGCGCTCGCAGCCGCTCGTGGAGACCGGGAGACCAGGGATGTCACCGGCCGCCGTGCTGGAGTTCGCGTGGGACCGGGTGCGGGAAGACCGGAGGTTCGAGAGCCTGCCGGCCGTGCTCGAACAGTTCGCCGGCGCCTTCGGCGGCCGGGCCGCCCTGGCCCTGCGGCCCCGGCCCGGTGAATCGGCCGAGGTTCTCGCGGTCTACCCACCGGGGGCCGCCGATCCAGCCCTGCTCGCGCGGATCGGTGGGCTGGTCGGTGAGCATCCCGAGGTGACCGTGGCCGGCGGCTGCCTCAGCGCACCGCTGCTGCCGGCTGGGCCCGGCCGCGGGCCCGGTCAGCCATCCGCCGGCCAGGACAGCCAGCGGGGAGCCCAACTGGGAGCGCAGAGCGCGCTCATCACGGTCGCCCAGCCGCCCGGGGGGCGTATCCCGTGCGTGCTCGTTCTCGTCGGGGACAGCGCGCGCTGGGCGGCGGACACGCAGTCCACGGCGCGGTCGCTGGCCGCGCTCATCGCGGCGCAGTACCGGCGGGCCTCCGAGATGCTGGAACGCGCCGACCTCGAGCAGATCACCCGGGCGCTGCTCGAGGCGGCGCCGGACGGGGTCATCATCGCGAACGAGGCGCAGCGCATCGTGATGATGAACGCGGCGGCGGAGCAGCTGCTCCGCCGGACGCGCGCCGATGTGCTCGGGCACGACATGCGCTCCGTGCTGGTCCCGGAACGGCTCCATGCGTGGTTCAAGGCCGGGATCGACCTGTTCCTGCGGACCGGTGCGCCGGGCGAGTTCGCGGGCACCATGCCGGTTTCCGTGCTGCGCGGCGACGGCAGCGAACTGACGGTAGAGCTGACCCCGTTGCCGATCATGGCGGGCGACCGGACGTACTTCTGCAGTTTCCTGCGAGATCTCAGCGAGCTCGAACGCGCCCATGCCGAGCTCGCCGCCAGCCAGGCCCGGTTCCAGCTGCTGTCCGTGCTGGCCCCGGTGGGCATCGCCCAGACTGATCGCGGCGGTGTCTGCACCTTCGTCAACGAGCGGTGGAGCGTGCTCGGCGGCGGGCCGGAGGACGAGTTCACCGGGGCGCCCTGGACCCAGGTGCTGCACCCCGATGATGCCGGCCAGGTGGCCCGGGAATGGGCGCGGGCCCGGGTCGAGGGCTCGGAGCTGCGCACCGACTGCCGTCTCCGGCCCAACGGAGGTCCGCAGCTCTGGGTGCACGCCGCCGTCGCCGCGCTACCGGACGGTGATGACCGGCCGGCCGGATTCCTGGTCGCCCTGACCAACGTGTCGGCCCGCAAGCGGGCTGAGGAAGAGGGCGGCCGGCTCCTGGCCGCCGAGCAGGCGGCCCGCCGCCGCCTCGCGGACCAGACCGAACGGCTCAACAGCCTGATCGCGACCGCGGTGCCGGGTGTGCTCTTCATCGACGAGAACGATGTGATCGTCCAGCTCAACCAGAGCTACGCCGACCTGCTCGGCCTCACGGATTCGCCGGCCTTCTACGTCGGCGTGCCCGCGAGCCGGCTGACGGGGCATATCGAGCGAACGCTGGCCGACCCCGCCGATTTCATCGCCCGGATTGCGAAGTATCACCTGGCCCGGCAGCGTGTCGCCGGCGCGCGGCTCGCGTGCGCCGACGGCCGCACCGTCGAATGCGACTACTGGCCGGTCTTCGTCAGCGGGCACTACCGGGGCGACCTGTGGTTGCTGCGGGACGTGTCGGCGGACCGCTGAGCGGCCGGACTGGAAGTGAACGCATGACCAGCAGCGAACAGGACGGACCGGCGGGACGGATCCTCGTCGTCGAAGACGATCTCGTGACGGCCCGCTTCGTGACCCAGATCCTGCGCGGGCACGGCTTCGATGTCACGCAGGCGGCCGACCCCGTGGTCGCGCTGAAACTCGCCGCCACGCAGCCCTGGGACCTGGTCCTCACCGACGTCGAGATGCCGGGCATGACCGGGCTCGAACTGCTCGGAGCGCTCCGGCGGGTGGCTCCGGACCTCGCCGTCATCGTCATGACCGCGCACGCCTCGCTCGACTATGCCATGGGCGCGCTGCGGAACTCGGCCGATGAGTTCCTGCAGAAACCGGTGAAACCGGATCACCTGCTCACTATCGTC
>Ga0302325_10017040_pt1 | contig 15380 bp, 19 predicted proteins | sample Palsa_T0_2_FD_201948 | JGI IMG/M metagenome (GOLD analysis project Ga0302325, IMG submission 201948) | Peat permafrost microbial communities from Stordalen Mire near Abisko, Sweden - Palsa_T0_2 | ecosystem: Environmental > Terrestrial > Soil > Palsa > Peat permafrost | place: Sweden: Abisko...
GGCCGGCCGCTAGCGCTGCCGAAGTGGCGCGGTTTTTTCGCACGCAGAGTCCCTCGGTCCAGACCTGGCGCGATCTTGACGGCTTCCGTCGCGCTTGGCCGGGCAAGCTCGTTATCAAGGGAATCATGCGGCCGTCCGACGCGGTGCGCTGTATCGGGCACGGCGTCGACGGCATTGTCATCTCCAACCACGGCGGCAAGGCGCTCGACCGCGCGCCGGCGTCGATCGAAATCCTTGCGGCCATCAAGGCTGCGGTCGGTGATCGGCTTGTTGTCATGCTCGATAGCGGTGTGCGTCGCGGCTCCGACATCGTCGTTGCGCGCTGCCTCGGCGCCGATTTTATCTTCGTCGGGCGAGCAACACTTTACGGCGTCGCCGCCGCGGGGCTCGCCGGTGCGAGTCGCGCGCTCAGCATATTGCGCGAAGAAATCGATACGACGCTGGGCCTGATCGGCTGCCCGCGCATCGATGAGCTCGGACCGGATTTCATTCTTGACGGGAGTGAGGTGGAAGCGTCCGAGAACGCCGTGCCTAGTCTGGTCGCTGCGGCCGTCTAATTCCAGCGCCATACCCCGTAAGCGTGGCCGTTCTGCATCTGCGGCGCGACATAATTCGGCCTGCGGATGCCTATGGCGCCAAGCATGGCGATCCAGTTCAGGATTTCGCCGCCGACATTGCCGGCCTTCAGCATTTGATGCTGCGTCGACTCGGCGATCAGCTGGTCAATCTTCTGGTCCTCGAGAAGCCTAATAACGTGCGCGGCCCAATCCGGATCGGGTACGCCGTCGGAACGCCCGGGCGCCATGCGTGGGCCGCCAACTTCCAGCGAGAAGCTGCCTGAGCCCATGATGACGACGCGCAACGCCGCCGGCCACGCCTCGATAGCGCGCGCGACGGTCTGGCCGAGCGCGTAACAGCGTTGCGCCGACGGCAGCGGGGGAACGTGCCCGCTAATGAAGAACGGGATCACCGGCACCTTCATGTCCGGTGTCAGGAAATGAAGGGGCACGGTAACCGAATGATCGACCGAGTAATTTTGCGTCATGCCGACGTCGTAGCCGGCGCCGATAGCGGCAGCGCGGATATGTGCCGCGAGATCGGGTAGCGACTTCACGACGTAGTTCGGGACATCGCGCGGCTCGTCGTTCGGCGCCTTGAATGACTTGTCGATGCCGACGGCGAATATCGGCAGGTCATTGAGGAAAAACGTATTGAGATGGTCGGTGTCGAACATCACGATCAGGTCTGGCCGGGCGGCGGCTAGCTCGTTCTTCTGCGCCCCGAACAGCTTGGCGATCTCGCAGTCCGGGCCGTCGCGCTTGACGAAAAACGGAAAGATCGGCGTGTGCGGCACTCCGAAACCCGCAACAATCTGGGCCATCGCTCAATTTCTCCGTTGTGCCGTCAGCCGACCGGCTGGCCGATCTCGTTGACATTCACCGCGCGCATCCGCTCATTGAAAGTTTCGACATTGAGACCGCAAACCTCAAAGCGCGCCAGGTACCCGTAAGGAAGGCATTGGCTCCCGTGCGAAACAGATTGCCGACATCGCCCGCGATCAGCAGGTGGCGCTCTTCGTCGGTGAGCCTGAGCGGGGCCAGCGCCTTGGCTGGATCGGCTTTCATGGCAGCGCGAAAGGCGTGATCGCGCAGCACTTCGCGGCAACGGTAATTGACAGCAAAGATCGACATGCGCGGCCCCGGTCTGCTCCACGATAGTTCTGGCATGACCGCTCGCCGTTTGCCACAGCGCCCCAGCGTTCGTTGGCGCCGGAGGAATGTGCGCCGGCGGTTCAGAAATACGGGCGGCTGGCATCGCGGCCGAGGCCGAGCTCCATACGGCCGTAGTGGGTGAAGTTCATCTCGGTGTTGACGCTGATATGCATCGACATGAAATGAATATCGCGCCACGCTCGCTGGATCGGATGCGAGGTGGCAAAGCCGGAGGTGCCGCTCAAGGAAATAATTGCGTCGATCGCCGATACGGTCATCTCGGAAACCCGCGCGAAGTCGCGCACCGAACGTGCCAGGAGTTCCGGCGAATAGGCATCCGGCGTTTGGGTGACGTTTACCGCGCGCCGAAGCAGCATCTCGGCAGCGTCGATGTCGGCGGCGGCCCGCGCCATCTGCATCTGGATTGAAGGCTTGGCAGCGATCAGCGATCCGTCGGGCGCTTTTCGAGTTTTAGTCCATTCGCGAAAATGCTCGTAAGCGCCCTGTACGGCGCCAAGCATCGGCGTCGCGAATGAGATCGGCGCGTAATAGAAGAAGGGGGTGTGGAAAATAACATCGGGATAAAGCGCGCTGCCTGGAGTCTTGCCATCGCGAAGTTCGGCCAAGCTCAACACCAGCCTTTCAGGGACAAAGATATCGTCGGCGACGACGGTCTTGCTCCCGGTGCCGCGCATTCCGGCGGTATGCCAAGTGTCCACGATGTTGCATTCGCGGGACGGCAGCAGAAAGAGTTTCCAGTCCGGCTGCTGGCCACTGTGCGTCATCGCGCCGAGCATGATCCAGGCAGAGTGATCGACGCCGCTGGCGAATGTGGAGCCCTTGCTAGTGAGTCGATAACCGCCTTCGATGGGAACCGCCTGCGCAACGGGAGCGAATGAGGCGGCAATCGCAACGTCCAGCGTCCTGTCCCACAGCGTTCGCTGCCCAGCGTCGGGATACTGGGCGATCAGGTGGGCATGGTGGATGACCAGCCCGGCGCACCAGCCATGTGACGCGTCAGCTTTGCTGAGTTCGCGCATGACGTCGAACCAGGTATCGAAGCCGAGGCCGTAGCCACCGATCCGGGTTGGCAGCAATATCCGCGCAAAGCCGGCGTCGACCATATCCTCGACCGACTGGCGCGGCATTTGCCGCGATTCTTCCGCCGCAGCCGCGCGTTCGAAGAATTTTGGAACGAGCGCACGTGTGCGCTCCATGATCTGTTCTTTGGTCACGCCCGGCACATCCAGCATTCGCTCATCATCGCAGATATGGACCGGCCGCGCTATCGGCCTGTTCAATGCGGTCCATGTACTTTAAGCGGATAGAGTGCCGCGCGTTCTTCAGATTTCCGGCTTAGAGTCTGCCCATTAGGACGAGGATCAAGAGGATGACAACGACAAGACCCAATCCACCACCGCCGTAATAGCCGGTGCCGTAGAACGGTCCGCCGCCAATGCCGCCGAGACCACCGAGCAGAATAAGCACGAGAATAATCAGTATGATTGTGCCAATTGACATGAAGCTATTCCTCAAAAAGTCTTTCGAGATTAGTACTGGCGTTCACCGCCGGCCTTCTCGTCGATTTGAAAACTATCGAGCCGCGATGAAAGTTCCGCACCCAGGTCGCTGGGTGTACGGGTGCGCACAACAAATTTTTTGGTAGGGTCACTTGCACCTTTAGGCGGCCGCTCGACGCGGGACCTTCTTGCCCTTCTTGCGCGCTTTCGACAGTCCAATAGCGATGGCCTGCTTGCGGGTTTTCACCTTGCCACCCCTGCCACTCTTGGCTGTGCCGCGGTTATAGCGCCGCATCTCGTTTTCGACGTCGCGGCCGGCGCTCGGCGAATATCGTCTCTTGCGTTGTTTGGCCATTTCGTTCCTCCAATATCTGATCGCGCGATCACTTTAGCGCGACATTCAATAACCGCCGTGCGCGCAAGAGGTTGCCTTGGAGATCGCCAAAATTGGAGGAGGGCGCGGTTAACCGCGCAACTTCTTTAGGCCTTGTGGGCGGATTTGCCGGCAGATTTTGGCTTGGTCTTACGGCGGAGCGGCACAACTTCAGCGCTCGCGCCGGTGCTTTTGCGCAATGCAGCACGAAGGTCGATCGGGTGGCCGTGCTTTTTCAAAAGATCCGCGAATGCTTCGTCGGCGAGCTCCTGAAATGTCATCATGCGCTCGTGCGCCATCAGCCGGAGTTGCGACCAGCTTTCGTCATCGATTTGAATGCGCTTACCGAGCATCCACCATGCTCCGTCAAAAAATTTGACCCGCTCCGCTGCATTTTAGCAGCCGGGGCGGGTCAAGCACCTGATTTTCGATAGTATTGCTATAGCCCGGCTATTCTAGCGAGGGACAGTCGAAACCGCGCGCTGGGCCGCGAATTCGTCGGTCACCGCCCAAGCTGTTTTTGGTTGGCGCAATCGCTGGAAGTGTGCGCGGCCAGGTACTTTAGCTCACGAGCCGCTCGCTCAGGGGCTTAGCCGAAGTACATGATGTAAAGCACGACGAAGGCAATGATAACAGCGGCAAGGCCAAATCCCAGGACGTAGCGGACATTATGTCCAGTTACGCCCTGTCTTGCTTCCGTTTTTGACACCACAGGGCGATGCTCGGCTGTCCTATCGTTATGGTAAGTCATGATGTTCCTCATTTCATGTGCGGTAACGGGCGGTATCCCATTCAAGTTCCTAGAAAGATCGCCGGGATGAGGTGAAGGCACGGTTCCAGAGGCTGATAATTGGAACCGGGCTTTGGCGGGACCGTTCTTCCTGCGGATTACGATAAGGAGATGTTGTCATGGGACGTTATCTTGCGGTGTTCGGCGGCTTGCATTGATAGCCCCCCGGTCGACCGGTGTACCTTCTCCTGAAAGCGAGCCAGGCGCTGTTCGTGGCGTCCGTTATGGATTGACGCGACTGGGTGTGCTTGGGGCGCACCCGGCTGCATTCTTTGTTGTCCTAATTTTTGTCGCGCTATGGCTGGTCTTCGATTGGAAAAATTTTAGCTGGGCCAGCATCGCGACCGTGACGACGTTGTTCATGACGCTGCTGATCCAGCGTGCCGAACATCGCGATACCCAGGCAATCCATGCCAAAATCGACGAGTTATTGCGCGCCAATAGTGACGCCCGCAGCGAACTGACCAGGCTTGATGAACAGGAACCCGAACTGATCGAGCGGCACCGCGCGCACGCCCGCGCTCAAGATCATTCCTGAATTGGATAGCTTATGGACGCGGGCCTAAAGTCGACACGACAGCAGCCTTGCAGCGGCCAGAAATTTTGAACATTCAATGAATGTTGTTATTGAAGTAGCTTGATCCCCACAGAACGATGACCCAGATCAACAGCATGAAACCAATCGTTATGACCGCCGGCATTTGATTCTCCTCCCGCGCAAGTTTCTAAGCGGTGATTATTACACCTCGATTATTGCGATCTATAGCATGCCGGCAGCGGTTTTTCATCCGGATTGATCGGGCAGGGCGGGCGCTTTAACAATGGCTGGAAGCCAGTTGCAAGCCAGCGCTGATGCGGTCGCCGGCCCGCTCTTTGCGCCAACGGAGACCTCTCGTGACCGAAACGGTCGCCGAAATACTCGACGTCTACCGCGCCGGCGCGGCCAAGCCCTGCGAGATTATCAAGCGCAGTTATGCCCGGCTTCGCGACCATAACGATCCGGCGATCTTCATATCGCTGCGTGACGAGGCGGAGGTTGTCGCCGAGGCGGAAGCGCTCGAGCGCAGCAGCGACAATGCGCTACCGCTTTACGGCATTCCCGTCGGTGTCAAAGACAATATCGACGTCAAAGGCCTGCCGACCACGACCGCCTGTCCGGCGTTTTCCTATCGTCCTGGCCGCGACGCTACCGCGGTGGCACGCCTGCGCGCAGCCGGCGCGCTCATTGTCGGCAAGACCAATCTCGATCAGTTCGCCACCGGCCTGGTCGGCGTGCGGACGCCTTACGGTATTCCGCGAAATCTTTTCGACGAAAAGCTCATCCCGGGCGGATCGAGCTCCGGTTCCGGCGTCGTCGTCGGCGCAGGCATCGTGCCACTATCGCTCGGTACCGATACTGCGGGATCGGGCCGGGTGCCCGCCGCTTACAACAATATTGTCGGCCTGAAGCCGACCCGCGGCCTGATATCGTGTGCCGGCGTGGTGCCGGCCTGCCGAACGCTCGATTGTATTTCAGTCTTCGCGCTGACTGTCGATGACGCCATGGCGGCTTTGAATGTAATCGTCGGTGCCGATGAAGCGGACCCTTATTCTCACCCACGGACGATCCGCACGCCGGAACTGATGCCAGGCGGCGCCAGGATCGGCGTACCGATGCCCGGCCAGCGCCTGTTCTTCGGCGACAGGAATTTTGAAGCCGCGTATGGCGCAGCGCTTACCCTGTTGACGAAGCTCGGAGCGAAAATCGTCGAGATCGATATCGAGCCGTTTTATGCGGCGGCGCGGTTGCTTTACGAAGGCCCTTGGGTGGCCGAGCGCTATCTGGTCACCAAGGCACTGATCGCGTCCGCGCCGGAGGCGATCCATCCGGTGACACAGCAGATCATCCTCGCCGGCGCGCATGGCACGGCGGCCGATGCGTTCGAAGCGTTCTATCAGCTCGAAGTGCTCAAGCGGGTACGCGATCACATATTTCGCAGCATCGATGCGTTGGTGCTGCCGACCACGCCGACGATCTATACGGTCGAGCAGGTGCTGGCCGATCCGATCCATCTCAACAGCCGGCTCGGCACGTACACCAATTTCGTCAACCTGCTCGACTTGTGCGGGCTTGCGGTCCCGGCATCGATCGGCAGCGACGGTCGGCCGTTCGGCATTACGTTCCTCGCGCCGGCGGGCGAAGACGCAGTGTTGGCCGCAATGGGCGCGGAATTTCATCGCGCAACGGCGCTCCCGCTCGGCGCGCGGAAAAGCGCATAGTTATTTAGGTTCGTCGATCACGCTGACATGGGCGGCCGCGACGCGCCAGCCTTCCGGGAATCGCACCCACGTCTGCATTTGCCGCCCGATTTTACCCGGCTGGCTGGGACGACGATAAAGCGTGGACGCGACGGCGTGATCGCGCCCGTAGGTGCTAATCACAGTTTTGGACAACGTGCGGGTCAGACCGACCGGCGATCGCGCTGCACGGAACGCGGCGATTTCGTTATAGCCGTAGAGGATCTCCATGCCGCCGTAGCGGATGGTGCGCGAGTCTTTGCGGAAAAGCTCATCGAGGGTCGCGACGTCGTTCGACACCAGCGCTTTTTCGTAAGCCTCGAAGGCGGCGGTCACTTCAGCGACGACCTCCGGCAGGTCAAGCTCCATTATTTTCTCCCTAAAACGACGGTCTAGGCGCCGCTACGACGCCTTTTGTTTCTAGCGTGTGCGCGATACGCAGTGCCACGTCCTCGCGCCACGGCGCCGTTATAATTTGAACCGCGATCGGTAACGGATCGAGCGGTACCGGCACCGCGACAACCGGCAAGCCGATAAATGAGAACGGCTGGGTGTAGATTCCGAGATTGGCGCGCACCGGCATCTTGGCTTCGCCGAATTCAAACATGTCCTGACCGATCAGCGGTGCAGTGCACGGCGTTGCAGGGGCCAAAATTACATCGACTTCGGCGAACAGCTTCAAAATCTGGTCACGATACCAGCGGCGGAATTTCTGCGCTTTAACGACGAGGGATGCGGGAGTCATCGTGCCCGCGATTAACCGATCGCGCACCGCAGGGTCGTAATCTGCCGCCCGTTTACGCAGGCGATCGAGATGAAGGCTCGCCCCTTCGCTCGCGGTGATGATGAAGGCGGCGGAGCGAGCGCGTTCGGCCTGTGGGATTTCGATGTCGCGGTCGGCGCCAAGCGCGACGGCAACGCGGTCTACGGCGGTTAGCGCTTCCGCGGTCTTGCATTTGAAGTAGCCGCTAGCAACCGCGATGCGCAGGCCATCGATGCTCTCATCGAGATGGGGAGTGACCGGTTCCACGGCGCGATCGGCACAGACTGGATCGTCAAGGTCAAAGCCCTGCATGGCGTCGTAGGCGAGCGCGAGATCTCGCGTGTTGCGCGCCAGCGGTCCGAGATGGTCGAGGCTGGTCACGAACGGAAAAGTACGGGCGCGGCTGAGCCGGCCGTAAGTCGGTTTCAAGCCCAACGTGCCGCATAGCGACGAAGGCACCCGGATCGAGCCGTTGGTATCGGAGCCGAGCGCGAACGGCACCAGGCCGCCGCCGACCGCCGCGCCGGAGCCGCCGGACGAGCCACCCGTGATTCGGTTGAGATCATGCGGATTGCGGGACGGACCGTCGTGAACGTTTTCGCCGGTGAAGTCGTAGGCGTACTCGCCCATGTTGAGGGCGCCGACCAGGATGGCGTCGGCCGCTTCCAGCTTTTCGATCAACGTGGCATCGCGGGCCGCTGGTGGCAGGTCACGATTGATCTTTGATCCCGCAAGCGTTGATAACCCGGCAACGTCGAACAGGTTCTTCACCGCAAACGGCACACCGGCAAGCGGACCGAGCTTTTTGCCCTCCGCGCGGGCCTCGTCGATTGCGCGAGCACGCGCCAGAGCGCGCTTCTCAGTGACGGCCGTGAAGGAGTTAAGCAGCGGATCGCGGTTGCGAATGCGCGCCAGCGCCGCCTCGACGACACTTTGCGTACTAATGCGGCCAGATTTAACTGCGGCGGCAATATCAGCTGCGGTCGCAAATTCTAGATCGAACGCGGGCGTATCAAGCATGAAACACCTCAGGCGCGGTAAATCGGCGCCGTTTCGGCGTCATCCGGAAGCGCGAATTCGTCGACCAGCGCGGCGATGCGCATGATCAGACCCAGGTTGAAGATGACGCCCTCGCGCCACTCCGGCTTGATATTCAAGCCAAGCGCCTGCGCGTTCGCCGCAACCAGGGCGGCGATGTTATCCGCCTTGGGCGGCTTTGCCATGGTGCTTTTTTTTTGTGACAGCCTGACCGGCCGCTTTGCTCGTGCGGCCTTCGGCTTTCGGCTCGATTTACGTTTCATGTCCGCTGCGGCAGAAATTCCTCGGCGAAATGACACGCCACACGGCGTGAGCCGAACGACCGAAGCGCCGGCATCGCAGTGGTACACGCATCCGTGCCTCGTGGGCAACGACCGTAAAAACGGCAGACCTTAGGATCGGGGTCAATTGGGCTGCGCGGTTCACCGGTCAGGCGGAGCCGCTCGCCAGCATTCTCGTGCAGACGCGGCACGGCGGCAACCAGAGCCCGGGTATAGGGATGCAGCGGATGGTCGAATACTTCCTTGGCCGGGCCACTTTCGACGACCTTGCCCAGATACATTACCAGTACGCGGTCACAGAGCAGGCGCACCACAGAGAGATCGTGCGACACGAACAGATAGCTCATGCCGATTTCCTTCTTCAGCTGCTGCAGGAGCTGAAGGATGACCACCTGCACGGAAACGTCGAGCGCGGCGGTCGGCTCGTCGAGCACGAGGAGTTCGGGATTGACAGCGATGGCGCGAGCGATACCGACGCGGGCACGCTGACCGCCCGATAGCTGATGCGGAAACCGCGTCAACAGTTGCAGCGGCAATCCGCATTGCCGCGCCACTGTCTCGACCTGCCAGGTCAGCGCATTGCCGCGCAGCTTGCGCAGGCGGCGCAGCGGATCGGCGATGGCATCGAACGCGGTGAAGCGCGGATTGACGCTTTCACCGGCATCCTGAAAGACCATCTGGATGCGGGCGCGATCGCGATCGCGGGCGAACACGCGCGCAGCCTTGCGGGACAGTTCGCGCTCGCCCAATTTGATCGTGCCGTCGCTGACGTCGATCAGACGAGTGAGAGCGCGAACCAACGTCGACTTGCCGCAACCTGACTCGCCGACAAGACCGACGGTTTCGCCCTTCTCGATGGTGAAACTGACGTCATCGACCGCGTGAACCTTCGGTAAGGCCTCGGGTCCGCCGGAAAACCGCCGCTTGAACCGCGTGAAAAATCCCGGTCCGCCGCCGACCGGAAACAGTTTCGAAACATCGGCAACGTCGAGCAACGTAGTCATGCGGCGCTCGCTTTTGCTTCAAACTCGCTGCTGGCCGGTAACGGATTCCAGCAGGCCACGATATGGGAGATACTTCCGCCGGCGTACGGCAAAGGCTGTGCGCAGGCGTCGATCTTGCGCGGGCAACGCTCGGAATAGCGGCAGGGCGGCAGGTCGGTACGGCGGAGGTCGGGCAGCGAGCCGGGTATGGATGCAAGTTCGTCGAGGCTTGCTGCGGAGTCCGGCGTCGCCGCAATCAGTTCTGCGGTATACGGGTGGCGTGGGTTAGTGGACAATTCCCTGGTCGGAGCGTTCTCGACGACATGGCCCGCATGCATCACGACGATACGCGAAGAGCGCTGGCCGGCGAGCGCGAGGTCGTGGGTAATGAAAATCGTCGCCATACCCATTTGGCTCGCCAGATCGTTGACCAGATCCATGATGACGGCCTGGGTTGTCACATCGAGACCGGTCGTGGGCTCGTCGGCAATCAGCAGCCAGGGCTTGGCCGCCAGCGCGATCCCGATCATGACGCGCTGGCACATCCCCCCCGACATTTCGAAAGGGTAAGCTTTGGCGCGCCTCGCCGGGTCGGTGATGCCGACGGAGCGCAACATCTCGACGGCCTGCGCTGGCGCTTCCTTCCGCGGCACGTTGCCATGGCGGATCAGTACGTCCGCAATCTGCTGACCAACCGGCCGGATCGGATTGAGAGCGGTGCGCGGATTCTGGAAGATCATTGCAATCTTGCGGCCGCGCACGTCGGCAAGCTGACTTGGGCTGGCGTGCAGGAGATCGAGGCCGTCGAGCATCGCGCGGCCGGCTGTGACTTTGCCGGCGGGATCGAGAATGCCCATCACGGCATAAGCGGTGACCGATTTGCCGGAGCCGGATTCGCCGACCAGCGCGATCGTTTCGCCTTTGTCGACCGAGAAGCTGACATTATCGAGCGCACGCACGATGCCCGATCGTGTCCGGAATTCGACACTTAAGCCTTCGACTGAAAGCGCCGGTGTAGCTGCCATCACGTGCGCCTCCTTGGGTCGATCATGTCGCGCAGCCCGTCGCCGAGCAGGTTGAAGCAGAACACTGCGACCATCAGGGCAGCGCCCGGGAAAGCCGCGTTCCACCATTCGCCGGAGACGATGAATTGTGCGCCTTCCGCGACCATGATGCCCCATTCCGGCGTCGGCGGACGAACGCCAAGCCCGATGAATGACAGACCCGCGGCATTGAGGATCGCGTAACCCATCGTGAGCGACATCTGCACTACGAGGAGTGGGAACACGTTCGGCAGGATCTGGAAGGCGAGAATACGCCAGTCGGCATTGCCGGACAGGCGCGCGGCTTCGACAAAGCCGGCGTCGCGACGGATATTGGCTTCGGCACGGGCGATGCGGGCATAGAGCGGAAAGTTTACGATTGCGGTCGCCAACACGATGTTCTGCACGGTGTTGCCGAGCGCTGCGACGATGCCCATGGCGAGTACGAACAATGGGAACGCCATGATCGTATCGGCGACGCGGCCGACAATGCGGTCAGTCCAGCCGCCAAAGAATCCGGCAGCGACGCCGGCAAGTCCGCCCATCAGGAACACCAAGACAACAGAGGCCACCGCGATAAAGAAGTCGAGCCGAGTCGCAACTACAACGCGGCTGAATACGTCGCGGCCGAGCTGATCGGTGCCGAACCAGTGGTGGGCGCTCGGCGGTTTGAGCGCCTGCGCTGTATCGCTGGTGAGCGGATTGTATGGCACGATTTCCGGACCCAATATCGCCGCGAGTACAATCAGCACGAACAGTGCGAAGGCAAAGCCGGTGACCGGATTTTCCGCGATGATGTAGCGGGAATGCTTGATCAGCGCAGCAAGGCCGCCCTCACGCTGTGGAGTCGTCGCAATGACCGTCATGCTTCAAGCCTCACGCGTGGATCGATCACGCCGTACAGCACATCGATCAGGAGATTGAGCGCCACGTACATCACCGCCATGGTGAGCACGAAGCCTTGCACCGGCGCGAAGTCCGAGGCGAGCAGCGCCTCGACCGCGTAGGAGCCAATGCCCGGCCAGGCGAATACTTTCTCCACCAGCACATTGGCACCGAGCAGAAAGGAAAACACCATGCCAAGCGTGGTGATCACCGGCAGCATCGCGTTGCGGAAGGCATAGGTGACGATCACGGTGTAGGAGGCTAGGCCCGACGCGCGCGCGGTGCGCACGAAGTCCGATGAGAGCACTGCAAGCATCGAAGCGCGGGTCATGCGCGCGATCGGTGCGAGCGAGAAGATGCCAAGTGTCAGGGCCGGTAGGATGAGCTGCTTGAGCGCGGCCATGAACGTTTCCGGCTGGCCGGCGATAAGGCTATCGATCAGGTAGAAACCGGTGTACGCTGGCGGCGGGTCAAAGAACACGTCGATCCGGCCAAGCGGAGCCGGCGCCCAGCCAAGTTGATAATAGAATACATAGACCAGGATCAGGCCGGTGAAAAACACCGGGAGCGATACGCCGAGCGTCGTGGCGATGCGGCAGGCGTGATCGATAAGCGAGTTCGGCTTGGTAGCGGCAAGAATGCCAAGCGGCACCGCAATAATTATGGAAACCAGAAGCCCAAGCAGCGTCAGTTCGGCCGAAGCGGGCAGGCGGGTGATTAATTCGCTCACCACCGGCTGGCCGGTGGTGAGCGACGTGCCGAAATTGCCGTGGGCGAGATCGACCACGTAATTGCCGAATTGCGCAATCAGCGATTTGTCGAGGCCAAGTTTGACCCGTACCTGTTCGATCGCTTGCGGGGTCGCCGCTGGCCCCGCGAAATAGGCAGCGGGATCGCCGGGCAGAGCGCGAGTCAAAAGGAAGGTGACGATCACCACGCCGATCAGGCTTGGGATCGCCATTCCCGCGCGCTTGAGGATCATCGTCAGCATGATGCTACTCCGCTGTGCTCACCCCTTCGCGAAGGCGCGGTAATCGAGCCGGCGGTGGAACCAATATTCGTAGCCGCTGATGTTCTTCTGCATCGCGACGTTGACGTAGGGCTGGTACAGCGGGATGCGGGGGATGTCGGTGAAGGCAAGATCGACCATGCCTTTGACATCCTTGTCGTAGGCCGCGGTGTCGCCGTTGGCAGCCGCCGTGCGCGCGCCGTCGATGAACGCGTCCATCGCCGGCGACTGATAATCCATGGTGTTGAAGATCGATTTTCCCGAATGGTAGCACCAGTAGAAGAAGTATTCGGGGTAATCGAGCCAGCCGGAGAATACGTTCTCGAACAACGGCATCGTCTTTTTGTTGAGCTCAGTACGCCAGTTGGCGCCCGGCACTTTGTTGATGGTGGTGGTGACGCCGATTTGCGCCAGGCTCTCCTGAATGAGCACCGCGATCGGCTCGTTGACGCCGGCGAAGCCGAGATCGAACGACAACGGCACGTTGATGCTGCTTGCCCCCGATGAGGCGAGAAGCTGTTTCGCCTTGTCGAGATCGGTGTTGAACTTGTGCGGTTGCGGCCATGCCACTTCAATCGGCGCATCGGCCGGCGCGCCGAACATCGGCTTGGCAAGCCCATACATTACCGCGTCCATTATCTTCTGATAGGGAATCGCGTAAGCGATCGCCTGCCGCACTTTGAGGTCGTTGAACGGCGGATTCTGCACGTTCATGCCGAGATATTGGATACCGTTCGAATATGGCGTCGAAACGATGGCGAGCTTGCTGTTGGTTTTCAGCTCGGCGAAATCCTTGTTCGGCAGATCGTAGGACACGTCGGCGTCGCCGCGTTCGAGCAGAGCGCGCCGGTTGCCGGCATCCGGCACCATGCGCCAGATGACCCGCTTGACCTTCGGCAGCGGGCCGCCTTTCCAGTTGTCGTTGCGTTCGAAAACAACCTGCGATCCGGCAGTCCAGTTCGTCACCTTGTAGGCGCCGCTGCCGGCGGTATTGAGCTTAGTATATTCCAGTCCCCATGGATCCTGTTCCGTCGCCTTCGATTTCACGAGCTGGGAGTTAATGACACAAGGGACGATGACGGCGAGGTCGGGAACGGTCAGCCGGTCTTTTTTCAAGAAATCGACGCGGAAGGTGTGATCGTCGACGACGGCGAACTGTTCCGGCTTGGTGAGCGAGCCGGCGCTCATCTGGAAGGTCGGGAAGCCGCCGACCGTGACCGCGCGGTCAAGCGACCATTTGACGTCGTTGGCGGTGACCGGCGTGCCGTCCTGGAAAACCGCGTCCTTGCGCAGCTTGAAGGTCACCGACATGTCGCCGATGTTCATGTCTTCGGCAAGTTCGGGCTTGAATTTGTTCTTGTCGTAATACGGCGTGCCGTTGGCGTCGGTCTTCATCTCGTGGCTGATCAGCCGGTCGTAGCAATTCCACGACGCTTCGTAGCCCGGCACGTTGGTGCCAACCCCATGGATGTCGAGATTGTTGGGCCCGCTTTCGGAGACGATCAGCAGGGTCTCCTGGCGCGACTGGGCTTTTGCCGGCGACCACACCGCCGGCGCGGAAACTGCGCTGGCGGCAGTCAACGCGGTCACGGATTTGAGGAAGTCGCGGCGCTTCATTGCAGTCTCCCAAGCTGTGCTTGGAACTCTTCCGCAAGGCGCATGCCACATGATCGGGGCGCTGATGCCGCAGCTTAAGTCCTTGATTTGTCTCTACTCGAGTTCCCGGCTCGCGCTCTGGTGCAGGTCACTTGAGCGGCCCCTGCCAATCGCGCTCAATTATTAGGCAAGCGTTCCGGTGTGGTGGTGGCCTGATCCTTGCAAAGTTCTTGAGATGAAAAACGGTGGGGGATTTCGGCATGCACCGCGTCAAACTAGAAGCTGAACCTGCAACGCTGTCCGTCGATCTGGACAAATCCGCTCTCATAATCATCGACATGCAACGGGATTTCCTTGAGCCCGGCGGGTTCGGTGCGGCTCTCGGAAACGATGTTTCTCAGCTCCAGGCAGCGGTCGGGCCGTGCCAAGAAACGCTCAGTGCTGCACGCGAGATAGGCATGTTGGTCATCCATACCCGGGAAGGCCACCGTCCTGATCTTACAGACGCGCCGCCGCACAAGGTCGAACGCGGGGACCCGTCAACTCGCATTGGTGCGCCCGGGCCAATGGGCCGCATTCTCGTTCGCGGCGAGCCTGGTCACGACATTATTCCCGAGCTTTATCCGCTCGCGTCCGAACCGGTCATCGACAAGCCGGGAAAGGGTGCATTCTACCAGACCGATCTCGAACTGATGTTGCGCAACCGCGGCATCGACACGTTGTTTGTATGTGGCGTGACCACGGAGGTCTGCGTCAATACCACGATCCGGGAGGCTAACGACCGCGGCTTCCGCTGCATCGCGCTGTCGGACTGCTGCGCGTCTTATTTTCCGAAATTCCACGAGGCTGGCTTGGCCATGATCAAGGCACAGGGCGGCATTTTCGGTTCGGTGACCGGATCGAAGGCGCTGCTTGCTTCGCTGCAGGCGCGCGAGGCCGCCTGACGGAATTTCTAAGGGGCATCTAAGGGACTTCGACCAAGGGGGAGCGTGAAATGACGACCATGACATCGACTGCCGGGTTCCGCCCAAAACTATGGGTCCCAGGCGACTGGAATGCCTTTTTCGGCTTCGGCACCAACATCCTCACCAACATGTTGACGCTCACGAT
>Ga0302325_10017041_pt1 | contig 15380 bp, 5 predicted proteins | sample Palsa_T0_2_FD_201948 | JGI IMG/M metagenome (GOLD analysis project Ga0302325, IMG submission 201948) | Peat permafrost microbial communities from Stordalen Mire near Abisko, Sweden - Palsa_T0_2 | ecosystem: Environmental > Terrestrial > Soil > Palsa > Peat permafrost | place: Sweden: Abisko...
TTCACGTCCTTCTGCCAGTAGAGGATCTGCCCTATAGCTTGATCATCTTCTTCAGAAGACAGCGCGTCACGCTCTCGCGTTGCGTCAAGAAGATAACGAAAGCGGCGTCGGCGTCGGCGGCAGCGGCAGCGGGCGACTCCGGGTTTAGCGCGAGTCGACGGGGCAGGGGTAAGGGCGAAGCTGATGAGAGGCTCGCGTCAGGAAGGCGGGTCAGCGCGGCCTGGTGTCAATGTAACGTACGAAAATAAGCGAAGGGCACGCGAATCGCGTGCCCTTCGCCCATTCTCTCCCATTCAACCGATGCAGCGCGGAATGAGGAGTTCAGCTACCGGCCAGGGAACTGCCGATTGTTGTCCACCCCAGCCAGGTGGAACTGCCGCTGTCTATCTTGTTCGCCTCGAGTGCGCCGCCAGTGGTCACGTCCACGAGGTGGAAATTGCCGCTGCTGTCCTCAGAGAATCCCGGGACCCCGGCGAAGGGACTGCCGACGCTGGTCCAGCCGGCCCAGGTGCCCGAGGTCGAGAGAGAGTTCTTGTAGACGTCGGTGCTGGTGCCAACGGCGAATACCCACACGGTGCCACCGCTCGCCCCGAACGCCACCGCGTTGTTGAGCCAGGTTCCGCCGATGGACGACCAGCCTGACCACGTGCTGGTGCCGCTCGCCTGCGAATCCGTCATCATCGCGCCGTTGGAGAGCTGCCGGACAAAGAGGTGGCGGGTGCCCGCCGCGTCGATGACGATGACCGGAGCTCCGTTGGCGCTGACGCCTGAGACCTCTTCCCACCCAGTCCAGCCACCGCTTGTCGTCCAGTCGTCCTGGTAAACGGTGGAGTTGTTCCCGATGCTGACGAGCGTCATGGTTCCGCCACCGCCGACCGCGGCGGAAATGTCGTTGGGCAACGCGCCTCCGAGGCTGCTGAATCCCGACCAGGTCGTGCTGCCGCTCGGCAGTTCGTCCGCGTATACATGACCAGCCACCGAGTCACGGGTAAACACCCAGATGTCATCGCTCTTATCCTCGATCGCGGTCGGGGTGCCGACGAAGCTGTCGCCTGGGTTGCCGAGCTCGGTCCAACCCGACCAGGTGGTGGAGCCAGACGCCAGCTGGTCGTAGTACAGGTTCCCGGCTTGCAGGCCAAAGACCAAGATGTTCCCGGTCGTCGTCACCATGGCGCCTGGGTAGCCGGACCACGGGCCGCCGCCGAGACCGCTGAGGGCGGACCAGGTGCTTGACCCTGACGGAAGCGAAGACGCCTCAATGGCACCGCTGGCGCTGGTCACGAACGTCCACGTGGTGCCGTTGGTACCGGTGACCACGGCCGGCCTCGCGCCGGGGACGCTGAACCCGCTGTCCGAGAACGGGACGCCGTTGCCGGCCGGGCCGTTGTAGCTGGTGCTGGCGGTGCACAGGTACGACGTGCTGCAGGTCCCGTTGCTCCCGGTGACTCTCCAGAACGAGCCGGGGTGGGTGTACATGTACGAGGCGGGGTACGACCCCGGCGCCGGACTGCCGGCCAGGGCGTACGTCGCGGCGATGATGGCGGCCGAGACGACGGTTGACGCGCCGGTGGCCCAGCCGCCGACGGTGGGGCTGTCGAAGTAGGCGATGTTCGTCGCGGCGGCCACGTCGTTGAGCGTGCGGCCGGAGCAGCCGGTGTCGGTCTGCCAGGTGGGCTTGGGCTCGTACAGTGAGCACCCGGACCCGGAGTTGCTCCAGACGGTCTCGGTCCAGCTCCGGTTACCGCTGGTGCCTGAGGTCAGCACCGTGCCGCCGACGGCGGTGACGTACTGCGAGGCGGCCGGGTACTCGATGGTCCCGTAGCCGTTGTCGCCGGACGGGGCGGTGATCGCGATTCCGGGGTGGTCGAAGTACTCGGAGTCATAGGTCAACTCGGTGGAGCCGACCTCGTCCTCGGGAATAGCCCAGTCGTTGTCGATGAACTGGGCCCCGAGTGCCACCGCCTCGTTCTCGGCCGTGCCGAGGTCGCTGATCGCGCTGCTGCTCGCCTCGACCAGGATGATGTTGCAGTCCGGGCAGACGGCGGAGATCGCGTCGAGGCTCTCGGAGGTCTCCGGCGACCAGACCGACACCTCGGTCGGGTACGTGGTGCCGCCGGTCTGGTTGACCTTCGTGAAGCACCCGTTGTCGGTGTTGCACGCGGCAAGGCCGTACTCGGTGCGGTAGGTGGCCAGGTCGGACTCGGCGTCGGGGTCGTCGTACGCGGTGATCACGGCCACCGTCGAAGTGCCGCCCATGCCGGTCGGGAGCTCGTAGGCGCTGGCCAAGTTGGCGGGGGTCAGCGCTCCGCTCGGCGGGCTGCTCGCGGTCGCCGCGACGGCGGCCTGGGCCGGCGCGCTCGACATCGACAGGGAGATCAGTCCGGCCGTGGTCATCGCCACGGCGGCCAGCAGGCGCGTTAGCTTAGGTCGCATGAGCATCTCTCTGGATTGAGACTGGTGCTTCTGCTGCTAAGCATGATCAGCGCCCGTAGCGCGGGCGTATCGCGACCAGGAACGCTAACGAGGCGTACGCGTCATCTGCGAACACCCCCGGCTGCCGCAGTCCTGGATCGCCGGCGAGCATCCGCTGATGCATTGCCTTGAGGGCCGGGCCTGGTTCGGTACCTAGCTCGGAGGTGCTGAACTGCCATGCCTCCCGGTAGGCGGCGAGGGCATCTGACTGCCGGCCGGATCGGTACAGCGCCAGCATGAGCAGCAACCGCAGATGCTCGCGGGCCGGATGCAACATGGCCAGACGCTGCAACTCGGGCGCGACGCTAGCGGCGTTCAGCGGCGAAAGCTGCAGATCGGCATGGAGCCTGGCTTCCTGCACGGCGAGCCGTGCTTCCTGGAGGTACGGCACGTGCGTGTCGGTGATGGGACGGGACGGGACGTCGGCGAAAGGCGTGCCCCGCCACAGGCTTTCCGCCTCGCCAAACTTCGCGGATGCCAGCCGCCAGTCGGCTGCCCGAGCGGCTGCCATGCCCGCCTTGCGAAAATTCTCGAAGGCGAACAGGTCGATGTCGCCGCGGTCAACGCGGAGCAGGTAACCCGGTGGGCGGGTGACGATCCGATCTTGGTTGTCAGGGCCGAACGCCAGTCGCAGCCGTCGGACGTAGTTCCGAAGGGTGACCGTCCACGTGGCCGGCGGGCGAGCGTCCCATATCGCCTTGGCCAGCGAGTCCACCGGTACCACGTCGCCGGCTCGCACCGCCAGCGCGGCGAGAAGCGATCGCTGGAGGGCCGCCTGGATCCGTATTTCCGCTCCCTGGCTTGATACGTCAAGAGGGCCAAGTAGTCCGATCCGCATTCTCTGAACCCGCTTCCGATCTTCCCCCGGCTACGTGGCCGCGATACGTGCGCGCTACCGGCCCGCCATCCGCCAAGTGGATGATTCCTTCTTAGATACGACGTGTCACCACGTACGCACACATATCTAGCACAGCGTGGCTTTTTGCGGATAGATGGGCCGCCCTGTGCTCTCGGCGACGGGAGTTGTGGGAATGCGCGTCCGGAAGCTGACCGCTGCCAGCTTGGCGGTGACGCTGGTGATCGCGCTGGCCGTCGCGGTCACGATGATCGCGATCAGCCGGGGTCCGGGAATTCCGAAGCAGCAGGCCGGCACCGCGGCCGGGCTGTCACATCGGGTCCCCGCGGCCAAGGTCATGGGCCGCGTCGTCGACGGACGCATCGTGCCGCTCACGAGTGCAAGCCGACCGGACGGCCCGGTGGCGAGTTCTCCTCGCACCTCCGTGCGCGGAGCGGTTCCGATGGCGACCCAGCCGAAACCACTGCGGTTCCCGATGACGTCGAAGAAGGTCACCGACGGAGTTCGGGTCCTGCCGGCGCCCGCGCCAGCGAAGAAGACCGGCTACAACCCGAAGACGAGCAAGCCGCTCAAGCTCGACAGCGCCAGCCAGATCGTCTACGCCAACGCGGATGGCACGAAGACCGCCTTCGACTTCCAGCAGCCGGTGAACTACCGGGCTTCTGACGGCCTGTGGGTGACGGCGAACCCGAGCCTGGTGGCCGACGGCCCCTCGGCCTCAGCGACCCCATCGGCCTACACCACCGCGCCCAACTCGGCCAACCTGGCCAGCCCCGCGACCGCGTCAACACCAGCGACCTCAGCCAGCCTGGCCAGTCCAGCCGATGCCACCAGCCCGGCCACGCAGGCCGCGTTCGCGAGGGCTGCCATCAGCCCGGTCGCCGTGTCGTCCTCGTCCGCGGCGAGTCCGTCGCCGTCACTGTCGTCCGCGTCGCCGGCGGCTTCCTCGCCCCTGTCGAGTCCGTCAGCGCCGGTGTCGTCGTCGCCTGCCTCGCCCGCCGCCAGCCCGTCTTCGCCCGCCACCAGCCCGTCGCCCACACCGGCGGGGACCAGCCAGGTGCCCCTGGCCGGCTGGACGCAGCAGTCCGAGGCGGAGCCGCTGACCTTCGCGCCCTACGCGGACGCACCGGATCTGGTCTCGATGCCCCTGGGCGGGAACCGCGAGATCGCGTTCGGCGTGGCGGGCGCGGCCCCGGTGGAGGGCGCCGTGCAGGGCGGCACGGTCTCGTACGCGGACGCGATGCCCGACAGCACGCTCAGCTTCACCGGAGGCTCCGACGTCGTGGCCGAGCAGATCGTGCTCGACTCGCCGGCCGCTCCCCACACGTGGGTGTTCCCGCTTGACCTGACCGGGGTCCAGGCGCAGACGGGGCCAGACGGCGACATCGAGTTCATCGACCCGGCCGGACAGGAGGTGGCCTACCTGCCGCAGGGAGTCATGACGGACTCCGACGTCAACCCGCATTCGGGCAACGGGGCCATGTCGTTCGGGGTCACGTACTCGCTGACCACCATCGGCGGCGCCCAGGCGATCCGGACGACGCTGGACACCGCCTGGCTGGACAGTCCGGCCCGGGTGTACCCGGTCACGGTGGACCCGAGCATCACGGGGGAGGACTCGAACCTCCCGCTGCCCGCAGACGCGGACAGCAACGGCACCACCTACGTGCAGTCGCCGTACAACAACGACTACTCCGACCTCAACGAGATGAACGTCGGGACGTACGACGGCGGCACCAACCAGACGAAGTCCTTCCTGGCGTTCGGCAGCGTGGGAACCACGCAACTGCAGAACGACACGGTCCTGGGGGCCGTGCTCGGCGTTTTCAACACCTGGTCCTGGAGTTGCACGCCCCGCCCGGTGTACGTGTACCCGGTCACGTCGTCCTGGTCGGTCACCGGCGACAAGACCTGGCCCGGGCCGTCCACCGGCGCCGCGATCGGCCGGCAGTCGTTCGCGAACGGCTGGGTGCCGGAGGGCTCCACGCAGTCACCCTGCAAGGCGGCGTGGCACGACATCGAGCTCGACCAGGCTGGCACCAACCTGATCAACGGCTGGACGCACGGCACCGTCGCCAACGACGGGCTCGCACTCGGCGCGTCGGGCACCGACGACTACGGATGGAAGGCGTTCTCCTCGGACGCCAACCTGACCGACCCGGCCGGCGACCCGTACCTCGCCATCACCTACACGCCTGTCGGCGCGACCTACTCGCTCGCGTCCCGCAGGCCGGTCCAGCAGATGATCGCGCCTGATGCCGCCGAGAAGATCGCCGCCCAGAACGGCATCTTCGCAGTCAAGGTGAAGAACACCGGATCGACCACCTGGACGTCGAGCAACGGCTACGAGATGTCCTACGAGCTGTACGAGGGATCCGGGCAGGGAGGGGCGCAGACGGAGACGGAGGTCGCCGCGCACCCGGTCTTCACCCCCATCCCGTCGGGCACGACGGTCGCCCCCGGGCAGACGGTGACGCTTGACGTCACCGTGGACGCCGTCTCTACCACCGGCCTGTACGAAATCGTCTTTGACATGTACTCGGACGTCACCACGACCCCCGAGTCGTTCTCGTCCCAGGGCGTCGCGCCGTACGCCATCGGCCTGGACGTTCCGCCTGAGCCGGTGGCAATCCTCGACGTCTACCCGCCGAACGGCTACATCTCCCCGACGCTCACGCCGCAGCTGTCGACGACGACGACGGCGAGCGGAACCGGCACCCTCTCCTACAGCTTCTCCCTCACCTGCGAGCCGATCACCGGCCAGACGTGCATCAAGACCGCGGCGATCACCTCCGGAACCCTGACCACCGCGTACTGGACGCCGCCGATCGCGGACATGCAGTGGAACACGAAGTACCAGTGGACCGTCACGGTGACCAACAGCGACCCGACGACCGGCAGCTCGCCGAACACCAGCCTCCCCGTGGCCTTCACTCCCGAAGTTCCGCAGCCGCCCCTTTCCTCGGCGCTGGGCGGGAGCAGCGGGCAGGCCTACGACCCGCTTAGCGGGAACTACACCACCAGCGCGACCGACGCGGCGGTCGCCTCGGCCGGCCCGCCGCTGCAGATCGTGCGGACCTACAACAGCATGAACCCGTCGACCTCGGGGGCGTTCGGCACCGGCTGGTCGTCCGTGGTTGACACATCACTCCAACCGGACAACGACGGCACCGGCAACGCGACCGACACCACCGGGGACGTGCTCATCACGCTGCCGGACGGCCAGCAGATGCGATTCGGCGCGAGCGGGAACGGCGTTTTCGCCGCGCCATTCGGCAGCCCTGACGTGCTGCTCCATAACCTGACGAGCAAAACGTGGACGCTCAGGGATTCCACCGGCAACGACTATGACTTCAACTCCGCCGGGCTGCTGACCGAGATCACCAACCAGTACGGCCTGTCGCAGACGTTCACCGACAACTCGTCCAATCAGGTCACCGCGATCGAGAACCCCTCGTCCGGCCGCACCCTGACGCTGGCGTGGTCGGGCGGGCACGTGGCGTCGGTCACCACGCAGGCGCCGACGTCCGGCGGGTCGGGCAACACCTGGACCTACAACTACACCGGGAACGAACTGACCAGCGCCTGCGCCCCGGCTACGGTCGGGACCGGCTGCACGTCGTACACCTACGCAACGTCCGGCTCGCAGTACATGACCAGCGTGCTGAACTCGGCCCCCCGCACCTACTGGCAGCTCGGCGACGCCAGCGGTACCACCGCCGTCGACGAGGTCGACGACAACCTGGGGACGACCGACGGCACCTACAACAACGTCACCCTTGGCAGCGTGACCGGGCCACTGGCCGGCAGCACGGAGACCGCCGCCAGCTTCAACGGCACCAGCTCGTCGGTGTCGCTCCCCAACGACCTGGTAACCGATGGCACCGATGTCTCGATCGGGCTGTGGTTCAAGGCGGCCAGTTCCGCCAGCGGAGTGCTGTTCTCGGCCGACGCCCAGTCGCTGAGCGCGGCGGCCGGCAATCACGAGCCGGTGCTGTACATCGGCTCGAACGGAGAACTGTACGGGGAGTTCTGGAACGGGTCGGTCGACCCGATCCACACGTCGACGTCGGTGGACGACGGTAACTGGCACTACGCCGTGCTGACCGCCGACGGCTCAAGCCAGTCGCTCTACCTGGACGGCGTCCAGGTCGGAGCGGCGCTGTCGGGCACCATCAACAACCTGAACCTGAACATCGACACGATCGGCGCCGGCGACTGGGCAAGCTGGACGTCGGCCACCTCGTCGACGATCGGCTATTTCCACGGCGACATCGGCCAGGTCGCCTTGTACCCGCATGCGCTCGGCCCGGCCTTCATCACGCAGCAGGAGGAGCTCGCGACGACCGCGTCGCCTGAGCTGACCGAGGTAACGCTGCCGTCCGGGACGATCTACGAGCAGGCGTCCTACGACCCCGCCACCGACCGCCTGGCGAGCTACACCGACCCGAACGGCGGCCAGTGGACGATCAGCCAGCCGCTGTCCACTGGCTACAAGGTGAACTCGGACGGACTCGGCGTGGTGCTTGAGTCCGTCACGGTGACGGACCCGGCTGGCCGGGCGGACAGCTACGTCTATGACATGCTCGACGGCGGCCGGCTGGTCTCCTACAGCAACGGGGTGGACCCGCCGGAGGTCTATGGCTACGACGCGGCCGGGTACCTGGCTGCCGTCAGCAACCAGGATGGCGACCTGCTCTGCTTCACCAACGACATCTACGGCAACATGCTCACCAGCACGTGGTATCCGGACCTTGTCGGGACCACCCTGCCCTCGGACAGCACCGGCGTGACCACGGGCTGCGACAGCGCCACGTCCAGCCCGTTGTGTTTCAGCAACGGCGATGCGTGCACCACGTACTACAGCTACGCGACCTATGACACAGCCAACCCGCTTGACCCGGATAACGACGAGCTGACCGGGGTCAGGGACGGCCGGTCGGCGTCGGCGACCGACAACACGTATCTCACGTCCTACGCGTACAACTCAGCCGGGCAACTCACCTCGGTGACGACACCGCCGACCAGTGACTTCCCCGACGGCCGGACGACCAGCTACAAGTACTCCACCACGGCCAGCCCCACCGCCGCCTACAACGGGACCGGAAATGTGCCGGCCGGGCTGCTGCTGTCAGAGACGACGCCAGGCGGAGCCGTCACCGGCTACGCCTACTACTCCGACGGCGACCTCGCCCAGGTCACCGAGCCGTCGGGCCAGCGGACCGTGTACACCTACAACGCCGTCGGCCAGCCCACGCAGAGCACCGAGTACACGACGGGATACGCCTCGGGGCTGGTCACCACTTACAGCTATGACGCGCTCGACCAGCCGCTCACCGTGACCTATCCGTCAGTTCCCAACGCGATCACGGATGCAACCAACACCCTGCAGGACGCCTACGCCTACGACGATGACGGGGACCTGGCGTCGCTCACGGAGACGGACACGACCGGTGCCGACGCGCCCCGGACGACCTCCTACACCTACAACGACCACGACGAAGTAGAGACCGTCACCCAGCCTGCGGGCGCAACCACCGGGGGCACCGCGCAGTCCGAGGGCGCCGCAAGCGCCAACCCGCAGGGCGCCACCACCGCCTACGACTACGACGGCTTCGGCAACGTCACCAGCATGACCGACCCGGACGGCAACCAGTACCTCTACTCCTACAACGAGTACAACGAGGTCACTCAGGAGGCGCTGCAGCTGTCCCAGCAGGACGAGTCCAACCCCTCGACCACCTGCACCGGGTCCGATATACCGAACCCGAACGGCGGCTGCGAGCTCGTGCTCGACTCGTACGCCTACTCCCAGGCAGGCCTGCTTGCGTCCGCCACCGACGCGATGGGCCGTATCACCAACTACACGTACGACAACGACCAGCAACTGATCGGCGTCGCCTCGTCCGAGCCGTGCTCTACCAGCGCACCGTGCACTTCGCTCGAGCCGTGCACCCCGCAAGCCCAGTGCACGTCCGGGTCGGTCGGGCAGACGACCATTTACGGCTACGACGGGGCCGGGAACCTGACTCTGCAGCAGGTGGAGGGTACCTACGGCGGCGCCGAAGAAACGGAAACAGTCACCAACTACACTGTCGACGCCGCCGACCGCCTGACCGGCGAGGTGATCGACCCGACACCCACGCCGACGACGAACCAGCCGACATCGGAGAGCGGGTACACGAACCGGTCGGTGAGCTTCGCCTACAACGCCGACAATCACGTCACCGCGCAGACCGTAGGCAGCGCGGCCGAGGGCGGTACGCAGGTAACCGACTACGGCTACGACCCGGCCGGGGATCTGACCAGCCAGACGGTCCAGGACGGCAGCACCGCCCAGGAAACGACCTGGACGTACAACGAGAGCGGCCAGCCGCTGTCGATGACGACCCCGGAGGGCAACGTCTCCGGTGCCACCGCGGCCGATTACACCACGACCTACGCCTACGACCAGGCCGGGAATCTCGCGAGCGAGACCGGCGCGCCGGTCGCCACGCAGACCTACAGCGCCCAGACGCCCGCGACCACACAGCCGGCCACGACCTACGGCTACGACACATTCGGCGACCAGTCTCAGGTGGAAGACCCGGACGGCAACGTCACCGACTACGGCTACGACGGCGACGGCAGGGTCGCCTCCGTCACCCAGCCGTCGTACACGCCGCCGGGATCGACGACCGCGAGCGCCGGTACCACCAGCTACGCCTACGACGAGGACGGCAACCTCGTCCAGGAGACCGACCCAGAGAACAACGTCACCCAGTACGCCTACGACGCGCTCGGCGACCTGACGTCGGTGACCGAGCCGCTGCTGCCGGGCCAGTCCGCGCCCGGGCAGTGGACCTTCACCTACGACGCGGACGGCGAGCAGCTCTCCGCCACCGACCCGCTCAACAACACCACGTCCGCGACGTACAACTACTACGGGGAACGGGCCACCGCGACCGACGCGTTGGGCAACACCACCCAGTACGCCTATGACTACCTCGGCGACCAGGCCAACGTCACCACGCCTGACGGCTCGGTCACCACCAACACCTACGACGACCTCGGCGAGCTCACCTCGACCGCGGACGGGCTCGGCGACACGTCGAAGTACGCGTACACCGACACCGGACAGGCTTCCTACGCCTTCAACCCCGACGGCAGCTTCACGCAGTACGGGTACGACCAGGCCGGGAACCTGACCTCGGTCGGCGACTACGGCGCGGCGGCGGCGGGGCAGGCGACGGTCGAACTGCGATCGGAGTCGCTCGGCTACGACCCCGACGGCGACCTCACGTCGGCCAAGGACTGGGACGGCAACACCACCAACTACGCCTACAACGCCGCGGGCGAGCTCACGAGCCAGGTCACGCCGGTGTCGTCCTCCTCCTCGGATACCACCAGCTACGGGTACGACCCGGCCGGCAACCAGACATCGGTCACCGATGGGAACGGCAACACCACCTGGACGACCTATAACGCGTGGAACCTGCCGGAATCGGTGGTCGAACCGGCGACCCCCGCCGCCCCGGCTGCCGCCAACCGGACCTGGACCACCGGCTACGACCCGGACGGGCAGGCCGCGTCGGTCACCCAGCCGGGCGGGATCAGCCTGGCGTACACCTACAACCCGCTCGGTGAAGTCACCGGCGAGTCGGGCAGCGGCGCCTCGGCCGAGACCGCCACCCAGACGTTCGGGTACGACCTGGACGGCCGGCTGACGTCGGCTTCCGCACCGGGCGGCACCGATGCGTACACCTACTACCCGAACAGCAGCCTGAAGAGCGCCTCGGGGCCGTCCGGGACCTCGTCCTACCAGTACAACAACGACGGGCTGGTCAGCTCGGAGATCGACGCGGCCGGGACCACCGCTTACACCTACGACGCGGCCGACCGGCTCGCGACCGAGGCCGAGCCGCTCACCGGCGCCACGCTCACCTACGGCTACAACGCGAACAGCCAGCCGGTGTCGGTCGGCTACTCCTCCGGGCCGACCCAGGCCTTCGCCTACAACGCCCTCGGTGAGCTGGCCTCCGACACCGTCACCTCGTCGGGCACCACGCTCGCGTCGGAGGCCTACGGTTACGACCCCGACGGGAACCTCACGTCGCAGACGACCGGCGGCCTCATGACGGACGCCGCCACCACCACCTACGGTTACGACGAGGCCGACCAGCTCACCTCGGCGACCACGGGCGGCACGACCACCAACTACGCCTACGACGCGGCCGGGAACCAGACCAAGGACGGCGGGACGACCTACGCCTACGACGCCCAGGACCAGGTAACCTCGTCGACCGCGGCGACCGGCACGACCGATTACGGCTACACCCTCTCGGGGGCGCTGGCCTCGGTGACGTCGCCCGGCGGCGGAGCGGAGGACTACACCTCCGACGCCTACGGCGACCAGATCACCGCCCCGGGCGGGATCGGCTACGCCTACGACGCCCTTGGCCGGCTGGTGACCCGCACAGCCGGCTCGGGCTCCGCGTCGCTGTCCTACCTCGGCACGGGGGACACCCTGGCCTTCGACGGCACCAGCGACTACAGCTACACGCCGTCGGGCGACCTCACCGCCGAGCAGACTCCCGGCGACACCGCCTACGCCACGATGAGCGACGTGCACGGCGACGTGGCCGCCACCTTCAGCCCCACCGCCGGCACGACCACCCTGGGCGGGTCCGCGACCTACAGCCCCTACGGCACGCCGACCACCAGCGGCTACTCGTCGAACATCGGCTACCAGGGCGACTACGTCGACCCGACCACCGGCCTGGTCGAGATGGGCGCCCGCTGGTACAACCCATCCACCGGCTCGTTCACCAGCAACGACACCGTCTCCGGCAGTCCCCTCTCCAGCACCGTCGACGGCAACCCCTACGCCTACACCAGCGGCAATCCCCTCACCGAGACCGACCCCAGCGGGCACTACGTACCGGACGGGTCAGGAGATTTCGGCCCTGAGGTGGGGCTGATCGCCGCGGCCTTCGAGGGCGGCTGGGACCTTGGGTCGTGGTTGGGGTCGCAGTTGTTCAGCAGCAGCGGCTCGGGAATGCCGGGCAGTACGTGGGCGCCATTGGCGCAAGCCGTATCCGGATTTCAGGACGGCGACTTTGGCGGCTCTCCGGCCCCAAAGTCGTGGGGCCCGGAGCCGGTGGACTCCACAGGCGGGTCCGGGAGTGGCGGCAGTGGCGGCGCGTCCGCGGGTGGTGGCGTCTCGGTGATCATCTACACGCCGCCGCCGCCTCCGCCGCCGGACTGCTATGCCGGCCCGGCCGCCACGTGCACCCCGCCGCAGGCCCCAGAGTCCTTGCGCGAAAAGCAGTGGATCACCAGGATCAACACCCTCCCCAGCATCACGGAGCTGTTCAAGGACGGTCACGGGTTTGACGAGGGCGTCAGAACGCCATCGTCGACCAAGACCACCGGCACCAAGGTCGCCGTAGACGAGAACGGCGCCCCCGGCAACAGCAGCGGCAGCAGCCTGATCAAGCTCCTGCACGCCAAACTCGGCGACTTCCAGCCCACCACCCCGACCGCGAGCACCCCGACCGGCGGAACCGGTGGCTCTCCCACCCCGACCAACAGCGGCATCACCGTAACCGAGGCCAACACCCCAGCAACCGCCGCCGGCGGCAGTAACATGGGCCAGGGCGGCAGCGGAAGCGTTCCACCCACCAGCAACGGTGCTTGCGGACCAGACGACAACGGCCAATCCGCGGACGGGCTGATCAATCCAAGCACCATCCGCTTCTCGCAGAAAGGGATCTCACCGAATTTCAGTAATGGAAACTCGATAGCTGATACGGTCACGGATCTGATCAATGGCGATGCCCTGGCCAGTGACTTTCCGATTATGAGGCTCGTCCAGCGTGACGGAAATCTCTTCACGTTGGATAACCGTCGGCTGGTGGCTTTCCAGCAAGCTGGATTGTGTGAAGTCCCCTACAGGATGGCGACGCCGGATGAAATAGACGACGAATCCTGGAAGTTTGATTCCAAAACGAATGGCCAATCGATAAAGATTCGTGGTGGAGGTGGAACATGGACGGTACCAGACCTCCCCGGAACCCCGTAGATGCAGCATGGGAGGTGGACTCGCCTGCCAAGCTCGCAGACTTCCTGGTAGATCTGGCGCAGCGTGCACGAACCGGCAGAACTCGTGTCGAAAACCCTTCGTCTGTTGCCATGATCGAGGCGTCGGGGGCATGGGTCGAGGACATCGACGACTTCATATCGGCGCGAGGCCGTGACATAGCCAACCTGACTCCGTGGGCAGCGGTTGCCATGGTCTACTCCGCTGGACTGGTCTACGAGTGAGACATTGCCCGCGTTGGCCCTAGATGCTGGATGTGCCAAGCTGCTGGCGTGCTTGGACTTGCGATCGCCTGTGCAGTCAGCGCCGCTGCGTGGGTCTATCTGGTGGCGGCCCACGGAGGTTTCTGGCGGACCGGTGAGCGGCTGCCGCCGCGGCGGGCCGGGTCCGGCCGCACGGCGTGGCCGACGGTCGTCGCCGTCGTGCCGGCCCGCAATGAGGCGGACTCTCTGCCGGGGACGCTGCCCGGACTGCTGGCGCAGGACTACCCGGGAGAGTTCCGCGTCTTCCTGGTCGATGACGGGAGCGACGACGGCACCGGCGGCGTCGCGGCCGAGTTGGGCGAGAAGGCGGCGCGGGACGGCGGCGCGCCGCTGACCGTCGTCTCCGGACGGCCGCGGCCGGGCGGCTGGGCGGGCAAGGTCTGGGCGATGTCCCAGGGCCTGGCCGCCGCAGTGGACGCCGAGAACGCGGCCGCGCGTCCGGCGTACGTGCTGTTCACCGACGCGGACATCGCCTGGGCGCCGACCGCGCTGCGCGACCTGGTCGAGGCGGCGGAAGACGACGACCGCGCCCTGATCTCCCAGATGGCGCTGCTGCGGGCGGAGACGGCCTGGGAGCGGGTGATCGTGCCCGCGTTCGTGTACTTCTTCGCCCAGCTCTATCCGTTCAAGAAGGTCAACAACCCGAGGAGCCGCACCTGCGCCGGGGCCGGCGGCTGCATGCTGATCAGGGCCGAGGCGCTGGAGCGGGTCGGCGGCCTCGAGCGGATGAAGGGCGCGCTGATCGACGACGTGGCGCTCGGCACGCTGCTCAAGAGAGACGGCAACCGCATCTGGCTCGGGCTCACCACCGACATCAGGTCGGACCGGCCGTACCCGAGCCTGGGCAGCCTGTGGCACATGATCGCCAGGTCCGCCTACGTCCAGCTTCGGTACAACCCGGCGCTGCTGGCGGGCACGCTCATCGGCCTGCTGCTGCTCTACGCGGTGCCGCCGGCCGGCGTGATCGCCGCGCTGATCGCGGTCGCGCTCGGCGCGACCGGCGGCGCGGTGGCTGTCACCGGGATCGCGGGGCTGCTCGGCTGGGGGCTGATGACGGCGAGCTACCTGCCGATGCTCCGGTTCTACCGGCTGTCGCCGCTGCGCGCGCCCGCGCTGCCGCTGATCGCGCTCCTGTACGCCGCGATGACGGCCGACTCCGCGCGTCGGCACTACTCCGGGCGGGCCGTCTCCTGGCGCGGCCGCGCCGCCGACCGGGTCTGACTGGGGCCGGGCCGGTAGCGGGGCTGGTTGCTGGCTGGTGCTGTACGGGTTGGCCCCGGTGGGAAGAGAATGCGTTAGGCGGTCGGGCGAAGTCACCGACCGTTCAGCATGAAGATCTTGGCTTTACCGAGGGAAGAGGGGTCAGGGATGGCGATCAGCGTGCGTGGCGTGGTGGTGCGGGGGAAGGGCGAAGCGGTAGAGGTTACCGAGGTGCTCGTGCCTGAGCCGGGGCCGGGCGAGGCGCTGGTCCGCGTGCAGGCGTGCGGCGTGTGCCATACCGACCTGCACTACAAGCAGGGCGGCATCGGCGACGACTTCCCCTACCTGCTCGGCCACGAGGCGGCTGGGGTTGTTGAGGCCGTCGGTGACGATGTGACCGAAGTCGGCCCGGGTGACTTCGACATCCTCAACTGGCGCGCGGTCTGCGGGCAGTGCCGGGCGTGCAAGCGCGGCCGCCCGTGGTACTGCTTCAACACGCACAACGCCA
>Ga0302325_10017042_pt1 | contig 15380 bp, 16 predicted proteins | sample Palsa_T0_2_FD_201948 | JGI IMG/M metagenome (GOLD analysis project Ga0302325, IMG submission 201948) | Peat permafrost microbial communities from Stordalen Mire near Abisko, Sweden - Palsa_T0_2 | ecosystem: Environmental > Terrestrial > Soil > Palsa > Peat permafrost | place: Sweden: Abisko...
GGACCACGACCTCCATCGCGGCATCATGAGCCGCGTCTTCACCCCCCGGCGCATGGCGGCTATTGAGCCTCAGGTACGGGACTACGCGGCACGCACGTTGGACCCCCTGGTCGGAAAGGGCGGCTTCGACTTCATCCTCGACCTCGGTACCGAGATCCCCATGCGCACCATCGGCATGCTCCTCGGCATCCCCGAGGAGGACCAGCAGGCCATCCGCAACAACATCGACGAGGGCCTCCGGCTCGAAGAGGGCGTCATGCCCGAGGTCGACTTCAGTCACGGAGGTGCAGTCGACTCCGACTACGGGGCCTACATCGACTGGCGGGTCGACCACCCCTCCGACGACCTCATGACCGAGCTGCTCAACGCGGAGTTCACCGATGTGGACGGGAAGGTGCGCACCCTGACCCGCGACGAGATCCTGGGCTACATCGGCCTGCTCTCGGGCGCGGGCAACGAGACCACGACCCGGCTCATCGGCTGGGCCGGCAAGCTGCTGGCCGAGCACCCGGACCAGCGCGCCCAGATGGCTGCGGACCCGTCGTTGATCCCGGCCGCCATTGAGGAGTGCCTCCGCTACGAGCCGCCGTCCCCCGTCCAGTCGCGCTACGTGACAAAGGACGTGGAGCACTACGGCCAGACCGTCCCGGCCGGGAGCGTCATGGTCCTCCTCAACGCCTCGGCCAACCGCGACGAACGCGAGTTCGACGACCCCGACCGCTTCGACATCCACCGCAAGGCCCAACGTCACCTGAGCTTCGGCTACGGCCTGCACTTCTGCCTCGGGGCGCACCTCGCACGCCTCGAAGCGCGCGTCGCGCTGGAAGAGGTGCTGAAGCGGTTCCCGGAGTGGGAGGTCGACACGGCCAACGCCGTACAGGCGCGGACCTCGACGGTACGGGGCTGGGAGAAGCTGCCGGTGCTCCTCCGGTGACCGACAGCGGTCACTACAGGGTCGTGCAGTGGGCCACCGGGAACATCGGCTCGCATTCGTTGCGGGCGGTCATCGCGCACCCGAACCTCGACCTCGTGGGCCTGTACGTCTACTCGGAGGACAAGGCCGGACGCGATGCCGGGGAGCTGTGCGGTGCCGCGCCCACCGGCGTGCTGGCCACCCGTGACGTCGCGGAGATCCTCGCCCTGCAGCCGGATTGCGTCCTCTACATGGCCGACCGGGTGGACGCGGACGCGCTGTGCCGGCTGCTCGAGGCCGGCGTGAACGTGGTCTCGACGCGCAGCGAGTTCCACAACCCGGCCCGCCTCGACCCGGAGACGCGCCGGCGCATTGAGGCCGCCTGCGCGCAAGGGGGCTCCTCGCTCCACAGCACGGGATCGAGCCCGGGCTTCATCACCGAGGCCCTTCCGCTCGTCCTCACCTCGCTGCAGCGCAGGCTCGATCATCTGCTCATTGAGGAGTTCGCCGACATGTCGTCGCGCAACTCGCCGGAACTGATCTGGGACCTCATGGGTTTCGGACGCCCGCCCGCCTCCTTCGACCCGCGCGGCGTCGAGGCGCACGGCGGCGCGTCGTTCGCCGGCACGCTCGAGGTCCTGGCCGGCGCACTGTCGCTCCCACTCGACGCCGTCGAGGCAACCGGTCAGGTGGCGACCGCCCGCCACGACGTGGACGTGGCCGCCGGCCACCTGCAGGCGGGCACCATCGGCGCGCAGCGGATGCAGGTCCGCGGTATGCGCGGCGGTCGGCCCCTGGTGACGTTCAGCGCCAACTGGTATCTGACGAACGACGTGGATCCGGAGTGGGACCTCCGTGAGACGGGGTGGCACGTGGTGGTCGAGGGCGACACCCCGCTGGACGTCGACATCCGCTTCCCGGTACCGGCCGAGGAGTGGGCGGCGACGTCGCCCGGTCTGACCGCCCACCGCCCGGTGAACGCGATTCCGTCGGTGTGCGCGGCCGACCCCGGCATCCGGACCATCGTCGACCTGCCGCAGGTCATCGCCCAGCTCGGCTAATGGCTCTTTACCGCCCGCACCGTGGGCCCCTCACGCCGTGAGCATGGTCGGCCTGGTCGTCGGGAACCCCAAGGCGCAGTCGCGGACGCTCGCGCTGGCGGAAGCGGTCGCCACCGCCGCCGCCCAGGCGACAGGGCTCGACGGCACCGATCGGTTGACCGTCGACCTGGCCGAGTTCGGTCCACAGCTCTTCGACTGGTCCTCGGCTCCCGTGAGGGAGGCCGTCGACGGGATCCGCTCCTGTGCGCTGGTCGTCGTGGCATCACCCACGTACAAGGCCAGCTACACCGGGCTGCTGAAGTCCTTTCTCGACTGGTTCAGCACCACGGACCTCCTGGGCGTCACCGTGGTCCCGGTCATGACCGGCGCCGGCGCCCAGCACGCCCTCGCCGTGGAGGTACACCTCCGGCCCGTGCTCGTAGATCTCGGAGCGACCCTGCCCACCCGTGGCCTCTACGTCACCGAGAGCGAGCTGGCGGAAGCCGACGTCACCGTCTCCACCTGGCTGGGCGCGGCCGGCCCCCAGTTGCGGCGGGCCGTAACCCGCCAGGATCCATGACACCGCCGACCGAGCCGCGGCTTCCACCTCTCCCCTACGCCGAATGGGACGAGGAAACCCGGGCGACGTTGCTGCAGTACCTGCGCCGGCCCGAGCGCTACTTGTCCGGTGCGCCCGATGCGCCGCCCATGCCGATCGTGCTCGAGATGTTCGCCCATCACCTGCCCCTGAGCGTGTCGTGGCTCCCCTTCACCGAGATGCTCGCCGGCGACGACGCGAAGCTGAGCGTGATGCACCGCGAGCTGCTCATTCTGCGAGTGGCCTGGCGGACGCGCTCGGGGTACGAGTGGGCCCAACACAGCCGCATCGGCGCCGAGGCCGGCCTGAGCGCGGGGCAGCTCGACGCCATCCCCCGCGGACCTGCGGCCGCGGTGTGGACGCCGCTGGAGCGGACCTTGTTGACCGCGGTCGACGAGATCGTCGACGACCATGCGGTCGGCGACACCACCTGGGCCGCTCTCGCGTCGAACTTCGGTCCGGCCGAGATCTTCGAGCTGCTGTTCGTCGTCGGTGGCTACCTGTGCCTGGCCACTGTGCTGAACAGCATCGGTCTGCAGGGCGTGCTGCCCGATCGCGACGCCTGAGCGCCGTCCTATCCCCCGCTCGATGCCCAATACTGCTCGAGCCCGGCGGCGATGGCACGGCTCACGAGCTCGATCCGGGGGCCGACAGCACTGCGGTGATAGGCCCAGACCGCCGTGCCGTCGGGACGGACACCGGTCGCTTCGGCGGCGTAGCCACGAGCGGTCAGGCGAGCCGCATCTGCGGCGACGTCGTCCGACCAGTAGCCGAGATGATGGATCCCCGAGGCCGGCGCGGGCACCCAGAGCGTCCCGGGCATGCTCCGGATCACCTCGACCCTCGGCGTCGTCCTCGAGTACGTGAACATGAGGTCGAGCGTGGCCTCACCGTCGGGGAGCGCGACCGGCGTGCTGATCGACAGTGTCGGGCACCACTCGTAGCCGAAGAGATCGGCAAGCTCGTCCAGAGCGCTGTCGAAGTCGTCGACGACGATGCCGACGTGGAAGTGGTCGGCTGCCTTCATGACGGCTCGATCACCACCCGGACCGCCCCGCCCGCCCTTTCGGACGCAACCCGGAACGCCTCGGCGGCATCTTCGATGGGAAAACGGTGGGTGATCAGGGTTCGGACGATGTCGGGGTCGTCGGCCAGCATGGCGGCGGCGTCCTCCATCTCCCGACCGCCATCGTGTGCGCAGTAGCCGAGTGACGGGACGACCCTGGCCTCCTTGTGGAAGAGGGGCATCCAGTCCAGCTGCACGGGCCCGAAGTGCACGCCGAGGACGACGATGGTCCCGCCTGGTGCGACCAGCTGCCCGCACTTCGCCAGGCTCTCCTGCGTCCCGGCCGCCTCGACCACGACGTCGTACAGGCCGCCCGGCCCGACACGCGCCCCCAGGCGCTCCCCGGCTTCCAACTGGTAGGGATGGCGAGCCTGGAGCGCGACCTCTGCGGCGCCAAGGCGACGAGCCCCGGCTACGGCCAGAAGCCCCAGGGCTCCCGCGCCGACGACCGCGACGCGCGTGCCCGGTCCGGTCCCCGCGAGGCGGAGCGCGTGCCACGAGACAGCGGCCGGTTCCACGATCGACGCATCCGCTATGTCAAGTCCGGGCGGGAGTGGGACCAGCCGGGCCGCAGGTGCGCGGAAATACTCCGCCATGCCGCCGTCGGCACTGATGCCGAGGGCGCGCTGGCCATGGGTCGGGCACAGGTTGTACGCACCGCGGGCACACTGCGCACACTCCATGCACCCGTAGATGGCCTCGACGACCACGGCAGAACCGTCCTCCCGCACTCCGGCGAGCTCGTGGCCGAGAATGCTGCGGCTGCCGAACCGGATGTAGCTCAGGTCCGAGCCACAGATGCTCGTCGCCTTCATTGTGAGGAGCTCGCCGGTGCCCGGCGGCTCGTCGAGGTCGACGACGGCCACTCCCCCTTCCACGCTGCGTACTGCCTTCATAGCCCTCCCTCGTCCGCTCACTTCCCTACCACGGTGGGAACAACGCGCACACGTCGACGGATCCGAGATCCGACTCCCGGGCCGCGAGATCGGACCGGCTGTTGCCAGGAGAAGAAGGATGGATATCCTCGGCGTCACCTGTCATGGGGGTCGGACGAGGCGCGGTCCGAGCCGGTCCTGCATGCGTCCCGATGAGGAGTTGCCCGTGAAGAGCCCACTCGAGTTCTGGGTCTTTCTGCCGCAGATGCGGCTCACCATGGACCAGATGGTTGATCGCGCTCGCGCCGCAGAGGCGGCGGGGTTCGCCGGCGTCGCCGGCATGGACCACCTGGCTCCACCCCTGGCGGAGAACCAGCCCATGTTCGAAGCGATGGTCACCAACACATGGCTCGCCAGTAGGACCCAGCACCTCCGAGTGGGGTCACTGGTCCTCTGCGACTCGTTCCGGCACCCCGCGGTCCTCGCCCGCGAGGCGGTCTCCATCGACCACGCCTCAGGAGGCCGGTTCGAACTCGGGATCGGTTGGGGCTCGGTCGCGGGCGAACTGGGGACATTCGGCGTCGGGTCACAAGAACCGGGGGTGCGCCTGGGCCGGCTGCGCGAGTCGCTCGAGATCATCAGGGCGCTCTGGACCGGTGAGAAGCTGGACTACGAGGGAGAGCATTTCAGGCTGCACGGCGCACAGCAGGTACCCGGACCCATCGGGCACATTCCGATCGTCATCGGAGGGGCGGGCAAGGGAACGATGCGCCTGGTCGCCGAGCATGCCGACTGGTGGAACGTGCACACCCACATCGTCGACAAGCTCGACGAGATGCGGCCACTGGCAGGAAGAGCCCGCTGTTCACTGCAAGTACAAGTCGCACTCGTCGCGCCCTCCACTCCACGCGAGGAGACCGAGGCGACCGCGCGTCGACGCTTCGGACAGACTCCGATCGTCGGCACCGCGGCGGAGCTCGTCGAGTACTTCGGATCACTCAAGGAGCGCGGAGTCGAACGCGTCTACGTGTGGTTCTGCGACTTTGCCGCACTCGACACGTTGGCGGCGTTTGGTGACGCAGTCATCGGGCAGGTGGAGCCGGCGGCGGCAACCTCGTAGGTAGGGCACGCCCCCCTCCCACCGGGTGTCACACCCCCCCGATGAGGGGGTAAGTACAGCGCTGCCGCGCTCGGGAACCGCCATGGCGCGCGCGGTTGTGCTCCAAAAGGGTGAGCTGCACCGACAATTCTTCGTCGCGAGGTCTAGAGTCCAAGTACGGATTGAGAGCGTCAACACGACATGTTGCCGCTGTCCCCGGAAGCACTCGACAGCGAATGCGGGGAAGCGGATGCAAACGGCCACCACCATCGAAACCACGCCAGCGGATTTTGGCGTCTTGGCCAGACAGGTCCGCGAGGCCGGCTTGCTGGATCGCCGCTTCGGTTACTACGGCGTCATGATCCCTCTCACCATCGCCGCCTTCGGCGTGGGGTTCGCCGCACTGGTCCTGATCGGGAGCTCATGGTGGGCCCTGGCCATCGCCGGGTTCCTGGGCCTGGCCTTCACCCAACTCGGCTTCGTCGGGCACGACGCCGGACATCACGAGGTCTTTCGTTCCCGGCGGGCCAATCGGGTGCTCGGGCTCGCCGTGGGTAACGTCCTGATCGGCATGAGCTTCGGTTGGTGGGTCCCGAAGCACAGCGCGCATCACGCGCACCCCAACGAAGTGGGTCGTGACCCCGACGTCGGCGACGGCATCGTCGTGCCCGATGCCGACGGGCAGGACGCGGCAGGTAGTTGGCCCTCCCGCTTCATGACCAAGTGGCAGGCACCGCTGTTCTTCCCGCTCATGGTCCTGCGCAGCACGGGCATCTACGTGTTGGGCATTCAGAGGCTTCTCCGCCGGCGCGACAGGGCGGCTGTTCTGGAAGGTGCCCTCCTCGCCACGCACGCGGCCCTCTATCTCACCGTCGTGTTCTGGTTCCTCTCGCCGCTGAAGGCGGTGGCGTTCATCGCAATTCAGCAAGCGGTCTTCTCCGTCTATCTGGGATGCAGCTTCGCCCCAAACCACAAGGGCATGCCCATCGTCGATCCCGAACAGGGGCTGAGTTTCGTCCGTCGTCAGGTCATCAGCTCCCGGAACGTTGCGGGAGGTTGGTTCACGAACGTTGCGCTCGGCGGCCTCAATTTCCAAATTGAGCACCACCTGTTTCCGAGCATGCCCCGGCCGAACCTGTCCAAGGCCCAAGGCATCGTCAGGGCCTTCTGTGCCGACAACGACCTCGGCTACTGCGAGACCAGCCTGACCGGCTCCTACCGCCAGACGATCCAGTACCTGCGTGCGGGTGCGCTTGCGGCTGCCCAGCCACATCTCGTCATGGCTCCAACCGGTCGATAACGCTCTGGACGAATTCGGCGGTGGCATCGTGACCCGCCGTGACGCCGAGCACCCGCTCGAGCGAGAGCACCTGGGTCAGGCCGGTCATCAAAAGCAGGACCGCGATCGGTGGGAACTGCTCCGGAGCGATCCCGCCCGCTTCGAGGGCAGCCGTCAGCGCCCGGAGCTGGGCGGCGCGCGAACGCTCGGCGTAGCGGGCGATCTCGGTGCGGATCGACTTGCGGTGGTTGGCCAAGGCGACGAACTCGGTCATGAAGGCGGCACCACGCGGATCGGCGTTGAGCCGCCACAGCGTCCGTAGCGAGTTGTCGGCGGCGACGGTCCGCTCGAAGTGGGCGAGGTTCTCGTCGGCGCGGCGCCGGAAGACCTCCAAGAAGAGGTCGTCCATGGTACGGAAGTAGTAGTGCACGAGTTGCGGCTTGAGACCCGCCCTCGCCCCGACCCGCCGCGAGGTGACCGCCGCGTACCCCTCCTCGAGGAGGAGCTGCTCGGCGGCATCGAGCAACCGGGCCCGCGTCTTTGAGTCAGCCGCACCGATCCGTCTCGGCTGGGACGCCGTCGTCACACCGACAACTTGTCACATGCGGGAGGCGATGCTAAGCATTCGCCAAAACTTGCTGAGCGCGTGCACAGCACGGTGCGTCCGCTCCCGTCGGGCGGCCAGGCGAAGGGAGACCACCTTGAGCGACTGGGAAACGATCGACTTCTTCAGCGACGAGTCCCTGGTAGAGGACCCCTACCCCTACTTCGACCACCTGCGGTCGCAGTGCCCCGTGCTCCCGACCGACAACCTCGGCGTGGTCGCCGTCTCGGGCTACGAGGAGGCGATGGAGATCTACCTCGACCCGGAGACATTCTCCTCGTGCAACTCGGTGATCGGCCCCTTTGCGGCCTTTCCGGTGCCGCTGCAAGGCGACGACGTCGGAGCGATCATCGACAGCCACCGTGACCAGCTGCCCATGAACGAGCACATGGTGACCATGGACCCACCCATGCACACCCAGGAGCGCGCCCTGGTGATGCGCCTGCTCACGCCGAAACGCCTCAAGGAGAACGAGGAGTTCATGTGGCGGGCGGCCGACCAGCAGATCGACGAGTTCATCGCGGACGGCCGCTGCGAGTTCATCAGCGCCTACAGCCAGCCGTTCGCCATGCTGGCCGTCGCCGACGTCCTCGGCGTGCCCGAAGCCGACCACCAGCGGTTCCGGGAGTTCTTCGGCTTGAGTGCCGCACCGGGCGAGGTCGGGGGCGACGGGGACGTCGGCCTCAACGCCCTCGAAGGGCTCGATGCCTGGTTCGCCACCTACATCGAGGATCGCCGGCGCGAGCCCCGCGACGACGCATTGACGCGCTTGGCCCTCGGCACGTACCCCGACGGCTCCACACCGGATGTGAGCGCGGTCGTGCGGACGGCGACGTTCCTGTTCGCCGCCGGACAGGAGACAACCGCCCGCCTCCTCGCCGTCGGCCTGAAATACCTCTGCGAGTATCCCGATCTCCAGGACGAGCTGCGGGCACATCCGGAACGGATCCCCGACTTCATCGAGGAGTCGTTGCGCATAGAGAGCCCCGTGAAGTCGGACTTCCGCCTGGCCCGGCGCTCGACCTCGGTCGCCGGCGTCGACATCGCCGCCGGGACGCCGGTCATGCTGCTCAACGGCGCGGCCAACCGCGACCCCCGGCTCTTCGAGTGTCCGGCCGAGTTCCGTCTCGACCGGCCCAACGCGAAGGTCCATCTGGCGTTCGGACGCGGGGTGCACGCCTGCCCCGGCGGCCCCTTGGCCCGCGTCGAGGGCCGGGTCAGCATTGCGCGCATCCTCGATCGCATGCGCGACATCCGGCTGTCCGAGGAGCACCACGGCCCACCGTCCGCCCGCCACTTCGAATACGAGCCCACCTGGATTCTGCGCGGCCTGCACCAGCTCCACATTGAGTTCACTCCGGCGGAGGTAGCGCAATGAGCGGGCGCGTTGCGGTGGTGACCGGTGCCGCGTCGGGCATCGGCCTCGGCGTCGCCAACAGATTGGCGGCAGACGGCGTCGCCGTGGCACTGCTCGATCGCGACGGTGCGGGAGCGGCAACGGCCGCCGAAGAGCTCTCCAACCAGGGCGCAAAGGCCATCTCCTGGGAAGTCGATGTTGCGGACCGAGGAGAGCTGGAGCGCGTCTTCTCCCGAGTGCGCAAGGAGCTCGGGCCGATCATGATCCTCGTGACCAGCGCCGGCATCGAGTCGTTCGACGCCGTGGCCGACATCACGCCCGAGAAGTGGGACCGCCTGCTGGCGGTGAACCTGACCGGCACGTTCACCTGCATGCAGTTGGCGGTGCCGGACATGACCGCCGAGGGCTGGGGCCGCATTGTCACGATCTCCTCGTCGAGCGCACAGTCGGGAGCGCCCAACATGGCGCACTATGTCGCGTCCAAGGGCGGGGTCATCGGCCTCACGAAGGCGTTCGCGCGGGAATTCGCCAGCCAGGGCATCACCGTCAACACCATCCCACCGACCATCGTCGACACCCCCATGGCGAGAAAGGCTGCGGGCGTGGGCAATGTACCGAGCATTGACGTCATGGGCGCCATGGTCCCCATCGGGCGGGCCGGGACGCCCGAGGACATCGCCGCCGCCTGCGCCTTCTTGTGCTCGGAAGAGGCCGGCTACATCACCGGTCAGCTGATCGGCGTCAACGGGGGCATGTACGTCTGAGCCCCCTTACGAGGACGCCCTGCAACGCGTCCCCTTGGCCGGCACGACGCCGTCCACGAAGTAGGACGTCACCACATTGTCCATACAGGCGTTGGTCGATCCGTTGAGCAGCCAGGTGTGCCCGTAGCCGACGTAGGTCACGAGTCGGGCTCCGACCGCCGAGGCGAGCTCGGGGGCCACCACGTAGGGAGTGTTGGGGTCATACACGTTCCCGATCACCAAGGGTGTGGGCACGCCGTTGGGCGCCAGGTGGGCGATGGCCTCGCCCGAACCGGTCCACCCGGGACAGGCGATGAGGTAGTTGGCCACTGCCTCGGCACCGCCGAGCGGGTCGCGCTTCGCCAGCGATCGGGCCAGTGCGGCCGTCACCTTGGCGTCGGGGTGGACGACCGCGTCGTTGCAGGTGATCGTCCAGAGCGGGCCGACGAGGGAGGCCCCGTTCAGATCGTCCTCGAGCCCAAGAGCTACCGAACGCAGTGGTCCACCGTTGCCAGCCGCAGCCGCCGCCAGGGCGGGAAAGTATCCCGGCGTGAAGGTCGGAGCGGACAGGTACAACAAGGATGCGGTGGACAGATCACCCGCTGTCACCGGGACCGTGTCGCCGCCGCCCGGGGCTTGGAGGGGCGACCGCAGGAGCTGCTCTTGCAGGTGCTCATAGAAGCCCACCGGATCTGCGCCCAACGGGCAGCTCGGCAAGGTGCTGCAACTGTTCAGCGCGTGCACCAGTGCCGTCTGTATGGCGGAAGCTTCCGCCGTGGCGTCGGTCACCAGGCTCAGGTTGGAGTCGACGGCGCCATCGAGGACCATGGAGCGGACATGGGTCGGGAAGAGATGCGCGTAGACCGACCCCAGGGCCGTGCCATAGGACATGCCGTAGTAGTCGATGCGCTTGGCCCCCAGGGCAACCCGAAGCGCGTCCATATCGCGCGCCGACGTCGTGGTGTTCACCGTTGGGAACAAGGTGGGATCGGAGGTCCGGCACGAGCGCTCCAGACCGGCGAACGTCTGCGTGGCCGCCGCAGTCCCGGCGATGGCGCTGCTCGCTGCCGCGGCCGATGGCCCGCACAGGAGCGGTTCACTCGACCCCGTGCCGCGCTCGTCGAAGCTCACGAAGGTGAACTGATCCTTGACCGCCTGCGGCATCAGGGAGGCCAAAATCGGCAGGATCAGGTCGCCACTCTCGCCCGGGCCGCCGGGATTGAAGACAATGACACCCTTGCTCTGCGGAATGGGACGTTCCATCACCGCCAGGTTCACCGAACCACGAGACGGATCCTGGTAGTCCAAGGGCACGCGCAGTGTGCCGCACTGGTAGCCAGACACCGTCGGACAGGGTTGCCAGGCGATCGGCGCGCCGTTCGCTGACGCCGCGTGCCCTTCTGACACGAGCAGGAGCGCCAGCAGAAGAACGGCGAGCACTGCCAGCTTCAGACGGCGGTCACGAAGGCCCTTGTCGCTCGTCACCGAGAGGTCCACGCTTTTTCCCACCCTCTGAACCGCCACCGTCCGAACCGGAACCCACCCTGCGGTTGCGCACGCTAGCCCGGTGGCAGCCGCAGGGTGGGGCCGCCTCCGCGCGGAAAGCGAGTCTGCGGCCGCTACGTGGTGGTGCGAGAGTATGGACCGTGCCACGCCATCCCTTCGCCGACGTCGCCATCGTCGGCGTCCACAACACCGTGCAGGCTCGCGTCCTGCCCGAGCACGACTCGACCTCCATCGCGCTCCTCGGTGCGCTCGGCGCACTGGCCGATGCCGGCATCTCCCCGCGGGATGTCGACGGTGTCGTCGGCCCGGAGTGCGCCCGGATCACCCTCGAGCTGGGCCTCGGCCCGTGCACCCGGCGCCCGAGTCAGCTGGGGATCCCCGCGCTCCTCGATGCCGCAGCGCTGGTCACCTCCGGGCAGTGCGAGGTGGTCCTGGTTGCCGCCGGAGGCGCCGGCGTCCACGTCGATCGCTCCGCCACGGCACCCTGGACGCGACCCACCAACGAGCTCGTGGTCGGGTACGGGCTGTTCACCGCCGCCGAGTTCGCGCTCATGGCGCGGCGCCACATGCTCGCCTACGGCACCACACCGGAGCAGATGGCCACCGCCTCCGCCGTGATCCGTACCAACGGCCACGCCAATCCCGAAGCCGTCTACGCGGGGCGCGGACCCTTCACTCCCGCGGACATCCTGGCCTCGCGCATGGTGGCCGACCCCTTCCACCTCCTCGACTGCGCCACCACGTCGGAGGGGGGTTGCGCCCTTGTCCTCACCACCGCGGAACGTGCCGGCGACTGCGAGGCGCCCATCTGGATACTGGGTGGCGCCAGCGATGCGTACGGGCCCGCCTATGTCGTTGCCCCGGTGTGGGACTTCCAGCCTCGCGACGACTGCCCACCGGCTGGACTGGTGGGGGCCCGGGCAGCCCGCGCCGCCTTTGCCACGGCCGGCCTCTCACCGAGCGACGTCGACGTTGCCGAGCTCTACGATCCGTTCTCCTTCGAGATCATCCGACAGCTGGAGGCCTTCGGCTTCTGCGCGCCGGGTGAAGGCGGAGCGTTCGTCGAGGACGGAAACATCGGACCCGGTGCCGCGCTCCCCGTCACGACCGATGGCGGGACGATGTCGTTCAGCCATCCCGGGATCAACGCGCAACAACTCCAACGAGTGATCAGGGGGGTCCAGCAACTGCGCGGCTCGTGTCCCACCAACCAAGTCGAGAGGGCAGAGGTCGCGCTGTGTTCGAACGGCGGTTCCGGCGCCCTGTTCTGCGACGTCCTCCTCCTCGGCCCGGAGCGTCCGTGAGCCTCCTCCTGCCCCAGACCGAAGGCATCCCGACCCCGCGTCCCGATCGCCGCAGCGAGCCCTACTGGGAGGGCTGCCGCCGACACCAACTGCTTTATCAGCGATGCGCCGAGTGCTCCTATGCGGGCCTCAGCTCGTTTACGGTCTGCGCCCAGTGCCATGCGTCGTCGCCGGTCTGGGAGACCAGCGCGGGGACCGGGTCCCTCTATAGCTGGACCCTGGTCTGGCGCCCTCCAGATCCCTCCTTTCGCGTGCCGTACGCACCTGCTGTCATCCGGCTCGACGAAGGGTTCTGGATGCTGAGCGCCATCATCGGTTGCGAGCCCGAGGTCCTGCAGGAGGGCTTGCGGCTGGCCGTCGAATTCCACTCCGTCTCGGACGACATCACGCTGCCCTACTTCCGCCCGGCCTGAGCCACCTTTAGAATAGAGACGTGCCATCTGACCGAGTGCCCGTGACGTTTCCGACGTTCGACAACATTGAGGACGAGCGCCGGCACCGCAAACAGCGTCTTGCTGCCGCATTCCGCCTGTTCGGGCATTTCGGGTTCGATGAGGGCATCGCCGGTCACATCACCGCCCGCGACCCCGAGCTCCTCGACCACTTCTGGGTCAATCCGTTCGGCATGAACTTCAAGATGATCCGCGTGAAGGACCTGATCCTGGTCAACGACCAGGGAGAGGTCGTCGACGGCTCGTGGCCCGTCAACCTTGCCGCGTTCGCCATCCACTCGCAGGTACACGCGGCGCGACCGGATGTGGTGGCGGCCGCACACGCACACTCCGTACACGGCAAGTCGTGGTCCTCGCTGCGTCGCCTGCTCGACCCCATCACCCAGGACGCGTGCGCGTTCTACCTCGACCATTCCCTGTTCGACGACTACACCGGTGTCGTCCTCGATCTCGAGGAAGGCAAGCGACTCGCCCATGCGCTTGGCGGCAACAAGGCCGTCATTCTGTCCAACCACGGGCTGTTGACCGTCGGTCAGACCTCCGTCGACGAAGCGGCATGGTGGTTCATCACGATGGAGCGCACGTGCCAGGCCCAGCTGTTGGCAGAAGCGGCCGGCGCTCCTGTGCTCATCGACGCCGACCAGGCCAAGAAGACCGCAGGGCAGGTCGGTCCGTACATGGCCGGATGGCGCGCCTTTCAGCCGCTCTACGAATGGATCGTGTCGGTCCAGCCCGATCTGCTCGACGAGTAGCTCGGACGGGTTCGGCTCAGGAGCCTTCGCGCACCGCCCCCCAGCCCTCGCCGGGCGTTTCGACGTGGATGATCTCGGGAGCGGCCGCCAGTAGGCGCGGCATGTCCGCCATCGCCGCCTTGAAGTGCTCCGACGACACGTGCGCCTCCCCTGCTTCGGCGTCGCGGAAGCCCTCAATGAGGAACCAAAGATTGGGGTCGTCGGCGCTCCGGCACCAGTCGAAGAAGAGGTTGCCGGGTTCCGCCCGTGACGCGGCGATGTAGTCCGCTATCAACGACGGGAACTCGTTGGCGTACTTGGCGCGAACGGGCTGTTTGACCACGTTGAAGATCATCTGACGCGCCCCTGTTGTTCCGGCAACCGGCGCTTCTCCACCGTCATGACGCCGGCTGGGCCGGTGTCAGCTCGAGGTGGAGCCGGGTCAGGCCCCGGAGAATGTAGGTCGGCATGTAGTCGTAGCGGCGGGCAGTGGGCGGCCCGTGGTGCTCCTCGGAAATACCGATGTGCGTGGTGCGGTCGAGCAGCCGCTCAATGCTCACCCTTGTCTCCAGCCGGGCGAGCGGGCCTCCCGGACAGCTGTGCACGCCGCGACCGAAGGCGAGGTGCTCGCGTGCGTTGTCACGCTCGACCTGGAACTCGTTCGGGTCGGAGAACCGGCGCGGATCGCGGTTGGCGGCGCCGTTGAGCACCATCACCGTGACGCCGGCCGGGATATCGACCCCACCCACCGAGGCCGGGCAGCGCGCCAGGCGGAAGTCACCCTTGACCGGGGCCTCCATCCGCAGCGTCTCCTCGACGAAGTTCGGGATGAGGTCTCGTCGGTCGCGGAGCAGCTGCTGCAGGTCCGGGTCATCCCCGATCAGCTGCAGGGCGGTACCGAGGAGACGGACGGTCGTCTCCTGGCCGGCAGCGAAGACGTTGGTGGCCACACGCACGACGTCGATGACCTCCGGGAGGTCGCCGTTCGGGAATCTCGTGCTGGCCAGCGCTGTGAGGACGTCGTCGCGCGGCGTGCGGCGGCGGTCTTCGATGTAGCGGCTGAACCGCTCGTAGAGCCACTCCAAGGGGTTGTGTGACATCTCGGACTTCGTGCTGCCAACTCCCCCACCCCGGTTCTGGCGGGACAGGGCGGCGCGGAATTCCTCGTGGTCCGACTCGGGGACACCGAGGAGATCGGCGATGACGAACATGGCGAACGGGTTGGCGTATCCCGTCATGAGCTCGTGCTCGTCGCCTCCCATGAGCTCGCCGATCTGATGGTCGGCCAGGCGCCACACGAAGTCCTCGTTCTCCTTGAGCCGCTTGGGCGTGAGCTGGCGCATCAGCAGGTGCCGGTGGTCGTGGTGCTCCGGGGGGTCCATGGTGATGATCTGGTCGCTGAACGGCAGCTCGCCCCGGTGCTCCGCAATGAGGCCACTGACGTTCTCCTGCCCTTCGAGTGGGACGGGGAACCCGGGGAACGGGCCGGTAACGGAGTTGCAGGAGGAGAAGGTGTCGGGGTCCGTGTAGACAGCGAAGGCTTCCTCGTACCCGGTGACCATGTAGACCCCGTAGGAAGGCTCCCGGCGGACGGGGCACTGCTCACGCAGCCAATCGAAGTACGGGTACGGGTCGGCCACGGTCTCGGTGCCGCGGAAGAAGTCCAGGGCGTCATAGTCGAGGGCGTCGGTCATGGTGTCTCCTTGCCTGGGGGCGGTTCGGTCACGAACATGGCCGCACGATGATGGAATCGCCACAGTGCCCCGTCACGGTGCAGCACATCGTTGTAGCGACCCACGAGCTTGATGTCCCA
>Ga0302325_10017046_pt1 | contig 15378 bp, 11 predicted proteins | sample Palsa_T0_2_FD_201948 | JGI IMG/M metagenome (GOLD analysis project Ga0302325, IMG submission 201948) | Peat permafrost microbial communities from Stordalen Mire near Abisko, Sweden - Palsa_T0_2 | ecosystem: Environmental > Terrestrial > Soil > Palsa > Peat permafrost | place: Sweden: Abisko...
ATAGGTGTCCCAGCCCGGCTCGAAATCGTGCATCACCAGGTGCAGCCGCCGCCGCGATGGCGCCGCGACAACCGCTTCCCATCCCTCCTCCTGAAACCGGTGTACGGCATAAAGCGCCTCGTACGATTCGCCGCCGTCGCCCGTGATTATGAGAATCTTTGACATATTCCTAATTTAACCGACTGAGGACTTGGCCATCGTGGCTGGCGACGCCATGCGAATCCCTGTAGGCTGGGCCTTCGTGGGGATTTGACCGCCAATTAGACTGGGCCTCCTCCGGCCCAGTCTTCCTCCGGCAGCGGGCCATTGCCCAACTGGTGCGCGACCAAACGGAGTGGAGCCGCATTTCCGCATTCCTTGAGAACAATCCGGTCAAAGCAGGGTTGGTTGCGAAGTCCCAGGATCATCCACGGTCCAGCGCCCCTAGCGTCGCCAGGAGTGGCGACGCGGCACGCACGAGTGCGTACGCCACGGTGGCCAGTTGCAGTGATCCGCGTTACGATGCCTTCGATGCCCTTGTTTTGCAATCTTGCCCGTCGCGCCCCTTTCCGCGCGCCGATGGTTCTGTCATTGATCCTGTTGCCGCTGGCGGCCGCCTCGCTGCCAGTGGCCAAACCCGAGGACGCCGGGTTTTCCAGCGAACGGCTGCAACGCATTCACGAGGCGATCATGCGCCGGGTGGACGCGGGCGACATTTCCGGCGCGGTGACGCTGGTGGCGCGACGCGGCCACCTGATCCATTTTGAAGCGCACGGTTTGATGGACATCGAGTCAAAAAAGCCGATGACAAAGGACGCCCTATTCCGCTTGGCGTCGTCATCGAAGCCGATCACGGCGGCCGCCATCCTGATCCTGATGGAGGAGGGCAAACTGAAGCTGACCGATCCGGTTTCGAAGTACATTCCGGAATTCAGGAACTCCAAGGTGGCCGTGGAGGCGGTGCGCACGGCGGCGCCCATGTCCGACCAGGGGCCTGGGAGCGGCGACAAATACTACACCGTTCCGGCCAGCCGCGACATCGCCATCATCGACCTGCTGACGCATACCTCGGGGCTCGCCAGCGGTGGAATCACGGGACCGGACGTGCAGAAGCTGCTGCAAGCCCGCACTCCGACCGAAACGCTGGCGGATTTTATTCCCCGGCTGGGAACGTTGGCACTCGACTTTCAGCCCGGCACCGAGTGGCGCTACAGCGGATTGGCGGGTTTCGACACGCTGGGCCGGATTGTCGAGATCGTCTCCGGATCGCCCTTCGACCAATTTCTGCGGCAGCGCCTGTTCGAGCCGTTGGGCATGGACAATACGTGGTTCAACGTTCCCGAGAAGGAGCAGGCGCGGGTTGTCACCATCTACAACCGTACTGCCGACGGACTGCGGAAGCCCACCGCGCCGCTCAGAATCGGGTCGCCGGTCTATTTCTCCGGCGCCGGCGGCCTCACGTCGACCGCTTCGGATTACTTGCAATTCGCGCAGATGCTCTGCAACGGAGGGCAACTAAACGGAAAGCGTATTCTGAGTCCGTGGACGGTCGACCTGATGACCAGCAACAACGTGGGGGACCTGTTCGAGGGTCAAATCGGGCGACCCCCAAAGGGCGTGGGGTTCGGCCTGGGCGGCGAGGTGGTGGTCAGTGCGGTGGACGCGCGCATGCGGAAGCCGAACGGCAGTTACGGCTGGGATGGCGCTTTCGGCACGTACTGGTGGGTGAACCGGAAAGAGCAGATGGCGGTGGTGCTGTTCGTGCAAACACCGGGGCGGTCGCTGCAGTACGACTTCGACAACGCGGTATCGCAGGCCGTAATCGAATAGCCCGCTACCGCCGGGCAATTCCCGGATCCGAAATCGGCAATAGCGTGACGCTTTCCTGTTCGTTGGGATCGGTGCGCGCCAGCAGGCCCACGCAGGGTTCGCTCGCGCTTGGATTGTAAGGCAGGTGCGGCATGTTGGCTGGAACGAAGAGAAGTCCCCTGGATGCAGCCAGGGATGCGAGCGGTCCGGCGGTCTCGGCGGACACACCTGCAAAGTAGTCGAGGTCTGCTTGCCATGGCAGGGCTCGCCGTGCTTGATCCGCATTGTGTTCCGGTTCATCTGCGCACCTTAGTTACCTCAATTAGCCCAGTGTGCGACAACGGAAGTCGAGGCGATGCGCGCGTGGGGGCCACCTAAACCGGATGCAGCAGGATTCAGCCGACGGAGCATTGTCGATGCATTGCATATACAATAGAAATGAGCGTGTTCGACTGGATCGGTACAATCTGAAGAAAATCGGGGCGCATCGAGTCAAGGGCGCCGGGCAGGATCGCTTGCTCGCAATTGTCTTGACGGAACGCGGCGACAAGATCCGTGTGATAACGGCGTACGATCTGGACGCCGGGCAGAAACGCGATTATCTGGGGCGCGGGCGCAAGAGAAGAGTGAAACGATGAAAAATCAAAAGACCGGAATCCCTAAATTCACGAACGAGGACGAAGAAGCGAAGTGGTGGGCGAGCGCAGCGGGCCGCGCGTTCCTCAAACGGCAGGGAGCACCCAATAATCGAATTGGGTCGCAACTCGTCGGGAAACTCAACCAGACAAGCACCATCCAGATCGCGCTGCGCTTGCCCGGGCCCGATCTCGCGAGGGCCCGAGAGATCGCAGAACGCAAAGGGATTGGGTACCAGACGCTTCTGAAAATGCTGGTGCATGAAGGGTTGCGGCGTGAATCGCGACGGGCGTAGGAGGTCGTCGATTTCATCTGTTCGAAAATGGGCAAGCCGGACCGGGTAGTGCAATTCAGCAGCCTCTCAGCCGTGTTGCGGGTAGCGGCATTTCCAGGGCTTGGTCAGAAAGTTGGAACTCCATCAACCCCCCTGCTTCTGCGCCGTCGCGCACGCCGTCAGTTTTGCCCGCGCCGCCGCGGAGGAGAAAGTGGCCACCTTATCGCATCAATCCATAAGTTGGAGACCGAGTTGGGCGTCCCGTGGCTGGAAGCGTGTTAAAAAACGGCAAGCGGGCCCGCGCGCGGTTCGCATCAGTTTTTGAAAACGGCCAATTCGCCAGCCTGGTTCCACTGGTGGCCTCGGGCTTCGGGCTGAGCCTGGCGCCTGAGATGGCCTGACCGCCGGATGCGGCTTGATCCCGTTAAGAAAACCGGGCTTTCGACCATCGGCTTCCTCTGCAACCGCCCCCCTCACAGCCCAAAGCACAGGATATTCGGCCCCGCCGCCACCGCCACGTACTGCTTGCCCCGCACGCTGAAGGTCATCGGCGACGCCTTCATGCGGACGTTGGTTGGAAAGTGCCACAGAGTCTCTCCTGTGCGCGCGTCAGCCGCGTCGAAGCCGCCGTTGGGCTTGCCGTAGAACACCAGCCCGCCGGCCGTCGCCAGCACGCCCGACCACGATTTGGCTTTAGCCGGGCCCGGCTGCGCGATCTCCCAAACTATCGCACCGGTTTCGATGTCGACCGCCCGCAGGAATCGCTGGCCGGTCTGATCGGGGTACCCCATCTTCTCTCCCACGCATTCTTCCAGCGCCAGGAAATAATATAGGCGCGTCACCGGGCTATACGCCGTCGAACTCCAGTTAGCGGCGTCGTCCGGACACCCCCCGGGATTTGTCACCGCGGGACGGCCATCGTCTCCAACTCCAGATGCCCAATCCACCCGCCGCAGAAAGGGCTTAGCCATTAACAACTCGCCCGTCACACGATCGAGCACATAGAAGAACCCGTTCCGGTCCGCATGCAGCAGTAACTTGCGCGGCTTACCGCGGTAAGTGGTGTCGACTAACACCGGCGGCTCGGTCGCATCCCGGTCGCGCAGATCGTGCGGCGTGAACTGATAGTGCCACTTCAGCGCGCCGTCGTTCACATTCAAAGCCAGTATCGAATCGGTGTACAGATTGTCGCCGCCGCGATCGGCGTCCTCGGAATCGGGAAACGGATTCCCGGTGGGCCAGTACAACGTGTCCGTCTCGGAATCGTAGGAGCCGGTCAACCAGGTGGACCCTCCACCGGCCAACGGCTCGCTCCCCTTCCAGGTTTCCGAACCCGCCTCGCTGCGCCGCGGAACCGTCCAATGGCGCCACACGAGCGCGCCTGTGGCAGCCTTGAAGGCCGCGACGAAACCGCGAATCCCCTCGTCCGCGCCGGATACGCCCGCCAACACCTTGTCTTTCACCACCAGCGGAGCCAGCGTACCTCCGTAGTGTTGCGGCTCCTCGGGCATAGCAGTCTCCCAATCCTGACTGCCCGACGCGCGATCGATGGCTATCAGATGCGCGTTGTCGGTAACGAAGAAAACCTTGTCGTCACGGATCGCCACGCCGCGGTTGGTCCCCAACGCCGCATCGCCGACCAGACCGCGCGTCTGCGGGCGTGAGTACTTCCAGATCTCCGCGCCCGTCAGAGCGTCGATGGCATACACCTGGTTCGGACCCGTGACATACATCACTCCATCGGCTTCGAGTGGTGTCACTTCCAGGCCGAAATACGGAATCGGAAAGAGCCACTGCAACCGCAAGTGACTCACATTCGCCGTGTCGATCTCGCGCAGCTCACTATAGCGGTTCGCGTTGAGATTGCCGTTGTAAGTCAGCCAATCGCCGGGTTGCGGCTCGTGCCACGTCACGCGGCGGCCGGCGGCAAGAGCGGACTGTGTGCCCGCGTTGAGTTCGCGGACATAACTTGCCACGGCGTTCAACTCGGCCACCGGCAGTCCCATAGCGGGCATCCCGGAAGCCGGAAACCCGCGTTGGATAATCGCCCGCAACTGTTCCGCGGATTGCCCCGCCAACCGCGGGTTGGCCGCCAAGCCCGGCCCTTTGCCGCTGCCGCGCGCGTCCTTGCCATGACACGCGGCGCAGTGTTCATGAAAGACATCCTCACCGACGCCGCCGGCCAGCAACCGAACTAAAACGAAAAAAACAGCAATCCTCTTCATCCGCCGTCGATTATACATCCCCGCTTGGCGTATATTCATAAGAGCCTCAACCTATGACCACACAACTCCGAACCACCCTGACCGCGCTCTTCCTCGGCGCCTGTATACGACTGGCCGCCTCGCCGCCGGCCCAAACCTGCGATACGCTGGCCAAGCTCAACCTGCCGGCCACCACCATCGCCACCGCCGAATCCGTCCGCTCCGGCACGTTCACCCCTCCCGGCTACAAGGCGTTGCCCAACCTGCCGGCGTTCTGCCGCGTCGCCGGAACCATCAAGCCCTCCGCCGACTCCGACATCCGGTTCGAAGTGTGGATGCCCGCCGAAAACTGGAACGGCAAATTCCAGGGCATGGGCAATGGCGGCTTCGCCGGCGGCATCGGCTACGACCAACTGGCCCTCGCCCTCGGCAATGGCTATGCCACCGCCGCCACCGATACCGGTCATCACGCGGGCGCCACCGACGCCTCCTGGGCGCTCGACCACCCCGAGAAAATCGTCGACTTCGGCTACCGCGCCATCCACGAAACCACCGTGCAAGCTAAAGCCATCTTGCACGCCTTCTACGGCGACGGCCCCCAGCGCTCCTACTTCAGCTCCTGCTCCAATGGCGGCCGTCAGGCCCTCATGGAAGCCCAGCGCTATCCCGACGATTACGATGGCATCATCGCCGGCGCGCCCGCCAACTTTTGGACCCACCTGCTGGCCAACGCCGCGTGGGATAATCTCGCGCTCATGGGCGACAACGACAGCTACATTCCTTCCAAGAAACTGCGCGCGATTCAAGACGCCGCGCTGGCCGCCTGCGACGCGCTCGATGGCGTGAAGGATGGCGTGATCGAAGACCCCTCGCGCTGCCATTTCGATCCCGGTGTGCTGCTCTGCCAGTCCGCCGAGACCGACAGTTGCCTCACGGCGCCGCAAGTCACCGCGCTCAAAAAGTTATACGCCGGCGGCCACAATTCTCGCGGCCAGATCTTTCCCGGCTACGCTCCGGGCGGCGAGGCCGAGTTCGGCGGCTGGGCCATCTGGATCACCGGGCCAGCGCCCGAGCGCAGCCTGATGTACGCATTCGGCACCCAGTTCTTCAAGAACATGGTATTCGACAACGCCGCATGGGACTTCCACACCTTCGACGCGGATCGCGACACCAAGGCCGCCGATGAGAAGCAAACCCGCAATATGAACGCCAGTGATCCCGACCTCAGCCGCTTCCGCGCCCGCGGCGGCAAGCTGATCCTGTATCACGGATGGAGCGACGCCGCCATCGCCCCGCAGAACACCATCGACTACTACGACAGCGTCACGGCCAAGATGGGCGCGGCCGCGACTGGCACGTTTGTGCGGCTCTTCATGGTACCGGGCATGCAGCATTGCGGCGGCGGTTCAGGCGCCAATAGCTTCGGACAGCTCTCGGTCGCTTCCGCTTCTTCGGACCCGGATCGCGATATGGACGCCGCGCTGGAGCGCTGGGTGGAAAAAGGCATCGCGCCCGAACGCATCGTGGCCGCCAAGCGCAAGAGCGACCTGGACCCCAAGAGCGCCATCGTGCGTACGCGGCCGTTGTGTGCCTATCCGCTGGTGGCGCATTACAAAGGCACCGGCAGCACCGATGACGCGGCCAACTTCACGTGCGCCAAACATGATTGAGCCGTTCCGCCCGGAGGCGGACCGGGGGTCCGCCGCAGCGCAAGGCGCTGCCCCACTTGCCGCCCTTACCGTCGTTTTTCTCGTCGGCGTGTCCTGGTGGAGCGTGTGGCAAGTGAGCCCTCCGCCGGTGGTACCCGCCACAGCGCCCTCCACCGATTTCTCCGCCGAACGCGCCCTCGTGTACTTGCGCGCATTCACCCGCGAGCCGCACCCGGTCGGTACGCCGGCCCACGATGCCGTGCGCGACTACATCGTGGCGCAACTGTCCGCGCTCGGCGTACAACCGGAAGTGCAAACCGCCACGGTGGTGAGTCCGCGCTGGGGATCGCCCTACAGCGCCGTAACCGTCGATAACGTCCTGGCACGCCTGCCTGGCACGGAGTCCACCAAGGCCGTGATGCTCTCGGGGCATTACGATTCGGTCTCCGCGGGTCCGGGAGCCAGCGACGACGGCCACGCCGTCGCCCTGGAGCTCGAGACCTTGCGCGCGCTGCGCGCCAGCCCGCGCCTGCGCAACGACGTCATCTTCTTATTCACCGACAGTGAAGAAGGCGGCCTGATGGGCGCCAAAGGCTTCCTCGATCATCATCCGCTGGCCAAGCAGGTGGGCCTGGTTCTGAACTTCGAAGCCCGCGGCACCAGCGGTCCGGGCATGCTGTTCGAAACCAGCGAGGGCAACGGCCGGCTCATCCGCGAATTTGCGGCCGCCGCGCCCAATCCGGTCACTTCTTCGCTCAGCTACGAAGCCTACAAGCTGCTGCCCAACGACACCGACCTCACCTTCTATAAGCAGGCCGGCCTCGCCGGATTGGGCTTCGCTTACGTGAACGACGTGGCCTATTACCACACGCAGTATGACGACGTGGCGCACCTCGATCCGCGCAGCCTGCAGCAGGATGGCGCCTACGCGCTGGCCCTCGCGCGGCGCTTCGGCAACCTCGATCTCCGCGACCTGAAGGGCGCCGACGCCACTTACTTCGTGCTTCCCTTCATCGGCTGCGTGGTGTATCCGGTGAGTTGGAGCTTGCCCTTGGCCGTCCTTGCGGCGCTCTTGTTCGCGGCGGTTATGGCGCTGGGAATCTCAAAAGGCCGCCTCAGCCTGGGCGGCACGCTGGGCGGATTCTGCGTCTTCCTGTTGGCCATCGTAGTTTCGAGCGCCGCCGTCGGCGTGATGTGGTCGCTGGCGAAAGGGCAAGGCGCCGGAATCTGGCAGGCTTTCGCCGGAGATCCCTATCACGCCGGCGTCTATCGCCTGGCGAGTGTGGCGCTGGCCGTCGCACTCACCGCGTCGCTCTATGCGTTGTTCCAAAAACGCGCCCGCGTTCTGAATCTGTGGGCTGGCGCGCTGCTCTGCTGGCTGCTGATCGCGCTGGCCACGAGCATCTACATCCCGGGCGCGACTTATCTGTTCCTCTGGCCGATACTCGCCTGCACCGTGGCGCTCGCCATCGGCAATATCTACCTCTCCTGTGCCTCGGCCCTCCCCGGACTGGTCATGATGGCGCCCACCATCCTGCTGCTGTTCATGTCCCTCACCATGCGCATGGCCTTCGTGGGCGCCTTTGCCACCGTACTCTTGCTCGGCTTGTTGATCCCCTGCCTGGAACTGATCGCCGGCGCGGGCCGCTGGTGGCTTCCCGGTGCCTCTGGGCTGCTGTGCGCCGCCTGCCTCATCGTAGGCGCATCGCAATCCGGCTTCAATCGCGACGATCCGCGCACCAACAGCATCTATTATGGCCTGGATGCCGACACCGGCAAGGCGGTCTGGTTCAGCCTTGATCGCCAGGAAGACGACTGGACCGCGCATTATCTGGGCGCCAATCCGCAGCGCGCCGCCCTGCCTCAATTCGTGCCCTTCATGTCATGGCAATACCTGACGCACGCCGCGCCCTCCGTGAACCTGCCTCCGCCCCGGATCGAACATCTGGACGAATCCGGCGATAGCGCTTCCCGTACGCTGCGGCTGCGCATCACTTCGCCGCGCCTGGCTCCGCGCATGTATATCTACGGCGACGAACGCATCCAGGTGTTGGAGGCCTCGGTGGACGGCGCGCCGATTGAGGCTAGCAAAGCCTTCGTGGGCTTGAAACCCGGCCAGAAGGCCTACGCATTCCGCATGCAACGCTGGGGACTGTGCTACTTCAACGTGCCCCCGCAGGGCATCGAGCTGCGCATGCGCTTGCAGTCGCCCGCCACGGGGTATCGCATGGAGGCGGTCGATCAATCCTACGGCATCGGCGGTCTGCCCGGCGCCTCGCCGCGTCCCGATAGCATGATCCCGTTCCCGCTCATGACGGATTCCGTCTTCGTCCGAAAAGTGTACACTTTTTAGATATGCTGGCCGAATCGCTTGCGCCCATTGTCCTGCCCGATGCCAGTGGCCAGGAGATCCGCTTGGGTTCGCTTTGGGAGCGGCAGCCGGCGGTGGTAGTCTTCCTGCGCCACTATGGTTGAATCTTCTGCCGCGAGCATGTCGCGCAGTTGCGCGTACACGAGCAAGACTTCCGCGAGCGGGGCGCCAACCTGGCGGCCATCGGCTTGGGCGACGAGCGCTACGCGCGCTTGTTTCGCGAAGAGACGGGCATCGCCTTCCCGCTGCTGATCGACGAGCAGCGGTTGGCCTACCGCGCCGCCGGCCTGCACAACGCGAACCTGCTGCACATGCTGCGGACCGACAACAAGAGCGCCCGCGACCGTGCGCGTTCGGCCGGCCACCGCCAGCACAAACTCGGCCAGAATCCATTTCAACTCGGCGGAAGCTTCGTCTTCGGTCCTGGTAACGTAGACCGCTACATCCACATCAGCCGCACTTTCGGCGATAACGCGAGCATGGAAACACTGCTGGCCGCGATCAAGCCCGCGAGCGGTGAAGGGCGAGCCTAAGCAGCCGCTGGCGTGGCCCCAGTTCAGAGCCGCGCGATGCTTTACATCTACCGTTTTTCCAGCGCTTACACCCACTTCATAATGAACGCTTGCGTTCATCTGGAGATTCGCCATCTTCTGGTGAATCGCTGATCGCCGACGTGGCGCACGCTCTCAGCGCAATGCCACATATCTTTATTGCACCGTGGGGCGGGCAATTCTGCCCGCCCCACGGTGAACTCGGAATCGCGCCTCTGTCAAAAAGTATGTGGCATTGCGCTCTCAGCGTGCGTAGCCCGGCTGAGTGAACGCTCGCGTTCATATAATAATTGCGCTAGAGCGCTCCAGGTATTGACGGGATTAAGAGGCTACGCGAAAATTAATTCATAGGGTAAGAATGGGATGGCCGGCACAGGGGCTGGCGCTCGTTTGCCCGATCCTACTCGTCTGTCGGAGGGAAATGACGAAGCCATGAAACCCAGTTTCGCGATCCGGCAAGAGGCCGAACGTTTGGCCCTGCTTATTGCGCTCCTGGTGGTTTTGTTCTCGGCAGTTCTGACTTATCGCGCGTGGGCCTCCTTCGAACGCAACAGGCAGGAGGCCCAAACCACCAGGCAGGTCGTGGACGGAACCACCGCGCTGCTCTCCTATATAAAAGACGCTGAAACGGGGGAGCGTGGATTTCTTCTGACTGGAGCGGATAGTTACCTGGAGCCATACCGGCAAGCGCTCACGCGAGTACCAGCCACGTTGGACACGCTCGCGCGCACGGAGGCCAGCCGCCGCAATCCTCGCCAGCTCCCGCGCATCGACAGGTTGAAACCGCTGGTTCAGGAAAAGATGAATGAACTGGCCCAGGCGATCGAGCTTCGGCAGAGCAAAGGGTTCGATGCGGCGCTCGCCCTGGTCCGCACCGACCGCGGGAAGGCGGCCATGGACCAGATCCGGGCAAGCTGCAATGAAATCCAAGCCGCCAGCCTGGATCTTTTGACGCAGCAAAGAGAGGAGGTGCGCTCCACCGCGTTCGAAGCGGGACTGATCAGCACGCTGGGAAGCGCATCTGTCTTCATGCTCCTGGTTCTGGCGACGATCGCCATACGGCGGGGAGCGCGCCACCGCCAACGGCTGATCGAAGATCTGCAGATAAGCGAGGAGAAAGCCAGAGCCGCGCGCGATTTGCTGCAAACGACCATCTCCAGTATTGGCGATGGCGTGATTACCACGGACACCGCCGGAACGGTGGTCTTCTTGAATCCAGTCGCCCAATCCTTGACCGGTTGGACGCAGGAACAGGCCGCTGGGAAACCCCTGGAAGAGATTTTCAACATCAGCGACGAAGAGACCGGCTCACCCGCCGGCAATGCTGTGGCTAGAGTGTTGCGTGAGGGCAGTATCGGCAGTCTGGCGGATCGCACCAGGCTAACCGCGAGAGACGGACGTCATATTCCGATTGAGGACAGCGCCGCTCCTATCCGCGACGCCCAAGGAAGAATCACCGGAGTGGTATTGGTGTTTCGGGACAATACGCAGCGACGGGAAGCCGAGCGCGTGAAGAAGAAAGCCGCCGAGGATCTCGCTAAACATTCCGAATTGCTGGAGCGCACCAATGCCGAACTGCAGCACTTCGCCTACGCGGCTTCCCACGATCTGCGGGAACCACTGCGCACCATCACGGCTTACACGCAACTGGTTCAGCTTCGCGGCGCGGCGCAGCTCGATAAGAGCAGCGCGGAGTGTTTGCAATTCATCGTGGCGGCCGCCGAACGGATGGGGCTCCTGATCGACGCGCTACTGGATTACTCCAAAGCCGGGGAGATCACCAATCGGCCGCTCCGAGCCACTCCCATGGAAGAGGTCCTGACGAGCGCGTTGGGGAATCTGAATGGGTCTATCGCGGAAAGCCATGCGGTAGTTACGCACGATCCCCTTCCGGTGGTCAAGGGAGACAGTTTGCATTTCGAACAGTTGATCCAGAACCTGATCGGCAATGCCATCAAATATCGCCGGGAGGATGTTCCCCGCGTGCACATTGCGGCGCGGGATTTGGACAAAGAATGGCTGTTCTCGGTTTCGGATAATGGGCAAGGCATTCCGCCGCAATATCAGACGCAAATCTTTGAGCTATTCAAACGGCTGCACGGCCAGCAATATCCTGGCACCGGGATCGGATTGGCGACGTGCAAGAGGCTTGTGGAGCGCTACGACGGCCGCATCTGGGTCGAGTCTGAAGCCGGCAAAGGGTCGACCTTCTTTTTCACGTTGCCGGCCGGCGCCAAGGCCCGGAATGGCCACGGCGATTCCGATTCTCAGTAGCGCGCCGTTTGGTGGAAGGCGCCTTGCAGTATGCTTGTGGCTTGGAGCTTTTTGCCCATGCCCTTCATCACCGAGGATTTCCTGCTCAATAATCGGACTGCGAAACGCCTGTATCACACATACGCGGAGGACCAGCCGGTTCTGGATTATCATTGCCATCTTTCGCCCCGGGACATCGCCGAAAACCGCCAGTTCCGGAATCTGACCGAGATCTGGCTGGAAGGGGATCACTACAAATGGCGCGCCATGCGGGCCAATGGCGTGGCGGAGCGATATTGCACCGGCGATGCCGATCCGCGCGAGAAGTTTCTGGCGTGGGCGGAAACCGTGCCGTACACGCTGCGCAATCCGCTGTATCACTGGACGCACCTGGAGTTGAAGCGCTACTTCGGGGTGGATGAACTGCTCGATGAGAGCAGTGCGCCGCGCATCTGGGACGTGACCAACGCACTGCTGGCCACGCCGGAGATGCGCGCGCACGGAATACTGAAGCGTTTCCGCGTCACGCACCTGTGCACCACCGACGACCCGGCGGACGACCTGGCCTGCCATCGGACGATTCGAGCGTCCAGTTTGGCGACGCGCGTTTTGCCGGCGTTTCGTCCGGACAAAGCGCTGCGCGTCGATCAGCCGGATGTGTTCAACGCCTGGGTGGAGCGGCTGGCGGCGGCCAGCAATATGGACATCGGCTGCCTGCGGGACTTCAGCGATGCGCTACGGCGGCGTCACGACGATTTTCATACCATGGGCGCGCGCCTGTCGGACCACGGCTTGAACCAGTGTTATGCAAACTTCTGCGCCGAACCGGTGGCGGCCGCGATCTTCGACAGGGCGCGCAAAGGACAGGCGGCCGGGCCGGATGACCAGACGCAGTTTGCATCTTACATGATGCTGTTGTTCGGGCGCCTGGATGCGGAGAAGGGCTGGACCAAGCAACTGCACCTGGGCGCTTATCGCAGCGCCAATACGCGGCGGTTGCAAGAAGTCGGGCCGGACAGCGGCTTCGATTCGATCGGCGATTGGCCGCAGGTGGCCGCGTTGGGCGCGTATCTGGACCGCCTGGAGATGGAAGACGCCTTGCCAAAACTGATCGTTTATAACGTCAATCCGGTGGACAATTATGCATTCGCCACGATGATCGGCAATTTCCAGGACGGCCGGATTGCGGGCAAGATCCAGTTTGGCAGCGGCTGGTGGTTTCTGGATCAGAAGGAAGGCATGGAGTGGCAGTTGAATGCGCTGTCGAACACCGGATTGCTGGCGCGCTTCATCGGGATGCTGACCGATTCGCGTTCGTTCATGTCATATCCGCGGCACGAGTATTTCCGGCGGGTATTGTGTAACTTGGTTGGCGGCGATATGGAGAACGGGCTGATTCCGGATAGCGACGACTTAGTAGGGCCGATGATTCGGAATATCTGCTATCGGAATGCCCAGCAGTATCTGGGGCTGGACGGAGTATAAGCGCGCACCCGTGGGGCGGGCAATTCTGCCCGCAGCCGGCTTTCAGCAAGGGCGGGCCGGGGCGGCCCGTCACAGGGTTCAGAAACCCACGATATGCGCCTCTTTGGAATCAGCGGTTTACGGGTGGGTTTCTGGAGAGCCGGCTCTGGCCGGGCGTAGCCCGGCTTCCGCGGGCTACGCCCGCGGCGACCGCATGAGTGCGGTCGCGGCACGCTGAGAGCGTGCGCCACGTCAGGGTCGCAAAATGTCCAAACTGCAGCAGCCGGCTTTCAGCCGGCTCTGGCCGCCTAAAAGCGGACCGCCCGTGTGGTGCGGGGCCATACGGGAGAGGAACTTGGTTCGGGTGGGTGGTTCGTGGCAAACTGATGGGAGCACAGGTAGTGGAAGTAGGCCGATCCATCAGTGGTGCTGTTAAACCCGTCTAAAAGCGTGGTCCCAAGTTCCGTGCGCTATACAGTGGTTACAGCCTGAGACAGCATCCCAGGCTGATTCCCTTCAGAAGAGTACCTTTTGATTGCGCGACTTGGCCTCTGCCTGAGCCGAAAGGATAAACAGGTATGTCCAAGCCAAAAAAGCATTCCAAGAAGCCCGGCGCGGGGAAGATCGCAGCGGGCCAAGGCAAACGGGGCCGAAAACGGAAAGGGATGTGCCTGGAAGATCGACCCATACTGGAAGCTAACGCAGCAGGAATTGATATCGGTGCGAGGGAAATCTTTGTGGCCGTACCCCCAGACCGGGATGAGCATCCGGTCCGGGTATTCTCAACCTTCACCGAAGATTTAGAGGAAATGGCTCAGTGGTTGGTCAGTTGTGGGATCACCACGGTGGCGATGGAATCCACGGGGGTGTACTGGATTCCGCCCTACGATGTGCTGGAACGACACGGGGTGAAACCTTGTTTGGTGGACGCCCGCGGCATGAGAAACGTGCCGGGGCGGCGCACCGACTGGCACGAATGCCAATGGCTGCAATTCCTGCATTCGGTGGGATTGCTGCGGGCGGCCTTTCGACCGGACGGGGAGGTCTGCGCGGTGCGGTCGTTGATGCGGCACCGCAGCGGCCTGGTGGAGATGACCAGCCAACATATCCAGCACATGCACAAAGCCCTGACGCAGATGAATTTGCAAATTCATCACGCCATCAGCGACATCACCGGATTGACCGGACTGGCCATCGTGGATGCCATACTGAAGGGGCAACGCGACCCGGTGGAGTTAGCCAAACTGCGGGACCCGCATATCCGCGCCAGTGAAGAGACGATTCGCAAATCGCTGGTAGGCACTTGGCGGCCGGAGCACCTTTTCACGTTAAAGCAATCGCGGCAGATGTACCAACATTACCAGGAGCAGATCGCCGCTTGCGATGCGGAGATCGAGAAACTGGTGGTGGCGTTCCAGCCACGCGTGGACCCCGCCGAAAAGCCCCTGCCACCAGACCGGAAGAGAAGAAGACGCAGAGGCCGGAAGAAAAGCACCCATCCGAAAACAGGTTTCGACCTGCGCACGGAGTCCTACAAGCTGTTCGGGGTGGACCTGACGCAGATTCCCGGACTGATGGCGATGGTCTTAATGCTATTCAGCGAACTGGGACGGGATATGTCGCGATGGCCAACGGCGGGACAGTTTGTGTCCTGGCTGGCATTGTGTCCGGATAACGACATCAGTGGAGGGCGGGTGCTGTGGCGGGGAAGGCGCAGAGTGCACAACCGGGCCGGGGACTTATTCCGCATGGCGGCATATTCCCTGCATCACGACCAAAGCCCGTTGGGCGACTATCTGCGGCGGATGAAGAGCAAACTCGGGCCGGCGGGGGCCACCGTGGCGACCGCTCACAAGATCGCGATCATCTTCTACACGATGGTGAAGAAGCAAGTGGAGTACGACGAAACCCTGTGGGCGCAACGCGACGCCGAACGCGAGAAACGGTTCGAAGCGAAACTCAAACGGCAGGCCCAACAACTGGGCTACAAACTGGTGCCTATCGAAGAAAAACCTGCCGCATAACTACTTGAATCCTAAGGTTCGAGCGGGGAGTTCCTCAGAAGGCGGCTGCGGCCATGATTGGCCGCCCCACGGTGAACTCAAAAAGTATGTGACAAACCCCCTGCATGGTTATGTAGGTTCGCCGCGAGTTGGGGCGCAGCGAGGCACTTACCCGCATGAATATG
>Ga0302325_10017047_pt1 | contig 15378 bp, 11 predicted proteins | sample Palsa_T0_2_FD_201948 | JGI IMG/M metagenome (GOLD analysis project Ga0302325, IMG submission 201948) | Peat permafrost microbial communities from Stordalen Mire near Abisko, Sweden - Palsa_T0_2 | ecosystem: Environmental > Terrestrial > Soil > Palsa > Peat permafrost | place: Sweden: Abisko...
AGACAACGCGGGCTCCTGCCGCGTCCCGTGCCTGCGCCGGCCGGCCGGCGACCCGGAATATGCCGGTGCGCCTGGCAACCCGGCCTCCGCAAGGCGCGGCAGCCCCGTCCCGACCTGCGTGGCGGCGTCCGGGCTGATGGCGGTCGTCGGCCCATCCGCATGGATCAGGGCGCCAGCCACTACCAGCACGACGACCGCCGCCGAGGCCGCCAGGACCCGCGGTGCAGTGCGCCACGCGGGCGGCTGGGCAGGAAAGCCGTCGCCGCCCAGCGGGCCGACCCGGAGCGCAAGCGCACGGGAGTAGACCCCCGGCTCCGCGTCGAATACCGACCGCGCGATCCGCTCCCGCAGCGCCGCGGACGGGATCGCGAGCGGGATGAGGCTGAGGAACTCGGGCCCGTAGGCCTGGTAGCGGCTGATACGGGAGCAGGTATCGCAGGAGCCGATGTGGCGGCTGAGCCGCCTGCGGACTTTCGGCGTCAGCGGCGCCCAGACGGGATCCCAGTCCCCGACGATGTTGTCGGGGACCCCGCAGCCCGCCCATGCCGCCCGGAGGACCACGACGGCGGCGGCCGACTTCTCGAACCGGGCGCTCGCGCCGGACAGCATCCCGCGCGCGCTATGAATGGACAGGCCAAGCGCGGCGGCAAGGTCCGGGCCGTCAAATCCGTGCCGGAAGGCGAGACTCAGCACCTCACGATCACGATCGGACAGCCCGTCGAGCGCCGCCGTCACCACCAGCAGGATCTCCCGCTCGCGCGCTTCAGCCTCGATGTCGAGAACATCGATCTCCCCGGTGTCAGCGTCCGCGCCCGATTGCTCGTCAGCGGAATCGTCGCCAGGCGGCTCGGCGGCGGGCAGCCCCGTGGCGGGCGGCTCGGCGGCGGCGGGCGGCTCGGCGGCGGCGGGCAGCCCCGCAGCGGCGGGCAGCTCACGCCGGCAATGGCGTCGAGCGATGGAATAGAGCCAGGGCCTGAGCTGATCCGGGTTCCTCAGCTTGCCGATCTCCGCCTCGGCGGCGACCAGGGTGTCCCTCAGCGCGCCGGCCGCCGCGGCCTGATTACGGAGGATTCCCTCACAGTAATCGTATAGATACGCGGCGTACTCGTAATAGAGCTCGCTCATCGCCGGACGGCCGACGTCCCGCGGCGCGCTGACCGCTGGCGGACCGTCGGCAGATCCATCGCCGAATTCGGCCGGCATGAGGGCTCCCATCCGAATTCTGATACCCGGTGGCGGAGGAGGGCGCCACTGTCACTACATAACCTGCCAATCCAAGGTCACGGGCGCAAGCAGCGGCGCGAATTTTGATCGCGCGACCCCAGCGGCTGACGTGACCCGCGGCCTGCTGACGGAGGGACCTACGGCCCTACTGACCGGGCAGGCGATGCCGCAAGCTTGGGCCATGTCGCAACCAGGTGCGGGTGACTCAGCACAGCCTGGACTGCCGGGCCATTTGCCCGGGCAGGCAATCACGGGCGAGCTGCCCGAGCAGGTAATCACCAGCGTGCTGGCGGCCGCAGTAGCGGCGCCGTCGATGCACAACACGCAACCCTGGCGCTTCCAGGTCCTGCGGCCGGAGCAGATCATCGAGGTGCGCGCCGACCCGGCGCGCGGGCTGCCGCAGGGCGATCCGCACGGCCGCGCCGTGCACATCGCCTGCGGCGCGGCGCTGTTCAACATGCGGCTGGCGGCGGCTGTCGCTGGCCGTGAGCCAGTGGTCAAGCTGCTCCCCGACCACGGTCAGCCGCTGCTGCTGGCCACGATGCACCTGGCCGGCCCGTACCGGCCACGGGACGCGGAGCGTGAGCTGCACGAGGCCATCACCCGGCGGCATACCAACCGGCGCCCGTTCAGCGGCCACCCGGTGCCGCCGGGCGTGCGGGCCGAGCTCGCCGAGGCCGCCCGGCTCGAGGGCGCCATCCTGCACTTCCCCGGCCGGGAGGAGGTGCTCCGCCTGCTGGAACTCGTCCAGGACTGCGAACGCGACCTGTCCGCCGATCCCGCGTACCGCGCCGAGCTGGCTCAGTGGGCGGGCGGAGCACGCGATCGCGAGGGCATACCCGACAGCGCGCTCGGCCCTCGCTCGCCGGACGGCCCTACGCCGGTGCGCGACTTCACTCCCGGGCGGCGCGGGCAGCATGACTACGAATGGTTCGAGGAAACCCCGCAGCTTGCGGTCCTGTCCGTGAGCTACGGCGGCCCGGCGGACTGGCTGCGGGCCGGCCAGGCCCTGCAGCGGGTACTGCTCACCGCCACCAGCCGCGGGATCTCGGCGAGCCCGCTCACCCAGCCACTAGAGACGGCCGATGCCTGGCTGGTGCGTGACCCGCGATCCGCGATCGAGCAGCCGCAGATGATCCTGCGGATGGGCTACGGGCTGCCGGTGCCGGCCACTCCCCGCCGCCCCGTCGCGGACGTGCTGGAGGATCATTGACCGACGAGCGGGCGGTCCGCCACTGCGTGGCGGCGCGCGGCAGGACTGGACACGGAAATGAGGAACGGCGATGACGAACGAAACTGATACCCCGCAGCTGGTCGTGGTAGGCGTCGACGGCTCGGCGGAGTCGATAGCCGCGCTTGGCTGGGCGGGCCGCTACGCGGCCGCGACGGGCGCGAAGGTCAGGGCCGTTCTCGCCTGGCACTACCCCACCGCCGCAGCGGTCCCCCCGGTTGGCCTGACCCCCGAGCCGATCAACAAGGAGGTCACCGAGCGCATGGACGCCAGCCTCGCCGGAGCGGTCGACGCCGTTTTCCCCGGCGCTTCCGCCCAGGTCGAGAGGCAGCTGACGTACGGGCATCCCGCCGAGGTGCTGGTAGAGGAGTCCAAGGGAGCCGACCTCCTGGTCGTCGGGAGCCGGGGTCACGCGGCCTTTACCGGCATGCTGGTCGGCTCGGTGAGCATCCACTGCGTCACTCATGCATCGTGCCCGGTGGTCGTCGTCCGCAGCCGCGACTGAGCTCGTCCGCAGCCGCGGCTGGGCCGGGCCGTCCACCCGCAGGACACCAGCTCTTTACGTTAAGGCACCAGGTATTTACGTTCTGGCACCAGTTCTTCACCGTCAGGACCGTTTGAACCGTTCCGGTGCGGACATGAGTTCCTTGACGCCCGGGGCTCGGGCCATGGGGCCCCTGCAGCGCGTGACGTTGTGCCCTACCCCCCTCAGGCTGGCCGTTCAGGCTGGCCGCAAGAGCTACGGCGCGGAGGAGGGCCACGATGAACGAGAGCACGCAGCAGCGGATCCTGGTCGGGGTCAGCGGCTCCAGGGCGTCGGTGGCCGCGCTGCACTGGGCCGCCGAAGAGGCGCAACGACGCGAGGCCCGGCTGACCGTGGTCTGCGCCTGGGATGATTCGCTGCGGCTCGCGCCCTATGCCGAGGTCAGCGAGAGTCACGGTGCGGCCGACGCGAAGGCCATCCTGCGCAATGGCCTCGCAGCCGCCATGCGGACGGCCCTCGGCTCGCTGCCGCCAGCCGGCCTGGACGCGGAACTGGCCGAGGGGGTCGCTGAGCGCGTGCTCATCGACCGGTCCGCCACTGCCGACCTGCTCGTGATCGGCACGGCCCGGCCGCACGACGGGGCCGGGCCCTCAGTGGGCCCGGTGATCAGGGCCTGCCTCTGCCGGGCCGCCTGCCCTGTGGTGGTGGTCAGCCCTGGCGCGGGCCAGCAGGCCAGCCTGCTGCCGGATGACATCCTCCGCAGCCGCCTGTCCGCGCTGACTGGTTAGGTTATGTCCGGCTGGCACCGGCCATTTCCTAACCCTTGCGCCCTGGCTCGTGTGCCCTGGCTCGGCAGGGCGAGCCAGGGCCGGTCACTCTTCGGCGTTGCCGCGGATGACGAGCACCGGGCACGGGGCGTGCAGCACGCAATGCTGGCTCACCGAGCCGAGCAGCGCGCCGGCGAAGCCGCCGCGCCCCCGGCTGCCGACGACCAGCAGGTCCGCGTGCACCGCGGCGTCGATCAGGGCCTCCGCCGCGTTTCCCTCGCGCACGATGGTGCTGATCTTCACGTCGCTTCCGCCGTCTGCCGCGGAACTGATCGCCTCTGCGGCGGTCTTCTCGGCGATTCCCTCATAATCAGTGACCTCGGGCATCACCATCGGTGCCCACGCGTAGCCGGCCGTCGAGGCGGGGTACTGCCACGCGATCACGGCCTCCACGACCGCGCCGGTGAGCCTGGCCTGCCGGATGGCCCAGCGGAGTGCCATCACCGAGGCAGGTGATCCGTCCACTCCGGCCACGATGCGCGGAACCGCGCCGTCTCGCTCTGACATCTCGTGCCTTTCTCCTGCTGCCGCTCTTTGTCTTCGTGCTTGCCGATCAAGCCGGGCGATGCCGCCGGGACCAAGGTCCCGCAACGCCAGGTCAATGGTCCCTTGATCGGCCCGGCGCAGCTTTGGTCTCCTATATTCCGTACTCGCCAGTGACCGGGATCCGGCCCGGGGGGCAGGGCAGGGAGGGACGCAGGTGAGCGCGCTTGACCTTTCACGGTGGCAATTTGGCATCACCACCGTGTATCACTTTATCTTCGTGCCGCTGACCATCGGGCTGTCGGTCCTCGTCGCGTGCATGCAGACGGCCTGGCTGTTCAAGAAAGACCCGGCCTACCTGCGGATGACGAAGTTCTTCGGCAAGCTGTTCCTGATCAACTTCGCGGTGGGGGTGGTCACCGGAATAGTGCTTGAATTCCAGTTCGGCATGAACTGGTCGGCCTATTCCCGTTTCGTCGGCGACGTGTTCGGCGCTCCGCTCGCGATGGAGGGCCTGCTGGCCTTCTTCATGGAGTCCACATTCCTCGGGCTGTGGATCTTCGGCTGGGACAAGCTATCCCCCAGGCTGCACCTGGCCACGATATGGCTGGCGGCGATCGGCTCGAACCTGTCGGCGTTCTTCATCCTGGCGGCCAACTCCTGGATGCAGCACCCGGTCGGCTACCGGATCAATCCGGTTACCCACCGGGCGCAGCTGACCAGCATCGTCGCCCTGCTCACCAACTCGACGGTGCTGGCGGCCTGGCCGCACGTGATCTTCGCCAGCTTCCTGATCGCGGGCGCCTTCGTGATCGCGGCCAGCGCCTGGCACCTGGCCCGCGGCAGCGATACCGACCTGTTCCGCCGGGTCATGCGGATCGGGCTGGCGGTCGCGCTGGCCGCCGGCATCGCAACCGCGGTCACCGGCGACGTGCAGGCCCGGCTGATGGACTCCCAGCAGCCGATGAAGATGGCAGCCGCCGAAGCGCTGTACAACACCTCGAATTCGGCCTCATTCTCCCTGTTCACCATCGGCACGCTGAACGGCAGCCAGGAGCTGTGGAGCGTGCGCGTCCCGTACCTGCTCTCGCTGATCGCCACGCTGAACCCGCATGGCACGGTGCAGGGCATCAACGATGTCGAGCGCGCGTACGTGAGGAAGTACGGGCCGGGGAGCTACAAGCCGATCGTCCCGGTGACCTACTGGTCGTTCCGGCTCATGATCGGATTCGGCCTGCTGGCCAGCCTGCTGGCGCTGGCCGGGCTGTGGCTGACCCGCCGCCGCCGGATCCCGCGTGCCCGGTGGTTCTACCGGGTGGCCATCTGGGGCGTCGTGCTGCCGTACCTGGCGACCACCATGGGCTGGATCTTCACCGAGATGGGCCGCCAGCCGTGGACGGTCTTCGGCGTCCTGCGAACCTCGCAGAGCGTGTCACCGGGCGTCTCGGCCGGCGAGGTGATCGCCTCGATGACCGTGTTCACCCTGCTGTACGCCGCGCTCGCCGCGCTCGCCGGGTGGCTGATGATCCACCACGTCCGGGACGGCGCCCCGGAGGAGCCGGCAACGGCCGGCACCGACGCCCCGCTGCCCGTCTTCACTTACTGATCACGAAGGACTGTCATGAACCTCGCGACTTTCTGGTTCATCCTCATCGCGATCCTGTGGACGGGCTATTTCGTCCTGGAGGGCTTCGACTTCGGGGTCGGGATCCTGCTGCCCTTCCTCGGCCGCGATGACACCGACCGCCGCGTGATGATCAACGCGATTGGTCCCGTCTGGGACGGCAACGAGGTCTGGCTGATTACCGCCGGGGGCGCAACGTTCGCCGCGTTCCCGCTCTGGTACGCCTCGCTGTTCAGCGGCTTCTACCTCGCGCTGCTGCTCATCCTGGTCGCGCTGATCTTCCGCGGGGTGTCCTTCGAGTTCCGCGGCAAGGTCGACTCCGCGCGGTGGCGCCGGAACTGGGACCGCGCGATCTTCGCCGGCTCGGCGCTGCCCGCGCTGCTGTGGGGCGTGGCGTTCGCCAACATCGTGCGCGGGGTGCCGCTGAACGCGGCTGGCGTCTTCACGGGCAACCTGCTCACCTTGCTGAACCCCTACGGCCTGCTCGGCGGGCTCGCGACCCTGAGCCTGTTCACGCTGCACGGCGCGATCTTCCTAGCCCTGAAGACGGGCGGTGACATCCGGGACCGGGCCCGCAGGCTCGCCGCCGGAGTCGCGCTCGCGGCCGTGCCGCTGGCGGCCGCGTTCCTCGCAATCAGCCAGGTCGGGCACGGCAGGCCGGCCACCGACGTGACGGCCACCCTGGCGGCCGGCGCGCTGCTGGGCGCCGTGGCCGCGGCGGTCCGCGGCAGGGAGGGCTGGGCCTTCGCCGGGACGGCCGTCACGCTGGTGCTCACCGTCGCCACGCTGTTCGGCGACCTGTGGCCGGACGTGCTGCCCTCGACGACCGCCGCCGCGAACAGCCTGACCGTGAGCAACGCCTCGTCCGGCCACTACACGCTGGTCGTGATGACGGTCGTAGCGCTGATCTTCACCCCGGTCGTGCTGCTCTACCAGGGCTGGACCTACTGGGTCTTCCGCAAGCGCCTGACCCGCTCCGACATTCTGGCCCGGGCGGGGCGGCCGGGCTGGGCTGGCCCGGCCGCCCCGCCCGGGGCAGGGCCGCCCGGGGCAGGGCCGCGGCCCATCCCGGGTCAGCCGTGAGGCCGCTTGACCCGCGGCTGCTCAGGTACGCCAGCGCGGCACGCGGTCAGCTGCTGCTGACCATCGGACTCGGGCTGGCGGGAACCGGGCTGATCCTGGCCCAGGCCGGCCTGCTCGCCAACGGGCTGGCCAGCGCGGCCTCCGGCACCGGCCTGGCCGCCCTGGCCGGGACGCTGACGGCGCTGCTCGCCGTGCTCGCGGCCCGGGCGGCCGCTGCCTACGGTGGGGAGGTCGCGGCACTGCGCGCGGCGGCGACTGTCAAGTCGCAGCTGCGGCAGCGGCTCACCGCGCACGCGCTGCGACTCGGCCCGTCCTGGCTCGGCGGGCAGCGGGCAGGGGAGATCACCACCCTGGCCACCAGGGGGCTCGACGCGCTCGACGCCTACTTCGCGCGCTACCTGCCGCAGCTTGTGCTCGCCTGCCTGGTCCCACTTGCGGTACTGGTCCGCGTCGGCCTCGCCGACTGGGTGTCAGCGGTGGTGATCGCGGTGACCCTGCCGCTCATCCCGGTGTTCGCTATTCTCGTCGGCTTGGATACCAAGGCCAGGACGAGGCGGCAGTGGATGCTGCTCGGCCGCCTGGGCGGCCATTTCCTTGATGTCGTCGAGGGACTGCCCACCCTCAAGCTGTTCGGCCGCGCCAGCGCCCAGGCTGACGTCATCGCGGAGGTGACCGACGCGCACCGCCGGGCGACCATGGCCACGCTGCGGGTGGCGTTCCTCTCCGCGCTCGTCCTCGAGCTCGCCGCCACGCTGGCGACCGCGCTGGTCGCCGTGGAGGTGGGGCTGCGCCTGCTGGCCGGCCAGCTGAGCTACCAGACGGCGCTGCTCGTCCTGCTGCTGACACCCGAGGCGTACCTCCCGCTCCGGGCCGTCGGCGCGCAGTTCCACGCCAGCGCCGAGGGCGCCGCGGCCGCCGAGCAGGCTTTCGGCATCCTGGACACCCCGCTGCCCGGGGACGACGCCCTGCCCGGGGCCAGCGCCCGGCGGCCGGCCCGCCCGGCGCCCGCCGCCGACCTCCGGCGGGACACCATCACGCTGCACGAGGTCACGCTCAGCTATCCCGGCCGTGACCAGCCAGCCCTTGACCGGGTCTCGCTCACCGTCCGGCCCGGCGACCACATCGCCCTCACCGGCCCGAGCGGGGCCGGCAAGACCTCCCTGCTGGCGCTGCTGCTCCGGTTCGCCGGACCGTCCGGCGGCTCGATAGGCGTCGGCGACGCCGACCTCGCCGCGATCCCAGCCGATGGGTGGCTGGCCCAGATTGCGTGGGTCCCGCAGCACCCGTACCTGTTCACCGGCTCCGCCGCTGCCAATATCGCGCTCGGCCAGCCGGCTGCGGGCCGCGAGGCCATCGCGCGGGCCGCCCGGCTGGCCGGCGCCGCCGACTTCATCGAGGCGCTCCCCGACGGCTACGACACGCACCTCGGCGAGCGGGGGCTGCGGCTGTCCGCGGGCCAGCGGCAGCAGATCGCCCTGGCCCGCGCCTTCCTGCGGGATGCGCCGCTGCTGCTGCTCGACGAGCCCACGGCGCACCTTGACCCGGTCAGCGCAGGCCAGGTGCGCCGAGCCGTCCGCACCCTGATGGCCGGGCGCACGGTCATCGAGGTCACCCACCGCGGCGACCTGGCGGCGGGCGCCGGCCGGGTGGTGGCACTCGATCACGGCAGGCTCACCCGCGCTCCGGCTCGCGTCCCGGCAGAGTCCCTGTCGACGGCACACGCCCCGGCAGACTCCGTCCCGGCAGACTCCGTCCCGGCAGGCTCCGTCCCGGCCGCGCTGGCGGTGGCACCGTGACCGCGGCCGGGGCGCTGCCGGTCCGGCGCGAGCCGCTGCTCAGGCTGCTGCTACTGGCCCGGCCGATGCGCGGCACGCTCCTGCTCGCGGTCGCGGCAGGCGCCGCGGCGACCGGCTGCGGTGTCGCCCTGCTGGCCGTGGCAGGCTTCCTGCTGGCCCGGGCCTCACTGCATCCGAACATCGTCGCGATCTCGATCGCCGTGGTCGCGGTCCGCGCCCTCGGCGTGGGCCGCGGCGTACTGCGGTACGTGGAGCGGCTGGCGTCACACGACGTCGCGTTCCGGGTCCTGGCTGACGTCCGGGTGGCGATCTACCGGCGGCTGGCGCAGCTCGCGCCGGCCGGCCTTGGCGCCTTCAGGTCCGGCGACCTGCTCGCCCGCCTGGTCAGCGACGTGGACGCCACCCAGGACCTGTTCATCCGCGGCATCGCGCCACCGCTGACCGCCGCGCTCGTCGGCGCGGGCGCGGCGGGCGCGGCCGCGGCGCTGTTCGCCCCGGCCGGCCTGGTGCTCGGCGGCGGCCTGCTGGCTGCCGGGGCCGCAGTCCCGTGGCTGGCCGCGCGCGGCGCGCGCACGGCCAGCCTGCGCACGGCGCCGGCCCGCGGCGAGCTTGGCACCGCGATGACCGACCTGCTGGCCGGAGCCGCCGACCTGCACGCGTTCGGCGCGACCGGCAGCGCCCTGGCCGGAGCCACCGCGGCGGACCGGGAGCTGACGCGGCTCGCCAGGCGCTCGGCCGCCGCGGCTGGCCTGGGCACCGGGCTGATGGCAGCCGTATCGGGGCTGGCCCTGTGCGGCGTGCTGGTGGCGGGCGTCGCCGCTGTCGGTTCAGGCGCGCTGACCAGGGTCCCGCTGGCCGTCGTGACCCTGACCGCGCTCGCCGCCTTCGAGACGGTCACGGCGCTGCCCGCGGCGGCTATCCAGCTCGGCCAGTCCCGGGCCAGCGCCGGCAGGATCGCCGGGGTACTCGACGCGCCGGACCCGGTCGCCAGGCCAGCGGAACCGCGGCCGCTGCCCGGCGGGCCGGTCACGATCAGGCTGCGCGGCGCGGTGGTCCGCTACCAGCCGGGCGGCCCGCCCGCGATCGACGGCGTCGACCTCGACCTGCCGCCGGGGCGGCGGATCGCGCTCGTCGGCCCCGCCGGGGCGGGGAAGTCCACCGTGGCCGCGGTCCTGCTCCGGTTCCGTGACCTGTCGGCCGGCACGGCTACCCTCAACGGCCGCGACCTGGCCGACTACGAGCCCGATGACGTCCGCACCATCGTCGGCGGCTGCGCGCAGGATCCGCACATCTTCGATGCCACCATCAGGCAGAACCTGCTCCTGGCCAGGCCCGGGTCAACCGACGGGCAGCTTGCGGCTGCCGCGGCGAGAGCCAGGCTGCTGGCCTGGATCCAGTCCCTGCCGCTGGGCTGGGAGACGCCGGCCGGAGCCCGCGGGGTGGCCATGTCCGGCGGCGAGCGGCAGCGCCTCGCGCTCGCCCGCGCGCTGCTCGCCGATCCCGCCGTGCTCATACTCGACGAGCCGACCGCCCACCTGGATCCGGAAAATCGCCGCGCCCTGGCGGCCGACCTGCTCGACGCCACCCGCGGACGCTCGACCCTGCTCATCACCCACGACCTCGACGGGCTCGACGGCGTCGACGAGATCGTCGTGCTCGACCACGGAAAGGTGGCCGAACGCGGAACCCATCGGCAGCTGAGCACCGCTGGCGGGCGTTACCAGGAAATGTGGGAAGCGCACCGGGCCGAGCTGGCCGTCGCCGGGGCAGTATGAGGACTGGGAGGATGAGCGCATGACCTGCACGCTGCATGTCGCCTGGGACGAGCGGCTGACCGCGTACGACTTCGGGCCCGGCCATCCGCTCGCGCCGGTCCGGATCGAGCTGACGATCGCGCTGGCCCGCGCCTTCGGCCTGTTCGCCGAGGCCGGGGTGACGGTCGAGGCCGCGGCGGCCGCCACCGACGCGGAGCTTGAGCTGGTGCACGACCCGCGTTACATCGCGGCGGTGCGGCGGGCCGGCGGGGGGCAGCCGGACCCGTCGATACTCAGCTTCGGCCTGGGCACCGAGGACGACCCTGTCTTTCCCGGCATGCACGAGGCATCGGCGCTCGTCGCGGGCGCGACCCTGGCGGCGGCCCGCGCGGTCTGGAGCGGCGGTGCGGAGCATGGCGCGAGCATCGCAGGCGGGCTGCATCACGCGATGCGCGGCAACGCGAGCGGCTTCTGCGTGTACAACGATCCGGCAATCGCAATCACCTGGCTGCTCGACGCCGGCGCGGAACGGGTCGCCTACGTCGATGTCGACGTGCACCACGGCGACGGCGTGCAGGCCGCCTTCTATGAAGATCCGCGGGTGCTGACGATCAGCCTGCACGAGAGCCCGGCGACCCTGTTCCCCGGCACGGGCCGCCCGTCCGAGACAGGCGGGCCGGGCGCGCCGGGATCGGCGGCCAACGTCGCGCTGCCGGCCGGCACGGGGGACGCCGGCTGGCTGCGCGCCTTCCACGCCGTGGTCCCCCCGCTGCTGCGGGCGTTCCGGCCGACGGTGCTGGTCAGCCAGCACGGCTGTGACACGCACTGGCTCGACCCGCTGGCGAACCTGCAGCTGTCCATCGACGCGCAGCGCGCCGCGCACGCGGCGATCCACGAACTCGCCCACCAGGTCGCGGGCGGGCGCTGGCTGCTCACCGGGGGCGGCGGCTACGAGCTGCTGCAGGTGGTGCCCAGAACCTGGACGCACCTCCTCGCCGAGGCCGCCGGCCACCCGGTCGACCCGGCGGCGCCGATCCCGGCTGCCTGGCGCGAGTACGCGGCCGGGCGCACCGGCCGCCAGGCACCCGAGCTGATGACCGAGGGAACCGAGCCGCGCTATGTCAGCTTCGAGAACGGGTACGACCCGGCGGAGCCCGTTGACCAGGCCATCATCGCCACCCGCACGGCCGTCTTCCCCGAGCACGGCCTGATGCCGCTGCACTAGCCTGCCGCTGCACTAGCCTGCCGCTGCACCAGAGAGGCTCCGCTGCACTAGCCGGGCGGGCGCCCGGGGGCGCTCAGCCCGTTGCCGCGCAGGATGGGACGGATCGCGTCGAGGGTGGCCAGATCGTCGATCGTCGCCGGGACCGGCTCGTCGGCCCCGTCCGCGATCCCGCGCATGGTCTTCCGCAGGATCTTGCCGGACCTGGTCTTCGGCAGGCCGGCCACGATGTCGACGTGCCGGAACGACGCCACCGGCCCGACCTGGTCCCTGACGAGCTCGATCAGCTGCGCGCGGAGCGTCTCGGCGTCGGTGCGCACGCCGGCCTTGAGGACCACGAACCCGCGCGGGAGCTGGCCCTTGAGCGAGTCATGCACCCCGATGACCGCGCATTCGGCCACATCCGGGTGGCTGGCGAGCACCTCTTCAAGCTCGCCCGTGGACAGCCGGTGGCCGGCCACATTGATCACGTCGTCCGTGCGGCCCATCACGTACAGGTAGCCGTCGGCATCAAAGTAGCCGCCGTCGCTGGTCCGGAAGTAGCCGGGGTACTCCGAGAGATAGGAGTCGATGAATCGCCGGTCGTCACCCCACAGCGTGGTCAGGCAGCCAGGCGGCAGCGGGAGCCTGACCACGATCTCCCCGGTAGTGCCGGCCGGAACGGCCGCGCCGGAGGAATCGACGACGCGGACGTCGAAGCCGGGCACCGGCACCGTCGGGGAGCCCGCCTTCGTCGGCATCGGCTCAAGCCCCATCAGGTCGGCGGCGATGGCCCAGCCGGTCTCCGTCTGCCACCAGTGGTCGATGACCGGGATGCCGAGCAGGCTGCCGGCCCAGCGGTAGGTCTCCGGGTCGAGCCGCTCCCCGGCCAGGAACAGGTACTTCAGCCCGGACAGATCCTGCCGCCGCGCCAGGTCGCCGCCGGGATCCTCCTTCTTGATCGCGCGCAGCGCGGTCGGCGCCGTGAACAGGGCCTTGACGCCATGGTCGGCGATCACCCGCCAGAACGCGCCTGCGTCCGGCGTCCCGACCGGCTTGCCCTCGTAGAGCACCGTGGTGCAGCCAGTGAGCAGCGGCGCGTAGACGATGTAGGAGTGCCCGACGACCCAGCCGATGTCGGAGGCCGCCCAGAACGTGTCCCCCGGCTGGATGTCGTAGATGTTCGCCATGCTCCAGCGGAGCGCCACCGCGTGGCCGCCGTTGTCCCTGACGACGCCCTTGGGCTTCCCCGTGGTGCCCGAGGTGTAGAGGATGTAGAGCGGATCGGTCGCGGCGACGGGCACGCACCCGGCCGGCTCGGCGCCGGCCACGGCCAGCGCCCAGTCGACGTCCCTGCCTTCGGTCATCGCGGCGGCCGCCTGCGGGCGCTGCAAGATCACGCAGTGGCCGGGCTTGTGGCCGGACATCTCGATCGCGCGGTCCAGCAGCGGCTTGTACTCGACGATGCGGCTCCCCTCGATCCCGCAGGACGCGGACATGACGACCCGCGGCGCCGCGTCCTCGATCCGGACCGCGAGCTCGTGCGCGGCGAAGCCGCCGAACACCACCGAGTGCACCGCGCCCAGCCGCGCGCAGGCCAGCATCGCCATCACCGCCTCGGGAATCATCGGCATGTAGATGACGACGCGATCGCCCTTGCCGACGCCCAGGCCGCGCAATGCCCCGGCCAGCCGGGCGGTCCCCGACCGCAGCTCACGGTAGGTGATCACGGCGGAGGTGCCCGTCACCGGGCTGTCGTGGATGATCGCCGCCTGCTCACCGCGGCCGGCGGTGACATGCCTGTCCACCGCGTTATAGCAGGTATTCAGCACCCCTCCGGTGAACCAGCGGTACAGCGGCGCAGCCGAGGCGTCCAGCACCGTGGCCGGCTGCTCATACCAGTCGATTGCCGCCGCCGCGTCGCCCCAGAACCCGCCGGGGTTAGCCAGGCTCTGGCGGAAGGCATCGGTGTATCCGGCCATGTCCCCTGCTCCGATCGCTCAGCGGTAACTCCCATGTAAGGCGAGCGTGTCATGCCACCGCCAGGGCCCAAAGGCCCCCGCGAAGGTGCCCAACGCCCGTACCGGCTGGTGACGCCGGCGCCGATGCTGGTCATAGCCGGGCGCGGCAGCCGAATCCCGCCCCGGGACCTGGAGGAATGCCATGACCGTCCGCATCGGGATCAACGGCTTCGGGCGGATCGGGCGCACCTTCGTGCGCCGCTCGCTGGAGCTGGACGGCATCGAGGTCGTCGCGGTCAACGACGTGACCGACGCGCGCACGCTGGCGCACCTGCTCGACTTTGACTCGACCTATGGCCGGATCGATGCCGAGATAACGCATACCGGGGAGTCGATCAGCATCGACGGGAAGCCGATCACGGTGCTGTCCCGCCGGGATCCCGCCGCGATCGACTGGGGCGCGCTCGGCGCTGACATCGTCATCGAGTCCACCGGCAAGTTCCGCGCCCGCGAGGACGCGGCCCTGCACCTGAAGGGCGGTGCGCGCAAGGTGCTGCTGTCCGCCCCCGGCAAGAACGCCGACCTGACCGTGGTGGTCGGAGTCAACGACGGCGAGTACGACCCGCAGCGGCATGACGTGATCTCCAATGCGTCCTGCACGACGAACTGCGTGGCGCCGATGGCCAAGGTGCTGAACGACGCGTTCGGCGTGCAGCGCGGCTTCATGACGACCATCCACGCCTACACGGGCGACCAGATGCTGCTGGACGGGCCGCATAAGGACCTGCGGCGGGCGCGCAGTGCCGCCGTCAGCATGGTGCCGACGACCACCGGCGCGGCCAAGGCCACCGGGGAGGTCATCCCCGAGCTGGCCGGCCGGCTGGACGGGGTCGCGGTGCGGGTGCCCGTACCGGACGGATCGCTGACCGATCTCACCGCCGTGCTGGCGCGCGACGTGAGCGCGGCCGAGGTTAACCGCGCGTTCGAGGCGGCGGCGGCGGGCCCGATGGCTGGCATCCTGCACTACAGCACCGACCCGCTCGTCTCCCGCGACATCGTCGGCGACCCGGCCTCGTGCGTGTTCGATTCCGGCCTGACGCAGGCCGCCGGCAGCCTCGCCAAGATTTTCGGCTGGTACGACAACGAGTGGGGCTATACCTGCAGGCTCGCGGATCTGGCGCTCATCGTCGGCAGCCGCGTTTAGCCGTCGCGTGGCCGATCCCTGCCTGGGGACCTTCGGCAGCGACCGGCGGGACGATGGTCCCTGGCCCGGCCCGGAGGCCGGGACTAGGTTGGTGTGGTGCGGCGGCTGCGGCGATCTTGCTCGCCGGCGACCCCCGCGCGGATGACCGCGGACGCGAGCAGAGGTGCCAGCCAGCTATGAACGACAGAGCCGGGCCGCCGGAAGGCGCGGCCGCCCCTCAGCAAGCGGCTGTCCCGCAGCCAGCCGCTGGGCCGGCTGGCCGCCCGATCCGCGTGTTCCTGCTGGATGATCATGAGATCGTCCGCCTCGGGGTCCGCGAGCTGCTGGAGGCTGCGCCTGACATCACCGTCGTCGGCGAGGCAGGCACGGCCGCGTCGGCGCTGGCCCGCATCCCGGCACTGCGCCCGGACGTGGCGGTGCTCGACGTGCGGCTGCCCGACGGCGACGGGGTGAGCGTCTGCCGCGACATCCGCTCGTCGATGCCCGGGGTCGCCTGCCTGATGCTC
>Ga0302325_10017048_pt1 | contig 15377 bp, 10 predicted proteins | sample Palsa_T0_2_FD_201948 | JGI IMG/M metagenome (GOLD analysis project Ga0302325, IMG submission 201948) | Peat permafrost microbial communities from Stordalen Mire near Abisko, Sweden - Palsa_T0_2 | ecosystem: Environmental > Terrestrial > Soil > Palsa > Peat permafrost | place: Sweden: Abisko...
CCACAAACCGAAGGACCAGGGTCAGGGTGCGGATCGTCATGGAGAGGGCGACGGACGGGCTCCGCGCCCGGTCGACCGGACACAAAAATCCCCCAAATGCCGCCCGATGGGCAAGCCCCGATTGGCGGCCGATCAGGGCAGCCAGCCGCCCGTCGCCTGCAGCGGCGTCAGCTCGCCGCGCCGCACGACCCATGCCGCCAGAGCCCGCCGCTTCGCGTCACGCACAAGGGGCTGCGGCAGGGGAAGCGCGGCCCGCAGCGCGCCTCCAGCAGCGTCCGGCGAAAGGTCCCCTTGCGCCAATCCGAGGACGACAAACTCATGCTTCAGCGTCCTTCCGTCGTTCTCTCCGGCGGTGACCTTTGAGGAAATGCCGCCTCCGAGAAGCGCAAGATGGACCGCATAAGGCCCCTTGTCGGACCCGGGTCCCGGCTGAAACTCCACGCGGCAGCGGCCGTCATCGCCGACTTCGACCGAGAGCACGCCCGACGGGTCGCCCTGCGCATCCGTCCCGCCGAGAAGCGGCCTCCATTCGGCGCCATTCCTGACAAAGCAGGGGGTATAGACGCTTGGGCTGCCCCACGCCGAGGAATAGGCGTATTCCCTGGCGGTGAACTCATGAGTCGAGAGGCGGTCCTTCCAGCCCAGGCTGTCCCAATAGTTGACGTGAAACTCCACAGGCACGAATTCCGTCCAGAGGCCTGGCTTTTTCGCCAGTTCCCCAAGCCATTGGTCGGCCGGGGGACAGCTGCTGCACCCCTCGCTGGTGTAGAGCTCAATGAGCGCGACGCGGGAAGCTCCGCTCGAAAAACGCAGGGGTTCTCCGGAGGCGGCGACGGCGGCAACAAGAAGCCCCAGAATGAGGAATTTACCCATCGTTAGCTTGAGGCGAGGGCGGCCTCATTATTCCCGAATTCTTGGCAAACCAGCGTCATGGGCTCCCAAGACGATTGACCCGATATGGGGGGAACCCGCAAAATTAGGGAAGGTCAATTGAGTCCGGCACCAGCCGGGCAACCCCAAAAAACCGTGCGCTACAGCCCCCTTGTCCGCCAAGTCGCGTTCCTCATCGTCGCCGCGCTGTCGGCCGCCACCGCCGGCGCCCAGACCGCCGTCACCGTCGACGTGACGAAGACCGTGCGCGTGGTCGACAACCGGATGTTCGGCCTGAACACCGCCGTGTGGGACGGGTCCTTCAACGACTCGCAGACGCTCACCGATCTCCAGACCGTGAAAGCGGGGTTTCTTCGCTATCCGGGCGGCTCGTCGTCCGACGACTACGACTGGCAGACGAACACCGCCGTGATGGAGGGGGGTTCCGCGGGCACCGCGGATTTTGACGACTTTGCCGCTTTTGCCAAGGCGATCAGCGCGCAGGTCGTCATCACGGTGAACTACGGTACGGGAACGCCCACGGAGGCCGCCGCCTGGGTCACCTATTCAAACATAACCAAGGGTTACGGCTTCAAGTACTGGGAGGTCGGCAATGAGTGTTACGGGACTTGGGAGGACGACAACAACAGCCCGGCCCACAACCCGGTAGAGTATGCGACCCGGGCCGCGCAGTACATACAGGCGATGAGGGCCGCGGATCCCACGATCAAGGTGGGCGTCGTCGGCGACGCCAGCGAGGACTCCTTCTCGAACGGCTACACGAGCGCGGTGACAAACCCGGTGACGGGAGTGAGCCACACCGGCTTTACGCCGGTCATGCTGGCCACAATGAAGTCCCTCGGCGTCCTGCCGGATTTCCTGATCTACCACAACTACGCTCAGAATGCCGGCCAGGAGAATGACTCGCTTCTCCTCCAGTACGCTCCCTCCTGGACCACGTATGCGACCGAGCTGAGGATGCAGCTCACGGATTACCTGGGCGCGGCCGGGGCGGGCATAGAGCTGCTGAATACGGAGAACAACTCGGTGTCCACGTCGCCGGGCAAGCAGTCGACGAGCCTGGTCAACGCGCTCTACTACGCGGACAGCCTGGGCAGCCTGATGCAGACTGAGTTCAACAGCCTCGTATGGTGGGACCTGCACAATGGCCCGGGCACGGCTGGCAACAACAGCGCCGCGCTCTACGGATGGCGCCTTTACGGCGATTACGGGATTGAGAACGGGGACAACACGAACGCCGGGAACTCGCTCTTCGATCCCATCCACGACCCCTACCCGGTCTATTACGTGCAGAAACTCCTCACCCACTTTGCGAGGGGTGGCGACACGGTGGTCACCGCCTCGAGCAACAGCCCTCTCCTCACCCCGTATGCGGTCAAGCGCCAGGACGGCTCGCTCTCCCTGCTGGTCATCAACAAGAGCCCCACGGCCTCCTCCCCGGCAAATTTTACACTCACCGGGTTCACCCCGGTGGCGAGCGCAACCGTCTACTCGTACGGCATCCCCCAGGACGAGAACTCCGAGGAAAATGCCCCGAGCTCAACGGCGCCCGCGACGGGCAACTCCTGGGAGAACGCCCTCGACGGCTGGGTGAACCAGTCGGGGCAACCGGACACCACCGCGACAAACTACGGCCTGGAGGCCCCCTTCCTGTACAACCTGGCCTTCAGCACGGCGACGGGGGTGACGAACGGAACCTACAGCCTGGCCTGCACGACAACCGCCGCCGACCCCGGTGACAGCGCCGTCATTCAGAACTCGTCGGCCTCCCTGGGCACGGCGCTGACCACCGCGTCCTCGGTCTCGGTGGACATCTACCCCCAGGTCGCCGCGGGAAACACGGTGCAGGCGAGCTTCTACATCAACGGGACCAACATCCCCTATGTGCTCCTCGGCACCGTGACCCTCAACGCGAACCAGGAAAACACGGCGACCTTTTCCCTGACAGACGCCCAGAGGGCCGGCATCCAGTCCTCCCTGGTCTCGGGCGATTATTTCCAGGTTGGAATCAACATAAATTCCCCCGTTCCGCTGACGGCCTATTTTGACAATTTCACGATCACGCCGCTGACCAGCCCGACGCCGACGCCGACCCCCACTCCCATCGCAGGAGCGGCGTCCTCCCCCGACGTCGCCGTCACCGCTATCTCCAACGCCGGAGCGACGTTTTCCGCCACATTCGGGCCCTACTCGGTCACGCTTCTCTCCCTCACCGAGAGCCTCCAGATCGTCTCCCAGCCGATCGAGCAGTTTGCGGCCGTCGGCGGAAGCGCGACATTCAGTGTCAAGGCGGGGGGTCCGGCTCCGTACAGCTACCAGTGGAATTTCAACGGTGCGCCGATAGCCGGCGCGACCGGATCCTCCTACACGGTCACCAACGCCCAGGCGGCAAACGCGGGCTCCTACTCGGTGACGGTGACGAGCGGGGGCAACTCGGTGACGAGCGCTCCCGCGAACCTCACCGTCAGCAGCGGCGCCTCAACAACGCGTCTCATCAACATCTCGACGCGGGCCATGGTCGGCACCGGGGCCAATATCCTGATCCCCGGATTCGTCGTGACCGGTCCCGGCACGGAAACCCTCCTGATCCGCGCCGACGGCCCGAGCCTTTCGGGCTTCGGCGTGACCGGAGTCCTGGCCCTGCCGACGCTCAGCGTTTATAGCGGCTCGACCGTGATTGCGTCGAACACCGGATGGGGCACGAATTCCAACCCGGCGTTGATAGCCAGCACCGCGGCCCAGGTCGGCGCTTTTGGGTTCGCAACGGGAAGCGCCGACTGCGCCGTCATCGTCAACCTGAGCGCCGGCAACTACACAGTGCAGATTTCCGGCGTCAACGGCACGACCGGGGTCGCGCTCGCCGAGGTCTACGAGGTCTCGTCGAGCGGCACCCGCCTCGCCAATATCTCGACGCGGGCCATGGTCGGCACCGGCGGCAATATCCTCATACCGGGATTCGTGATCAGCGGGCCCGGCACGGAGGAACTCCTCGTGCGCGCGGACGGACCCAGCCTGACGCAGTTCAGCGTCGGCGGGGTCCTTGCCCAGGCCACCCTCGGCGTCTACAGTGGCTCGGCGCTCATCGCTTCAAACACGGGATGGAGCACGAGCTCGAACCCGTCGCAGATCGCAGCCGTTGCCGCGGCGGTCGGCGCCTTCGCGTTCACATCCGGAAGCGGCGATTCCGCGCAGATCGTCAACTTGAGCGCGGGGGGCTACACGGCCCAGATCAGCGGCGTCAACGCCACGACCGGCGTCGCCCTTGCCGAAATCTACGAGGTGCAATGACGTCGGCGGCCGAACCGCCCTACCAGACAGGCGAGTATTTCGACCGCCCGTCGCCCATGGCGACGGCGGTCCCGGTCACAAGGACGCGGTAGTTGCTGTAGGGAATGGTGGAAAGGCCGCCCGTCGAGCGCAGCTTGCCGTCCCAGGATTTCCCGGGGTGGCCCCAGAGGCCCTCCGCGTAGACGGGCTGGCCTTGGGCGATGTCGACCAGGACCATGCCGTAGCGCTGGAGGGCGACGCAGACAATCCGCTCCTCATCCGTCAGGGGATACCGGGAGAGGTCGAGGTTGGGATCGAGCTGGATCAGGCTTCCCTCGGGTATGCCGCCCTCCACGAAGCCGTCGGTCCACGCCGCCGGGAACACAAACTCCTTGTAGGCGCAGAACCGGGACGCCGCTGCGATCTTGTGGCGGATCTCGCCGCTCATCACCTCGTCGTACATGATGAGGCCGGCAACGGCCGGAACGCCGGCCGCCCGGCTCGGCCCGTGGAAGTGGACGCTTTCGCCATCCTTGACGCCGATTTCCGCGGTTGAGAACACCCCCGGGCCGTCGGCAGCGTAGAGCATCCCGGTCGCGGACTTCCATGTCCCGTCCGGGTTCTTGGAGAGCGCCCACATGTCCCACACCTGATGGGTCGCCCAATTGACGACGGCCATATGCGAGTCGGACTCGGGGTCCGGCGAGGCGGTGGTCGGGATTGGCACCCTGTCGAAGCCCCGGCCGTGCCCAAAGAATTTTTGGTCCGTGTGCCAGTGGACCTGCTCCGCGGGCGTGATGGCAAGGAGTCCGACCTTCACCATCGGCGTGGCCGAATCGACGTCGTAGACGGGAATCGTCCACTGGTCGCAGTTGATGAGGAAATTCTCATGGCTTGGCTCGTTCTCAAGGAGCCTTATCCAGCGCCCGGAGCGCGGGTCGACCTGGGCATCAGAGGGTATGGGCTGGTTCCAGAAGCTGTCGTCGGCAAAGAAGCGGTGACCGGCAGGGTGGACGAGGGGCTCCGCCGCGAGGCCGAGGCCAGAGGTGCAAGCGATGGCGGCCAGAAGGGCGGACGGGATTGTCTTCATGGGTGGGAAGCAGAACGGGTGGCGGCCGCGGCGCCGCCGGCAGCTAAAGGGGTCTGACCGAGTCGAGGATCTTCTGAAACCGGGGGTCGCCCTTCAGCCGTCCCCACACCGGGTCGATCGCCATTCCCCGCGGGGTTTCCTCCAGCGGACTTGCAATGAGGTCGCGAAGGACGGCGAGGGCCTCGTCGTTGCGGCCGGCGATCACGAGTATCCTTCCGTAGTGGTTTCGGGCGACCGAGCTGTCAAAGATGTCAAAGGCCGCCATTTCCTCGTAGGCCGCCTTGCCGTCGCGAACGGCCTCATCGAGGCGACCCTCGTACGCCTCGGCGCGGGCGATGCCCATGTGAGACCAAGGCAATTGCCGGCGGGTCCAAGACATTTTCCGGTAGTTCGCGATGCACTCCTCGGAATAGGGCGCACGTGCGGATCTGGGACTTGATCTTCGCATCCCACGTATCGCCGCCGCGCAGCTCACTCTGGTCGAACCAGACCTCCAGGCCGAAGGCCCTCAGGGCGTCGGCAATTCGCCGAGCTGCGTCGGAATCCTCGCGCGCATAGCTAAGAAAGACGGCCCCCGGCGTGGACTGTTTCTCCGACATAAGTTCGGGTATTCAATGGCTCTTAGGATTGTGCCTTGCCAGCCCAAATACCCGAGGGCCAGCGGCGGGATCCTCGGTTCCGGATCAGCCCGCGAGCGCGGGGGCCTCCTTGGGCCTGGCGGGCAGCGCGACCACGGCAAAAAGCGTTATCAAGAGCCCGGTCATCAGCAGCCATGCCGCCATGCCGGATTCATCCTGCTGGGTCAGCAGCGACTTGGCCGCGAGCGCGACAAGGGTGAAATTGGGGCACAGGAGAAGGTAGGTGTCCTCATCTCCGCCCGTCCGGGCAAAATGGGCGTGGAGAAAATACCTGAAAACGACGATGAGACCGGCTGCGACGAGCGCCAGGAGCGCATTCATCGAGAAGAGCGCGGCTACCGGAATCTGCGTGCCGAGCGACGTGAAGAACAGCGGGATGAGGAACCGGCGGCTGATGGGGGCCATGTAATCCTCAAGGCTGCGCCCGTCGTGCCGCACGCGGCTCGAGAACAAGCCGAGGAAGAATGCGGTCTTCGGACCCGAAAGGCCAAACCGCTCGCCGACGGCGCATACGGCGAGAACGAGAATGGCCACGAAATGGAGGCGCCAGCGGGTTGTCCGCTCCAGGACCGTCTGCAGCAGCTTTGTGATGTGCACCCCTATCCGGCTGCAGGTGTAGACCACGAGCGCCATTCCCGCGAGCTTGAGCCCCACCAACCACAAGGGGGTGTCGCCAAGCACGGCGGTCTCCGTCGCGATCAGCACGACGGCCACGACCTCCAGCAGCACCATGACGTGAAGGACGAACATCCGCGAGCCGCCCTCAAGCCCGGGATAGTGCTTCCAGGCGGCATGCGCCATGCCGACGGAGCATGCGCCGAGCGCAGCGGCGGCGACAAAGGAATCGAGCCAGGGCAGGCCCGCAAAGCGCGCCAGCGCGAGCAGCAGCGGGTATTGGGGCAGCAGCCACTTGAGCAGGAAGCGAAGGGGAGCCCCGAGCTCGCGCCAGAGCGGGACATCGATCTCCATTCCGACCTCGAACAGGAGCAGAACAAAGCCGATCTCCCCGGCCTCCCGTATCATGTTCGCGACATCGGGCTTGAGCAGGGCCCCCACCAGGAGTCCAAAACATACGAAGGCGGGATAGGCGAGTGCGGGCCTTCCCAGCCACGTGCAGACTTCCGGAACCGCCATGACCAGAAGCAGGAGCAGGACGAGAAGCTCAATGCTGGTCACGGGAAGGTCAGCATTGCCCGGCGGGATTCGTTGGCAACCCTTTCAGTTGACGAAGGCGCGGGAGGGAACCCGGCGAACGCCGAGGACATTTTTCGACGGCCGAAAGGCGGCCGTTCGATTGTTGAAAGGAATCATGCTCGCGCCTGGGCGTTTGGGAGCCCACGCCCATTGAGGGGAGCAATATCTGGGGCCGGGCACCCAAGACGCCTCAGGCTCAGGGAACCCTTCCCCCGTTTTAAAAGCCTAACCTATCGACCATCAATGCAATGCCTGAAGAATCCGAATTTTGGCATGTCGCAGGCATGGGGATGAGGCACGCTCACGACGCGAAACAAAAGGCCCCTCATGATGAAATCTGGATTCTGCCTTCTTGCCTGCAGCGGTGTGCTGCTGATCTCGCCCCTGAGCGTCCGCGCCGAGGATGGAATCACCGCCGTGTTCTCAAGGGTGAGCGGCGACTACAGCCGCGCAAGATCGCCTGACGGCTCCTTTCAGAGCGAAGGCTATGCCTTCGGCAAGGGCGGCTTTTATGGCGCCGCCATTCGCGACGACACGATTGATAACCTGGCTTTCTCGGACGTCGCGCACGTGATCGCGGTCCCGCTGGCGGCCCAGAATTACCTCCCGAGCAGGGATCCCCGGAACACGAAGCTGCTGATCATGGTTTATTGGGGTGCGACGGACGGCTCAATGGACTTCAGCTCGCTCCGGGCGGCAGGCGGCCGCCGCAATGGCGGGATCGATCGCGGCGGTGGCGGGTATGGTTCCCTCTCCGGAGCATGGGGCATTGCGAACGGGGCGTGGGGGCCGACCACACCGTGGGCCGCGATGACCGACACGCGCAACGCCTCGATCCTGGGCTACATTGACAAGCTCACGGAGCCGGGGGCACGAATGACGATTGAAAGAGCCGACCTGATCGACGAGGTGGAGTACAGCCGCTACTTTGTGGTCCTCATGGCGTATGACTTCCAGCTCATGTGGAAGCACAAGGAACATAAGCTTCTGTGGGAGTCGCGGTTCAGCGTTCGCGAACAGGGCAATGATTTCACCGTGGCTCTGCCGGCCATGGCCCAATTCGCCTCGGAGTATTTTGGCCGGGATAGCCACGGATTGCTGAGGACACGGGTGCCGGACGGCCGCATCTACATGGGAGATCCGACAGTCATCGGGTATCTCTCGGGCCAGACGGTGAGCCGCTGAAGGAAGCAGGCCGACCGGGATGGCATTAGCAAATGGTCGGGGCGGCGAGATTCGAACTCGCGACCTCTACGTCCCGAACGTAGCGCTCTACCAGGCTAAGCTACGCCCCGACTTGTCTGCTTGAGGGATAAGAAGATCGTCGCCGGCGCCGGGGTCGCAAGCAGAAAAGGAGGGCAAGTCGCCTCGAGCCCTCGCTCGGCGGCCACACCCGCTCGAGCACGAGAATGAGCTCGACTGATAATTACGATTTAATCCGACGACGGAGCACGCGCGGCAATGCGGGCGGCGAGCTGCTTATCGTTGAGCTTCGCGTCGTAAATAGACCGTGGTTCAATCAATCGGGCGAACAAAGTGGCGGTCGTTACTGCGATCAACATTGGCGCGACAAACGATCTATTATGTCCGGTTAATTCGAACATCAAGACGACGGTGGAAATAGGGCCTTGTGTTGTGGCAGCAAGCATCGCGGCCGCACCCAAAACGGAATAAAGACCGAGCGGAGCACCCGGCCAAAGCAGAGACCATCCATAGCCCAATATCCCGCCGAACATTGCGCCCAGGGTAAGCGACGGTGTGAAGAGTCCGCCGGGCGCGCCACTTCGAATACTCATCACCGTGGCGAGCGGCTTGAGTATGAGTATGCACAGCAAGAGCCGAGGACCAACCCCTCCTTTAAAAGCCAATTCAGAGATTTCCTGACCGTTGCCCAATATCTGCGGAAACGGAAACGATACCGCACCGATAATGCCCATCACGAACAGAGGCGCGATCACGCGCTTCCAACCGTGAGGCTTGTGACGATCTGCCCACGCGACAGCTCGCACGTATCCCACTGAAGCCATCCCGGTAATTGGTCCGAGTAGAAGTGCCCACACCATCACCGATGCCGACGATTCATAGGCCGGGAAAACGTACATGGGCCCGTTGGGCACCACGATCCAGGCCACGAGCGCGGCGATCGTACTAGCCAATAGCGCCGGCAGAACGAGCCTCAGGGACAGCACACCGCGAAGCACTTCCAGGGAAAAAAGCGCCCCTCCCAACGGTACGCCGTATGCCGCCGACATACCGGCGCCTGCACCACATGCGACCAATAGGCGTCGCTGCTCATCCGATAGTCCCGCGCCGGTCGCAAACAGATTTCCGAACACGGCTCCGGCCTGTTTAGGGGCACCTTCACGGCCGAGCGACACCCCCATGCCCACGAGAAAAATTGAAAGTACTGCGCTTCCCAAGGTTCGAAGTGTTGGCAATCGACCAGCCGAGAACCAAATCGCGGCATTGATATCAATCCCGTTGCCGCTCGACAGACCAGACAGGAGCAGTTGCCCCAAGCCGGTGAGAAAGCCGGCACCGAGTAAAATGAGGAAGTGTCGCGCGAAGGATGAACTCGCTGCGGCGTCAAGCAACGACGAGCCCGCACCTGGCCACGCAATGCGTTGGACCAATTGCAACAGCAGGTAAAGAGCCCCTGCGCCGATACCCGTTCCAACGCCGGTGAGCGCGACGGCCGTCCACAATTTAAGCCCTTGGCGACCAGCAGAGACGACGACCGCCGTTGACCGGTCATAACTTTTCACGGAATGCTTGCGCGGGACGTCCGAGCCGCGGATTGGACGTGGTTGCGAGGTTGAAAACGCCAACGGAATTCTGAGATGGGACAGATCCAGCCCCGCGGGCAGTTATGATGGATGTCATGCATTGGACCTATCGCATGTCCTAATAATGGCAAAGCGGTCAAGTCACGCACGTCATCTTTCGATTATTGAAATATTCGTAGCGTTTGGTGTGTGCGAATTGGCGCTTCCTTGCCCGCCGGGAGCCTCGCAAGAACAACTCTCCGCGATTCGACGAAAGCGAACAGCAATTGCAATGGTGCGCGGTAGGGTTTCACCCCATTTGGAAGCAGCTCTTCCATCGTTTATAGTGCTGGTGTTCAGTCGCTAGTCCACGCCGACAACGCCTTGGATAAAGGCGTCTTTTGTAAAGCCTTTGCCAAACCGCACGCCTTAGAACTGCCACTCTGAATGTTCAATTATCGGAGGAAACGATTCTCAACGACGGACTTGCTGGAACAATTAACGAGGGTGCCTGACTGGCAACGGAGCACCGTGTGTGGAAATTCTCAAAGCAGATCGCTTGAAGTCGATCCGACATCGCCGGAAGGCACCTTTCACACCCAATGAGGGAAAATGCAGTTAGTCCGATGGACATTATTCCGACGATTTTTGTGATTTTTGGAGGCACGGGAGACCTGACGTGGCGCAAACTGGTACCTGCGTTATTCGACCTGCATCGAGACGGACGGATGCCCAGGCGATTTGCGATCGTGGCATTCGGTCGAAGCGCGTTTAGCGACGCGAAGTTGCGCCAGCGCTTCTTTCAGGGGGTGAGGCGCTTCTCCCGAAAAAGGAAGACGAAAAGCGGCGATTGGAAAAACTTCGCCGCCCACATCACCTACGAACGCGGAGATTACGGCGACCCGGCCGCCTTCTCCAATCTCAAGGCGAAATGCGCAAGCTTCGAGAGAGACTGGAAGATGAAGGCCTGCCGCATCTTCCACATGGCGACGCCGCCAGAGCTGTTCGGGGTTATTCCCAAAATGCTGGCCGACGCGGGCCTGAATCGTGATCGATCGCGCGCACGCCTGGTGGTGGAAAAGCCGATCGGCCATGACTTGGAGTCCGCGCGTAAGCTGAACGGATCCCTCCAGGAGAGTTTTCACGAGTCGCAGATTTTCCGAATCGATCACTATCTAGGCAAAGAAACGGTGCAGAACATCCTGGCGTTTCGCTTTGCCAACCCGCTTATCGAGCCAATTTGGAACAGACGCTACGTGGAGTACGTAACCATCACCGTCGCCGAAACGGTCGGGGTCGAGAAACGCGGCGGCTATTACGATAAAGCAGGGGCCCTGCGCGACATGGTGCAGAACCATTTGATGCAGCTCCTATGTCTCGTCGCCATGGAGCCGATGAATTCGTTCGATGCCGACGACATTCGCAACCGGAAGGTGGACGTGCTTCGCGCAATCCGGCCGATGACTCCAGGGGCCGTTCACGCAAATGCCATTCGAGGCCAATATGGCCCTGGTCTTGTCGATGGGAAAAAACTTCGCGGTTATCGTCGCGAGCAAAATGTGTCCCGGCACTCCAATACGGATACATTTACAGCGTTAAAATTGTTCGTCGACACCTGGCGCTGGCAGGAAGTCCCCTTCTATCTCCGCACCGGAAAGCGCCTGCCCGGTGAAGTTTCACAGATCGCCGTCCACTTCCGTAAGGTGCCGCATCGGTCCTTCGCTTCCGAGGCCGACCGCGATTGGTCTCCCTGCAGTCTGGTCCTATCGATCCAGCCGGAGGAAGGAATCGTATTCGGTTTTCCTGCAAAATATCCGGGACCAAAGATGCTTTTGCGACCAGTGAAGATGCGCTTCAGTTATAAGGAAAGTTTTGCCGTCCCATCGCCGGGTGCCTACGAGACTTTGCTCTGGGATGTCATGAACCGCGACCCAATGTTGTTCATGCGCGTGGATCAGATCGAGGCTGCGTGGCAGGTTCTCATGCCGGTGCTCAGGGTGTGGGCTGGGGCAAGGCCCCGCAATTTCCCCAATTATGCAGCGGGCACCTGGGGACCTGCAGCGGCGGATTTGTTGATGACACGTGACGGCCGAAGCTGGCCCTTGCCTACTGCAGCGGCGGATATCCTCGGTCCGTCCGGCCCGCTGAAACAGCGTGGAAAGGGGAAATCGGGGCAAGTGGTCACAAAGTCATGACGTCAGACGGCACCAATAGAATCGTGATAATTGGAGGCGGCTTTGCTGGAGTGACGCTGGCGCAGCGCCTCGAAAGCTCGCTGCCGAAGCAGATGGAAATAGTCGTCCTCAGCACTGAGAATCATCTGGTCTTTACTCCCATGCTTCCGGAGGTGGTCGGGCGGACTATTTCGCCTTTCGACGTCGTCGTGGCCGGCCGCACGTTGACACGGCACACCAAGTGGCTGGAGGCGAGCGTCAGCCGAATCGACCGCGAAGGGAGCGCAGCGCATTATATCCGCAAGGACGGGACCGCAGGTTCAATACACTACACTCATCTGGTGCTGGCATGTGGCGCGGCGGCGGACTTATCTGAGATTCCGGGCCTGGGCTCGCGCGGCTATGCTTTGAAGACGGTCGTCGATGCGATCGACATGGGCGACGATGTGATCGGCAACTTCGAACTTGCCTCCACCGAGGCCGACGCTGGGATTCGCCAGCGCCTATTGACCCTCGTTGTCATCGGCGGAGGTTTCAGCGGCGTGGAGGTCGCTGGACATCTCGCGGATCTGATGCGGGCCATTCGCCGATTCTATCCGGAGTTAAAGAACACGCCTCATCGTCTTGTTCTTCTTCACAAGGGAGACCGACTTCTACCGGAGTTTAATCATCATTCGTTATCCAGTTTTACTCTGCGAAAGCTCCGTAAGAACAATATCGAAGTGCGACTGAAGACAGCGGCGGAGAAAGTCAGTTCTGTCGCTGTGCAACTCACTTCAGGCGAGCGGATCGAGACGGGAATGATTGTCTGCACGGTCGGCACGGAGTCGCATCCGCTGATCAAGGGCCTTGGGCTCCCGCTGGAAAAAGGCAGGTTACGTGCCGATCCTGACATGAGGGTAAAGGGCGTCGCTAATCTTTGGACACTCGGCGACTGCTCGCTGGTCCCCAATGCATACAACGGCCAGCCGTGCCCCGCGACCGCCCAGTTTGCAATCCAGCAGGCGCGCCAGCTAGCGAAGAATCTTGAGCGTGTCTCACAAGGTATGGCGACAAAGCCGTTTAATTATCGTCCACGAGGCTTGCTCGCCTCCATCGGGCATCGCAACGCCGTGGCGGAAATCTACGGAATCAAGCTGTCCGGCTTTGTCGCCTGGTTCCTATGGCGCGGAATCTACCTGTCGAAGCTGCCGACGCTTAGCCGCAAGCTTGCAGTGGCTATAGGCTGGGCATGTGCCATTCCGTTTCCGCCCAATATAGTCCAGCTTCGACTGGCTCCAAGAACGGCCCCGAATAGGTGAAGTGAACGACTGACGCCGATTACAAACATTAAGGACTGACATGAATATCCGACTTGAAGGCAAACGCGCGCTCGTCACGGGCGCCAATTCGGGGATCGGCGCGGCGATCGCCCTTGGCCTTGCCGATGCTGGGGCAAGAGTGGCGATCAACTATGTGACCCAGCCCCTAGCGGCGGACAAGCTCGTTCGGGCCATCAAGCGTAAACACCGCGATGCGATCGCGATTCAAGCGGATGTTTCCGATCCCAAGGCGGTAGCGAAGATGTTTCGGCAACTCGATGCGGAGTGGCGTGGGATCGATATTCTCATCAACAATGCCGGCATGGACGGTGCGCGATCCCTGGGATGGGACGCCGATATCGCTACGTGGCGAAAAGTGGTCGAGGTCAATCTGTTTGGATCGTTCTACTGTGCGCGCGAAGCTCTGAAGCGCATGGTGCCTCAGAAGAGCGGAGTTGTGCTATGCACCAGTTCGGTGCACGAAGAAATAGCTTGGTCCGGACACAGCGCCTATACGGCCAGCAAGGCGGCTGTCAGCATGCTGACTAAGACACTGGCCCAGGAAGCGGCACCCCACGGCGTGCGCGTCCTGGCGGTCGGTCCGGGGGCTATTAAGACGGCGATCAACCGCTCGGTCTGGAGCAATCCCAAGAGACTGAAAGACTTGCTGGGAAAAATCCCGCTTCACCGCATGGGTGAACCCGACGAAATCGCCTCCATGGTCGTGATGCTCGTTTCGGACGCGGCCTCGTACGTGACGGGGCGCACGATCTTCGTGGATGGCGGCATGATGGATTATCCCGGGTTCACCCATGGCGGCTGACGCCAAATTCAAAAGAAGAATATCATGAGCACAAAACATGGCAGCGCGCCCGGAGCTCCCGGCATCGAGCCGCACTGGACGTCCAGTGCAAAGGACGGAGTAGGCACGGCCTATAACACCAGTTCTCTTCTCTGGTTCACCTTGAGCCATGGCATCGTAAACGAGATCTATTATCCTCACGTGGATAAGCCGAACACTCGTGACTTGGGATTTCTCATCACGGACGGCGAAACCTTTTGCCACGAGGAGAAGCGTGATCTTGAGCACCTGGTCGAATATCCGGAGCAAAATGCTCTCCTGTACCGATTGACCAATTCGGACCGCGCCGGACGCTATCGTATCGTCAAGGAAATCATCGGAGAGCCGCACACGTCAGTATTGCTGATCCACACGCGCCTCGAAATCCTAGACCCAAAGCTGCGCGGCAAGCTGCGCCTCTATGCGCTGCTCGCTCCGCACCTGGACGGTTCCGGGGAAGGCAATTCGGCCCGGTGGCGCGACACAGAGGGCCGAAAACTCTTCCATGCCTCGCGAAAGAATTATCACCTGGTCTTCGGAGGCGCGCCTGATTTCACGCGACGTTCCGTCGGCTACGCGGGGTACAGCGACGGCTGGCAGGATTTGATGGATAATTTCAAGATGGATTGGGAGTTCAATCAAGCACAGGACGGCAACATCGCGCTGACGGGCGAGATCGACCTGTCCCGGGGCCTGGAATTCATCGTGGCCCTGGCGTTCGGGCGGAGCGCCCAAAGCGCTGCGACCAAACTCCTGCAGGCCCTGGCCACGCCCTTTCCCGATCAGCGCGCGAAGTTCGTCAGTCAATGGCAACGCACCCGGTCCAAAGACGATTTGAGCCGGCATACCAGGGATGGCGCGCACATGGTGCGCCTGAGCCAGTGCATTTTGCTGGCGCACGAGGACAAGACGTTTCCAGGCGCGTTTGTGGCGTCGCTGAGCATTCCGTGGGGCGAGACGAAGGATGACAGCGATCGCGGGGGATACCATTTGGTCTGGACGCGCGACATGGTGCAAACCGCGACGGCGCTGCTAGCTTGCGGGCGGACCGAGTCGGCATTGCGCGCACTCATCTGGCTGGCGTGCATTCAGGACGCCGATGGCCGCATGCCGCAAAATAGCTCGATCACGGGCAAACCCTTTTGGAAAGGCATCCAGATGGACGAGGTGGCCGTGCCGATTTTACTCGCGTGGCGGTTGCGGAAGGAGGGCGAGC
>Ga0302325_10017051_pt1 | contig 15374 bp, 21 predicted proteins | sample Palsa_T0_2_FD_201948 | JGI IMG/M metagenome (GOLD analysis project Ga0302325, IMG submission 201948) | Peat permafrost microbial communities from Stordalen Mire near Abisko, Sweden - Palsa_T0_2 | ecosystem: Environmental > Terrestrial > Soil > Palsa > Peat permafrost | place: Sweden: Abisko...
CGACACCAACGTACTCCCTTCTTCCAGCATACACAGGTTCTGGAAACCTACTTCGGGGCTATTGCACAACACCGTTTTTCACACTTATTCCAGGCCCTACGGTAGATTTCTATATTGGAGTCGTCGGTTGCGTTAATGGCAAGGATGATTGCTGCCCATTTTCAGTCGCAAGCACGCACGGCACGACACAAGCTCAGACGACCGCTGCAACAGTGGGAACTGCGGGAACAGTGACAACTGAGTCTTTTGTGACGATTACTCTAGGAGCGACATCACCAAGCTTCACTTCCACATCAGGAACTCTTGCTAATATTGGTCAAAATGAAGTCTTTCCCACACCTAGCCAACCTTCTAAAGCAACACTTGATTATTGCCCAGATGACTATCAGACTATATATAGCTTTTGCTGCCCCTCGTAAGTCCTTAATAGTTCCACGTCGATTTGACTTCTATAAATTCGGCTATCATAAAGTAGAACTGACTAAGAAAATATAGTGATTACCTCCTCTGGACCACCATGCTAGGTGGCCAAACGCCCTGCTACAGCACAGTGTCCAACTTCTTGACTCCACCTCCTCTCCCTGTCCCAACGATCACCTTAACGATATCTCCACTGCCTACCTCTACCATTATTAACGTGATCTACGCTATAGCTTACCCAGTCAAGCCCTCTTCGCCAACTTTGACACCAGGAGCAAAAGCCGGTGTTGGTGCAAGCACTGGTGTATTTGCAGTTGTGATGTTATTCGCCGCTGTAGTATATTTCTTGAGAAGAAGAGATAGGAAAATCTCAAGCCCTCTCAATTCTACAGGGATACAGAGTACGGCCGACACAGCAACTCAGCAGTGGTGGAACTCACGGGGTGAGTTACACCACACCTCCTTGCCATCTCCCCCAGCAGGGGGTTTCTATCGCGATAGCAGTACAATACATGTAAACCCTCCTCCCAGTGAGCCTTCTTCTGGAAATACGAATTTTTATCCTCCAGCCATGGAACAACGGGCAACTCAACGGCGTCCAGTCCCAGTTCCGGTTCCAGTCCCGGTTCAGGGGCCAGAACAAAGTGTAGGCTACCCCCTACCTCCGCGGCTTGAAATGGATTCGTACCATACTCCAGTCAACTTTGGTCTTCCGCCTGGGGAATTATTCGGTGGTCACATTCAGCAAAGGCAGGAGCTGCAGGACCAAAATTGGAATCCTTGAATTCACGAAAGTGGGGATGGTGTCTGTGCTGGAGTGGAAGACACAATTGCCCAATTTGTTCAAGGACGATGCGGAAATTGTGCTGTTATGCGTCACTTGAAAGGTCTTGAGTTCCTAAAAGTTAAGATATCCGTCTGGAATTTCAAATGAGGAAAATGCTTGAAAGAGTGTTGAGACTTTAGCGGTCTTAGCTGTCAGAGCTGAACATTAATAAAAAGTAATATAAATATATTAAGCCACGGCTATACGGAGATCGCGGCATAAAGTGGCAGGAATACAGGGCATTTGGAGTCTGAGCCCACTGCAGCACTCTTTTCTAGTGAGCTCAGTCGCTGAAAGTCCCTATATTTCTAGGCTACTGCCCTGAAAGCACGCTATAAACCCTAGACAAGGGCGTCCCCACACCTTTTAATGACCTATCACCTGTACTTATAGGATCTCGCTCGCTAATAAGCCCTATATATCACTGTAACCTTACAAGCTAGTGGGCCCTCGCTAATTTCTAAGCATTATTACATCCTCATTGCCAAAGTTCAGCCATCACCTGAATAATAGCGCTGGCTACCCAAATGAGGCCCATCCATGGCGCCATTGGCCATGGAGAGTCCCCTTCAAATTCATCAAGTGGTGCGTCGCGAAACGTATTGAAGTATGTGATAGGCAACAGAAAACAACTTGCTTGAAGTTAGGCTTCACCGATGGTATAGAATATTAGGATTTAGACGTTGCGGCTTGTGTCAATCAGACGGTTTCGATCATTCTGATCTCACATTGGTCTTTGATATCAAAAAATTTGCCATCATTTATTAAGGATTCTAGTGGCGTTAACACCTTGGATGGATCATATTCCTGTTTCACGTCCCGACAACTGCCTCCAGAACAACAGACTCAAGACAAACGCAACGATCCATCTTGGAAACAAATTCAAAATATTCAAACCGTTCACTTTGTTCGTGACTCCAGGCAACAACCCCTTAGTCTTTCCCTGGTGTCCTCCAGCCCTCTCAATCATGGCTTTGGCCACCAAGCGACGTTGAACCTTTCCTGTCGCAGTCTTCGGCATGTTGGCTGTGAAGTATATCTTCACATCCGGTCAGCATTTACAATTAAATTGGCCGAAGGGGGCCCATACCCTCTTTAGAATCTTGAATTTTGCTGCCCTCTATCCAAACCAGCTCAGGAGTTCCTCATTGGAGAGCTCTTCTCCCTCTCGCAGGGTGATCGCCACCGCCACATTCTGGCCATACAGTTCGTCATCGATGGCGAAGCTCACAGCTTCAAGCACTTTTGCGTGCTGAGCCAGCAAGTTGTCGATCTCGATGGGACTTATCTTCTCTCCGCCTTTATTGATAAGTTCCTTTATGCGGCCAGTGAGGAACAGGTATCCTTCCTCGTCGAGATATCCCTGATCTCCAGTACGCAGGTATCCAGATTTTGTGAAGAGGGAAGCGACAACTTTTGCGTCTCCCAAATAGCCAGATGTGACATTGGCTCCCAGTACGCAGACTTCGCCGATCTTTCCTTGGGGTAGAGAATTGCCCTTATCATCCATAATTTGGAGATCAAGGCCTTGTGCCACACCGACGGATCCTGGCTTATGCTTCGCTGGTGGGAGAGGATTGGATGTCATTTGATGCGCAGCTTCAGTCATGGCATACGCCTCTAAGACTGGGGCATTGAGGAGAGTTTCGAGTTGTTTGTGAACTGCCGGTGCCAGTGGTGACGAACAAGAACGAACAAACCGAATAGCTGGCAGTGGAGACGGAAACTCGCGTCCTAGAAGAATCTGGTGCATTGTGGGAACCGCAGTGTACCAATTCGTCTTGTGCGTAACGAAATCTCTCCAAAATTCTGAAGCAGAGAACCTGGGTGGCATAACTAATGATCCTCCACTCGCCAAAGGGGAGAGAAATCCAGCTAGCAGACCATGAACGTGGAAAGGAGGCATGACAAGGAGTCTGCGGTCCGCTGGTGTTAAGTTATATGTTGCTGTGATGTTTTGAGTAGTCTGGCAGAGATTTTTATGGCTCAGCGGCACCTGACAAAATTAGTATCCAGAGTTCTGGTGTGGTCAAGCATACTCACTGCTTTGGGTTTCCCGGTGGTACCGCTAGTGTGCAGAACGAGGGCGACATCATCCTCAATTGGTTTCTCGACTTTCACCCCATTCCTGTTCTTCAATTTCCCAGACTCTCTAAGGTTGAGAGCAATCTCTTCTCCATCCCAGTAAATTTCTGCAATAGCAGTTCCGCATTTTTGCGCTGCTCTGACAACTTCACCATTTTCAGCAACCGCCCCCTTTGGAAGTAAGACTACTGTCGCGTCCAAGTCCCCCAAAAAGAACTTGAACTCATCTTGCTTGTATGCTTGATTTAGTGGTGCAGAAATTACTCGCTGGAAAGTGGTTGCCAAGAAAGCTATCCCGAATTCGATGGTGTTTGGGAATGCAATTGCAACAGCTTCTTTTGGTGAGATCCCTATTGCTGCCAATTTCTTCTGGAATTTCAATACTTGTTCGAGTAGCTGACGATGAGATAGAACTATTGGGTTTATTTGGGATGGTATAATGAGTGCCGTTGAGTTCAACTTGCCGCATAGGGAGTCTAGAAGGGTCGCCATGACGTAAAAATGGAAGGGGAGAATTAGCCAAAAAGTCGACGAAGAAATCTGAGATTTGAGGAAGGAGAGCTACAAGATTGAAAATATCTTGAACGCTATATTGGTCAGTAAATCTTTGTTATAGCATCCTTCAAACTGCTCAGAACCTTCTCACCAGCGATAGACTTTCGGAAGCCGAAGGACTGAAGGGCCTCGTTTAGCGAGCGACCCAGCAAATAGGGGCTCAGCCTTCGCTAAATGGGGTGAACTACGAGCTTCGGGAACACTCTACCTCAACCATGATCACCGAAGAATGTTTCGGATCCTGCGAAGATCATATGAAAGGATACTTAGTGGTGCGCCCTGAACACATGAAAGGTAAGATCAAAATGCCCTCTCTAGCAAGTATCCTTCTGGAAACAATCAAGAAGTTCATCGAAACTCCTGACACCGCATCTCACCCATCAGAAGCCCAGGCTCTCTGGTCCGAATACATTTTCTATTCGCCACTTGAACATACCAGCTAGCTGGATGGAAGCAAAGGAACTTGAGATTCAACAAGAGCAAACATGACCTCTTTGCAAGCTCCGGTACCTAGCTTAGGTGCAGTAAGGGCCACAACAATTATGGGAGCTGCACTTGTTGCACAAGCGCTTCATCAACTCGATGTCAAAGTTATATTCGGTCTCGTTGGCCTTCCAGTGGTTCAGATCGCAGAAGAAGCCATCGCACTGGGCATTCGATTCATCGCCTTTCGAAACGAGCAAGCCGCAAGTTACGCGGCGACAGCCTATGGCTACCTTACTGGGAGACCTGGTGTCTGCCTCGTCGTTGGCGGACCAGGTGTGCTTCACGCAATGGCAGGTGTTGGCAATTCTTTCGTCAATGCATTTCCTCTTCTTTTGATTGCTGGTTCGAGTGAGACGCACCTGGTAACAAAGGGAGCTTTCTAGGAAATGGATGCGATGTCGTTGCTTATGCCAGACACTAAGATTGCTGTCCGTGCGGGCCTGGATGCCATTCCGCTATCAATATCAGAGGCTTTTCGAACTGCATTTTATGGAAGACCTGGAGCTAGCTTCGTTGATCTTCCGGCAGACGTCATCCAAGGAGTCACCACGAAAAGCAAACAATTGAAGCTCTTCCAGCTGCCCCACGTACAGGCCCCGATCCAGAGCGTATTACAGGAGCTGCCAAACTCTTGAGGGCAGCGAAGTCACCGCTTGTTGTAGTTGGCAAAGGAGCGGCTTATGCCAGAGCCGAGGAAAAGATCCGCCAGCTTATCGATCACACGAAGATGCCTTTCCTTCCTACGCCAATGGGCAAGGGTGTTCTTCCAGACTCTCACGTCTCAAACGCAGCATCAGCAAGATCAGCTGCCCTGAGGAATGCTGACGTAGTTCTCGTCCTCGGAGCTAGACTGAACTGGATCCTCCATTTCGGGGAACAGCCAAAATGGAACGCTGATGCAAAATTCATCCAAGTGGACATCTCGGCTGAAGAGATTGGGAAGAACAATGGGAGTTCAGAGCTAGGAATTGTCGGAGATCTCAACATCGTGGTCTCCCAGCTTTGTACCGCACTTCAAGGATGGACATATGACCATTTTGCTTCTCCCCACGGCCAAGCTCTCTCGGCCAGCAAACAGAAAAATGAAGCCAACGCAGCAAAAGTGGTGAAGATCAATAAAACACCAATGACCTACCACCGCACCTTCGATGTTATCAAGCAAACTCTGCACTGTCTCTCGCCCCCGGAAGATGGAAATGTGGTGTATATTTCCGAAGGCGCAAACACAATGGATATCTCACGCAGCGTCTTTCCTGTTGAAGAACCTCGTCTGAGACTTGACGCGGGCACAAATGCCACCATGGGCGTGGGCCTTGCTTACGCCATTGCAGCGCACTCTGCATACAACCTCCCAAATCCCGAAGGTCTTTCTCGTTCCCCTGCCCGCAAGAAGATCGTGTGTCTTGAAGGGGACTCCGCTTTTGGCTTCTCTATGCCTGAGGTCGAGACAATGGCGAGGTATAACATGGATATTTTGATCTTCGTGATCAACAATGGAGGGGTATATCATGGTGATTGTGATGATGCTGATGAGTGGTTGAAATTACAGGAGAGAAGCACGAATGGGAGTGAGGGATTGAGGAGTACGAGCTTGGGGTACCAAGTTGGGTATGAGAAGATGGCCGAGATGTGTGGGGGGAAGGGATATCTTGTGCATACGCCTGAAGAGTTGGAGAAGGCTACAGAGGAGGGGTTTAAGGCGAATATCCCGGTTGTGGTTAATGTCATTATTGAGTCTGGAGCGGGGAATAAGTTGGTGAGTTATATTTGCTGCTCGCCTGGACTGTGTTCGAGAGCTAACAATTTTGTAGGAGTTTGCATGGCAGAAGAGTACGAAAAGGGGCAGTGAGCAATTTGTTTAGTCTGGCTGGAACACTTACTATCCCCCCCGGTTTAAAGCGCGGCCGAGACATTTTTGTGGGTATTTGAAAGGGTGCTTAGCGGATAGAAAGTGCTAGAATTTCGAGGCTCTTAGGGCTTAAAGCTTTCTTACTATAGTAGACTTGATATAAAGATTAAGTCTTGCTTAGTGCGAGAAGGCTGCCTAGGGTGTCCTCTAATCAGAATAAGTGCTTTATACTTTTGACCCACAAGATAGTGAGTCTGCCCTTTAAACCGGGAGGCGGATAGTAGAATAACGGGATATCTTCTGAACAGGAGAGGTAGAGAAACCCCTAGGAGTAGTAAGTTTTGTGCCAACTAACTCAGAGAGGGTACACTTAGAGAGGAATAAAATTCGTTCAGTCTTAAAGACCGCGTTAGTTCTAAAAACAGTTTTAACTGCACGTAATTTTCAAAATGAGATAAGAGCCTTCACATGGACCATCAGATGAAGATGAATGTTGATGTTCAAGCTGATTTGGGACATTGGAAAACCCCTGGAAGCTGCCCGGGGCGCGATATGCAACAAAAGTTTGTAAAGTATTATTCACTCGAAGTCGATAATCGACATCAGGTGAATATCAATGTCCATAAAACTCTGGGACATTGGGGGAAAACCCCCCCGGAATACTTGACCAGGTGCGATATATGCAACAAAAGTCTGTAAAGGTAGTATTTACTCTTGAGGTGGAATATCGGATGAACATCAATGTCCATAAAATTCTGGGACATTGGAAAAACCCAGGCATTTTCCCAGGGTGCGATGTGCAACAAATGTGTGTAAAAGTAGCATTCACCCTCGAAGTCATTGATCAAACATGGGATGAATCTCAATGTTAATAGAACTCTAGAACATTGAGCACGATGTGCAACAAAATAGGTCTGGGTAGCTATTCACTCTCATAACAATCTGATGGAACTCAATGTGCGAAACTAATCTAGACGCAAAACACTCCCTTGCGATAATATAAAAGAGCTTTCTGTGAATAAATCCTATTTCAACTTCAGATCAAAATATGCTATGACTATGATTTGAATTTGCAGCGAAAACTGAGAGGCTGGATCAACGGTATACAATATATGTCTATAGGAAAATGAGGAAGCCTTCTAATATACTCGAGAAAAGAAATCGCTGTCGGTCGCAGCAAAACACCATCAGAGCCGTGTATCGAGAGGCTTCAAGCCGTTGCCCATCCTCTGAATCTGCTGAGCATAATATACAGTCTGCGACCCGCTCCCCATGAGCTTAATCGGCATGAGCCATTCCAGATAGCAGTAAAGTCTCGGCATAGAAATCGGCTTCAGCCTCACACTTGCATCCTCGTCCTTCACCTCCTCATTCAAGATGATCTCTTTCGGCAATTTGGGAAGAACGCTAGCGGGTCTTGCAATTCCGACCAAATCACAGCCACCAGACTGGAGAGCTGATTCCATGCCGAGTCGAGTGCGGAATCCGCCGGAGACAATAAGGACGACTTTGGGGAAGTTGGTACGAATGGTTTCTGCGAACGAGAGAAAGAAGGATTCGCGTTGGAGGGTGCTTTCTTTGATCTCTTTGGATGGGGGGCCGGTGGTTGTTGATTGCGATAATTCAGGCTGTGCTACCATGCGAGGATTCTCGTAGGTGCCTCCTGATATCTCAAGGAAGTCAATCCCAGCTTTGACAATCAGACCTATCTGCTCCACAACATCGGAAACCGAGTCGTTGGAAGCTGCGTCTACACTGTTGAGCTTGATGCCGATGCAAAAATCTTTGCTGGTTGCCTCCCTGATTCGACGGATGATCCTGAGAACGATCTCGGTTCGTTTGGAAGGAGATCCCCCAAATTCATCAGTTCTGAGATTTGTTTTCGGGGACAGAAACTGAGCGAGCAGATATCCATGTCTTGGAGAGAATTCAGCTACAGATATTGGATAGGATAGACAGTTGACTTACGCGCCGTGAAGTTCTATGCCTTTGAAGCCAGCTTCGAAACTTTGCTTTGCTCCAGCAACAAACTGATCAATGACCAGGGAGATGTCTTCAGCAGTCATTGCTCTTGGAGTCCCGAACAACAAGGAAGATGCCGCGCTGGCAAGCAAACTCTTTCCAAAGTTTAACTTGACAGCCTATGGAGCAATGGTCTTGGTGAAGAAACCGCGTTTACCAGCTCCAAGAAGTGATTCTGAACTCCATAATCTCGGATCAGTATTACCTAACAAGGTAGAATTTGGAGTTGGGTCGCTGTCTTGCGAGCCATTTACTCCCAAGACATACCTAAGGAGTACGACTCGCAAGACATTCGAAGAAGGAAACAATACTCCGAGAAATTGGGAACTTACGCCTTCCTGGATGATTTAGCTGCACTATTGTTGGGGTCCCGAATTCTTGGCAGGTAGCTGCCCACTCTTTCCAAATTCGTCGAATATCGCTTGAGGGAGTTGGTGATGACAGGACATCCAGTGGTCCTCCAAGATATTGTTCAGAAACTTGGACGTTTCCTATGAATAGTGTCAACCAGATTCTTGAGAAGAGTCTAGGACGATATTGATACCTGTTAACAACATACCCCAACCTCCCTCCGCCCATTCCTTGTATACAACTAGCATATTCTCTTCTGGGACTTGTGCTGGTGCCATAGATTCGGCCATCGCTGCCTACGGGATTGTCAATCGAGAGTCACGCTTGGAGTACGGAAACACGTTGGTATTGGAAGTGGGAGAGTACCTTGACCAGCCTGTTTGGCAGGAGCAGGCCGCATGGGAGAACAAGCTCTTCTGAAAGTAGCATCTTAAGCTTAGTGAACTTCAACCGGTCTTTTGTGATGGAGATATCCTTTCACGGAAGAGAACAGGGAGAAGGATATTTAGAAATGAGGGAGATGTTCATGAGACTGGTTCGGATCAATCGACGATACCCGAATCCGTAGAAACTAATAGTCTCTACAGCAGTAGTATGACAAAGCTAAAGTGTGCTTTCTCAACAGCCCACTGAATGAGATGATGTCGGTGACTTCCAACGGCTCTCGAGAATGGATTGGGGCACGGTGAAAATGAAACCACCGCTACCGATCGGAGATGAATTGAGCCGACTCATTTTGAAGGCTCGAAAGTTTCAAGAGCTACCTTCGTACTAGTAGAAAGTCACCGAGACAGACATCCCGGGAAGAAATTTTGTTATTATATGGGGCAGAGTCCTCCAAGCCGAGGGTGCGCTTGCAACGTTGAAAACGTGCGGGATCTGGGTTGGCTTAGGAAATCCCGCCAGACAACGAAGCGCTTGAAAAAAATTGAACGGCATGAGCAAAAAAGGAGACAAAGTACTCAAAATGCCCTTTCTTCGAAATGTTCATTTCATCACCTTCTATGACAGGCTTCGGCTGTGAATAGCACGACTAAACTGGGGAAGCAAGGTTGAAAATTCATGACTGGACGAGACTGACGTCACGTGCTCGTCGAAGTGCTCTTCGACTCGCAGTTCCCCCGTCATTCGAACACGGAAATAAAACATTCATTGCATCAAGTCATAAATCTTGGGAGGTCAATAGGAAGCTTCAGGAGTTGAATTGCGAGGTTGCCGAAGGTGAAGGAGGAAGAGGATCACGTGCGTCAGCGGCCAAGCCTTTTAGCTTCGGTTAGTTAGCGTCGAAATCTCCCACAAACCCAAGCTTTTCGAAAGTCTCAATCCCACAACTCCACGACGACGACACCTCGACAACTTCGACTCAACCGCCATCATGGGTAGAGGACCGTAAGTATACTCGTCTTTAATTCCAATTGCCGTACCCGCTGCAGAGACGAGCTCGAGATATCGTTAATGTCGAAGCTGCAATTTTCGAATCGCTCACTTTTCGATATTTTGACAAATTTGCATTCTCTCCATGAGAGCTTGCGCCCTCGATGGCATTGCTTCAAGCGCATGAAAATCTCTCTCGATGTCTTCTGACACGACATTCTAAGGCTGTTGAAACCCATGCTAATTTCACTTTTCATACAGAAAGAAGCACCAAAAGCGCTTGAGCGCGCCATCACATTGGCTTCTCGACAAACTCTCCGGTGCATACGCTCCTCGTCCCTCCGCCGGTCCTCACAAGCTCCGCGACTGCATGCCCCTCATCGTTTTCATCCGAAATCGACTAAAGTATGCCCTCAACGCGCGCGAGACCAAGGCAATTGTCATGCAACGCTTGATCAAGGTTGATGGTAAGGTCCGCACCGATGCTACATACCCGGCCGGCTTCATGGACGTCATCAGCATTGAGAAGACTGGCGAGCACTTCCGCCTGGTCTATGACACCAAGGGCCGCTTTACCGTCCACCGAATCCAAACTGAGGAGGCCGAATACAAGCTTGGAAAGGTCAAGAGAGTTCAGTTGGGCAAAGGCGGAATCCCATTCTTGGTCACGCACGATGCGAGAACGTAAGTTCTGTCAGACATCATTCAGCCGTTGGTCCAAGCTTTGGTCGAACCACCTCGAACGAAACGCTAGATCAACGGTTGCTATGCCCAAGTCCCCAGAAATGCTGACGAAATTTTTGCTTATGTAGCATCCGTTACCCTGACCCAGCTATCAAGGTCAACGACACCGTCAAGATTGACCTCGCTACCGGCAAGATCTCCGATTTCATCAAGTTCGACACTGGTGTGATTGCTATGGTTACTGGTGGTCGTAATATGGGACGTGTTGGTGTCATCACCCACCGAGAGCGTCACGATGGAGGCTTCAACATTGTGCACATCAAGGATGCCATAGACAACTCCTTCGCTACACGTGAGAACAACGTCTTCGTCATCGGATCGGAGAAGCCATGGATCTCTCTGCCAAAGGGCAAGGGTGTCAAGCTCACAATTGCAGAGGAGAGAGACCGCAGACGTGCACATGCCATTGCAGGCCACTAAACGTGTTCATCTTGCTCTAGGTTTGAGGACGGTCTTCATGGGGATGGAGTCCCAGGGTTCTACTGTGCTTTTCAAGATTTGCGCAAAAAGGATGCAGATGGTAGTAGCATAGCATCATAGTAGTTGAAGAACCCATACCAATACCAAAGTCAAAAAATAAAATTGTAAAAAGGCCTAGCTCTGTCCCAAAACGAAGTCTCCCCTCGGAACGGGAATTCCCACCGCTCTGCATACTTGGTGAAGATCTGCAATCCCATCGTTCTAGAAAGGGCAGGTATTCCCCAGAGCCCAACAGGACCGAAGCCACGAATGGGGAGGGGGGGGGGCTGCACCCAAGGTCCAAGGCCCAGGATTCCAGATTCGTCGATCAGATGGAGAGAACGTTCGACCCCCATACGCACCCTTGTCACGTAACCTCGTAAAAGGTCCCTGCAGGCTGCTCTGGACGCCACAGGAAGAGCATGCTCGGCATGCATACCGCGGGGCTTTTTACCGTCACGCGGCCCCCGTCTGCGTTTTGCTGAGGTGAGGAGTTTCCGGGGTTCGTGGTGTATGGGGCGATGGTCTCCCCTGATGGGCGTTGGCAGGGCCAGCGACTTGGAATTAGGTTAGTGGTAAGCCTGGAGGCGGTGCCGATCTGGTTAGATGACTTTTTTCTTTGGCTTTTTGACTTTTCTTAACGGTTCTGGGTTCTCGGGACGCGGTGAAGTGCTTTTTGGGGTGGTTTTTGTGAGGTAAGAGCGTGAGGAGAGAGTGAGGGGTGCAGATGAAATTCCTGTGCTACGCAGACAACAGCGGACATTGACCGTGAGGGGAAGGAGTCCTCGTGTTCAGTCTGCGGTCATGATGAATAAAGGAATGGCTCGAGTTGGCTGGGTGCTTTGAGGGGCTCGGGCTATTTTCGTGTGATGTTTTGGTTGTTGGACATGCCACTGCAGATGAGGATGTAAGGCTTGATGAGGCTTACAGGATTGCTCTGGCTAGGGAGGTATCACTGCAGAAATGGGAAAGCCTGCGGTGACGTGGGGGCATCGTCCATGGTACTGTAGCATGTTGATACTTGGCGGGTGGTGAGTTGAACGATGAAGTGCTACTGTAGATATGCTAGTAATCTACAGTACTGTACGAGTATGTTCATGGATGCATTGGGTGATAATCCGATGCTTCATCTACTGTGTGCTAATGTGGTGACATCTCACGTGTGATTACTCAGAGCCCTTGATTGGGAGATAGGGGAGGGGGCAAAACCAGAGATAAAGTGAAGAGTGGGGATAGCTATGGGTGTAAGTGCAAGAATGCGTGACGAAGGTAATGCACAAGGACAACGAGGAGATGATGCTAGAGGCGCACTGCATAAGAAAACAACGGGTTTGACTCGGAATAGAAGGCTAACGCTGCTCGGGATTTGGATGACCTCGATATGTAGCGTGCCCAGTTGAGTTGGTACGGCGAAGGGGAGCAGGGTCTAAAAGGACGTCCGAATCCCCCAAAGATGCCGCTCCTGAGTGATCCCTACGATACTTAAAGGCAGGAGCAACGTCCACGCTACAACTCCCGAGACCATCATTGCCACTAAGGAAGAGATTGCTGGACGTGCCCGGACCGGAGACCCCAAGACGCTTCTTCTCCACCCAAGCCGTTGGTCTAATCATACTAGTATATAATTCAGTACATGCCCCTCTTCTCTATCTATATTGACCCCTCCTTCCCCCCAAAACCCGCTCCATACCTAGGTCCTCTACATATAGCTATACCTACAGGACAGGTGCAGGAGATGCGACTTGTCACGGGCCCAGTTCAGGATTTTCACAGTGGCCGATATTTGCCTCCTTTGCATGGAAGAGAGATCCGATCCGATCTGATTGATCGCACGCTATCCTTGTCACAATCATGTCTGTCTGCATAAGGACGTCGGTCAAATGCGTCCCGAGGGCCACCCAGGCAAGGTTCCTCGCTTCCACAAGAACGTCAACCACTCCACCATGGGCGAAGAACTCGACGTCAAAAGGGCGATGGAGCAGCTCAAGAGCCGGGACCTCGAGCGGGCAATTCCAGGCTAATGTTGGCAAGCGGGTCTCTAAGGGATGGACGACTTTCAGTGTGGTGGGCTTGATGGTCGCTACGGCATTTGGTGCTCACGGCTTTGCGAAGTACCAGGCAGAGGCACGGGAGTTGAGGATGCGCGATTATTCTAGCCCTGAAAAATGGGTGGAGCCAAAATATGCCAGCAGGAACGACATGGAAGCTGTAAGTCTACTCAGAACTTGTACAGAAGAAGTCGGGCGAGAGATTTCTGCAAGCGCTGGACTTTCTTTTTGGCGATTGGGGACACTTGTACCGCCAGCACAGTCTGTCTGTTGGCTCAGTGGTGTGATGATTGGACCCATCGGGGCGGCTTCCATTCTCATCCCACTCCAATCGCTACGAACCTCTCTTCATTGATCAATTTTTCAGCTTACTACGTTTTTAGAAAGAGGGCTAACCATAATTCTAGGCAATCAAAGAGATCCGCATAGCAACTGGAGATGAAGATACCATTTCCCTGGACCCTGAAGATCTCAAAGCACATGGCTATTCTGAGTGGTCCTCGACGAATATTGAGGCTCTTCCAGTGGCGGTAGCTTACCCTAAAACCACTACTGAAGTGTCCCAAATCGCCAAGATCTGTTACAAGTACAAGGTCCCCATCATTCCATTTTCTGGCGGCTCTTCCCTCGAAGGGAATTTTTCTGCACCGTATGGAGGTGTCAGTGTCGATTTCGCCTATATGGACAAAATTATCCAGCTTCACGAGGAAGACATGGACATCGTGGTTCAACCTAGCGTCAGCTGGATGGAACTCAACGAGGAGCTAGCCAGGAGGCAGAGCGGGCTGTTCTTCCCGGTTGATCCTGGACCAAGTGCCAAGATCGGTGGGATGGTGGGCACAAACTGCTCTGGGACGAATGCAGTTCGATACGGGACCATGAAAGATTGGGTGATCAATCTCACCGTAGTCCTTGCCGACGGCACGGTAATCAAAACCAAGCGTAGGCCAAGAAAGACCTCTGCGGGATATAACCTCAACTCCCTGTTCGTCGGGTCTGAAGGCACGCTGGGCCTTGTCACAGAAATCACTCTCAAGTTAGCAGTTGTCCCCCAAGAGTACTCCGTGGCAGTGGTCACGTTCCCGTCCATTCGAGACGCCGCGTCAGCGGCAGCAGGCGTCATGCGTGCGGGGGTCCAAGTCGCAGCCATGGAAATTATGGACGAGGTGCAAATGCGGGTCGTGAACCTCTCTGGCGCTACTCCCTTCCGTAAGTGGAAAGAATCCCCCACGCTCTTCTTCAAATTCAGCGGCACAAAAGCCTCTGTAAAAGAAAACATCGCTATGGTATCAGCGATCGCCAAGGCTCACCGTGGAGGCAATTTCGAGTTTGCCAAGGATGAGAAGGAGCAGAAGTTGCTGTGGAGTGCGCGGAAGGAAAGTCTATGGAGTATGCTGAGCATGCGAAAGGAAGGGAACGAGGTTTGGAGTACAGATGTCGCAGTGCCTTTCAGTCGGCTGGCGGATATCATTGAAATCAGCAAGAAGGAAATGGATGACTTGGGCCTATTCGCGAGTATCTTGGGCCACATTGGGGATGGCAATTTTCATGAGAGTATTCTCTATGACAGAAATGTGGAGGGAGAAAGAGAGAAGGTAGAGATATGCGTGAAGAATATGGTGGGAAGGGCATTGGAGATGGACGGAACTTGTACAGTGAGTGTGTAATTCTCTTTGATGATGGGCCCGTGCTGATTATACAATAGGGGGAACATGGTATTGGGATTGGAAAGAAGGAGGCACTACTGATTGAAGTGGGGCTCGATACACTCGGAGTCATGAAGTCCATCAAACAGGCTTTGGATCCACTTTGGATCATGAACCCTGGGAAGATCATGGATGTTCCCTCGCGACTATGACGCTGGTTTGCTGAGTTGGGTGCCTTGGGAAGAGCAGAAAGCGAAAGCAAATGATGGAATCGAATGACGAGGAGGCCTGAACTCTCTCTTACTGTTTGGGATTTTGTTTTGCATGTTCCTTTGAGGCACAGATACTGAGGGAGGGATTCTGCATACTTAGGAGACTGATTCGATATTTCTTGTCAGGGTTCACATAGATTCTTCCTCCTCGCGGTTGATAGCATAGGTTGGACGCATTTAGGGGTCAGCATTAACGAATACATGACCAACTTCTTCTTCTTGTTCCAAGTTGTGTCT
>Ga0302325_10017052_pt1 | contig 15374 bp, 20 predicted proteins | sample Palsa_T0_2_FD_201948 | JGI IMG/M metagenome (GOLD analysis project Ga0302325, IMG submission 201948) | Peat permafrost microbial communities from Stordalen Mire near Abisko, Sweden - Palsa_T0_2 | ecosystem: Environmental > Terrestrial > Soil > Palsa > Peat permafrost | place: Sweden: Abisko...
CTACTATGCCTGAGGCTACCTCGTCTCCCTGCAGTTTTCGTAGTCCTGAAAAAAACGCAGCACCAAGTAAGTGAGATGTAAAAAGCAGGAACCTATTCCTTATTGTCAGAATTAGCCTATCCTAGGTGCTGAGTAAGCTGTTGAACCTTTATAAGTAGTGTTTTCCTCTTGCATAACTACCATCAATGCATTATCATTATCATCTGCTACCATTAAAATCATCATCGCGTTCCTGGAATCTTGACACCCATATACCCCCCCTCTACTTGCGTACATATCCACTTTAAAGTGACTAGCCAGAACAAAATCTACAGGGCGCAATACCTAGTATGCCTTTCCGTGATAGGTTTCGAGCTCCGCATGTACAAAGCACTGACCGCTTTCGACCAGCACTCACTGCTCTCTTCTAAATGTAAACAAGCCCATCACAACTCGTTCCCCGTATTTGTGTGGACCTCCGAGGTACAAACAACGTCCTCATCATAAGTTGATATAAACTAGAAAGCAAGCATCAATGCACGTTGGGGACGAAGTAAAAAACAGGCGTTGTGTGGTCAGGGGTGCGATATGGTGAAGCTGATTGGTAATCTTACGAAATACGACAGCCGGATTAGCGAAATGCAAATTTGTGGGGTTTGGGACGTCAGATTCTGGGATTTGGGCAGAAGAGAGGTATGGAAGAGAGAGGCAAATGAGTTGAGATGATTTCAGATTAGATCTTTGCCGGAACTATTCGGTGATGAATATCGAGACGTTTTTTGGACAGACCACTTTGTGTGAGTAGGAGAGTTAGCAAGGATGAATGAGACCAGATATGCTTTTTGCGATTTCAATTTAACACTACCAAGGTCCAAGTGTACCAATCAAGCAACGCTTACTGTTGCTCAAAGCTTAAAGCAAATTCCAACGCCATACCGTACTGATATACAATCCAGCACATTGCCCGTCCTCCCGCAGACAGACGGTCAAGCTGGAACAGATTGCAGGCGCTCACTCTCACGTTCACTGCCACTGCCAGACTTTTCGAAACTAGTGTTCGAAGCATGGTCCTTCTTGATCCCCCATCCAGAATTTTTCCACTCCTTACCAATGCAGCGGCCTGGAGCAAACGCAGTAAGCAAAAATGTAGCAAGGATCATGACACCCCCTTCGAAGATCATGAAGATGACTTGGTCATTCGCGAGTTTGCCGTGGAACCCATGAGCAAGCTCTGCGACACGGAAGCAGGAGCGGATTAAGATGAGGACGGTGGCCACTGAAAAAGCTGTACGACTTGTATAAGCATAAGAGCGGAGAAGGCGAGGAAGGTAACTTACCACCAAGGAAAACATGAAAGCCCTTAACCTCAAGGTTAGATCTTCCAATGTCACAATCGGCCAAATTTGTAGCAACTTGCTTCTTGTCGTTCTTGACCTTGAAGAAGAACTCGGTGCAAAGCAGGATAAAGGCTGTTAAGGAGATGACTTGGAACGAGAGGCCAGCAACCATGATGTTTGTTCCTGTGTTTTCAGTGGCGATCGTGGATGCTTCGTCTGCGATCGCACCGCCTGCAGATTGCAAGACCAAGGCGATGAAATCGGAACAGATGAATGTGATGGTGTAGGCTTTTGGTGAAAGGCGTGAGTTGTGAACACCATAATGCATGATTACGCGTGAGAGAGTGAGGTAGAGTGCTGCAGTGAAGAAAACGGGTCCGATTGTAAGACAGATGATTTGACTATTTCCCTGTCAGTACTCCGTATAATGCCTGGAATCAGAGATGTCCCAGGTACTTACATGAGAAATGGGGTTTGTTCGAACATATGAGTCTTCATAATTACACGAGCGAGATAGCCCAGAATTTCAAGGACAAGACCGCAACACATTGCGAATGAGAAGCTATGTGTTCGACGGATGACCCAGAGAACGAGATGCGTAAGGAGGAATATAGCGAACATGACGGCGAATAGGAAGTTCGAGCCCGCGTTTGGCACATATCTGATAAAAGCATAGTCGAGAGAGCAGAGTGATGGTGTGCATTCACTGAGATAGGTGACGTTGGACGAGATGCCAGGAAGTCCTGCAACGTAGGGTCCAGACATTATTGGCGGTTGTGTAACTGATTTATGGGAAGAGCAAAGACTAGTGCACTCAATTGATGTGGAAAATGATACTTCATAGAAGCTTGCGACTTTGCGAACTAAACACGGAGAAAATGTCCGAATACTTATACTGTTGGCCAGACCCTCGTTCCTACTTCTGCTTCGATTGCATTTATGGAGGGGCTGATCCAGCTGCAGGAGATGTTGAGGCTGGAGATCACCTCGCCGCAATCCTGTGGATGCATCCAATTGCAGGAAGGCGATGCAGGTCCATCAGTCCGCCTCGTATGTCATGCCTGTCCGGCAAGATGCTAAGTAAATTGAGGATAAATATAAGACCATTTTCGAGGGACCCCAGGAAAACACATTGACCTTTCATTTCTTTGTTATGCTGGGTGAAGAGGCATAGATAGAACGTTGTCGTTTCATATGGGAGTCCTAATCTCATAAGGCTGTGCTGTAGGGCAGGGGGCGGTATCGCTAATCTCGTTCCCAATTGGGAACGAGACGGAGCTCAAACGAAACTGTCAATCCCATGCAGAGCTTCCTTGATCTGCTGGTGATTCGTAGACTTTATAAGTTAGAACTCAAACTAGACTGTCGGTTCCATGCCAGAGGTTTGTTGATCTTCTAGTATTTGCATACTGTACGGGTTAGAGCTCAAACCAAAATGCTAGTCTCATGCCAGACGTTTCTTGATCTTCTAGTGCTTCGCATACCGCATGAGTCGGAGCTCAAACTAAGCTGTCAGTTCTATGATCTTCTGATCATTCGCGCGCTGTATGAGTTAGAGCTCAAACCAAAATGTCAGTCCCATGTCAAAGGTTTCTTGTTTTTCTAGCGATTCGCATACTGTACGAGTTAGAACTTAGAGCTCAAACCAAAATGTCAGTCCCATGCTAGAGGTTTATTGTCCTTCTGGTATTCACATACTGTACGAGTCGTGAATGCGTGGTGATTGACCTCTTGTACATATCGCTTCGTCTATGTTTACAACTGCCATGCCGTGCCTCTAGACCCCTGGTATGCTGTAAACAATCCAAATCCAAGTCTATGCTCCATATTTCGACTCCTTGAAGGGGTATCTGAGTTCATCATCTTTCCTGAGCCATACCTGCTTCTTCTTCTTGGTCACCACATGCTCCGCCCAAACTTGCTTTGCCTTCTCTTTCATGAAAGTTCGAATATATCGCGGATCCCACAGCTCGCTGGCAACACCAAGATCTTTACAACAGCGCATCAGAGCATTCGATTTGCATCCCTCGGTCGCGGTGGGTATGCCTTCGGGGGAGAAATAATCTTGTTCACCTCGCGCTACGGATACTAACCTGCAGACACAAGAATCAGCCGCTGGCATACGATCAGATGAATTGTAAATACGCACCGTCCATGAGCGACAAGTGCATACTCCCTCGTAATACTCTTGTTTGTAACAATCGTCTCCCCTCTTGGTGCCAGTCCCCAGCCACCTGGCCCAAAAGCTCTGTTCAATATCCTCCTGTACTTGATCTCTGGCAGGTAGATAATCCCATCTGGCTTGACCTCCACATCATCAAATGGTATAGGTGCGAGTAAAACATCCGCGGCCTCTTTAGAGAATGGTTGTGCGGATAAACCGTGGAACGAGCGCGTCCAGTCGACTTGTCGGCTTCCTTCATCGAGGATCAATGGTTCATCTGCCAGGCCGCCGGTCATGTCCTTGATGGGGGACTGATCATCTATTAAATCCTGCTTCGATGGAGGAGGAGCCGGCTTTACTGCATCAGTAGTCTTGCGTGCGTAGGATGGCGCTGGAGTCGCTGCGGATCGGTGGCTGGACGAAAAGGATCTTGAAGTTTGCCATGCTGAATTGCAGCTTCCCAGAGCTATTGCCAGCGAGATATCTGATCTTAGTAGCCTAGAAACATTTGTAGACGAAGCTTCTGATAGAACAGAGCGCACAGCTCTGGGAATTAACGTTGCCATGGTTGTTGATGTGGTTCGGTTGGCCGACGCGAAAGTCGTGAAGCTTTTTAAATCGCGCTGTCGCCTGACGTCGAGGACTGCCGTTTTGGAGTCGACAGCATCACAAATTTAAATTGCGACGAAATATAAAAAGAAAAAGGAGAGAACTATTGTTGAGAGGGGTATTTGTCTATAATAGAAAGAAAATTACAATTCCTAGACGCCTGCAATGATCTTGACATCGCCTAAACAAGCTGCCTCGCCATCCTGCCATCAAGCATCCTTCATCTCTGTCCTCTTATCATTTTGATGCTGCTTCCAACATCTTCGGAACATCTCAAGCTATATATCAAACGTGAATCAGCAAAAGATCCAGTCCTGGCCGATACACGTGATGTGGAATGAAAAATCGCTAAATTTGGAAAGCTTCCAAGGCTCACCTCGTTCTTGCATAACCTCCAGTCTTTCTTCTCATAGTAACAATCATTCATCTTTGTGTTCTCAACTGGATCTCCATCAGAATGTTCTCAAAAGAGTCAAGATCCTGTGCATCTTGACTCACCGGCACAGCCAGTGCTGAAGATCCGCTTATCCCTGGAAGATTTTATTTAGCGTGCTGGGCCTCGTTGGAAACAGAACTCTCACCAGTCATCAGGTTCATCATCGTCTTCGACCGCCGCAGCTTTCTTTGCATCGCTCTCTGGTTTTGACATTGCCTCGAAATTTGCCATTTGAAGGAAAAGGTGGAACGAGTCGAATTTGGGTCTCGCTCGCTCGCTCGCTCGGTTGGGCGGACCAAGTTAACAATCATGGTATCCAGAAAAATGAATGTCCTAGTCTATTCTGGTATTTGGTTTCTCAAAGCTGTCAAAAATATACCTAATTTATAATCAGGTAACGGAAGCACAATCGAGTCCGTTCGCCATTGTCTGTACACTCTGCGGCGTCTGCTCTCACCAAACTACGCCGTCATTCCTGTGACCGACACCGTGATCCTCAAGGAACCATGGACTGCTTCCTGCGCTCTTCTGGTGTTTCCTGGAGGTGCTGATATGGGTTACTGCCGGTCTCTGAATGGTGAAGGCAATCGACGCATCGAGCAATACGTGCGTCGAGGTGGTGCTTACCTCGGTTTTTGCGCTGGGGGGTACTACGGTACTACTCGCTGCGAATTTGAAATCGGGAATAGAGTCTTAGAAGTGGTTGGGCCTCGAGAACTATCTTTCTTCCCTGGAATTTGTCGAGGCTGCGCTTTCAATGGCTTTGTCTATCACAGTGAAGCGGGTGCCAAAGCCGTGGAGCTCAAAGTTGACAACGAGTCGTTCAAGAGTGGCGTTGTCCCACAGAAGTTCAGATCCTACTATAATGGTGGAGGTGTATTCGTTGATGCTGCCAAATATGCCGATAAAGGTGTCGAGATCCTTGCAAGTTATGTGAATTCATTGGATGTTGATGGAGGAGACAGTGCAGCGGCTGTTGTATATTGCAAAGTTGGCGAGGGTGGAGCACTGTTGACCGGGCCACATCCAGAGTAAGTCGATGGCCTTTCATGCACTCATCGACTAATTCTTCTGTTCAGATTTGCTGCGATAAACCTCGATCCAAAATCTGATGGTCCGGATTATCCACAGCTTGTCAAATCTTTGGCGGAGGACGACTTATCACGTGTTAACTTTCTCAAGGCATGTCTGGCCAAGCTGGGCCTGATCATTAGCCAAGAGACAACTTCGGTACCATCCCTCTCTCGCCTACATCTCTCGTCTCTGCACCATTTTCTAGTCCCAGAGTTGCTAGTATCTTGGGAAGACATCATCACCAAGCAAGATGGGGAGGAGTATATCAAGGGAGAAAACGATACATTTCATCTTGAGAAACAAGATTCGAGATGGTCGTTGAACTCTCTTGTCAAATCACTGCCAATACCTGGCATCTCCAAAGAAAGTGAAGAACACACAGCTGATCAAGCGGACGATCCTGCCTCGGATGATAGAATAGTCGATTATAATGCCATCACAAAAAGTCTGATTCCACACGAAACGGAATGGCCAGGAACGAAAGAAACACCTTACTTTAACCATCACTCTTTCTACGCTAATCTGAGGAAATATCAAGAAGAAGGGGACAGCGAGGCAGAAGAGTTTGGCAAGTATTTAATGTACGGAGAAGTTGTGACCAGCACGAACACGATGCTCGAGAAGTGAGTGCCCTCTTTCTTCCATGCTCGGCCAGAAATTGACCCTACTTAGAAATATCAAATTGCTTTCCAACCTCCCCACAGGCTTCACGCTCACAGCCACTACACAAGTCGCAGGTCGTGGCCGAGGGTCGAATGTTTGGGTCTCCCCTGCTGGATCTTTAGTCTGGTCTGTCTGCATGAAGCACCCCATGGAGCTAAGTAACAGCGCTCCCGTTGTTTTCATTCAATACTTGGCCGCAATCGCTATCGTCGAGGGCATCCAGACCTACGCCCGCGGCTACAAAGACCTCCCTGTGAAACTCAAATGGCCGAATGACATATGTAAGTTAGAATTTTTCTGGATATGTAAATTTGGCTGATTTGAAAAGATGCACAAGACCCCAGCAAACTTGGCAAGAAGGAATATGTCAAAATTGGCGGCATACTTGTAAACTCCTCTTACTCCGCTGGTAATTACGACCTCGTGGTGGGCATCGGTCTAAACACTACCAACGCCGCTCCAACTACCTCTCTGAACGCCCTCCTCTCGACCCCAGCTTTCTCTTCTCTTGCCCCCTTCGCCTTAGAAAAGCTCCTCGCACGCATCCTTACCAAATTTGAGACCATTTACAAACGTTTCCTACGCACTGGCTTTGATCACAAGCTAGAAGAAATATATTACAAGCACTGGCTTCATACAGATCAGATTGTGACACTTGAGGCAGAAGGAGGAGTACGAGCCAGGATCAAGGGAATAACCACGAATTGGGGATTACTCAAAGCCGAGGAGCTGGGGTGGGAAGATCGACCGACAGGCAAGATGTGGGAGTTACAAAGTGACAGTAACAGCTTTGATTTCTTCAGAGGGCTGTTGAAGAGGAAGGTGTAGGTACAGAATGAGGTTTACGGTGGAGCACTTCGTAAAAAAACATTGTCTCGCCCGACCAGCCAAGCTGGAAAGTCCGCAAGCTTGAAAGCGTGATTACTGGCTGGTCGTCCGATACATCTGTCCCTTAGTGAATGCTGGGACTCTGAATCTTCGTTGTGGAATCTAAAGAAGGTCAAAGTGGATCTACTCGCCACCTCACGTCCTCTGCATATTGCAAGCTTTTCCTGCGAGTGCACTGTTGAGTTGATATAACATCCTCGGTATGTTCGAGCCTATCAGTAATAAATTACAGAATCAATGAGAGCCAGACAAAGGAAAACCGCAAACAATTCCTTCATGTTCTTTTCAACTCCAACCTCTTCTCCAAAGGTCCCACCTCAAAGCCCACACGAGCTCGGGTCATCATCGCAAGTACAACCGTGCGCCGCATTAACCCATCCCGTCAACCGATTCGCAATATCACTCGAATAACACTGGATAACGGGGAAGTCAGTATTTCTCTATTTGAGAATGTTTTTTGGAGTAAGGTTTCCATGGACAGAGAAGACTTCTTCTGGCTGTCTCTAGAGTACATGAGACTCATGTATGTTTTTGGAGTAAATGGAGTAAAAGGACAAAGGATATAAGGAGCAATGGGGTCCATACGTGCGTCGCGATCCCCGCCTCCAAATTCCCGGAGTCATCGATACCCCCACTATTATACAACCTCGCCGCACGATAAAAATCCGCATCCGTACCCAACCCACTTTCATTAATACACTGCGCTAGTCCATCACCGTCAGCCGTACCAGCCGTGCCCTCACTCACCATCAGCGTAATTGTCGCATCGGGGCAAGGATCGTCGATTTCACCAGTCAAGTCAGAGTTGCACGTTCCATCGCCGTCATGATCTTGCATCAGTCCTGGGTTGCGGACTCCGTAGTTAGTTGTTGGAACGCGGACACAACCGCCGGATTCTTGGATGATTGTTGCGAGGATGAAGCGGTGGTCTACTCCTGTTTGTTGAGCTACTTCTTCGATTGCATTCCAAATGGCGCCGACTTCTGGACCTGAATCATCGTCTACGCCCCAGGTGCTGCAAGAGGAGAACATGATGTCTTTGTTGGCGTTGAACCTGCGATGTGTGAGATTGAGGCTTAAAGGGAGAGTGCGGATGAGGACTTACATCTCTGTGAAGGAGACCCATTGGCTGCGTGTTGGCCAACCGGCTCCGGCGCTGCCATCACCCGAGTACATGGTGTAACTGTCTGAGCCAGCACCGATTCCATCTTCATCATTGATTGTCCAAACAGCATCTGCTGAGATCTGGACCCACCCGCCGGTGTCTCGCTCTGAGGTGCGACGTTTGCTCACAGCTTTGGTGGTGCTTGGTTGGAAATTCCCCTTTTTATTGCCGAAGAAGGGGTGGAAATCCACTGGAACTGAGGGCTTGACGGTTGCCTCTGGTGGATAGGGGATGGGCTCTGCAATGGCAAAGACTGCCATGCATGACATGGCAAGGACCTGGATGCTGTTAGAAGTTTTCTAGCGTTGGAAGGGGATCTTACAAGTGAAGAACGCATATCAACCGAGAGTGGCCTGGTAGAGCTTTCACTTGAAAGTTCTTAGATGTAAAGGAAGAAAGTGACTGAATAGACTGAAGATTAATGAAGATACACTTCTTCGCGGCGAGACATCCATCCTTTATACTTGATATTTGGGCTCGATACTTGAGCGCGGACGGGGCCGTAGCTGGGAGATTGCGGCTTCTCACCCCTTGCGATGGCTTGTTATGTTACAGTCGAGACCCAAGATAGCATTTCGATCTCACACATCCCCCAAGACTATCTCTTCAAGGGTCTTGGTTGCCTTTCCTGTCAAGTTCGACGCGAGTAACAATCCATTATCCAATGAAATCTGAATAGCTTCACAGGGAACAGAATTGTCGGAGGCGCCGAAGGACCGAGGAAAGGAAAACAATGTAAGACGGAACGAAGTGCCAAAGCGCGGACTAGATGAATTTCTCTTGGCAGCATGCCTTGGATGTCGGACTGAGTTCCTTTGATTCCATTTTGAGGTGCTGAACTTCCACGGTCTCCTTGTGAGAAGACAGGCCTCAGTGGTTGGATTGTTCCAACCGCGTGCTCTCTATGCTCACGACATCTGGTTGCAATAACTTTAGCTAAACCCCGTCGTTGAGATTAGGTGATAGGATCTCAGAATAAGGGGTCGGCGATTAACCTATATTCAGTAGATGCTGCAGTAAGCAGGCATCCTCGACCCCGCGCTTGCTTCAGGAAGTACAGTACTTCCGCGAACTTAAATTTACCTACTAGGGAGATACCGAGTGACATTGATCAGGCGGGGAGAACCACTAACCGCATTCGATTTTGTTTTCCTCTTTTGAACGTTACTTTCCGGAACAGTGACAAGCAAGCTCTAAATATGGTAGGGTGGGAAGCGCAGATGAAAGTTCATCCAATCTTTGAAAAAGGACGCGCGAAATCCCCTGTCATAAAGATCAACCAGGTTCAGCCTTGATCGCTACAGTAACTTACAGTAAGGTTATCCCTGAAGCCACCCGAACCGTTGGGCTTAGACATTCACGTCCCGCCAAGCCGTGACTAAGTGGGGCTAAAGAATGTACCTAATCTCGGTGAGGCGTTGGGCTTTTTCTTTAAGTAGAATCACTTGCTTTGTTCTCACCTCAGCAGCTAATTTATCCGGATCTTCGTTGGCCAGCGAGATCGATTTCCCGGGGGTTATGCAGGAACAAGGGGTCAGCCGCAGGCACCTTCCTATTCCTCGCTAGACGCCAAATTGCATCCCCAGGGTCAGGATGCCTTCCGTCAGCCTTTCTGTTTGGACATATTTTCCGCTCCTGGCCTACACCCCGCACCCGCGGCCGCCTTACTGTGCTGGAGGCGAGAAAAACTTACTATCCCCCCCTAAATAAACTCTAAATTTTCTATGTGATTCCGCATAGAGCAGGGGTGAAATAACCCAGGGGCGGGATAGTAGTTATGTTACACCGATCCAAAGCTTTGAACTGCACCTCTTGTTCCGTTTTGTGGTTCCCTTCAATGTCAACACGAGTGAACTTTTTTCCTTTCTATGAATGATTAGTTGTTTCGTCTTGTCTGACATATAGACGGTGAGCGGGAAAGTAGTCCTTGCCATTGGATCTCCATCGCGGCTGAGAAGCATCCTTTCCTTTCCAGAAACATATAAGGAGCGAAGTGTCTGTTCGTTGGCCTTCTCAGTCAAATCACCTTCCAAGCATGATGAATTCCCTCATTCTTCTCTGCCTAGTATCAACCAGTATTGTTTCTGCCCGTAATGTCCCAGCTGGTGGGCTACGAAGAAACATCCTCAATGCCACTGCTATGGCGAACAGCTCGTACTATCCACCAATACCACCAAATACCAATTATGCAGGCTTTGTTCCTGATATGACGTGAGTGCATCTGCAAGTTTGTTGCGTACATCTACTAACTCAAAAATAGAGGGATACCACTGAACTCCAAAAACGAGTCAGTCCAGCCTTGGAACGGAGCGCTTCAGCACGCTCCTGCTCATAATACTCGTACAGATGCTTTGCTTGCAGCAGCCAGCTGTAGTGGCCCGGTGGCCTCCAGCCCTGGAACTTTCTGGTACGAGGAGATCACGCACAACGGAATTTCTCCATTCATCAATGATGGTACATCATGGCCAGTCTTCCGAAATGTTAAGACGACCTATGGTGCGGCTGGCGATGGGATTACCGATGATACCGATGCTATCCAAAATGCTATCCTTGGTCAGTGTGTCTGTAATTGATGGGTTTTCATTGCTGATATGTGTAGATGGGATTGATGGAATTACTCGAAGCCAAAACGAGTTAGGAACGACCGGCCAGCCAGCCGTAGTCTACCTTCCAAGTGGTGTCTACATTGTTTCCAAACCAATTCAGCTTTATGTTGGCACTGTGTTTATGGGCGACCCATTGAGCCCTCCCACCCTCAAAGCGGCATCGGGCTTCAATGGAAATACTCTGATCTACGGCAAGGACCCAAATCAGGGCTCTACCATCAACTTCTACATTGGAGTCAAAAACCTTGTGTTTGATTCAAACAACATCGATAAAGATACAAGCTTCACCATCATTGACTGGAGTGTCAGCCAGGCTACACAGCTCACTAATTGTGTCTTCAACATGCCAAGCTTCTCCAGTGGCCATACTGGCATTGCAATGCCCGAAGGTGGAAGCGGAACCTACCTTGGTGACCTTCAAATCAACGGCGGTGCTGTTGGAATTGACATGTCCAATCAGCAATACATGATCAAAGGTGTCACCTTCCAGTACTCCACAACAGCCATCCAATTATCTCATTGCTTTGATTGCATCATCCAGGATTGTACTTTCCTAGATCACAATATAGCCATCGACATGACTTCAAACTCCGTTGGATCTCTTGTCGTACTGGATTCGTCAGCTCAGGATGTAGGCACTATGATTGCAACTGTCAATACTGGAAATGGAGATTCATCGTTGATCTTGGAGAATATTCAGAACAACGGTGCAGGAGCTGCTAATACTGTTGTCGCGAGTGGGAACTCCATCTTGTCCGGCAATGTTGCGGATACTTGGGTCATGGGTAACACAGTGAGTGATTACCCCTGTTCATTGGAGTCCCGGCTAACATCTACAGTACACACTAGGTGGATCATCCTTTGGAAATTATGTAGGAGGTGCAACTTTCACCACCCCGCGTTCTTCTAACCTTATTCAAAACGGCAAATATTTCACCATGGCTCCTCCCACCTATCAACAATACGCCGTCGATCAGTTCATCAACATCAAATCCGTTTCTGGATTCCCTGTCTATGGCGATGGAGTAACAGATGATACTGCCAACATCAACTCGATTCTATCCACATACGCAAACTGTAAGATAATTTTCTTCCCACAAGGAACCTATCTGGTCACAAACACGATCCTCATTCCTGCCGGTTCTCGGATTGTCGGTGAAGTCTGGTCTGCTATTTCTGCCGTTGGAAGTAACTTTTACAACCCCACAAGTCCTGTACCCATGGTTCAGGTAGGCAACGCTGGAGACGTCGGCGTTGCTCAGATTTCAGACATGCTCTTCACAGTAGCTGATGTCCTGCAAGGCTGTCAACTTGTAAGTCTATCTTCCTTAAGATTACAACTCATTCTTGACATATTTTCCAGCTTGAAATCAACATTGCAGCATCCAATCCTGGGGATGTGGGTCTATGGAATTCTCATTTCCGTGTTGGAGGAGCTGCTGGGTCAAAGGTAGAAACGAACTGCGGCGGATCTCCGCTGTCTTGCAAAGCAGCATTCGGTCTTCTGCATCTCACAGCAACTTCCTCAGCCTACATTGAAGATATGTGGGGCTGGACAGCCGATCACGACCTCGACAGCGGAAATGCACAAAACATTGCTGTTGGACGTGGTGCGCTCATCGAATCATCTTCTGCTTCCAACGGAGGAGGAGGAACCTGGTTGGTCGGTACGGCATTCGAGCATAATACTCTGTACCAGTACAATTTCCACAACGCAAAAGATGTCTATGCCGGCATGCAGCAATCTGAGACTCCGTACTGGCAAGGTCCAGGACTTTCAGGTGGAGACGTCCTCGATCCATCGCCATGGGCACCCGCGATCATCACTCCGTATGGAGATCCAGATTACTCGAACTGTGCAGGTGGAGATGCACAATGTAGAATGGCATGGTTCGAGTATATCGATTCATCGACCAACCTCTTCTTGTACGCCAGCGGATTTTGGACGTTTTTTAACGGAGGAAGTACGAGTAATTGCGACAACAATGCCGCGTGTCAAACGAACGCGATTGATATCAATAACGGTAGTTCGATTTATATGTACGGGGTTAATACGAAGAGTAATTTAAATATGGTGACGGGGGATAATGGGTTGTTGGTTACGATGAATAATAACCCTGGCGGATGGGGTGGGGTTGTTGCTGCTATGTTGGCAGAAGAGTAGATATCATTAGTTATCTGATATATTCAGAAAAGTTGAAAAACATGTCCACTGCACTGTCCTATACTATTCCCAGAACTCCCTTAAATCACTTGGCCTATATACCATATCTAACGCCTAAGACCAGGTCATCATTCACAGCATAATCGTACCCGCAACAAGAGTAACTCCCGTGACTAACCCGGCGAAGCTCACGTGCCTCACAGATCTCAACCCCCAACTCTTAGTGATACCACAACACGTCCTATTATAAACCACACCATTCCACTTCGCCGCGACCTCAAATACACTCCCATTCCCCACATCATAAAAATCGACATCCAAAAACTTGGGCGGAAAATTCCATATCCCTACACACTCCTCCACTCCCGCCCCCAGACTTCCATTACCCGTGACATTATTCGTGACATCCAGCAACGGAATAAACGGTACCAGAATCGCATTCCCAAGTAAATCAATCTCATAATTGAGATTATGGTTCGTCATGTACATCCTACTCTCCGCCTGCGCAGGAGTGAGATTAGGTGGGCGTTGGACTGTACAAGGGAAGGTTCGGTTCGTTTGATCGAACGGCGTTTCCCAGAGTTGGGAAAATTCATCCAATATCCAGGGAACGGTAGATTGGTCGGCGTTGTAGTCCATGAACAGTACTACCCGTTTCCCTTGCAAGATCATAGTTTCCAGGGTAGGCCAGTCGGAGAGGGACATCGGGATTTTGGGGGGAATGTAGGTGTATTTGGTGATGCCTGTGGACTCGATGAAGGGGACGTAGGAGGTTACGGGTTGGAAGTCGCCGTTTTCGAGGATGATGGTTACGATGTCGTAGGGGTGGGTGGAGACCCAGTCGTAGACTTCTGTGAGCCAGATTGTAATAGGCCCGGCGTCAAGTAGGGTGCAGGTTGTGTGGCAGAAGTGGGGGGTCCCGTTTACGAAGTGCATTTGGGCTTGTAGGAGGCGGATTCCGTCGTTGAGTTGGGTGGTTACGTCGAAATGTTGGTTCGAAGCTACGTTGTTGGGGATGTCGAAGGGAGAGTTGTGGGCGGAGACTTCAGTTATGTTGCTGTATTGACGGGAACAGAATTCAGGGTAGTTGTTGCAGGGTGTGGTGTTTGTTGGTTGGACTGAGGTGGATGTTGATGTTCCAGTGGGATTTGTTCCATTCACAGCTGTTGTTGATGAACCTTGGAGGATGATCTGTGAGGAGACGGATATGTAAGATGTCACGTTGCCGGTGCCGAATACGGTGGCTCCATTTGATATCGATCCTAGGACGCCCAGCGTCGTAGACGCTGTGATCGTAGAAGAGTACGATTCATAGCTTCCTGTGGGAGATGTAGCCTCAGAAGATCCCGTGACTGAGCCCGTAAGTGATGATCCAGAGAGGAAAATTTGGCTGCTGTCACTAGACTGCGCGCTCGTTGCCGTGACGAAGATGTAAACAAAGCAGAGCAGACGTGGGGGCAGCATGATCGCAAGGGTATTCTGTCAAGCTTTAAACATTAAACAACATTTCCATGAAATCGCAATGAGAAGAAGCACAGCAAGAGATCAAAACAAATGAAAGACGGACGACTTGATATGAGAAAAAAATCAAGTGCGCCTTATCACTTGAAGTGCAGCGGTGGCTTGATGATCCGGGTCAGCCTGACTGGTCCTCCCCATGCTGAGAAGACTCTCCAGCCAACCTTTCGAGACAGTCTGACAGCTGCCCTGGAGAAGTCCGGCACGCTGGCACACGCGCAGGGGCTTCCACACCGCTCACGCAAATCAGATACCCAGGAAGAAAAGCCCGGCGCTCAGAGCTGATGCTGAAGACGCCAATGTGATTAGTGGAGATGACCTGCAGCGGCGACAGGGCACCCTAATGGCGGAGCATCCCCGCCAATCCCACTGCAACACACTGCAAGTCACAAGGGTAGCGCACACAGCTGACAAGCCACCGGCAGAAGCAACTGCTTCAAGGTCAGGTAAGGATAAGCTTTCGGAGCATATAAACATTGGGCCCGCGGCTATCGATCTTTGAAGCTATCCTCCGATTTCTGGACGACGACCGATATGGCGATTACTAGTTTCCAATTTCCGCGGTTTCGAAGGAAAGGGAAAGAGCGCAATGCAGGTGGAGGGCAGGTTCTCAGTCCGACGGAGGAGAGGGAGAAGGTTTTTCAGGAAGAAGCGGCTGCTGTGGTTGCGAATGTCGAGGCGGACCTGAAAGCATACTTCACACGAAAGCAATGGCGCCTCATAAGGATCTCCAGCTTTATATACGTGCTTTCATGTATTTTCCTGCTTCTC
>Ga0302325_10017054_pt1 | contig 15368 bp, 16 predicted proteins | sample Palsa_T0_2_FD_201948 | JGI IMG/M metagenome (GOLD analysis project Ga0302325, IMG submission 201948) | Peat permafrost microbial communities from Stordalen Mire near Abisko, Sweden - Palsa_T0_2 | ecosystem: Environmental > Terrestrial > Soil > Palsa > Peat permafrost | place: Sweden: Abisko...
GGAGGAAGCCCTCATTATATCCTCAAAACTCCCCACACAATTTGCACAGCTAGGCAGCCATCATCTCCAATGAAAGCTAGCTGACAGAAGTTCTTGAACGGGAGCTTCCTTTCTATGCAGAAAGGCGGGAGAGACTTCTCTACGTCCACAGACGGAGATCTGGCCGTTGTCGGGGTAAAGAAAAGGACAGATGCAACTTTGCTGTCTGCATTAGCTGTTTGGATCCTTTGAAACTTGAAAGGCAATACATCAAACAAGTTCTCAATTTTCGACATGTGAAGTGGAGCAATACTAATTGCTTCCACAGACCAGATAGAATCTATATATTCTCAAAGCACTTTTGGGGTATCATACATTTCTCTAGCAAACTCACGTAATGTTCCATACATGCCAAATGCCACCATGCTTAATCATATCCATCGTATCCGCTGTCATATCGCCCCATCTCTCTTTGAGTGCTAACCCATTCCTCGCTCTGTAAGCCGTTTTGCTTCGCCCTTTTCAGTCTCGCTGCATCCTTGTGCCAATCACAAGCGTATTCGCATTCTGGAATCTCCTTTTCGCCAAAATATCTAGACTAATCAGTAGGAAGTACCGATTGGGACAACACAACAAAACCTCAACAAAGTCCCCATAAAGGCTTGGGAGCTCGCTTTACAGCATGAGGTTCTGGGAAAGAGAACAACGGAAATGCTTACTTGCATATCATCTGGTGTCGGCATGTCTCCACATCCTCGCAGTATGCTACCAGAGCATTCAGGCTCTTCACTCTTGCTTCCAAATTCGACTTCTCCTTGCTGTCTTTGCTCATCCGATTGTATGCTCGGTCCCGGTCCTCTCGACTATAATACATAATACATAGACTAGCTTTGCCGTCTCGACCTGCACGTCCAGCTTCTTGATAGAAGCCCTCAAAAGATTTTGGTAGCTGCCAATGAATCACAAAACGAACGTCTTCTTTATCGATGCCCATGCCGAATGCCGTGGTTGCTACGATTACGTCGTAACCCTTGTCGTTGTTGACCCAGCGCTGCAAGGTTTCGTTCTTCTCATCGTTGCGGAGCCCTGCATGATAAGGCTTTGCACCTATACCGCAATGGCGGAGGCGGGCTGCCAAAGTCTCGCAGTCCTGTCGAAAAATAGTATAGATGATCCCAGAAACGTTGTCTATTCGTTTGCCTTCTTTCTCAAGCTCGGCTCGCCGAGTAACATTCTCTGAACGACGCCTGTGGGATGCCTTCAGCCAGCCCAAGAAATCATCAAAGTGGTCCTCCTCATCACTCTTGAATCTTACTTCATAGTGAAGATTCTTTCGGCTTGTGGACATTGTGAAGACCTTCAAATTGGCGGGAGACAGGCCTAGAATGTTGATGCAATCGTTCCGAACCTGCTCTGTTGCCGTGGCCGTAAGACAAATGATAGGAACTTCTGGAAAGTTATCTCGGAACCACCGCAGTTCTTTGAAAGAAGGGCGGAAGTCGTGGCCCCATTCTGATATGCAATGAGCCTCATCGACTGCAATTCGGGCCAACTCCTTCTGCTCGTACACAACCATTAGGTGCTTCCGGAAGCCTTCTGTGGCACACTGCTCTGGCGTGACATAGAGAAGACGGGTAAGAGGATGGCCGGTTGCAAGATCTGCAAGCAGACGTTGTCTTTCTTCATAAGGCGTGTTTCCGTTGATGGTACCGGCCTCAATGTCGGCAACCCGCAGGGCGTTTACTTGATCAGTCTTGAGAGGGAAAGTCAGCAATCACGCTCTATCATCTCTTGTATCTGAACCTCAAAGGGTGCGTACCATCAGAGCGAGAAGTGGGGATATGACAATGGTGACTGAAAAACATCAGACAAGCCACATAGTAAACGACATTCGATGTGTGCTTACTTCCATGATCTATGACTGCAGGCAGCTGGAAGCACAAGCTTTTGCCAAAGCCTGTAGCTGCCTGGACGAAGACATCGTTTCCTGCCAGAGCCGCAACGATGACATCTCGTTGAAGAGGTCTACGGAACTGGTCAGAGTTGTGAACTAAATATGGAAATATAAGTACCTGAAAGCAGTTCTCTTGAATTTGCGGCGGAGTGTGAAATCAATGTCAACACAAGAATTCGTCCTTTGTAGAGGCATTGTGACACGTGACCTTGTTCAGGGTCGATGTTCTGGTCGAGGACGACAGACGGCTACGAGCAGTACCTCGGGTGTTGTCTTACTTGATTTCATTCTCAAGCAGAAGTTCCCGAGGCTTTTGGTGTCGAATCATAAGTCATTTCACTTCCCGTTTGAGGAGATTGAAAGCTCGCGAGGAAGACGCGACTCGACGCGGAAAGGAGTCGCTACGGAAACCAAAGTGGGCCAAAGACGTTCAAAGGTGGAGGGACTCATCGTGTTCAAATTTCAATTTCTCCTCTTAATGTAGTAAATGTTTCATCGAGAACAATTCTACCACGGCTGGAGCAGACGCTCCTCTACCTACTTGACATCATATATGGCACCCGTGTGGCAGAACAACAAACCGTATTATCTGTCGTACCGTCTCAGGCGCTTCTAACCCGTTCCTTCCATTTTAATGTGCCAGGAAATGGTCTTATACAAGAGGATGGTCTTATATCCCATACAAAAAGGACAAAAATCGCGGATTTTGCACCAAATTTATAAATCTGGGCCTAGGCCTGTATAAAAGGGGATCCTATTCTTTGGGTGGGGATAGTACGATAGATAATACGGTATCTTTGATCGAGCCTTCTCTATTGATTATTAATAGTGAGAGAGAGAGAGAGAGCGAGTCAGTTGATCGTTACCCCCAAAGTCTGGAAGTAGCGATTCGCTCTCATCCCAAAATCTCATTGAGCTCCAAAGCTAGACGTTCATAGTGTTAATCCTGGTATATTTCGCTGGATCAAGAAATGCATTACCGCTCATATTCCCATCTCGGAAAAGGTACAAATACAATAATGATGTTGCTTAAGTCCTGGCAATAATAACCTTAACGCCGACTCCAATAAGCGATCTTCAGTACGTCCATAATCATTGACTCACAATTGAGCCCCTCTCCTTGGCTGCGTCGTACGCCTCCGCAAGAACACGGACGTATCAACCAGTGCTGACCGACTGCAGATGCTAAAGCCGGATCGTCATATGATATAACTATTGAGTCTTTCTCCAAGTTGACATTGAGCAGATCAAGCATTCATATGTGCCTTTCATAATAAGTCTGAGCTATCACATAGCACAACTTCTCATACAATTTTCAAAATGGCATCCGCAATGCCCGTGATTCAAGTCCTTTCAAAGAACAATTACCAGGATCAACATATCATCTCGCTTCCGAACGCATTTCCCCTCCCAGCCTTAGCCTCAGCATCAATTCGAATTAAGTCAACCATCCTGCCTTTGACCACAAACACCTTTACCTACGCAAGGTTAGGACATTTATTGGGCTGGTGGGATGTTCATTTGCTCCCACCTTCAATCCCAGCTGAATTTTCAGACCCAAAGAAATTTGGTCGTGTATCAGCTTGGGGATATGCGGAAGTGCTCGAGAGTAACGCCTCTGGCATTGAAGAAGGAACACAGCTTTACGGCTATCTCCCCATCGGCACGCTACCGCTAGATATAGAAGTCAAGCCTAATCCAAAGGGCCCATCCCAGTTCTTCGAGGTCAGCAAGCAGCGCGAAAAGTTGTGGCCCGTATACAATCGCTACATCTTCGACCCCCAAAACCCCAAAGAGGTTAGGGAGAAGGAAAGTCTGGGATGGGACGTCTTGATGCTGATTTTATTTCAGACGGGGTATATGACGAATCGTTATGTCTTGGCGTTGGAACCCTCCAAGCTCGTGTATCCCAGTGGAGATTCGAAGGATGGCTGGACTTTCCAGCATGGAGCACTTGATGATAATTCGATCATCATTGGCTTTGCAGCTAGTGGCAAGACGGCAATTAGGTTAGCATACAGTTTGAAGCATGATCGTCCTGCAGGGAAGAAACCACGAACGGTAGTTGGCGTGGGTTCTGTTAGCTCCAAAGCTTTTACAGAAGGCACTGGGTTGTATGATAAGGTTCTAACATACGATGCCGACTCCGGTGGCCTTGGGCATCAACTCGGCTTGAAACCCGATACGAAGATCGTTGTGAGCGACTTTGGAGCGAGAGATGGCGCTGCTGACAGGTGGGCAGCAAAGCTACGGGAGCACTGTACTGATGTAGTACAACTATAAGCTGCAGGCGAGTTTAATAATGACTTCACTGAAGAGACACAAAGAAGTTCCTTGTTAGACTGAAGGCAGATGGATACAAGGCAGGAGTCAATGCTTCTTCTGTTCGGGCTCAAGCCATGGACCTTGTTGGTGAGCAGAAATATTTTGACGACTTTGCGAAGCTGTGGGATTCAGTTAGAAGGGGAGGCTAGATAGAGGGAATGCGATTGGTTTAGGGAGAAGGAGTAGAGGTTTTGGAAGAGAATGGGGGAGACTGTACAAGGGGGAAGTCGCCCCAACCGAAGGATTGGTGTTCTCGCTCTAGTTCTGAGGTGGCCACAAAAGTTTATTTGTGAGATTAACGGCCTCTGTCTCGCTCACTTGGGCTTACGGCGCTTGGAGGTGTGTTTAACTGCAGGAGCAGCAATTCTTAAATCTTAGTTTTCCATAGAAAGATTACTAAAATTGAACAAATATCTCTTGAAACATTATTGATGCTCACTCAGCCTCTGCCTGGATGCAGTAAGCAACATGTTGTGTGACACAATCTGCACCATGTAGAGGATATCTTCGTCACTGATTTATGCTAATGTGGTTCTCGCCACAGTGGTGCCGACGGGAAGCCTCCAGAGACAAGACTGTTTGATAGAGACCCTGAAATACTGAAACAAAGGAAGAAGATCCAGATGTGTGAAAAGGAACTTGTGCAGTATTGACTCATCAGTGCGTACTGAGCACTCTGCTCATACACTTGCAGGACGGCGAAGCGCTGACAGAAACACCCTGGCGTCCCATTACGTTGAGTAATGAGGTTCTTCTAGGCTTGTCGACTGTTGTTGGCTGTTGGTCTAATCCACAACGGCACCCTCGTGCCAAATGCCATTCTAGAAGCTGCAGTCTACTTCTTAGCACGCTCGATATAGATGGCTGGAGATGATCCTGCCTGCGATTACGACGGGATACAAAGGGGTGCAGTCGTGAGGAGTCTTGGTGGCGACGGAGACCTACTGTACTCTCGACTACCATTGGCTGGCCAAGCGACCCCACCAGCGGGTGCCCCTGGTTGTTCCTGCATTGTGGCAGTTGACGTTGAGTGATAATCTGATCTGTTCCTCCATAGGGATTATCGCGACCTCCATCTTCGAGATCACACTGATCCGCAGACCTTGCGCCCGGTGATGACGGTGCGACAGTCGACACACAGCGATGATCTCGGTCCCTCGGCTGCTCACAACTCAACTATCGACACGCCTCGCTTTCACCGCCCGGGAGACCTATCGCCTACAGCTGGTCCCTTTCGTGACAAGTCAGTTGAAACATTGACTGCCCCAACTTTGCACGCACAACTTCAATCAACCTTAGGGCCACCCAGGAAGGCATTGAAATGGAGCGACCATCCGGCCCGCTGGGAGCGGCTACTCAATCGACTGGCAGGCCGATGGAAGGCAATGGTCTGCCACGCCCATCTCCCCTGAATACAGCTCGAAGGCTCCCGAACGCCGTACGACATGCAGCGTCTAACTCTTCGCTGTCCTCGCAGATCTCGATATCTGCGGGGCAGGTTGTTGTTCTTGCTCGAGAGGCGATGAAAAATGCCCTCGATGAGAACCAGACGAAAGCAGCTGAGGCTAGCGGTGTGAGTAATGAATTGAAGCCGGGCGTCACGATCGATTTAAGCCACAAGCAAATCCAGAGGTTCCCGGAGGAAGTTGTTGATATAATCAAGAATGAACTTGAAAGGTATGATCTATCTTTTGTTTCACTTCGATTGGAGATCTTCACAAAGCTAGCTAGCTATGCAAGGAGGTGTATTTGACCATGGACGCAGCTGACTGTCTTATCTTCTAGGCTTGCGCTGTCACACAACCTAATCTCCACATTCCCCTCCAGATTCTCGGAATGCACCTCTTTAAGATACCTGAACGTTCGCAACAATGTCATCCGCGAATTCCCTCAATCTGTATGTGGAAAACACTCGAAAATGAGAATCTGCGGAAAATACTGACTATAACCGCAGATATGCCAGTTGACTTCCCTCGAAATCCTCGATCTAAAAGGGAATAAACTCAAGATCCTGCCTCCAGAACTAGTGAAATTGACTTCACTAAAAGTCTTGTCCGTACAGAAAAATCGAATAGAGACACTACCTCTCTGCCTCGCTGATATGGCATCCCTACAAGTATTAAAGTTAGATGGCAATCCTGTTCGATTCCCACCCAAGGAAATCCTCCAGCCTCAAGCATCAAGCCCTCCGAATGGTGGATTCCAGGAAAGCGAAATTGACGACATTGCGGTCACATCACAAATCAAAAAGTTTCTGAGACAGAAGGCCATATCTGACCGATCAGAGACTGAATCTGGTGGAGAAGAATCCAGCGAGGGAACCGAAACTCCTCGGCCCATAAAACGGGTTATGAGTGGCAGATTTCCGATTAAGGTTAATGGGACTGAGGTTCCAGATCTGCGGTCGCCGGCACTGTCACGACCACCTCCAATCCCATCACGCTCTCACTACAGAGGTCTCTCACAGCAGAATGCGGCTCTTCGGCGGCCGGGCGTCATGCCTTTGACGATCAACAATACAAATGAACGCCTTCGCAGCAATAGCGAATCTCTGTTGCAAGCGAACCGAGACCGCTCTGCAGACCGTTCGAGAAGAATGGGTATCGTCTCCAAGAAGTCTGCAGAATTGGACACTGTTGATGAGACGAAAACAAATCGATATAGCCATTACAGAGGTCTCAGTCATGGATCTGCCATGCAAGCTGGTACCAATGGTACCAATGACACAAATGGAGCCATCAATTCCAGGAGTCCTGTAAGCCCAGCAGATTCTGCGGCTCAAAGAGCAACCTACGTTCGACGTCTTTCGAGTCTCCCTGAGCGCAAACGAGAGTCCTTATCACCCGATCCTATTGTAGAAGCAGCTAAGGGGATATTGTATGCGTTGTTTCAGGTGCATCCTTTAATACAAAGCTTGCTTGGTGTGGCTCGGGATGGCACAAACAAACGGACAAGTCTCGAGAGGGTCTTCTATAATGCTACAACACATGTTGAAGAGCTTGATCGGCACATTCAGAACTATATTACCTATTCGGAAGAGGATGAAGAGGTATCGCCTCGCTCGAACGAGAATGTCCGTCTAACATGTTTAACTTGTGTCAGTGCTTACATGCACGTATGCGGACTTCTCTCAAGAAACGTCGAGACTCTACTCGAAAATGGAGACCCTCGCTACATCCGGACATTACTTCTACTCGTTTACGGAACGACCGCAGAGGTTCGGAATGCTGGCTCCAGTCTCTTTTCAGAGCAAGGTCGTCAGACATCCCGAGCGCTTGAATCAGTGGATGAAAACGCTAGGTTCCAGCCACGAGATAAATCAATCACTCCAACACGTGAGAGACCGGGCACAGCTTCGAGGACCAGGAGCGCAACGGTCGTACAACACTCCAGCAATCTTCGAGTAGCCACAGATGCACCCCCACCTCCATTTATGAATGGTGCACAACGTTCTGCAACCATGAGCAGTGCCACACCGCGGTCTGGAGAGTCTTTTACATCCTCAGCTAGTTCAAGAATTGGCGGAGATTTCACTGAAGAGGATCGAGTTTTTGAGAAGATCTTCTTGCGTCTTCAGCAGTCTTCTGAGATGGCCCTCAAGACCCTACCAAGCGTCAACAATCATTTCTTTACGGCAATGAAGATCAGTAGTCAACAATCCAACCCAGACCAACCCAAGCAGTTCTGGCAGGTGTTGATTCAGAAGTGCTCCATCTCGTTGCAGAATGCAGAGACCCTGAAAGCTAGGCTATCTCTGATCAAACTTAAAGAACCTGGAATTAGGACCCAAGGAGCATTCTGGGAATTGTGCAATGCATTTATTCATGTAAGTTCATTGAACTCTTTCAAACATTGGCACGAGTCTAATATATATAGGCGTATACCGATCTTGTCTTCAAAGTAAAGGAAGCCAAGAGCGTGAGCTGCCTGTTACCGACGGATGTAATTATTCTTCTCCGACCCCTTCAAAAGGCCATCAAGGAGACAAGTCAACTCATCCAGACTTCACCTTGGTCATTTATGGCAGCTCTTCCTCAAGCAAACAATGGCATCAATGGTTCTTATGTGGTCCAATCACCAGCCTCTCAGGTGCCACTACCAATGACGCCCCAGAGTGCAGCACTTGGGCCAGCTGTGCAAGCCACTGTTCCTTCAACACCACAGAGCGCGACATATAATGGCATGTTCAGTGGCAATGTTTTCGAACGTGCTGATACTTTTCTGTCGATGAATGGAAGCTCGGTCGTATCCTCTCGAGCTGGAACCATGACCTCAACATTAGGGTCCAATGATGGATCGATGACGACCGCGTCGATGCTGAGTCCTATGAACTCGTTCGGATCGAGGTTTAATAGTGGAAAGGTCACATTCTAACCCAGAAGTCGTATCTGCTTTTCGCTGTCACTGTATTTTTTTTTAGTATATGTAAGGACTGTCCTTAGAGTAATGGATGAGCCAGTGGGTTTTCTGGGAGACAATCGGCGTTTGAAGGCTCGAGGCATTACTTTTGGCGTTAAGATATTGTTTTCTGTTATGTACCAGATATGACGAGAAGGCAGTCGGGCTGCACCTGTGCTGTTCATGCACGATTGCTGTTAATAATAAAAATGTGCCTCTTTACGAGGAACGAAATAAACATCTTTCATGAGTTCATATTGTTGACACCTTAACTGGTATTTGAATAGAATTGTTGGTAAGTCTGTGGTTGCAAGTAGACCGCTTCTTTTCATTATCCGCGGATAAGTACGACAGGTTATCGGAGATTGATTGGATCCTGGGGAGGTAATTTATGGAACAGCCTGCTTTCAGGTTTTCATTGTCCCAGATATTCCCGCACACAGTTCTGAAGCGCAAGATATCACATGTCAAAAGTTCACATTGAGGTGGGCAGCGTATATCAAATTTCAAAGAGGCCCACTACTCGACGGCCCATTTTTGAACTTCTGAAAGTAACCGATCTATAAAATACATACAAGCCACCCAACACGAATTCAATTCAAAACAGTTCAACTGTGGAACCCAATCTATAGCTCCAATCCCAACCCGAGGGGCAAATTTGCAATGAATTCGTCCTAGAATATTTTCCCAATGCAAAACCCAATGCGCGCCTAAAAACCATACGAAGAAAAATCTATGTTACACCATGGTAGGTAACTCCGAAAGTGTTTAGACGATTTGGGTATCAAAGGAAAAGGGACCGGTGTTGGTATGCAAGATTGATGAACACCAAGAAATATGCACGCAACAGTAAGGAAATTAGCCGTAGCAGGCTATGTGTCGTTCTTCTTTCTTCTTCTCTCGTCCCCTAAAAAGTTGTAGTCATCGCAGACAATGATATTTCTCAGAAAGTCTATCGAGATCGCCAGTTAACAATTTATGTGGCTGATCTGATATTGGCCATGAAAGGCTGTTTATCAAGCAAAATGATGGTTGCTACCAACCATGTCCCCAAGGGAACCTCGGATCGACTTTGCTCAATTGGAAGAGGATCCTAGTATGCTGAAGACTCTAACCTCAATAGCGTAATCTTCAAGGTATGTTCTTTGCTCGCTCGCTTGGTGCCTCGGGGTCTTCTGCGTCCGGGTCAACTAGGTAAGCCAATGGAGCCCAAACTCTCCAATGCAAGATCCCAATGTGGGCGATTCTTGTAGCAATCTCCGTGATTTCCTCTTTGGCTCCATTTCCTTGAGCAGGAGTAGCTCCTGGGAGGCTTCTCGGTGCTGTGGCTGCCTCGAAGATTTGCAAACTCGTCAGGGGCGTGTAATTCTCCATGAGTTTTTGCAGGACAAGGAAGAGCTGTGTGAGAACGCGTGTTTCTGCATCCTGGTAGACGCTTGAGCGGGAATTCGAGATGTGAAAAGCGAGGCGTGATTCAAATTGTGGGAGGTGTGTCAGAGGTGTTGTCGTTGAACGCAGTATTTGAAGCGCCAAAGACGGTGCGAGAACTGCCCATTTGTCGTTGGCAGTCGACGAGGAGAGTATAGCAAGTAGACAAGTTCTAACTTGGGAAGCAGAATCGACGAAAGGCTGGGAGAGGTAGAGCGGGGTAGGAGGAAACGCATCTGGCGTAGAGGCGGTTGATGATGGGGACGATCTTGGGCTTGATGTTGCAGATGTGACTACGTGTCCATCTTCGACTCTTGGAACCCACACTTGTCTCCCAGACAAGGTCCGAATGAAATGGCCTCGTTCTTGGGACAAATGCTTCGACCTGCAAGCGGCAAAGTGATGCGGTTCCGGAAGAGTTGGGGAAGACAACATGATATCATCCGCTGGTGATGCTGGTCTGGAAGTGACTACGGACGTTGTTGGCGTGTCGTCTGATGCACCGTAATGAGTCTCCTGTAATCTGCATTGCACATCCAAGTTGCGGTACAGGTACATGCATATTTCCAGGTTGATCAGATCTAGCATATCTGAACGAAGTTTGATCAAGCGCTCTTCGTCGAAGAGAAAGGTGTGAGGGACCATTTCGGAGGACTTTGACGGCAGCGTAAGATTGACGAGTGCTTTCATGAAGTCCCAGGTGTTGCCTTGAGAATTCACTGCACTATCTGTCGACAGCACGTCTGGTAAACTGCCAGCTCGTCGAAACCACGCATGTGCTCCTGCAATATCAACTCTACCCAGAGCAATTTTCTTCATGAAGAATTTTTGCTCAAAATGAACAGTGTCCTCGATCAGAAGAGGACGCAGACACCGTATTTGATGATTGGCAACGTCCTTTGAAAAATTAGTACGAATGGAAGGGTTCAGATGGTGCGGGAAACTTACTAGCTTCATTGCTTCCAGCACTCCAAGCAAATTTTGCATACCAGCAACCAGCAATTCCACATGCTTCCATCCATCTGGATTCCGATTACTGAGCTGGGTAACCATTTCGTCAACCCAGTTGTCCCGCATCGGCGCGCAGTGGCACTTTAAGAGTTGGGATAACCACATTGCCAGCTTCTCGAGATCTGCTACCCCTTTTCGAAATTGTTGCATCAGTAGTTCGACATTAAAGGTCTCTTCAACAGATGCGCGGTCTCTTTGAGGAACCAAAGTTTCCAGTATCCCTCGAGTTGCCTTTAGGGTTGCCGGTAAGCACCATTCCGCATCTCCGAGCTCATTTTCAAATTGAACCCGGTGCCCAATGTAGCTTCGGAGTTGCGTTTTCATTGTATTCCAAAAGTCATTTGCCCTTTGTGTTTTCCTTCGCCCCTTCTCACCGTCTAGATTCGGCCTAAAATGTAGATCCGGGTCAAAATTGATATCGTGCCGCAGCTTGGGATTGTTGACAATTTTATTGACATCGAGTTCGCTGAGAGTTACTTTCGTCACAGGAGGCTCCACAACAGGGCTGTGCTCCCTTGTGTTCGACTTCCCAAGCTCCTCTATCGACCTCGAAATATAGTTCTGCTGATTTCTCGGCGGACAGCTGGCAACTACGGACGTGCTCTTGTGTGGGTCGAGGCCGTACGTCTGTGAATCAAGACTCTCTAGATTCTGGGTTCTTGTTTCCACCACCTGCGGCCTCGCCATCGATCCACCATCGTTGCTTGAAGGAGGGCTATTCGTCGCTATGCTATCCGACCGATTTCTCTTGCTGGCATCCGAATCCATTATGATTATTCTTCCCAGCCCAGCTGTAGATCCCTTTTCGCCACCAAGTTTCGTGTTCAGTAGTTTTGGAGAGGGGAAGGGTACAATATCCAGAAATGGATGCCGATCGCTGTCGCCAGCTCCAGCGAAAATGAGTGAATCTACTAGCCATTGAGATCAGTATACCATCGTATATCTTAGAGCAAACAAGGAATTGGGTCTGTGTAAGCTCGATGGTCCTCGTGGGCTCAAGAGACGGGTAGAGGCATATTGTACGACTGCCGTCCTTCGACCCTGCGAGACTGTCTCTCGAGGCACACGGGAACGCGCCAATGGTCAAGGACTTAAGTGTTTGCACTTCTGCAGAGCGGGCGCAGACATACCTGATTTACTGTGTCTCGCGAGAGGAAGCTGTTCTATTCAAAACCCAATTTTTGTCTATTCGTACGTTCTATAACCAACTAAGAGGAAAGGACAGGACGGGTCGAATGGCCGCCCACAAAAGTTGAAAAGAGAAACAAAGGGCCGCCGAAAACCAAAAATCTCGAAATGAAGGAGAGTAGACGAGAGCAGGATCAACGCAGGGTTTTGCTCGAAGTCTGCTATTTACAAAGGCGGCGACACGAGACAGGAATGGAAGGAGGGCAGGGGGGCGCCTTGACCGCAATCCAATACGCTGCTGGTCAATTGCGACGCAGTCTAAGTCAGCGGTCTCCAATATTTATCTAAAACTGCGACATACACGGGTCACGGCTGTTGAATTAACGAGGGCTTGCGAAGAAAGGAGCAAGGAGTTGCTCGGGGGGGCGAAAACAAAATATTGAAATATACAGTAAAAGTGGATTCCGAGGATGATGTCGTCTCCAGGGCCGTGGGAGATGTCTCTGAACTAAATAAGGGGCCGCGCCCAGGGTAATTGAGGGCACTGTAGTAGTGGTGGGAGGCGGAATTGCTTTTCAATCCATATACGTCGATATTCGTCATGGACGTTGCCGCTCCGATTCTTTCCAGCTCAGCAATCGCTCAGCTCACAAAACTGACGAAGAGAAAAAAAGCAAATAGGAGGTGCATTGCATACTGTATGCACCTGGCGCCACTCTCGTAATCTTCATCATCCAATGCATGGGCCTTCATGCCGCGGCAAATCCGGGACAGCCCAGCGACGTCTCTTTGAGTCAGTCAGTCAAGACTCAGCAGCAGTCACCACAGCGGCGTGCTCACTGCTCAACCTCAACGGTTCAACATGATATGATGCCGCCAAGGGTCGACATGCATTCCCTCCCACGGCCCAATTGGCGACGGATGCACGCTCAGCAAGGTTTCCTGGTCGCACCCCTGGACATATTTCCTGGATCTGATTGTTTGTGGGCTGAGACCACCACACGTGGATGGATCTTAACAGACTCAACCTTTTACAGCCTCACGAATCCTGCCAAGTTTTCTATTTAACACACGATACCCCCCCGTTCTCAACTGTTTTCATCCTCTGCTGTGAACCAGAGAATTATTTCAGGCTTCTCGATCTGCAGATTGACGACACGCTTCACCTTGCCAGCTCTTGCTCCGGCCACGCAGACTGCATCTACACGTTTACTCTGCAACTACCCTTGGAATGCGGGTTGACTTCGATCTTTGACCCTCACTATAGCCGGGCGTACTCAGATTCAACGAAATTGTTTTTCAAGATTACACCCGCACACCCCCAGGACTTATTTGGCGATATCATGTTAATGGTGGGAGAGGCGTTCCCGAACCGTGGGATATTGCGCCCCCGTGATGCCAGAAGGAACTTCGATTCGCGCATCCCGCCTATCTTTTAAACATGAACTTGGACAGATAAATACTCGACTCTGTCCTGTTGAATACTTTTACATTTGGGTGTGACTGCGGAAGTCTCGTCCCACTGCAGCTATCAAACGACCCCCTCAACATCCCACGGACGCTGGCCATTGGCAACCTCGAAACGGTCTGTGACATCCAGGCGCCCCGACTTGCCTCCCGTCGGACTTCTGTTGCTGGAATGGAGCCGCAGAACAAACGAAGTTGTTTGACCACATCCCCAATTAAACGTATCGCCCTCGAATACTCTGGACTTGGAACATCGAGTCATAATAGGCAATGATCGAAGCGCAACAATTGGATTGGCTCTAGAGCTTCTTTTTTAATTCACACAATATTGATCCTCAAGCCAATCATCGGCTTTAGTGAGCATTATCGATGTAATGAGAAATCGGTTGTCGCCAGTGTCGTTCGCCTCACTTTCCAACGCGGAAATTGAATGGCGCATGATGTGTATCACGTGACCTCGTTTTGGTTTTAGCCATCCCATGTACCACATGGAACGAGGTTACATGAGAGGTTCAAAGGACAAGGGGCATGTGCCTCATCTTCCGAGGTTTTGCTAATCGTTTGAGGTATCGGCGCCGAGGTCATCATTTGCCCTGACTTGCGTTGCGACCGAGTAAACTTTAGCTTGTTGGGATCATCCATCAAGTGAGGCTGGCCCCTTTCCTTCGCACCGAGGAAGCCCTATCGATACTTCTAGCTCCATAAGGCTGCGAAGATCTTCACATTTCTTTTTAGTTACGGCAAAGGCAACTTTATCGATTGTAAATGGCGGAGATTCACAAGACTACCGAGGAAAGTCGGAATAGCCGATCCGAAAAGGGGCCTCAGCCGCAAAGGGGCCCCAGCGTCTGCAAACTCTCTTACAGTGGTCGAGGAACCCAAGCGGTTAAATTCTTCTGGTGCAACAATTTCATAAGTGCAGAATCAACGAGTCAGGTTACGTTAACGACCGGAGCGCTGTGCTCCAAGTCGCGAATGATTCAGGATCTTTGTGACGTTCGAAGAGGGGCAACCTATCCTCTGGCTTGATGAGCCGCACAGGCTCCACCAAGTTGACGACCATTGCTCATAAGAGGGGCCACGAGTCTCAAGGCTATCACTCACCGCCAAAATCAGTCACAGCCAATCTTGCCGAGCTACTGCAGCCTCAAAATTCAAGAGAAAGCAAAGCTCCAACAGTGCATAGGACATTCAGCTTAGAACTCCTCGCCGCAGCTTTACTTCGACTGCTTTGCAGCAGCTTCACTATAGGAGGTGGCAACGAAGGTGGCAAAATGAAAGCCATAGCCTTACTCTTTCGCCTCGTTCCGAATCGTGGCTTGGCTACAAAGCCATATGTAACGACCACGGGCGTAGCCTCCCGTAAAAAGTGGAGAAGTCTCAACTTTATTGTATCGTGGGTTCCGAGGATCCTAGAAAAACTTTCTCTCGTTGCAGGCTATTCTTCAGTATTGGTCAGATGATCAGATGACGATCAATGTTTCTCTCGCCACGAGGCTGCGACTTCAAGAGTCAGAATTAGTTGTTTCATTTTGTTTGAAGTAGACCGCTGCCAGAGAAGTGCTTTGATTCTTGCAGGTAGTGTTGGCGTATTTGTGGCTTCGAGTGGTATGCAAGTACGTAAAAGTACCAATTTTCCTGGTACGTTGAAGAAACCGTGAGGGGTAGGGGGTTATTC
>Ga0302325_10017055_pt1 | contig 15367 bp, 19 predicted proteins | sample Palsa_T0_2_FD_201948 | JGI IMG/M metagenome (GOLD analysis project Ga0302325, IMG submission 201948) | Peat permafrost microbial communities from Stordalen Mire near Abisko, Sweden - Palsa_T0_2 | ecosystem: Environmental > Terrestrial > Soil > Palsa > Peat permafrost | place: Sweden: Abisko...
CGAATGGCACCGCATCCGCACCCACCGCAACCTCGAGTCTGTTATGGCCCTCACCCAGGGCCGCTCACCCTTCAACTGGACCCCCGACGAAATCAAAAAACACGATCTCTGCCTTCGCTACAAAACCACCGCCGAACGCGCCTTCCAACGCGAATTCCGTCTCCTTGAACAGTTCCGCAAACTCCACCCCGCCGTCGAAAGTCGCCCCGCTGCCCCCGCCGAACCCGATCCCAAACCCAAACCCGATCCCAAACCTCAGGCCCGTCTCACCGTAGTCGGAGAAGATCCAACCAGCCCTACCGGCCTCACCCTGCTTCTCGAAAACATCGGTGGCGTCGAAACCAGGCCCCTAACGCCGTACTACCCGCCGCCCGGCGAATCACCGCCCTCCCCTTTCCGGCCCGGCTCGTGATGGTAACCATTCGGGCCTATTTTTCAACTATTTATGCATGTAAATCCGTTGAACTTCCCACCCCTTTTCTGCGTTTAACCAAGTGACCTTTTGAATATGGCAACCGCTTCAGCGTTTCCAATTTCGGTAGACTCGAAGATTCTGGCAGGTGCGAAAGCCTTGGCTCCCTGGAGTTGGGCCAGCGCCATGAATGCTGGGCTAGGGGCGAGACGGCCGTTGGACGCTGAAACCAGTTTGATTGAGCGTTGCTTGAGTGGCGAGCAGGGTGCTTGGGAAGACCTTGTCAAGCTGTACACCAAGCGCGTCTACGGCATCTGCTACCGCTTTACCGGGCGCGATAACGAAGCGCAAGATCTGACCCAGGACGTGTTTCTTCGGGTGTTCAAAACGCTCGGCAGTTTCCGCGCCGGCGAAGGATCTTTTGTCGTTTGGCTTACACGCCTCACGCGCAATCTGCTGGTCGATCATTATCGTAGAACCAAGCATGATCGCGTTACCGACGCCATTGAAGATAAGCTGGCCACTTTGGAAGAGCGCACGGCGCAATCGTCGCGTACAGATGGACTGTTAGCGGGTCGGGAGGCGGGCGAATTGCTGCAGGCGGCTTTGCAGAAGTTGTCACCGGAATTGCGCGAGGCCGTCATTTTGCGCGATTTGCAGGAAATGGAATATCGTGAAATTGCGCGAGTTTTGGACGTTCCCGAAGGAACGGTTAAATCGCGGCTGAATCGCGGCCGCGCCGAGTTGGCACGGATATTGAAACGAAATAAAGTAACCATATAGAAACAGAAGCCATGAATTGCACAGAGCTTGAAAGCATACTCGCCGACTACTTGGACGGCACGCTCGCCTCGACCGAGCGCGCGGCGCTCGAGTTGCATGCGGCGGAGTGTGTGGCTTGCGCGGAATTCGTGGCGGAAGTCAAGAACGGCGCGAATCTTCTCAAGAAGCTGGAACCGGTGGAACCGCCGCCGGCGTTGATCACGCGCATCGCCTACCAAGCGCCGTTGGGCCGGGTACGCGACCCTTTTGAGCGCGAGACCGCCTGGACCCGCTTTGCCGCAAAATGGCTGCAGCCGGTGCTTCAGCCCCGCCTGGTCATGGGCATGGCCATGACGGTCCTTTCGTTTACCATGCTGGAACGCTGCACCGGCGTCAAAGTGGAGCGCGTGCAAGCGGCGGATCTGAATCCGGTGCGCGTCTTGGGCGGCATGGAAGATAAGGGCGTCCGCTTCAAAGATCGCATGCTGAAGTATTACGAAAATCTGCGCGTGGTCTACGAAGTAGAAGCACGCTTGCGCGATCTTCAAAGGCAACAGGACGAGAGCCAAAAACCAGCGCCGGCATCGCACGCTTTGAGCCAATCTGGTTCGAGCCAACCTAAGGCCGAAAAGGACAAGAAATGAACTGTTACCTCCACCCCGAAACACCCGCCAGCGCCTTTTGCCGCGACTGCGGCCGCGCCCTATGCACCGCCTGCCAGCATCCATTCGGCGGGACCATTTTTTGCCAGGAGCATATACCCCAGGAGCACATACCTATGTCCACTGCATACACAGCACCTTCCAGCCCCAATCCCTATCAGCAGACCGTCCCGCAGCCGGGAGTACCGGTGCATACCTCACCCGGACTTGCCTTCCTGCTGGGCATGATTCCCGGCGTGGGCGCCATCTATAACGGGCAGTATCTGAAGGGACTGGTTCACGCGGTCATCTTCGGCCTGCTGGTCAGTCTGACAAACGCCACAGAAAACGGCGCCGGCCAGCCCATGCTCATCATGATGACCGTCGGTTTCTACGCCTACATGGCGTTTGAGGCCTACCACACGGCCAAGAAGCGGCAGGTCGGTTTGCCGGTGGAAGAATTTTCGAGCCTCATCGCTCCCAACCGCTATATGTCGCGCGCGCCGGTTGGTCCGGTGTTGCTCATCGTGCTGGGCGTGTTGTTTCTGTTGGACACCCTGCGCGTGATTGAGTTTCGCGATCTGGCGCGCTTTTGGCCGGTGCTTTTGATTGTTGCCGGCATCGTCATGCTCTACAATCGCCTATCCAGCGGCAGAAACGCACTGCAACAGCCGGCGCCCCAGCCTTCACCAATGGAGTCGAGCCGTGAACAGTAGAGCCGCATTGTTCGCCCAGGCCATCCGCGGCCCTATTCTGCTCATCACCGTTGGCATTCTCTTCGCCCTGCATCAATCCGGTGTTCTATCGTTTTTTCAAACTTGGCCGTTAGTGGTGATCGTGGCCGGCGTGATGATGCTGATTGAACGGTTGTTTGTGCCGCGCGGGCCAAATCCAGGCGGACCAAGGCTATGAGATCGCGCGGTTCTATCACCGGCCCGCTGGTTCTTATCCTGTTGGGTATTCTCTTCCTCATCCGCGCGCTCTCGCCGGAATTCCACTTCATGGATTTGCTCTCCCGCTTCTGGCCCTATGGCTTAATTTTATGGGGACTCATCGCGCTGGTAGAAGTTTGCGTCCGCTTTCTGGGAAACGGGCCCATTCCGAGAAATGGCGTATCCGGCGGCGGCTGGGCACTGGTGATTTTCGTCGCGCTGATTGGATCGTCCGCCTTCGAATTCCAACGGCCGGGCAACTGGCTGCGTCAGGTTGGTTTTGAAAACGGCATGGAAGCGTTTGGCCAGGAACACGAGTATCCGCTTGAAACCATTTCACGAAACGTAGGCGCCGCGCCGCACATCGTGATTGAAGACTTTCGTGGCGATGCCAAGGTCAGCGGCTCGGATGGTACAACCCTCTCTTTAGCGGGCCAAAAGACGATTCGATCTTTCGACCCTCGTGACGCCGACAAGGCCAACACGCAGTCTCCGGTTGAGATCGTCACGGAAGGCAATACCGTTATCGTTCGCTGCCATCAGGATCGCATCGACTCGCGCTCGTCGGTGAGCGATAACCTCGACCTCAGCGTGCCAAAAGGCGCGCGCATTGAGGCCACCGCTTCGCACGGGAGCGTTGATGTCTCCGCCATCGCCGGCGACGTGGCATTCACCGGCGGCAACGGCTCCGACGTCAGAATGGAAGATATTGGCGGCAACGTTAAGCTTGAGACCCGCGGCACCGATTCTATCCATTGCAGTAACGTCAAAGGTTCGGTCATCTTGCATGGCCGCGGTTCCGATGTGGAGTTGGAAAACATAGCGGGCCAAGTCACGGTCGGAGGCAATTACACCGGCACTGTTTCGCTGCGGTCGCTCAGCCAACCGGTTCATCTGGAAAGCATGCGCACGCAATTGGACGCGCAGCGCGTGCCGGGCTATGTGCGGCTCGATCGCGGCAGTCTGGACGCCAAAGATTTGATCGGCCCTTTGAAACTGTCCGCTCACTCCACCGATATTACGCTGGCGAGTTTCACCGAGGGGTTGGATCTGGATGTGGACCGCGGCGATGTTGAACTCCGGCCCGAGCACACCGCCATGGGACGCATTACCGTTCACACCAGATCGGGCGATATTGAATTAGCCGTTCCCGCCGCCGCCCATTTCGCGATGAATGCCAATACGGCCAATGGCGAGATTGACAACGAATTTGGCGGCGGTTTGCAGGAAAATTCGGACGGCCGCGGAGCCAAGCTGGAAGGTTCGGTGGGTCATGGTCCCGACGTGAATCTGGTCACCCAGCACGGCAGCATTACCCTGCGCAAAGCCAGCGCCGAAGGTTCCGGCGAAACCAAGGCGGCGGAACTATAGGACAAGAATGAGTAAGCCGTCAGACCCTCCGGAACCACATGCTGGCGCGCGCGGCTCGGAACCGAGCCACGACCGCGAGGGAGTGGTGGTACCGCGCTGCCTCGAAGATCGACTACAGGACACGGTGCTCGCTGAGTACCGGAACCCTTTTGCCGGATTTTCAGACGATGAGATGGCAATTTTGGATGGAATCATGCTCGAACCGATCCCCGCGGGGGAGAGCGGCGGGATCGAATCGAGATCGCGTGGTCGCCGGTGAGATTTAACTCAGCAAACGAGCTAATTTAGAGTCGAACCCGAAACCGGCGCGAAACCCCGAGCCGGGGCGGTTGTGCCTTCGCCCAACAGTTGCGAGCGCAGGATGCAAAGGCTCTGCAGCCCCGTTAGAATCTGATGCACTTTAATATGCAATTCCCACACACCGCCTGTTCCACGCTGGCAACTGACCACTTCGCCCAGAAACATGGCGTCGCTATACTCGACGCTTACCGGCGCGGATAGGACGATGCGTTCCGGCGCTTCCAGCCTGAGATTCTTCCCGTCCATGCCTTCGAAGGTACAGGGTATCTCGTGTTTGGAACCATTCGGTTCGCCGCTGGGAATCTTTAGGAGAGCTGTGTGGGGGTGGTCGCCAAATGAAGTGGTCACACCAACCTCATCGGCAGCTACTGGAAAATGTTTAAGCCAATCGCTATCAGAAAAGCCGTAGTTGCCAGAACATCCACAGTGTCGCACCCGCCGCCACCGGCAGCAACACTTCAAGCCAAAGCCGCATCGATCTAAGCATGAGAAGCCCTGGCTTCTCAGCGCTCGCCGTATTTTCCGGCTGCCTCGCTCGTATATTTTCGACCAGACGGCACTGCACTTCACTCGGCCGACCCTGCAAAGCGCGCACCAATTCCTCGCGTCCTTGTTTATCGGCAATCAGAATCGTTGCCGAGTTCAGTCCCCGCGTGCATTCCAGCAACTTCTGGCGCAATACCAGGGGAACATCTTCCACCGAGCGGTAAACCTGCGTTCGCTCGCTGGTGGCTATAAATATGGTCGACGTGCGCGCCGTTAACTGTGCCATTTCCCTGCTCAACTCATCGTCTGCTCCGCCTTTACGTTCCAGACGGGCGAAGCCTCAGTGATTGAAATATACCAACTTCATTTCCAGCATGGTCTAAGGTTACCTGAATAAACCCCAGAGCCGCCTTGGATAGCGACTTATCTTTGCGGTAAATCAGCCCCACCCGGCGGATCATCGGCTCAGGGCCCAACGGCACGCAAAAAAGTTTACCCGCTGCTTCCTCTTCCTGGCAATGCGATGCCGCCAGGAACGATAAGCCCAAATTCGCCATGACGAAACGTTTGATCATTTCGGTGGAATCCAGCTCCATGGAAACGCTCAGTTCGTCCTGGACCGAATCGAGCCAGGAGTTCAAGCGCGCTCGCGTGGTCCCCGTTTTGGGCAGCAACAGTTGTTCCCCTAAGAGGTCCGCCGGCATTATGCGTCCTTGCCCGGCTAAACGGTGGCACGGGGGAACGAGCAGCTTAATTTCATCCGAGTGAATCTTCACGACTTGCAGCTTTTTCTCTTGCACCGGGAGCTGGGCAAAACCAAAATCGGCCAGATTGTCCAAAACGGCCTGCACCACGCGGGTGCCGTAGGAGCGGTCGACCAAAAGCTGCACGTTGGGGAACTGCTTTTTGAATTCGGCAAAGACGCCGGGGAGCACGTAAATACAAGTGGCCTCGTTGGCGGCGATGACCAGTTCGCCGCGCGGCACTTTTTCCAGTTCATTGATGGCATCCTGAGCCCGCCGCCGCAAGGCGAGAATCTGCTCGGCGTGCTCAGCGAGTATCCTCCCGGCGACAGTGAGCGAGATCCTGGTCCCGTAGCGTTCGAACAGCGTCGTATTCAACTCTAATTCCAGTTGACGAACTTGGGCGCTGATGGCGGGCTGCGTACGGTAACACGTCTGAGCCGCTTTTGAGAAACTCTTGAGACGAACAATTTCAAGAAAAGTATGAAGCTGATCGAGATCCATGGCGCAAACGCGCTAACAACTTGAGATCAAATTGTATCAGTTCACCTTCTTTAGGATCTCGGCCCCTTTGGGCAGATCGAAAATGTTGGCGGGCAATTGCGCGTTCGCTTCCACTTTATTGGCGAACATCTGGTAGACCTTATAACCGTTGCGCTCGCGCTCAATCGTGAAAGGCAACATGATGCCATCCCCGGCGTCGCGCCATTTGTCGAACTCCGTAACCTCGTCGTTATGCTCGCGGGTTTCGGGATCGAGCCAGCTAAAGCTCTGGCGCACCGGCAACTTGCTGTTGTAATCGAAAAAGACGCGGACTGTTTTGCCTTTGGCGTCCGTGAGATCGACCACCTCAACGTGATTCGTGATAAACACCTGATTGCCCACGTAATCGAACTCCATGCCGGGTTCGTCGTAGCGGAAACGCAGTATATAGAGGATATCGTTTGTCGCGGTTCGGACGTAGCTGGCCCAGCGGTCGTCGGGCAGCGGCCGGGCGCCACGGAACGTAATGTCGAAGCCTTGGTCTTCATTAAACAAATATGAATAGTCCTGATGCTTGCCCAAGACTTCGCGTTCGCGCAATTGCACGCCCTTCGACCCTTTATTATCGCGATATTCGGTATAGATATTTGCGATATCGTAGCCGCTCATGCGGTCGTGGAAGAACGAGTAAAGGCGGGCGTTGGTGTGGCGCGTGTGCAGATTCAGGAAGCGCTCACCGCCCAACGCTTGAATCGCCTCATCCACTATCTGTTTACCTTTATTGGGGGCGGTGGTTTGGGCCTGTAACGTTGTGAGCAACACAACGGAAAAAACCAATCTTAAAAACATGGATTCAATTTCACGCACAGACAATGGAGCGCGTCCAAGCCGCCGCGGGGTCTGGCTCGCAAGCATGGATCGAGCCGTTGCGAGTGCTGAGGGCGCCGCCTTCGCGGCTATTGAGCGTAGCTTGAATTTCCGCGATCACCGCGAGCGCGACCTGCTCAGGGCCGTCCGCGCCGATATCGAGCCCCATCGGCGCGTGCAATTTGGCGGAGATCCGTTCGCGGTTTAAGCCGGCATCCTCAAGCAACTGCGCGGTCCTCTTATTGGGGCCTAAAATGCCCAAATAACGTAAAGGCAGATCGGCAAGCTCGCGCAGCGCGTCGAGATCCTGGCTGTAACTATGCGACATCAAGACCGCCACGGTCCAGGGATCGATCATGGGCGGCGGCGCTCCGGCGATGCGCACAATGACTTCATCGGCACTTGGGAATTTCTCACGCCGCGCGTAGTGCGAGCGCCCATCGAAAACCGCCACGCTCCAACCCAAATATTTCGCGAGATCGATCAAGGGAATCGCGTCGTCGCCGGCTCCAAAGACGAGTAGACGCACGGCCGGAGCGAGGGTTTCGATGAACCATTCGCGCCCATCCAGACGGACGAGCCGGTTCGCTGTGGCGGCCAGGGCGCTGCGAGCCTCGGCTTCAATATCGGCAGGCAAATTGTGCGCGCCCAGAATAAAGCGGTCGCCGGCCGGTTCAATCGCGTGCGCCACAAGGGCGGGCTGCCGGTGCGTCCGCACGTCGCGAATCAGATCCAGAATCGCGGCGTCACCGGGTTTGATACGTTCCATCAGCACGTAAACAACGCCGTTGCATCCCAAACCATAACCAGCGGTCGCGATCTCGTTATCGGGTGTGGTGTCGTAACGGCGGACGATCGGACCTTTTTCGGTCAGCCACCAGGCTTTCTTCGTTACATCGTCTTCCAGGCATCCACCACTAATGGAGCCGGCCCGCCGGCCGTGTTTCGTCAGCAGCAAGCGAGCGCCCGGAAGACGGTAGGACGATAACTGCGTCTTGACTACCGTCGCCAGCACCGCTTCTTCGCCCACCCCGGCCACCGAAGACCACAACTCCAGTATTTGCGCTATCTCTTTCATCTAATAAAATCGGGACTGCACTCATTCTCCCATTTTTCGCCAGCTTACACCGCCGTCCGCCGAAATCCAGTTGCCCGATTTTGTTCTAACCTTCACCTGCGAACCTGGCGTTTCGATACCGATAATGCTCTCTTTGAGCCGTTCGCCGTTATCGGTGACCGGCACCTCTTTCCATTCGAAACCATCATCTGTGGAATGGAACAGCGCGCCGTCCTCGCCGCCCGCCCAGATATCGGGTCCTGACACCGAGAGCGCCAGGAACTTCGTCCGGCCATCCAGCGGAATGACAGTCCATGTCCGCCCTCCGTCGTCCGATTTCTGCAATAGGCCGCTGCTCGGGGCGATACTCCACAAACTTTGCCGCCGCGCCGCAGCCGCGAAAGCTTTCATAGGTATCGGTCGCACCTTTTGGAATGCCATGGCGTGGGCCGGAAGGGCGGGCTGTGGCGCAGCTTTCAGAGCCTCCGATAAAGGCACAGTGATTAAGGTATCCTGACGCGATTTTGCTCTCTCATCTACCGTTGGTGGCGGCGGTGCGGACAAATCGGGCGCGGCGGCTATCGCCCTCGGCGTGCTCGAGGCCTGAAATGCGGGCCGCATATCCAGCCGACGCTGCTCCTTCGGACGGGCGATCGCCAACGGACGTTTCTCGGGTTTCGAAGTTTCGAGATTCGGCGCTGGTTCCGCCGACCGCACTGGAGTTGCCGGCTTCTGTTCTGCCGGTGCCAGCGAGGTGGAATGCCAAATTACCAGGCCCACTATGCAGACCGTCGCGAGCGCCGTGGCCCAGCGCAAATTCAACCAGCGAACCTTCGTTTCTTTCTCTACCGGCTTCGAAACCAGATCGCCCGCCGTCAACGCCACTACCTCGCGGCACTCCAGGCAAACGGCCAAATGCGTCAAGACCTGTTTCCGTTCCCCACTCGGCAGCCGCGCCTCCGCGAACGCTGTCAACAAGTCTGCCGTAGGATGCGCTTCCCCCTCCCTCTGCTGCTTCGCCAGCCGTGCCGCCAAGAATTTTCGAAAATCTTCCATGCCCTCTGAATGAACGCTCAGGCGCGCCTTTCTTGCGCCAGCTTTTCGCGCACGTTTACTCCCAAATCTCGTACATCCAATTCCAGCATCTCTTCGGCGGCGCGCTTTGCTATGCCAGTCTTACAAAGCCGCCTGATAATGTCCTTGCGCAGCCGCGCTGTGATCTTCTCGAGCCTCCGGCTTACGGTGGATTCATGCGCTCCCAGCATGCGGCCCACTTCGGCCAGAGTCCGTTCATCCAGATAATAGGCGGCGAGCATAAAGCGCTCCTCTTCGCCCAAAGCCGTCAAGGCCGCATCGGTGGCCGCGGCCAGCGCTAATTGCTTTTCGGCCGAATGGGGATCGGCGGCATCCCCTTCGCTCGGGACCTCCAACGCATCGTCAAATGCCACCAACTTACGCTGGCGCCGGTAGCGGTTCACGAACTCCTGCGCGAGGATGGTCTTCAGCCAGCCTTCTAAAGATCCGCGTCCCAGGAACGATTCGAGTTTCGAGATGCGCCGCCCATCCTCCCCAACGCGCGTTCCATAGAGCTCCGCATACAGCCAATCGGCCAGTTCACGTCCTCTCGCTTCGTCGCGTGTCAACGTTTCGGCGGCCAGATAGAGCTTCTCGCGATAACACGTCAGAAAGCAATCCCAGGCCTTTTCGTTCCCGCGAGCGCACGCCCGCGCCAGGGCCAAATCCTTCACTCTTAACGTGGCCTCGGACGCGCCGTTGCTCCATACCTCGGTGAGTAATCCGGCAAACTCGCTGGCGGAGACACCATACGCCGCTGCTTCGCTTTCCGCGTACAACCGAGCCGCCCGTTCACTGCTCTCCGAGTTTTCAGCCACGCCGGTTAACATCTGACACGCGGCAAAATTCTTTGCAAGAAACTTTGCCCCAACTGTTCTCTTTGACGAACAGCGCAGAGCGAAGTTGCGCTGGGCTAAAAAGAATTTCTGGAGGATGGTCATATGAAAGGTTCATTGAGCCTGTTAGGGCTTGCTTTGTGTTTTGGGGTTCTGATCCCCGCTTTCCAAATGAAGGATGCGACCGCGCATTACAAGGTGCTGCCGCCCACCTCGCAGGGAAACTTAACCGTTTTCCCGATTGTCTCTCCCACCTCATTTGACACCGCTCTCTTTCTGACTCTTGACGAAGGAGTTCGTTCCGGCGAAGTGGTTGTCACGGAGACCGGCCAAGTCAGTGGGCTGGTGCGCCCGCGCGCTTCCATGAGCGACGGCGTTTGGCGCGAACACCCCATCGTCATCCCTCCTCCCATCCCCCGAGGTGGCCCGCAAGTCAACGAGCTTTCACTCATCAACAACTCAGACCGGCCGTTGCTTCTTCTGGCCGGCGAGATTGTCATGGGCGGAAAGCAAGACCGCGTTGTTTCTAAGGACCGCATCATCCCCGCGCATAGCCAGCCGGTGGCGCTGGGCGTATTTTGCGTAGAACCGCACCGTTGGACCCAGACCTCGACGAGTTTCAAATCGTTTAGCTCATCCATGGCGCAGCCGAGCGTGCGCTCCAAAGCGATGGCCGATAAGAATCAGCAGCAGGTGTGGGACGAGGTGGCCAAATCGCGCAGCGCGGTCATCGACGCACTTCCCCAAGCCGCGGCTATGCCCTTGATGGCGTCCTCGTCCTATGCAAACGCTATGCAGAGCAACTCTGTTCAAGGCGAGATCGATAAGATCGCCAAGCCCCTTCAGCAGTCGTATGACAGTCTCATCCAGAAGCTGCGCGCCGAGCACGCGGTAGGTGCGGTGGTGGCAGTGAACGGCCAGATCGTGTGGGCCGATGTCTTCGCCAGTTCCGACCTTCTCAACCGCTTCTGGCCCAAACTCATCCGCTCCTACGCCGCCGAGTCTTTTGGGCAAATTGAGCCGGTTCAGACGAAAATTTGGCCCACTCAGCAAAGCGCGCAACAGTTTCTCGATCGTCTTGGTGGCACTCATGAGAGTGTCGATACTGAACCTGGCCTCTACCGTGACACTGAGATCAGCGGCGATGGCTACAGTGCGTTTATATTGACTGCCCTTTTACCAGGCACCGGATTCAATGTGCATCTCGCCAAAATGAAGCGGTAGGAAAAGGGGGACCGAGGGTGGTCCTACTTCCAGCCGTGGGCGGCGACGGCTCGATCTCCGTTTGTGAGGCTTTCCAAGAGATGTTTCGGCCAACGCTTTGAACTCCTCAGCACTCAGAGAGTCGAGCCAGGACGCGTAGTCGAAAATCACATCATCGGGGTTGCGCTGATACTCCGTCAGCCGATGGTCCAGTTCCTCGCGCTGGGCTGCCGTTAGGGACAGTTCATCCGCCTCAAGGCTTTCCCAGAGGGCGTCAAGCAAATCAAATTTTTCCGCGGTAGATAGATTCCCGAGTTGATTCTGTAGATTGCTCATGTCGCCCTCGCCTCCCTTCTTTCATCTGCAAAGCATTTTTGGCATTTGCGAGAAAGCGGAAGGGTGTGTTTCCACACCCGCACCAGCCTCGGCCTCGGCCTCCACCACGGCGCTCGGGTTGCATCCCTGCATTGCCCTATCCTCCAGCTTGCCCGCTAGCCCAATCAGCCCTGGCAGAAAAGCGTCAAATCCCGGGGGATATACAAGGGGGCAGCGCCAACTGTTCGTAGGCGATCAGGTCAGCAGTCTCTAACGCTACGCAATATTCCGTATGCATGGGCGTGCAGGTTGCAAGGTGTTGGCGATACTTGAAGCCTTCGTTTTAACTCATTTTGTGGATCGCCTCGACCGCCTTTCGATATTCGTCATACTTGTCTAGCACCACACAGAACTTTTCCTTGGTCGCTTCCGTGCTGATCGCCTTGGGGATCCACGCTATACAGTTTCGAAGCAAGCGTATAAGGAGAACCAAGTTTTTCTCGTCCGGCATCGCTGATCGTTTGCGCATAGTCATCGGCGAACAAGCAAATGCTAAAAGCATTCAGATACTTTCCTTGCTCCTGAAGAATAGACAATAACTCCGCGCTATAGGCAATCTTTTGATAATCGCCCCAGCCTTCGGTACTCTCCAAACTTTGAAATCTACCGGCCAATTCGTGCCTTCACCAAAACGACAACGAAGTGATTGAAAACAAAGGCGATTGGCCGTTAGATGAGTAATTGGCTGGTCCAATCTGTGCATGCGCCTTATTTTATTGGACTTAGGTGCGCGTGGGCATCATAGTTGGCCAGTTAGTTCCGATTCGAATAAGCAGCCTTGAACCGCGTCACGCCGTGTTTTGCATTCGTTCGTTTCCAGCGGCGCTCGATCTCAAACCACGTTTCTTCGTTTGCGAGAAATCCACCCATTACCTAGGTTCTGGCGTCTTGCCCGTGTTGCCATCGAGACTCAGATAACAATAGAAAGGCAGCAATGCGAGATATCTCTGGAGGCTAGCTTACCAGCATGAACACATCGTGCTAATTTAGATATTAAGATAGGATTCACGCTATCTCATCTCCAACAACGGGCCAATATCCTGGTACTTCTGCTTGGATTCTCCGCTTGGTCGGCCATGTATGTTTATTGCCTCTTTTTTTGGCCTCAAGTATCCTGAGGCCGCCATCTCTGCGCACGCCTTTTCAGAAATATGCCGACGTAAATCGGTACAACCACTTCGCTGTGTCGGCGGCGTAGGGCGGCCGAAAGTCGCGGAACGTCTAAAACTCATTTCGGTCGTCATCGTCAACGCTCGCAAATATCACGGAATAGTTACTCAATCGGTCCTGTTCACCATCAGGTTTTAACGGTTGGCTGGCGTTGGGTCAAGGATCGCGCGCCTAAGGTTTTTTGGGCTTGGAAGCGCGCGGTTTAAAGTGGTCAGCGTGCTTTTCGGCTTCCGCGATGCTGTCGGCAGCCATGGACGAGCGGAAATGCTGCACGTCGGGAGATGCTTCTTTGAGGCCGCCCCTTTCGGCGAGCAGAGCCCATTCGAGTGCGGCGACTTGATCCTGTTTGCCGGCGGCGCCAGTCCAAAACAGTTTGCCCAAGCGAAGCTGCGCCGCAGAAAATCCTTGCTCGGCGCTCTTACGGTACCACTTGAGGGCTTGTGGCAAATCTTGTGGCGCACCTTCACCCAACTCGGAGGCGACGCCCAACGCGAACTCGGCCTGGGGAAGATCTTGCTCCGCAGCGCGAGTGAATAACTTCATCGCCATGGCTTGATCGGGCGCGACACCGGTGCCGGTCTGATAGAGCTTTCCGAGCTCGTAGTCGCCTTCGGCATCGCCGTGAAAGGCGGGGCGGTCAAACGTTTCAGCAGCTTTCTGATTGTCTACGGGAGTGCCGGTTCCGGACAGGTAGAACTGGCCGAGCCTGGTTTCGGCGGGTCCGTAGTCCATGGCCGCTGCTTTCTGCATGGTGGCAAAGGCGGCTTTCGCGTCCGCTTTCCCGTCAAGGTCGCCACGCAATTGATGGATAGCGATATTTACCAGGGAGCGTGCTTTTTCCTCGCTGACTAGCTCAGTACCGCCGCAGTTCGGGTTACAAAGCTTGAAACTAACTTCCACTTGGGCCTTGACGGGCACCGGCACGCCGTTCTTGGTTCCGGGCTTGAAGCGCCACTTGGACACGGCTTCCATGGCTTTTTCATCGAGTCCTGAGCCCAGCGGACTCACTACCTTAATGTTCCGCGGAATGCCATCTGTGCCGACAATGAAAGACAGAAGCACAGTCCCGGAAAGCTTTTTCTTCCTGGCTTCGTTGGTGTATTCAGGTTCGACCTTGCTGACCAAAGACGGTGCAGCAGTGGGGTTGCTCACGGGAGAAGCAGCGGCCTTTTGCGCGTCGTTAAACAATCTGAAGTCGACGCTGACTTGAGCCTTGACGGCAACAGGGACACCTTTCTTTGTGCCCGGTTGGAAACGCCATTGCGACACGGCTTCTACCGCCTTCTCATCCAATCCCTCACCGAGTCCTTTGACGACTGTTATATCGGTTGGGACGCCGTCGACACCGACCGTTAAGGATACGAGCACGCTGCCAGAAAGGTGATCGGCGCGGGCCTCTGCGGAGTAAGTGGGCTCGACTTTGCGCAGCAAAACGGGCGGGACGAGCTTGTCGTCTTCCCGCGCGAGCGAGAGGACAGAGGACAGCGGAAGAAGCGTGACGAGTATCCGCATGGCTCTTTTATAGGCTAGTGAACGCAATAACGCGAGTCAAGCGGCTATTCAGTCTGTGTTGGAACCAATTCGCCGATTGCGGGAGAGGCGGCCATTCGTATAGTGAAAGTGGCTAGCCATGGGCAAAGGGTACGCCGAAGGGCGCGATGGCGGATACTTCGTCAAGGACACCCCGGTGTCTCTTGACTCGGTTGTTTATGCATTTGCACCAGTTTCTGCGAGTTCCAGGGGCGTGTTATCCTTCGGCCATCTGCTATGCCCCATGAGCCACACGCTGACGTCGATTTTGTCCGCGACACCTCTGCGGAGGCTCTGGCGGTTTTTTATGAGATTCAGCGGAAGCGGCCTGTTGGGCAAAAGCTGGTGGACGTTTTCGACCTAAGCGAAGGTTTGTTTGAAACGGTCAAGGCCGGTATCCGGCTTCGCTATCCGGAAGCGGATGAGCGCCAGGTATTCCTTCGCGCCGTGGCCAGCCGAGTACCGCGTGAGTTGATGATCCGCGCCTATGGCTGGGACCCTGCGATGCATGAGTAGCTTGCGCGAGGCTGCGGTCGCGTTCTTCCAAACACTGGACAGGCTCGGCATTATTTACGCCGTGGGAGGTAGCTTGGCAAGTTCGTTACATGGCATCGCGCGCGCGACCCAGGATATCGATGTCGTGATCGATCTACACGCCGATCAAATTAAGGACTTTTACCAAGCGCTTGCCCCCCAGTTTTATCTTGACGAGGGTGCCATGCTCGGAGCTGTTAGGCAAGGAAATTCGTTTAACGCGATTCACTTCGAATCGGGTCTCAAGATCGATTTATTCGTGGCTTGGCGACACCCGCTTGGTTCCGATCAGTTGGCGCATCGCCAACTAGCGGGAGTTTACTGGGAGTAAAAAGGATAGGACGGTAACAGGCTGCTTTTGCAATGGCTTGTGGGCGTGGATGCGTATTACCTAAGCTTGGGTACTACAGAGTTGATCCAAGCCCAAGGTTTGCGCCAGGGATTGTTGCGCCAGGGTCTGCTTGGAAAGCACGGTGGCAACTCGATTGGGTCCTTTATCGCCCTGGGGTGGATAGAGCAAAGCGAACTGCTGGATCTGTTGCAACTCGGCGAGGAGTTGCTCCACGGAGATTCCGTTCCAGGCGGTTTGCG
>Ga0302325_10017057_pt1 | contig 15366 bp, 15 predicted proteins | sample Palsa_T0_2_FD_201948 | JGI IMG/M metagenome (GOLD analysis project Ga0302325, IMG submission 201948) | Peat permafrost microbial communities from Stordalen Mire near Abisko, Sweden - Palsa_T0_2 | ecosystem: Environmental > Terrestrial > Soil > Palsa > Peat permafrost | place: Sweden: Abisko...
CGCGGAATCCGGCTGGATGGCTTCCAGGTATCGGCGGCACGCTTCGTCTTCCCCCCGATAGAAGCAGGCGATGGCGCGCACCAGCAGCTTCCAGGACGCCAGGGGGCTGCGGCGCGAAACCTCCGGCAGTTCGACCGCCTCCGGGCCAACGGGTCCGGCAGTCACGGCGAGAAATGCGCGCTGCAACGCGGACGCGGCCTGGCGCAGAGGATGTTCGGGCGGCAATACGGCGCACTGGGCCAGCGCCGCGATGTCGACGGTCTCGCGCGAGATGGCTGCTTCGATGGCGGCGCGGCGTTCCGCGCTTAGCTCCGGATCGTTCAGCGGCCGCAACAGTTCTTCGAGCCGGCCGGGGCCAATTCCGGCGGAGCTGTCGCGTCCATTCAGCCGCTCCCGTGCGGACGGGTAGCGCTCCCGCACCAACTCCAGCAGAGCTTTTGCCTCCGCCGCCAGGTTCTGATCGATAAGCGATTGAATCCGGGCGGCGTACGCATCCACCAGCAGCGCTTCGGAGGCGGCTGTGGCGTGCGCCCTGTGAATCTCCTTGGCGGTTTCGACCGCGACCTTATGTTTGCCGTTGGCGATCAGTTGCCGGACGCTGGCTTCCGCTCCCGCAGTGAGAGCGGGCCTATTCAAAACGGGTAGTGCAGCAGCGACGCCGGGAGATGGCCCGTTCTTCTTAAATCTGTCCCACACGCAGTTCCAGGTTCTTTCTTCTCGGGGGTGTTATCTATTATATGCCTGGATCGGTGCGGAAATGTCAGCGCCTGCGGGCCGGAGCGGCGCCGCGCCGCCCCCTCGCAAGTTTGGGCCGATTGCCAATCGGCGCGCAGGATGCCATCCTGCCCCACAGGCAACCATTAGTTGGCGGTTATGGCGCCGAACAATCCGTGCAGGTAGTTGTCGATGCCGGCGGCGAAATAGAGCGAAGTCGTGGGCCCTGAATTGGTGTTGCCGCCGCCGAAGAAGAGCGCCCAGAGTCCTGGAATCTTAATGGCCTTCGCGGAGGCGGTTTCCAGAACGCCCAGGAACTTCCCGTTGGTGGGGTTGTATGCGCCGATCTCCCCGCTGCCCACGTTTCCGACCAATATGGTGTCTTGGAACTTGCCGAAACCGGCAGGCGCTTGCGCGATTCCCCAGGGCTGATTGAACCCTCCCTGTGCGAGACTCAACAGCAGCGTGCCGGCGGGATCGAACGCGTCCACATAACCGCCGGCCCCTGGCGCCGCCGAGAAGGTCACGTAGATTTTTGTGCCGACGGCCTGGATTCCATAGGGCGTATAACCGGCCGGAATGCTGGGATCCTCGAAGGCGCCCGCCGCCAAAGCGATGGGGTGGAAGTTGGCGCCATACGCCTCAACCCCGCCGGCGCTGTTGGCGACGTAGATCGTCTGTACTGTGCCGTTCTTGGCGGTTGTGCAGCCCGTGTAAACCGCGCCGCTTGCCGAGTTGTTCACCTTGATGGTTGCGCTGGTTCCCCCCGCCCATGACGAGATGGTTCCATCCAGGGTAACAAATATGAAATCCGAGCCGAGAGCGACGGTGCCCGTGGGAGTGCCGGCGCCCGTGCCACTGGCCGGCGGAACCGTCACGACCAGAGACTGAATCGCTCCGGCGCCGTTATAGAGGGTCGAAACGCCGGTGGCCTCATCGGAAACCCACCATGGCGAGCTCGCGCCGCGGGAGAGGCCCCATGGATTGATCAGGTGCGCATCCGTGAATGCCGCCTTCCCGGAAATGTCGGAGACCAAGTTGGTCTCGGTGTAACTATTAGTGGCCGTATCCTGCGCGTTTGCAGCTATGCCGATAGCCAGGGATATCAGTAACACGATCGTCAATTTGTATATGTTCTTCATTCGTAATTCTCCAGATTCTCCAGCGTATGTAGTTGAGCTTACGCGGCACGATGAGTCGAGTCAATCAAAATCGACTGGGCGCGACCGAAGTTTACAGCTTATAATTTAGAAACAAGTGAAAACAAATTTTGTTACATCTCTGGCCTTCGTTCTGGTGGCGGCGCCGGCGGCGGTCCCGCAGATCTTCTCACCTGGTCCGGAAGTGTATCGCGCGCTGGCCTCCATCTCCGCCGATTCGCTGCGCGGCAACTTATCCTTCATCGCCGCAGATCTGTTGGAAGGACGGGATACGCCTTCGCGCGGGCAGGATATCGCAACGCTGTATATCGCGGCGCAGTTCCGCCGGGCGGGTCTGGAACCAGCGGGCGACGACGGATACTTCCAGACCGCGAAGATGTTGCGCGTGGCGCAGGCTGCGGAAGGTTTCGATCTGCGCTTCCAGAGTGGCTCGCGGACGGTGACGGTTTCGAGAGACCAGACCACGGTGGTGAGTCAGCAGGCGCTGGAGCTTTCCGGATCGCTGGTTGCCGTCGAAGGGAAAGTGGTGGTGCGGGACCCTCAGGCGGCGGCCGCTGTGCAACCGTCTGCGTATCTCGAAACGGCGGATGACGATAGCGGGCCAGTGGACGCTCGTTTGATCGATGCCGACAACGGAGTTCCGCGGCTAATCGTGCGCGACCCGGAAGCCATGAAGCTGCTGAATGCGGTGAAAGCCGGCGAGACGGGCATCACGGTTTCGATCACGCTACCCGCGCCCACGGCGACGCCGGTGACGGTGCGCAATGTGGCCGGACTGCTGCGAGGGGCGGACTCCGTGTTGCGCGACCAATATATCCTGCTCACGGCGCACCACGATCACCTGGGCCGGAACGGCGCGGGCGAAGTCTTTCCCGGAGCGAACGACGATGGGAGCGGAACCGTGTCGGTGATCGAGATTGCGCAGGCGTTGGCCCGTTTGCGGGTGTACCCCAAGCGGAGCATCGTGTTCATGACGTTCTTCGGCGAGGAGGAGGGCTATCTGGGATCGCGCTACTACACTTGCCATCCGCTGTTTCCGCTCGCGAAGACGGTGGCAGACTTGAACCTGGAACAACTGGGGCGCACCGATTCCCGCGAAGGTGCGGAGATTTCCAATGCCACCCTGACGGGCTTCCAATACTCCACCGTGGCGCATACATTGCAGCAAGCGGGGGCATTGACCGGCGTCAAGGTGTATGAGGCTCCCCACAGCGACGACTTCTTCGACCGCAGCGATAACCTGACGTTCGCGGAGCACGGCATCCCGGCGCACACCATCGCGGTGGCGTTCGAGTTTCCCGACTATCATACGCCGGGCGATGTGTGGCAGAAGATCGATTACGGCAATATGGCGAAGGTGGACCGCATGATCGCGCTGGGGATGGTTATGCTGGCGGATAGCATCGAGGCGCCGCGGTGGAATCGGGAGAATCCCAAAGTGGAAAAGTATGAGCGGGTCCTGGGGGACCCGCGCAGACCGGGGGGTCTGCCCCACTAAAGCAGAATGCCGCGCGAGTTGGGTATGTAGCCGGGAAAGACTCTGCTTAGGTCGCGATTTCCTAGCTGGCCTCTGACCAGTTCGCCCAAGACATCGCGAAAATCGGTGGTCAGGGCGAGATCGCGCGCTTCGTAAAGTTGCTCTTGCCGCAGGCCGGGCCACTTGCCGTAGATTTGGCCTCCGCGGACGCCGCCGCCCAACACGAACATACAGTTCGCGTGGCCGTGATCGGTGCCGCGGTCGCCGTTTTCGCGCGCGGTGCGGCCAAACTCCGACATCGTGACTACGGCGATATCCTGACGGCGGTCGCCCAAGTCCAGCCAGAAGGCGGCCAGCGTCTGGCCGAAATCGGCGAGCCGCGTGGCCAGTTGGCCTTGCGAGGCGCGCGCGCCCACCTCGTTGACGTGATGGTCCCAGCCGCCCACGTCGGCGAAGGCCATCTCCACGCCTACATCGGCCTTGATGAGTTGCGCGATCTGGCGCAGGCAGTCGCCGAAGCGGCCTTTGGGATAATTGGCGCCGGCGGCCGGTTCGTAGTGCAGCTTCTGAATGGACTGGAGCAGCGACACGGCTTCAAATGTTTCGCGTCCAGCGGCGTGCAGGAGCGGATCCTGGCTGTCGGCATAAAGCGCCTGGAATGCGCCGGACGCCTGCGCGTTGCGGACCTGGAAGTCGCTCAGGTTCTGTACAGCGACAGCGGGGTTGGGGCCGCGCATGGCGCGCGGCAACACGTTGCCCATGGCTACGGCGCGCACCGGAGAGATTTTCGCGGCGGCGGCCGGATCAATGCGGGGCATGGCCCGGTTCATCCATCCGTCGGCGGTGGCTTTGAGGCCGGGGGTGGCGGATTCCATGAAGTCCTGCGCATCGAAGTGGGAGCGGGTCGGATCGGGAGAGCCGGCGGCGTGTACGATGGCCAGGTGCCCATCGTCCCAAATTGGCTTGAGGGGAGCGAGCGCCGGGTGCAGGCCGAAAAAGCCATCCAGGTCGATGGCCGCGTCTTCGCGCTGGTCCGAATTCCGCGAAGGCCGCGGCACGGCGATGGTGGGCCGCATTTCGTAGTAGCGCTTTTCGGCGTGCGGCACTACGATGTTGAGGCCGTCGGCGGCCCCGCGCTGGAAGATGGCGACCAGGATTTTCTTGCGCGGCGAGGGAGCATCGGCGGCGTACAACGCGCGCTCCAGCCACAGGGGAGCCGTACCGGCCCCTACCATCGCCAGCGTCGAGTTACGAAGGAAAAATCTGCGCGTGGTCATCATCGTTACCTCAATGCGCTGGACAGGGCCAGCAGAACTGGTCAGGAGGCCTATCCTACTTCTTCTGGAAGTCCGGGGAGCCAAGCGTGACTCCCTCTGCAGATTGGACGCTATCCACTTTGACTCCGGGTACCTTGTTGTTTACCAGCGCGACGCTGAAGTTCATGCGCGCCAGCAGGCCGGCCGAGTTCAACCACTCCTGGCCGGAGTTCGAGTAACCGGTGGGCTCGAGCTTGCGATAGAGCGGCTCGCCAAGCTGGTTCAACTGGTTGTTGAGGCCGAAAGTGAAATCCACGTCGGCGTCGATCGCGCGCAAGGAACTGGCCACCATTTCGAGCGGCGATTTCAACTTGGCACGGTACGCATCGCGCGACCAGAACTCCGGCGAATCGAACATGGTTTTCAGGACGGCGCGCAGGTCGCCATCCTTCTTGAGAAACGTGGCGGCCATGCGGTTCACCAGCGTTGCGGGCGGATCGTCGGCCACGAAACGCACGGCCAATTCGCGCGAGATGAAGCGCGCGGTGGCAGGACGATGCGCGAGCAGGCGCAGCACCTTGAACCCGTCGCCGATGCCGCCACCGGCCGGAATGCGAAGGCCGAGGACGGTCTTTTCACCCTGGTCGTGCATCTTGGGATTGAACTCAAATTCGGCCAGGCGCTGCGGCTGTTGGATGGTCCACCCGGTAAAGCAGCGGGCCACTTCGGTGACGTCCTTTTGAGTATAGCCGCCGTCCACGCCGAGGGTGTGCAGTTCCAGTAATTCGCGTCCGTAATTCTCATTCAGCCCTCGCTGGCGCCGTTTGCCGGCCGGCGATTGCGCGCCTACCGACTCCCAATTGTCGAGATAGAACAGCATGGCGGGACTCTGCGCGGTGGCGCGCAACAGATCCTCGAACTTGCCGAGGACGTGCGGGCGAATGGCATCGCGCTCATACGCCGTGACCAGATAGCGATCCGCGCCCTTCTCTATGAAGACGTTGAAGTGGTTATACCAGAAATCCGCGAGCACTTCTTCCAATTGACGGTTGCTATAGACGGCGCGAAAGAGCTTGGCCGCCATGAGGTCTTGGGCCACCATGGAGACGGGTCCATTGGCGCTTTGAATGCGGCGGCGCAGGCCGGGGGGAGCGGCGGCGAAAAGCTGCATGCGCAGGCCTTGTCCCATGCTCTCCAGCAACTGATCCTGGCGGTCTTGCGGGAACGAGGCGAATAAATCGAGCTTCTGTTGCGGGCCGCCCGTGCGCAATGTGCGAAGCTGCTCCGGCGCGAGCAGCGCGGCCAACTCGGGCGCGTTCGCCGGCGCGCTATCCTGGTCCGTTTTGCCCTGCAAGCGCGCGGCGAGGCGGTCGACCATCATGCGCTTGTCGGGATCCTCGGGAAAGGGGAGCTTGCCTGCCACCATTTCCTTGACTTGCTGAGGAGAAGGGTAGTTTTGGAGCATCTTCGCCGTGCTCATATTGAGCGAGTCGAGCGGTTGCAGCTTGGTGGCGAGGATGGGGTTCTCGGGGATGCGTTTCGGGTGGAGTTGCAAGTCGATCCACTTTTTAAGCCCGAGGGCCTGAACGTGTTGAATGTCACCCGGCCGCAGACCGAAAGTAAGGCGGTTGAGGGCGTGCTCGACCTTTTGATCTTTCGAGATAGGCTGGCGAAATAGAGCGGCGGCGGAGACGGAAATGCAGGTAAAAAGGGAGACAGTCAGGCCAACGACGGTGGCCGTAAATAGTCTGTTATATGACACTATACATATATTAACGCCGTTCGGAGTTAGGAAGTTGCGCGAGATGCGCGATCAAAGCCCAAGCCATTGGAACTAAAGGAGGGCGGTTGGGCTGGCTTTGCTCGCCGTGGTTGGCCTTCGCAGGCGAAACCGCCAGCCCCACCACTGTGACATCCGACTGTCCGCGACATCTGCTGTCCTCGAGCGAAGGGAATGCACAAACTCCAAGGGCCGATTGACAATCGGCCTGCAGGTTGCCAACGTTGACAACCTGCCCCACATTTAATTTCGGAGGCGCATGAAAAACCAGGCCAGGCCGTTTATCAGTAAGGCCGAGGCGCAGACAGGGACAGGCTTAAAGGCCGCCAGGAGTTTTGCCAAGTAGGAGAATAGCAGCGCTAGGATGGCGATCGCGGCGACCTCGGTGAACACTGCGCCGCTCAGCACGTAGAGGGCGCGGTAGGCGGTGGTGCGCAAAAACAGCTCGAAGTACAGGCCGTGAAATGCGCCCAGGACGGCCACAATCAACCAGCGCATGCCGGCCTTCGGCAAGACTAGGATCTCCACCGCGAGGTAGGCGATGGTCAGGCCGGCGGCGGCTTCCACGAAACGCGCGGGCGGCTGCCATGCCGTGCGCGGGACCACGAGCGCGGCGGCTATCTGGCCGGCCAGAAACATGGAAGTCAGCAGGATCAGCTCGCGGCGGCTGCGCGCGGCCAGCACCAGGGCGGCGAGAAACAGGATCTGCGCGGCACCGCCCAAGGCCCGCAGCGCGCCGCCGCCGGACTGCGCGATGGCGGTTTCGAGAGCGGTGGGCGGACGGAAGCGCAACGTAGCGCGCGGAAACGAGATATCGAACAACGCTTGATCGTGTTTGGCGCCGTTCGCGACGCGCAGGAGGTGAACGTGGTTCGGCACGGTGACCGCGTGGAACGTGCATGCGACGTCCAGGGTATCGACCGGGGCGGCGAATTGGTAATCGGCCGCACATACATAGGAGCCGTGCGGGGCATCCGAGCGGCAGGACTGGTTGAGGACTTGCGCCTGCCGCCCGCGGCTCGAGAAAACGATATGCGCGAAAAGCGACTGCGCGGGATCTGGGACTTGCGGAACCTCGTACAGCGGCAGCCGGAACTCATAATGCGCCAGCGTCCCGCGGATGGTCAGATCGCCGGAACTCATGCTGATGACGTGGGCGCATGCCTGGCAGGCGAGCAGGACGAATCCGGCCAGGATTCTCATGCAGGTGCGTCGGGCACAGTGTGGACCTTTCCGGCGGCCAGGCGCTGCTGGCGGATGCGCCGGTAAACGACGCGGATGAGGGCCAGCACCGGCACGGAGAGGAACGCGCCCGGAACGCCGGCGAGCTCGGCGCCCGCGAAAATGCCGAATAGCGCGAGCAGCGGATCCAATTGCACGCCGGCGCGCATCAACTGCGGAGACAAGACGTAGTCCTGGAAGACGCGGTAGACGATCAGGAACACAATCGCGCCCACCACCGGTCCGCCGCTCGCCGCGGTGACGATCACGATGATGGCGCAGGCCGAGAAGGTTCCGATGGTGGGGATGAATTCGAGCATTGCCGCCAGGGCCGCGAGGAGGATGCTGTACGGCACCGGCAGAATGAAAGTGAAAAAGATGGAGTAAGAGGTGAAGGTGGCGAGCGAGAGTATCAGGATGGCGCGCATATAGTGGGCCAGCAGGAGGTTCACATCGGCAAGCAGGTCGTCCATCATGGCGCGACGGCGGTCATCGTCGATCATCTCCAGGAAGCGCTGGCGCATCTCGCCGCCATCCTTCAAGAAGAAGAAGCCGAGGATGGGGACGATGATCAAATACGCCAGGTTGCCGGCCACGCTGAGTATTTTGGCGCCGGCGCGCGGCAGCGAAGAGATGATGTCGCCGGAACTCTTGTTGAGTTGATCTTCGGCCCTCTGCACGATTTGCGCTTTGAAGGCGTTCACACTGGCGGGCAAGGAAGCGTTGGGCCGCTCAAACCCGGCGAGCGTGGCAGGCATGGATTTGGCCAGTGAATTGGATTGTTCGACAATGCGCGAACCGATCTGGGTGACGCCCACGAAGAGCGCGGCGATGAAGATCAGGTAAGCGATGGCCAGCGCGGGAGTGCGCGTGCGTTTGCCGGGCAGAAAGCGGTCGATGACGTTGACCAGCGGCGCGAGCAGATATCCGAATAACAGCGCCACGATGAACACAAACACGGTGGTGCGCATCAAGTAGACCAGCCAGAGGAGGAGCAACACGAGAGCAGCGGTCCAGGTGTAGCGCGCGGCGCGCGCGTCGATGCCTAGCATGATGGCCTGTTGGCATTTTAGCGCGGCTAACGGGAGAAGGTGTCGAGACGAGTCTCGACACGGCACGCACATTGGTGGGGCAGACCCGTGGGCAGACTATAAGAATCAAAGCTGTTAACGACCGAGGCAGGCCGACGAGGGCGTCGGCCGCGGTCCAGGGGGACCGCCCCACAATTTAATGCAGGTGGTTCGGCCGTGGGAAAACTACGTGGGAATGCGTTCGACGCGCACGCGGGCGATGCGATTGCGCTCCATCTCGAGGACGGTGTAGCGCCGCCCGTCATATTCCACGTGTTGGCCGGCATGGGGGATGTTGCCGAGGCGGTAGAGCAGGAATCCGGCAAGCGTCTCGAATCCGGCGTCGGCGGGGATGGCTATGCCGTACTCGGTTTCGAGGTCGCGAATGCGGGTGGCGCCGTCGAGTTCCACGCCGCTCGATTCCGGGCCGGCGGGGCCGGCGGCCGCTTCGCTTTTCTGGTCGTACTCGTCCTGAATGGGCCCGACGATCTGTTCCAGCACGTCCTCCACGGTGAGGAGTCCGGCGATGGTGCCGAACTCGTCCACCACCATGGCCATGTGGGAGCGGCCCTGCTGGAACTCGGCGAGCATTTGCCCGACGGGCTTGGTTTCGGGCACCACCAGGTGCTTGCGCAGCAGACGGCGGACGCGGAACGCGCGGCTGGGACGGCCCACGCGGATGGCCGCGCGGCGCTCCTCCCAAACCGGGAGCAGGTCCTTGTAGTGCAGCAGGCCGACAATCTGCTCGGGCTTCGCATCGTAGACCGGGAGGCGGGAGTGCTGGAACTCGATCATGGCGTGCAACACCTGATCGAGCGTGGCTTCGACGGAAACCGAGACGATATCGTTGCGCGGCACCATGATTTCGCGCACGGAGAGATCGTTCAGATCCAGCACGCGATGGATCATATCTTCCTGCGACTCGGGCAGGTAGCCGAGGCCGCGGCTGGAGGTGACGATGAGCTTCAACTCCTCGGCCGAATGGCCGCCGGAGCGATGATGGCCGCCAATGCGCAGCATATTGGTAATGGCGCTGCTGGACTTCTCCATCACCAGCACGAAAGGGAGGGAGATGCGGTAGAACAGCAGGAGGGCGGGCGCCATGGTTACGGACAGCCGGTCGGCGGTGGCGATGGCCAGATTCTTGGGCACGACCTCGCCGACGACCACATGCAGGTAACTGATTGCCAGGAACGCCAACAGCAGGCTGGCGCCGCGGACAATGCCGACGGCGGTGGGGCCCCAATCGGGATGAAAGAAGGACTGGATGATGCGGAACAGCGTTTCTTCGCCTGCCCAACCGAGTCCGAGGCTGCTGAGGGTGACGCCGACCTGGGTGACGGAGAGCAGGCGCGCCGGATTCGCGAGCAGGTTGAGCGCGGTTTGCGCGCCGGTCTGGCCTTCTTCGGCAAGCTGCCGCAGGCGCGAGCCGCGCACGGAGAGCAGCGCCACTTCCGCGGCGGCGAAGAAACCGTTCAGCCCGATGAGCAGCGCCACCAGAATGAGGCGAAATCCCAGATACGATTGGATCATGGACGTGGCCGGGGCCAGAATCTCATTTTAGGACTTCGCCAGCGTGCGGGTTTTCACAATTATGCGCTAACCATTTGGTTGGCGGACGCGTCTGTATAGGTAACTCCGTTACACCTGGCGGGCGCAATCATCCGTATCCCCAAGTTTGCGCCCGCACTTGATCGGATTAGGCAGGCCTTCACAAGGCGGAAGCTTATGCCGCACACTTTTCCCGTAACCGAGCACCTCATAAATTGTGGGGCGGTCCCCCTGAACCGCGGTCGACGCCTTTGCCGGCCTGTTTGAAAGAGCGGGTGCAGGGGGACCCGCGCAGACCAGGGGGTCTGCCCCACCAAGAGTGCGCTACGCCGGGACACGCCATCGAAACAGGAAAAAGTGGTGGCCGCAAAGAGCGCACCGGTAGGGCAAGAGAATCCAGTGCAGAGCATGTTCGAAGGCGTTGCGGACGCCTACGCTTCTAAACTGCACGGACCGGCAATGCGGACATTGTGGAGAGGACACGGGAACCTCGATCAAGCGTTGGCGCTATGGTTGGGGGCCTCGCCAAGCGGCTCCCAGGCTTTCGGTGGAGTGCCTGCGCGGCGGCTTTCTCCTCTGTGCAGCCTCGTCTTTAGCGGCGGCGCGCGCGGTCGCCCAAGTACGCATTTCCTCCTCGGTGAAGACGAAGGTTTGCGTGGCGCTGGCTTCGTCACGCCGCTCGAGAACGCTCCGGCACAGCAACGGCAGTTCCTGTATCTGGATTCCGTATCTCCGAATCAGAGCGAGGTCGGCCCTGACCGTGAATGGCGTCCGTATTCGATCCACGGCGATGCCTTCAAATGCGAAGACGCGGCATCCCAGATCCTGAGTGAAGCCGGTGAGAACAAACTGCATCTTTGCGCTCCTTCCAGAGCTTTCCTTCGACTCCCTGGCCGTGCCGGCAGCGGGCATCATGTGCGCCTCGGGGAGTCCCGGTTACAGGTGGGTCCGTACTCGTGAACCAAACGATCCTGGCGGGCGGGCCGACGCGCCCGATCGCAAACCTCGAACACAAATCCAGCCGGCTTGCTGCGCATGAGCGGCGATCCAAATTCGCCCAAATGCGACAGGAGAGCGCCGCGTATATCGTCGGTTTCACCGATGTAGATCCATTCGAGGGCGTTCGAGATTCCATAGACCCCCGATTCCATGGGCGCATACGTCTGGATAGCCCCCGGAACGAACGGACGCGGAATCAGATGCTCAAATGGCATCCGGCATATCCTTGCGCAGCCGGCGCAGCCGCGTTCGGCGGATATCGGAACGGCGTCTCATGCAGTCGCGCCGTTTCTTTTCGAAATCGGCCCGCCCTTGGCTTGGTCCGCCATTTGGCGCAGGCGCTCCACTAACTCCTTGCCTATCTTGACCTCGGCTGGGTTGGACTTGTTGCCGGGCATCCGGGGATCGATATACTGTCTGCGGAATAGCTGATCCGATGCCAGGGCGGTTAACAGATCCAGCTCCTCAGGGGTGAGTTTCACGGTGATGACTGTCATTCGACTGTGCCTATTGTCTGTGGCGATCGCGACTGGGCCGGGACACTCAAGGTCATCATGCACGCCATCGCCGACAAAAAGAGCGCGGTCCCGAATGGGCGTGAGACGGCCAATACCGGCAGGCTAAAGATAAAGGCGGCGATGAGGAAAATTATCGTTGTGGCGTGCTCGATCCCCGTAGACTTTCGGCGCGTATCAAACATAGCAACCTCCCGGTTGTCGGGCAGCCTAAGAAGCGGGAATCAGATCGTCTGACTTAGTTCAGATGACCCGCGAGTGGGCATAAGCGCTCAGACACTCCCATTGTACGTTAAACGGCTCTTCGGTGTCAAGCTGCCTCCCTTGCTTGCCATGCCGGAATGAGGCACCCTAATCTTAAATCTTGCATTTACCTACGGCAGGTACTCTCGAAATAGCGGCGTCCAGGCAAGAGGGGCGCCGCGCCCGGGTCAGTTTGCTAGTGGGGCAGTTGTAACCCTCGCGAGTTTTGCGCCGATTGCCAATCGGCGCGCAGGATGCCATCCTGCCCCACATGCAGATTAGTAGCGGCTGTTACTGTGGCCGCGGCCCCGGCCGCCGCCCCCGCCACCGCCGGCAAATCCGCGGTCCGTCTTTGGACGGGCTTCATTAACGTTCAGCGCTCTGCCGTCGAGATCCCTGCCGTTCAGTTCCGCGATGGCGCGATCCGCTTCCGCGTTGGTGGTCATCTCGACAAATCCAAATCCCCTGGCTTGGCCGGTGTCCCGGTCGGTGACGATGTTGACGCGCTCGACGGCGCCATACGCTTCAAATAGAGATCGCACCGCAGCTTCGGTAGCCCCGAAGTTGAGGTTGCCTACAAAAATATTCTTCATTATGCTTTTTCCTTTGTTAACTCACGTTGTTGGAATCGGGCAGGATCGGACGAGGGCGGCGGACCGGACTAATGCGAAGATGCCAAAATCACTCTGACGCATTCAGTATACCACCTTTCAGAACAGAATTGTCCAATGCAAGATGAGCATGAAACGGGGCCAGGGAAGGGCACGGTTTCCAATGCGAGATGAGCATGAAAAAGGAAAGAATGGGGTAGGCTTGGCGCGGCCGGATGCAAGTGCGAATGATGCATGCCGAAAGCCTGAGCCAGGAACAGATCCGGGAGTTTCTCAAGTCGAGCCAGCGGATCGAGTTTGCGGGGGCCAACGAAGCGAGAAATACGCCTGGGCGGAGCGCGTGCTGGGGGCGCAGCACTACGGCGAGTTGGGCAAGCGAGAGCGCGGCGTGGTGCGCGCCTCTGTGGAAAAAGTGACGGGGATGAGCGTCTCGCAGGCGACGCGATTGATCCGGGGATTTCCGGACAGCGGAGTGGTGCGGATGGCGCCGTACCAACGGCACGGTTTCCAGGCGAGGTACACAGCCGAGGACCTCGCGCTGCTGGCGGAGGTGGACCGGGCCCACGAGCGGTTGAGCGGGCTGGCCACCCGCCGGATTCTCCAGCGCGAGTGCGAGTAGTTCGGGAACACGCAATTCGAGCGGCGGCGAAGATCAGCGTGGCGCATCTGTACAACTTGCGCGCCAGAGCGTGCTACCGCAATCAGGCCGCGGTGTTCGAAACGACCCGCACGGCCGCCCCGGATTTCTGCGAGTGGACACGGTACACCAAGGCGACCGGGACAGGGCCAAGGGCGTATATCACATCAACGCGTAGATGCGCTGACACAGCGGCAAGTGGTGGGTTGCGCGAGCAAGATCAGCGAGGACTACCTGCTGCCCGTGCTGGAGGCGGTGCTGGCGCAGTTTCCGTTTATGGTGTTGGGGTTTCAGGTCGACAACGGCTCGGAGTACGTCAATCATCGAGTGGCGAAAATGCTGGACAAGCTGCACGCGGAGTTCACCAAGAGCCGGGCGAGCCGCAGTCAGGACAACGCGCTGGTAGAAGGCAACAAACGAGTGCCTGTTTTTGTGCAACGGGCAGCCTGCCGCACTACGCGCGGCGCGCGGCGACAGGCCGCCGGATGGATTGATGCGGAGGATGTGGGGCGGACTCTCAACATGCCGGCGGTGGTCCTAATAAGAAAACAGGCTACTCAAGCGGATTACCCTATATTGCTGGGGTAGCGTCTCAGTCCACAAGGGGACCGTCGTGTTGGGGGCGAACTCGAATTCCTCCGAGTAGATCTCTCCCTCGGTGGTCTGGGGACGACCAGCGAGAAACATCCAGTTTCCGTTGGTGAGCAACTGTGCGCTCCCCGCTCCCGGGGAGTACACGTTGAGGGGATACACTCGTATCCCAGTTACTTCAAGCGCAGCCTCATCGATCTGATAGACGAGGCCGCGGCTGAGGCCGCCGAACTTGGCGTGACGTCCATTCCCATTGTCGAACATACAGTATTCGCCCGGCGTCGGACTAGTCACGTCGTGCTCATGATCTTGCCACGGGGAGGTTATACCCGTTCGAACCATGGTGAAATCCCCCTGGTTGCCCAGCCGCCAGATAACGCTTCCGTTGCCGGCGCCGTTCTGGTACGCGACCTTCACAATCCAGTCCTGATTGCGCAGGCCGATTACCAGGTTGCCGTCTGCCGGATCGTACCATAGCGAGTTCGCATGCAACCAGTCCTGCGCGACCGTGGCTAGGGTGATTGGACATGTTCCACCGGAATCGCTCGCCGTGCAAGTTTCACCGAGAATCGCCCGGCGACTTAGATATGGAAACTGCGCTGCATTAAAACTGTCCCAAACCCACTCCACGGTCCCTGCTGAGTCCAGGACCACGATCTTATCGCCCATGATGTCGCAGTAGTTCGTTGGAAATTGCGCCGTCGGGCATTGCGAGGTGCTCGTAACCATCATTTCTTCGTGGCCGATGATGGCCGTCCATCCGTTCGGAAGGCGGATTGCTTCATGATTCCAATCGAGCAGAGGCTGCTGGCCCGTGATTGGCGGTTGCAGGTTCGCGGCGTTCATCGACCACTGGTTAACGATAGTCGGAGCCCCTCGGGCAGTCAGCCCGGTTTCGTATGTAAGATGGTCGCCCTGGCTCGGAGCCGTAGGGATTCCGAGAAAGGTCCCATCTCCGGTTATTCGGGTCAGGCTCTGCTCATTGCAATCCAGCCACGGGAAACCGCTTGCCCCATAGATGCTGGAAGCCATTGCGAATGTTTGCAGCAGCTTCGTCATGGGCGCATAGCCGATTGGCACGGTTTGAAAGCCATTCAGCTCCAATGGTTGCGTTTCTCCCGCCGGGATCACGGGAGGATTGAAAACCGGCGTTGGCGCGGAACATGTCTGTCCCCAAGCGCAAACGGCCAATGAGATAAACGAAACGATGGTCCGAATACCGATCACACGCCTTCACCTTCCTTTGTTCAGCGGCGTTTCTGAAGACCAGGTTATGATACGACATATCCACGAACATCTGCAACTGGTATCCGGATCGGCAAATGGCCGCCGGCCGCGCCGATTCGCCGGGGTCTGGGTAGTGCTTGAAAGATGCGACCCAGGTTGCAACCACTCGCCCGGTGGCCGGGGCGTTAGTTGTGCGCAATTGGGCTTTTTGGTGCTTTTTTGTGGTGCGCCGGGATAAACCGGCATGAGGTAGGGAATGAAAGAGTCTCACAGGAAAGGAGATAGCGATTCCATCCTGACCGCGAGTTTTGCGC
>Ga0302325_10017061_pt1 | contig 15364 bp, 15 predicted proteins | sample Palsa_T0_2_FD_201948 | JGI IMG/M metagenome (GOLD analysis project Ga0302325, IMG submission 201948) | Peat permafrost microbial communities from Stordalen Mire near Abisko, Sweden - Palsa_T0_2 | ecosystem: Environmental > Terrestrial > Soil > Palsa > Peat permafrost | place: Sweden: Abisko...
GAGGGCGGGGTTGGGTTCTGAGGTTGATGTTGATGTTGATGTTGGGGGATTGGGTTTTGTTTGGGGCTGGAGGCTGGAGGGAAAGGGATTGAGTAGTGTGTAGTAGAGATAAAAAGGAGGGAGAGGGACTGGGAGCTTGTATTCGTTTAGGTAATAGAGAAGAAAGGTCGTAGGAGGCTGACCGAGATCGTGATGTATCTCTTACTGTCTGAGGTACGTTCCTTGTCCAAGTTATCAGGAAAGGCCTATCGGCATATATCCTCCAATTCTGAAGGCAAGGAGGTAATTCTACAATGTCTCTAATTGGCTGTTATGGAAGGAAAAGGTAAAGGTGGTCGTGGCGACGTTTGTTGACTGTTCTTGGATAGTAGCTCTTGGCTGGGGCTAGCCCTTGACTCCTTCTCTAGTACGTTGTGAGGATATAATGCATTCGAATCGAGTTGGGTTGAAGACGAGGAATGCGATGATTCTGGTTTTGATTTGGTTTTGCGTCTGCTTTGGAGTTGGATTCGGGTTTGGTTTTTGGTTCTAATTCGGACTTTTTAATGAATTTGCCGTCCGGCCCTCGTGGTCGATGTTTGCCTTGTCTCCAGCCACGACGCATGGGAAGATTCGATTTTGACCAATGATGGCCAATAGTGGCGGATCTTCTTCTCGTTTATCCGTCCTTTCTTGATGGAGAATGTATACGGATCTTTCTTGGGGGTGGGGTGGTAAGGGGCAGTGCCTCCCTGCGTCGTCGGGGAATACTGCTTTTCTGAAAAGACTTACGCAGAATTTTCCAGTGCCATATAACCTGGTCAGCGGTTCGCTCAACATTTTAGTATTTGTACATCACCTGGAGTCGGGGTTTGACACTGTGCAAGCGAGTCATAACGATACCAAGGACGCAGGCTACGTGGCCTATATTTGGGAGTTTTGGAGAAAGGGGTGGCTGAAGGGAGTGGATATGAAAATTGCGAATCTATTGTAGCAGGCTGTTGCTGTCGGGTAGATGTTATTGAGCACGACGAATGACTTTGGCCTTTCTGCTTAGATGTTCTCGACAATGTGCTTCACAGTCTGAATGAATATAGTTTCGGGCGTCTCGTTACACAGCATACTACCTCTCCGCTAACATTGAGAAAATCGCAAGCGATTTCTTTGTGAAATCAATTATGAGAGTGAGCGCTTTGCTGCAACTCAATATCCCAAGTTGGCCTAGAACAATGGTTATTTTCATGAATTATCATCCTTCAAATTCTGTTGCACATGGCTTCAATGTTCCAGATGTTTTGGTACAATGGAAGATGTAGAGGTGAATCTTGAATCACTCTACAACTTCTGTTGCAAATCGCGTTCAACGTCCCAAGATTTGCTGGGATATCAAGCAGCCTCGAACTTCTCGAGAGGTTGCATACATTCGGCGAGGTAGTAGGAGATGTGTTGAAACTGGAATTTGGAGCTAAAACGATTGCGACTTTGACTTTCATTACATCCTTCCTTAGTATGATCAAATTCCAGTTATCTTGCCCCAATGCTCTTGATCAACTTTAGACTACAAAGACCGATAGTCCGCGGCCCAATCTCATCGTAGTTCGAGACCAGAAATACGAAAGACCGTCATGCTTTCTCACATATGAGTCCGATTGGGGAGCGAGAAACCCATGTATGTTCAGGTGTGATAACTTCTTGAGATTTTAGAAGCGGATCTCGGTAATTTGGTATTGAGGTTACTATTGAACTTGGGCATCCGATGTGTAGTGTTACTTGAACTGCCTTAGGTAGTTGGACACCGACACCGTCATGTTGACGGCTTCGGGAATAAATCCAAGACAGTTAAGCGAGTGCCAGACGAATGTCTTGAAATTTTGAGACCTGTTTAGGATTGGAATAATTTATATATATATTGGCACATTCCTCAAAATTTAAAATTGAAAGTGAAGAGGAGGCAGAGAAAGAGCAAGGAAAGACACCAGAGTGTCGGACTTCTTCACTGGGGAGGTTGAAAGACAAAAAGATAGATATGAAGGAGACTTCTCCATGAAATATAAATAAGTATTGTTCCTGACTACGCTCTGAACTGGTATTGTCCGGCAGGGGTAGACTTCACTCGAAGTAGGACTGTGACAATGGTATTAGAGAGTCGCATATGTCCTGCCAGTTTCCAGTAAGAAAACAAGAGATTCATACAACGATGAGTAAGCGATATCCTTGATTCACACTATCGCATGCCAACTCAGAGTTCTAAGGGGGTTTCTTTGTTCTGTCCTTCCCAAGGTTTGGAGTGGCGGGTCTGACACATTAAAACGGGCGGTGAAGATAAGAAAAGACAAGATGACAGCTTGAGTAACTCAAACACAAGCACGGCTCTTTTTGAGTCCAGTTCTAACGTGTTTGGCCTTGTGTTCTTGTAGACGTCGATGGTCACGTTGCTCCTACTCTACCCCAATATTCGCTTACGGCCTAGCTCGGTGACTTCGGGCAGGGAAGGCGCAAGGATCCGAAAGTCAAGCGCGATTCTCTTGGCTTTCAGAATCAGCCTCCAATCCAAATTTCCAAACGCTCATCTCTTCTCCTTCTTCAGCTTGCTCATCGGCGTGCAGGTATCACCCATTCAGACTGCTCATCCCTCACGAATACAAAGACTGTCAACTATACTTTTATTGCCGCGGGCGGTACAAATCCCGTTCTGAACGCCACCACCGCATGATCTGTCACGAAAGATTGCCCCTTCCATCCTCCACCCTCGCCCGCCAACCCGTCGCATCTCGGACGACAGCCAGCACACTTCCTCGAAATGGGCCATCGACAGAGGAAGGACTTAGCTGCGATTCGAAGACGGGTTGAGGACGAAGGCGATGAGGAAGGAGGCCCCGACCTGGGAGACCTCGATGATGATTCGTTGAGTGAGGGGTCGATATTAAGTGAGGAGGATGACCCACAAGAAGGTGACGAGATCAGCACAGCTGGAGCAGCTCCTGCTGCCTCTCCTGAGATATCCAAAGTCAATGGAACCGGAGAAAAGCGGTCCAAGGATGCCCAAGGAACGTCAACCAACGGCACCGCGGATGCTTCGAAGAAGCCGCTCACAAATGGCACAAGCGATATGGATATGATGCTGAATGGACTCAAGATATCTGATCAGAGTACCACCGTGGAAGAGGTACAATACGAAGACCTCCGCGCGGATGATGAGGCCCAGGAGCCGTCTCCAGCTGTGGTAAACTCCACAGCTCAGATGGATCAACCACAAGAGCTGCCGCACGAACGACGACGAAGAGAGCACGAGGAATACAAGAAGAAGCGGGATGCAGATCCTGCTTTTGTGCCGAATCGAGGAGCATTCTTTATGCATGATCATCGGCACTCTGGGCCTGCAGCGAATGGATTTCGGCCATTTGGCAGAGGTAGAGGTAGAGGAAGACCCGGTATCGGTGGTCCTTTTGCACCTTCTAAGTATGTTGCTCTTTATAACCTAAACATCATATGCTTATCAGTTACAGTCAAATGGGCCATGCTTTCGAACCTACTGATGCTCCGTGGACGCACGACATGCACGAAGTCATCAGCGAACCCAGCCCTCGCAACTTCCAGACCTCGAACTATTCAAACGGAGCTTCCAATCTCTCTTCACGAGTCCCTATCAGTGCTCCAAAGTCTGCACCTCCAAACCGAGCTTTGTCAACAACAAAGCATGTTGGGAATGTACAAATTCGACTTTTCTTGTCCACCATGGAGAAGCCTATCGTCTTTCCAAGCATCCCTTGGAAGCAATATACTCGACTTCCCGATCACCGCCCACCTCTCCGCCGTGATAAGCCAGTCCGAATCTCTCTTCCTGATCATCCTCCCAGATATATATTCCCTGCGGTGGACAGGTCTTTCATATTCATTCCACGGGCGATGAGACCCAATCAACAAGGCTTTGGCGGACGTGGCAGAGGAAGGTCGATACTTGGCTCTATCGGCGGATACTCGAGACGCACAAGTGTTTTCGGTGGTAGTGTGTACGGCAGTGCATACTCACCTAGTGTTGCCATGAGCCGGCGTTCTTCACTTGCTCGAGAAATTAATAGAGAGAGCATTGTCTCACCAACAGGTTCAACGATGTCCCGGCAACAGATGGCCATGGACCAGCCCAAGCCTGTTGTTAGACTGCCCCCTCCAACTCAGTCGGCACAACCGCAACAACTCCAACCCGCGGAGTCCGAGATCCAGAATGGGCCTCCACAGGTCTCTACCTCCATCGATGAGCTCCCACGGCCACAAACTTATCCACTACCACAAAAACCGACATTCCGCGAGAATCGGCCCAATCCGATTCCCATGCATCAACCTCGTCCCCAGAAAGCAGTATCAGTTGCTGATATCGAATCACCCGCGACCTTGTCGTTCAATCCTCCACAGCAACACCAGCAACCTTTCCATCAACAGGTTCCAATCCAGGTTAATGGTAACAATTATTCACACGATACCCTGTTACATTCTCGAAATGCTTCTTATCCAAGCCAAGGTTCAACTGGTACTCCTCTGTCCCAAATTCCGGAGCGTGCCATTCATGCTCAACCATTCCAACCAAATCCATATCAGCAACAGCAGACCCAAAACTTCTACCCCCAACCATACCAGGTCATGCAACCACCGCAAGGATACTACTATCCACAATCTTTTAATCAATCTATGGGGCCTTCCGGTGGTGCACCTCCGTTCGTTCCTTCTCAGCCGCAACAACAACAACAAGGCTCATTTCATCAACCTGGTCAGCAATCGGATAATGCAGCATCTCAACAAGGTGTCCAGAATCTGGTAGCCCAAGAAGTTAACGGAATGGTCTATTACTACGATGCTACACAGATTCCGGCTGTGGCTACCTTCCCATCATATCAACAACCACAATCATACCCAATGCAACAAGTTGGTGGAGTAATGGGTGGGATGTTACCAATGACCCCGAGCCCCGACGGCTTCTATTATCCGCAACCGGCACAAGGAGTTGTCTACTACCCACAGTAGTCGAGTCTTCTGGCGGGCTATCACTTGTTATATTCTCTTTAATGCTTTCAGCGATCTTGTCAGGGCCATGGGTTTCATTGTGCGTTATGGAAGCGTCGTTACTAGTTTTCCCGTTGCACTGTTCTCTGCGAAAAGATATCTGCTGTTGTCGATTATCATTGAAAGAAGGCGGTAATTGATCTCTTGATTTCCCATGTCATATTGGGGCGGAGGGCGGGACAACAGTTTTGCAGGCAGTTACACGCTTTTCAGCTGCCTGTACCTTAGTATCTGCTGTCTTGTTGCATGATGGTCTTCTTCATCATTGTCGTTTAAGAAAGATTCCTCAGAGGCACTCCGAGCGTTGACCTTAGGCTGTGGCGGTAGAGTAGTAGTAGTTACATAGGAGTATCAACGATGATATTGGTTACCAAGACTTGAAAAATGGGTGCCTGTTCTTAGTGAATTAATTTCCTGCGTCTAAACTTCGAGGATTTGATAATAGACAAAGGAGAAGGAAGCAGCCCATGATGTTAAGCTGTAGCCTCTAGACCCTTGCAGCTGAATAAAGGCAGCCGAAACGACAGGTTTGGTACTGAGGTCAGCCCCAGGCATGGACTTCTGCACAATTTGAAAGCAGATGGGAAATTGAATCCAAAGTTGGCTTGCGTCTTAGTTTTAAACTCTTTTCGGAGGAGTTCGCATATGTAGTGATATCACGACGTAATGCCGCTTCAGATCTCGGAGAAAGCGGGGAAAGCTAGATATGAATAATGTAAGGAGTCAACGAAACAATATAGAAAATTGGCAATACTGGGTAGAGAAGTGAATGTAGCACAAAATGAGAATAAACTTATGTTGTACACACTTATGAAAACTTGGATTTGCAAATCGATGTTGGAACTAATTGCTTCACCTCGTGATCGGATGTGCCGCTACTAGCTGGCTTATCCGGCTGCGCGAGGCCGAGCAACATGGCCACCCTAGTTTTCTACCTCTCAAGCTCTCACCCAAACTCGCCATTGTCCTGTAGTCTTCTTTACTCATATAACCTCCTGATCACACTCGATACTTCTCGCCACTTTGCCTCTTTCCAGGCGCTTCTCGACGTTGATTTGTCGTTCAGCTTGCGTACGTTGGAGTTGCCTAGGTCGGGCGAGCACAAACGAGGACTAGCGCGTTCAGCGCCCGCTTATCGAGCTGCTCCAGGCACCTCTCTCCATCTCCCCTCCTTCTACCTCGCCCATCCTCCGTCCCTTTCACCACCATCTTTCAACTTCAACGCAACGACTTCATCGTGATCAGTTCTTACCGCTCTCGCTCTTCGATCCTTCGAAGATCTCCAGCGCTGAGTACACAATAGTTCGTCCCTCCGACCTGAGACACCATTGCACGTCACCGCTTGAGCTTGTTAGCTGACACACCAACAGCCCTGATCATAGCAGTCATGGCGTCGACTTCAGCAACAAACATGGACACCTTAGTAACTCTCAAGATCAACATCGAGGGTAGCAACCGCCGATTCAAGCTTCCTCTTCGTGATCTCGGAGCTAGCACCCTCCCTGACAAGGTACGTCGTGGTTCCACCAGGCACGCATGAGGCTCTCAGCCTCAGAGAGCTTCGAAACAACTTCCATCACGATCCCGTTCTACTGTCATTTAATCAGGAAGCTGACTTGATTGTCTGTTCATAGCTCCGCTTCCTTCTTGCCATCGATCCTGCCTCCGAAGCTATCTTCGAACGTTACTCCGACAGTGCCGCAGCCTTCGTTACTCTTGACCCGAACAATGCCTCGGTCTACAAGCAACTCTACCGTGCGGCGAAGGCGAAGCTAAAGCTCCGTCTCAAGGTCACAGTTAAGGACAAGGAGCCAGTCATGCCAAAGCCAGCTACCGTCGAGGACGAGGAACCGAGCCCAGTCAGCCCGCTTGATGAGAAGCCAGTCTTGCCTGATCTTCCTGTCTTCCAAAGTTTCAAGCTACCTAGCCCCACCGATGCTCCAGAGATGACAGAGGCCCCAGAAGCATCATCTAAATTGAGCTGCTCGGAGAAAACATTCTACGCGGGGTCTGTTGCCGAGATCCAGCGTGGATTCGAGGAACTTCTCATCAATCAACCTCGTTCCAGCACAACTAGCACCATGATCACACCACCGATGGCTCCTTGCTGCAGTCAGTTCAAGCGAGAGATTCCCAGCATGTTCCATCACAAGGAGGCTCCGAGAATGAATAACTGCTCGAGCACCGAGATCCCTGTCACTCGTGGTACTGCTGCTCGGGATAAGTGGTTTGCAGAGTTGGCTGGATTGTCCAATGAACGTCAACAAGCCCATACAGCTACAGCTGCATCAGCTGCTCCAACTATCAGCATATTCTCCGTTTACTGCAATAACTGCAGCGAATCTATCCCAGATGAGCACTACCACTGCAGTACCTGCGATGATGGCGACTATGACCTCTGCCAGAACTGTGTTAATCAGGGTGTTCTTTGCGGTGGTGAGGATCACTGGATGATCAAGCGTTTTGTCAAGAATGGAAAGGTCATTAATAGCACGACCGAGACAATTGCACCAAAGCCTGCCGCCGCGGAGCCAAAGGCCGCACCAATCATTCCAGAAGACTTGGAAGTTCCGGTTGCTACTCGTACCTGCAATTCTTGCATTCAAGGTAAGCCTTTCGAGCAGTTCAGATGTTTGAGCACCTTACTGAATCATTTTCTAGAACTCTCCGAGGAGAACTTTGTCACCTGCACCAGCTGCCCCGACTTTGATCTCTGCATCTCTTGCCATGTTGGCATGGAGCATGGTCACCACCCCAAGCATGCATTCGAGCCTGCTGTTGAGGATACGCAGCTTGACTTCATCGCTAAGACTCTGCTCGCTCCAGGCCGTAACATTGGTCACAACGCTATCTGTGATGGGTGTGACAAGGTATGTTGTGTATTCACCCACTTCCTGCGGAATCATTGCTAAACAACGAACAGTACATCTATGGTGTCCGTCACAAGTGCCTCGACTGCCCTGATTGGGACTTCTGTGCATCTTGCATCCCCAATGCCAACTTCATCCACCCCCGCCACCGATTTGTACCAATCTACGAACCCCTCAACGATCTCGCATCGTTGTCCAGATCTTTCACCAGCAAGGCCCGTCATCACGGCATCTACTGTGATGGTCCTCTTTGCAACCAAGGCAATGGTGTTCAATCCTACATCAAGGGAGACCGATATAAGTGCGCTGTCTGTCACGACACTGACTTCTGTGCTTCCTGCGAGGCCAGCCCTTCAAACCCACACAATCGAACCCACCCCCTCATCAAATTCAAGACACCGGTCCGCAACGTCAGTGTCACAACTCTAGGTGATCATGAGGATGGTCAACGTATGCCAGTTATGGGTGACCGCATCGCTCGTGGCCGCACTACATCCAAGTCTACCGAGACCACACCAGCTCAGTCAGCAAATGCTGCTACCCAAGTACAGACCGTTGCTGATCTTCAGCCGACTGAGCCAGTAAAGGCCGAGGAGGTCAAGGAGGAGAAGGTACCAGAAGTCAAGGTTGAGGAGGCCAAGGAGCTTCCAGCTGCAGCTGTTCCTGAGGAGTTGATTGCTTATTTTGTCCGTGATGTCGTTGCTGATGGTACTGTTCTTCCACCCAATAACGTCTTCGAGCAAACCTGGTATCTCCGAAACGGTGGCAACACATCTTGGCCTGCTGGATGCACTGTCAAGTTTGTTGGTGGTGACAATATGTGTGCTGTCGACCCGCAGCACCCTGCCAGTGTTCATGAGCTTGTTTCTGCTGCCGAGAGCACTACCTGCTACACCGAGGTTGCTCCAGGTCAAGAGGCTGGCTTCACAGTCTTGATGAGAACACCAAACCGTACTGGTAACTTCATATCTTACTGGCGCCTTACTGGCCCAGATGGCAACAAGTTTGGTCACAGACTGTGGTGTGATGTTAACGTTCAAGAACCAGCTCCGATTGTGAAGGAAGAGCCAGAGGAGGCTAAGTTCGAGGCCGAAAGTAGCCAGATGATCTTCCCAAAGTTAGAGAAGGAATCCCCAAGTACCAGCATCCACGAGGAGGTTCCAGCTGCACCCGCTCCAGTCGAGGACAACGCCGAGGAATTTGAGGACTTCGTCGATGAGCCTCTTGAGGACGACGAGACTGAGGATGGCTTTATGACCGATGAGGAATATGATATTCTCGATGCCAGCGATGAGGAATATCTCGCTGAGCAGGAGAAGGCGGCCAAGAAGTAGACAGTCTTCTTGGTGACATGGTGTTGCGATAGGCGTAAGATTGACACAACAATACTCTGGATAGGGATGGACGGTGCCAGGGGTTTTATTGGGGATCTCTCTCTTGATTTTTCTTTTCTTGGTTGTTTTCTTTTCTGCATGTCTGTATCGCTGGGTTTTCGCTCGTTTAGCTGATCATTTTCATGGATGACATGAAGTGCAGGATTGTGACTCTGGGGATGATGGACCCCGCCAGCCTCGGGAGGAGTCAAACTGCAATCAAGAACAATAAAACAACAAGTGGATTCGAGGATCTCTTCTCAGTTTGCTTCGGGGTCGGTTTGGTAGTAGCAATGACACGAAATCAATGAACTTTGGCTTATTGCATGCTTGTGAATGTGATCTATACTGCTAGGAGAACTCTTCAAATACCGCATGGAACTCTAATTCCGTATCCTCTCCAACATACATCATTCACATCCTTTTCGAAGATTATGTTACAGCAACTCTAATTACGGCTCGGCCAAATTCCAATCCGTATTTTTTCTTTGTGTTGGACGATGTAAAGAAATCGAGTTCTTTAAGCTTGAATAAGAAAAAGTAGGACGAAGTGTGGGAAAATTTGGGCAGAGATCTGGGGCTGGACGAGAGCTTGGAATTTTAGTGAGCGTCGAGCTGGGAGTTCTAGCGCTAGTGAATCTTGAAGCTATTCACAAGCGCAGTGTTATCTCTTTGCACAAAACTTCGTCTCGCTGGCGGAAACCTCTAGCCGAGCACCCAAAAAATATGTATATCACTGCTTGCAAAATATAAAAGAAACAAATCATGGATCAGAGAAGCAAAAGAATCATTTCTGACCAGAAACTCAGCTCTGGCCATCGGCTAGTGCTTGGTTTGCTGTGAGCAGAGATACTCGTATGCGCCTGGTTTGTGGTTCGAGCATGTTACTTGCTTAACAGCGATGCTGTTAAGTGACCTAACATGGATAACCACTGGTACGGCCGGGCTAGAGGTCTCTTGTTGAGAGCAAAATCGCTTATTTTGGTATTTAACATCAAAAGCGAGCCGTGGTTGGCCCCAGTTCGCTTCTTTTCCCTCAATATTACCTTTTTTTGGGTGAATCCCAGGTTCACAAACTAAGCTTTACTGCCTACAATCTAATTTTCGATCTGGCCTTCTCCAGATATTGCGGTTTGCGAATTAATGCCAACTCCCACGCTCTTCACAACAGATACTTCTAGCAAATGGACACACGTCTATTCCAACCGCCAGCTGGTGTAAGAGAGGATTGCATCAAGAAGGCTGCCTGCTTGTAACCTTTTCCCTGTTCTCCAGCAATAGCACCACATCTTCACAGAAGTACAAGACTTTTCGCCAAGAGAGTATTTGTCGAATGAAAATCATCGAAACATCGTGAGCGGACAATCAAAGTTTGGAAGTCCATAGATGTTTACAAGAGGAGAAGTAAGAGAGATGAAGGCGTTGCGGAATGGAAACGATATGTTGGGAGAGGTTGCTCATATTAAGCAGCTTAAGATTATCCAATTCCCGGGCGTCAAAAGGGTAATCAGCAGAGGATATCGTTTTGTGAGATGTAGACATTGTTATTCAACAGGCCCCTCGAATTACAATCTGTACAATCAATAGTACTTTTCTCCTCAAACCTCCCCTCTCCTCTTTCCTGTCCATCAATCAAAGTACGACCCTAAAGCAATCAACATGTAAATAATCAAGCACAAACTTCCCTCCAGCCAGTTGCTCTTCAAGTCCCTGGTGAAACTACCTACCACAAGAATGCTCAGAACAAGCACAATCATGTTGAACTCCTCGAATTCCAAATCAAGGGGTATACCACTTGCCCAGCCCACCAAGACAACGAGGGGCGTGTTGAACAAGGCGGTTTGAATAGTGGAGCCAAGGCAGTGAAACATAGCTCCTGTCATGTGGTCGTTGCACGCATCTTCAACAGTCGTGATATGTTCTGCCGCTTTCTCGACGATGGGAACCAGAATCAATCCAAGGAACGATTCAGAGACGCCACGTTCTTTGACAATATAGGGAATCCCCTCAACGAGATTGATTGCAAGCATGGTGACCAAAGTGAGAGCGATGGCGAGAGAAATGAGACATTCGGCGAGACATAGCTTCGGTTCTTGATGGACCGGTGCCTGGCTATTAACAACCTCTTCTTCATGTTCTAGCATTACCTCGTATAGTTTGTTGTGTGAGCGCAGTTGGAAGTAGATATATAAGCAGTAGGCAACCATAAGGAAGATCGAAGTGACACGGGAGATAATGAGGACATGCCCCGATGCGGCTGTTTGTTGTTCATGAGTGGCATGGAACGCGCCGGGAATCATGAGACCCATTGCCCTTCGACGTATTAGGATGCTGCGCTGAAAATACTTGAAAGAGCGGAAAGATATTACGTACGCTGTTAGAAGAAGATCACTTCCAAGCTCACTAACAGCACTATTGAAACTCTGTTCGGCATATATCAACCCTCCGAAGAAAAAGCATGCACCCAGGCACAGCAAGAGAGTTGCGAGAAGCGAGCCAAGAACCGCTGCTTGAATAACAACGTATTGCTTTTTGTACAGCAGCACCAATAGGAGAATGAGCTCAGGAGTCGAAGCAAGGATGATCTCAAAGATATGGCCCAGAACTTTAGGAAGTCTGCGAGTGCTCTCGTGCGAGGCGAATCCGATGAGATTTGCACATGGAACCATGGCTAAGTAACTCAAAATGAATACCGGGAGATGGAGGTCGTCTCGCGTGTATTGAAGGGCAATTGCCAGTGGCACAAGAGGCCAGAGAAGGTTGACACATTTTGAAGCAGGGCTAGCAGCCCGCCAGCAGATGCTGAGAATATGAAAGGGGCGAATCCGAATTGCTTTGGTGAACTTTATACCTCGATGCAAAGCATTAAATCGAGAAGATGATCCAGCTTCGTTGTTGCTTGAAGATTGAGGAGAAGGGGGATTTTCGGTCATAGGGGAGAATGCTACTCGTCGGCCATTTTCAAGAGTCGGAGGAGGTATGGGCGGGATATCAATGCGAGCCAGATGAGACATTCGGAACTTGAGTCAATTCAATGAGCCAGAAGAACACTGCAGCAATGTCAAAGAAGAGGGGAATGCAAACTCACCGGGAATCCTGGTGAATTTTGGCTAAGAGCCAGAGGAGATGATATATATACGGTGTTGATAGGAGCTTTAGGATTAGATAAATGAGGTGTTGAAAAGTAGAAAACGAAATGCAGTGAGCTTAGATGCAATAGTGACTTCCATTTCCGCAATCTTGAGAAGGGAAAGAGCAACTCGCATAGCAACGTTTCAAGGTGCGAAGGAAGGAGCAGAGTTGAGCTCCGCCATCAATTCCCTTCGCCGGCATCCTGTGCATCATCGAAAAACAAAGGGTGAGTCATGTCTTAAAAAGGTGGAATAATTTCCAAACCTATTTTGATAAATGATGAGCAACCCTGGGAGTCTGGTATGTTCCACAGGTCGATAGTAGTTAAAATGAAGCCTGGCATGATTGAGATCTTTGGACCCGCCACTGCCTAGAGAGAGATCAATCCACCAACAAATACCCTGATATTCCAGCTCTCTTCTCTCTTGAATTGTGCTCTTATCTGTGCGATGCTATCAGCTCACAGATGCAAGAGAGCCTTGCGCTCCTCCTGACCAACCGCCTTCAATTCATTGAAACAGAACCAATACCTTCTCATGATCCCGAAGCTCAATTGTTACTGCATCGAATCAATCGATATAGACGCAAAGCGGTAGGAAGGCAAACCAACGTTACATCTGAGTCGAAAGATGGGTTTCTGGTTTGATTGCATCTTGGGTTCGATCTCCTAGGCATCCGACATTATAGATGATCGCGGTACCAATCGCAGGCAACAACTTCATTTTTCTGGCAGAGAATCTGTCAGTCGGAACAAACACAGACAAGAAGGCCTTTACAACCAACTTGGTTTACGAAATTTTCCAGAACATCTCGGTTGCCCAGATAATACTCTCCAGATCTTGTCTCCACGCTGGCTGGTACCGTAAGCCTCTCCCGCCAACAACCATATCTCACCACCATTTCTCTCAGCGCAATTTACCTGCTTCGGCACTCATCGAGGAATCTCGCAATCTCCTTGCCCTCCAATTACATCCTTCATGCGAGAAGGAAATATTCCCTTGTTGCAAGTCGCAATTTTGGCGTTCGCTCTCGCTTTCCTGTTTGGGATCCCAACACTGGGCTTGTACGCAAGCGAAAGGAAGGCGTAGGATCCGAAAGCGAATACGGGTGGTCTGAAGAGGACATGGTGTAAGGCGAAAACTGCTAGAAACACTTGCGAATCGGAATTCATGGACCTTTCAAGTCGTCGGACTGTATGACGGATTGGAGCGACGGTGTTGGAGACAAGCGAAACTCCTCGGTTTTGCCAAATGCTGTCCAAATTATGATGAACTTCCAACGTGTCAAGAAAAGTATCTGAAACCCTTGCCTCCAGGATGTCAAAGGAAGTCAGAACGGTGTCAATATTAAAAGTACTGTACATCTCGACTTCTAATGTCGAGTCCAGATGGCTCTCGCTTGTTTTCTACCCCTGTTCAAGCCCCCCTTTTATCCACGAGGTCACGTGTGAGATTGGTTAGCTTTGTGCATCGTCACCGAGAAGGGGCGGAAAGCCCTCCTGAGAGAAGGAAGCACTCAAACCGTAGTTTATATAGAATCCTCAACATATTTCTATCCAGAATTTCATTTCAGATGCTCATTCATTCGACCAGGAAGACTGGGTGTGCCAGAACTTGCTGATAAATTCCGGTCGAAGGAGAACATCATCGGAGCTTCGACTGGACAGTGCTCTAATGATTTAACTGACTGTATAGTGATATAAAATCCGATGAATGCGTGTTATGAAAGGAAGGGTTGGAATGGAGAGAATTTGGCTGCACTATGATCAAAGCTAGGCCGCGTCGGTCTGGCTGCTCTCCCTTTTCTTCTTCCAGTGTCACAACTCCAACTTGAAAACTTTCTCTTATCATGATTTGTTCAAGTATGTTGCTGATAGTAAGGGATTAAAACATTATGGGCATGAGACATTGAGACGGAAAGTGGGGTTGGGTAGTAACCTCTCAACCAAGTGAACGTATGTAAAATATGTACAGCCAAATCATAGTTCTCATCTCTTTAGATCTTTCAAATGAGACTTCTCTGATTTCCGAATACCTTTCATCACCCTCGATTATGCAGTTCCCCGTCTGATTCTTGACTTTGCAGCCGCTGGTGGTCCAGCGACCGTCTTCGTCAACGATCCACTCTCAATATACACACCACTGAAGTAGAAGTCCTCCGTGCTGTCCGCCTGTCCCGAAACAGGCAGTTCAAGAACACCAAGATGCCAGTCTGCACCATTGGACGATGCGGAAGCGCTGACCGCTGGCACCGTCAAAGTCAATGGATTCGAGCCTGTAGAATGCCAGAAAGCCACTGAGGTGCCGAAGACCTATTCATATTCAGTAAGAGACAGGGAAAACAAGAAACCCTAGCAGACTTACGATCTCATAAGCAACATTATGCCAAACGCCAGCCTCCCAATTCACGCTCCACTTCGTGTTCCCTCCAATATCCCATCTGAGCAGAGGGTCACTTGTACCACTCTCGCCCGAGATCCATCCTGACTTGAGCTCAGTGAAATGGGACTCGAAGAAACAGATTTGGTGTTCTCGGTAAATGCTGGGAGCATTGGTCATATTATGCATGATGCTGAAATGATACCATACTGTTCCCTTGTTGATTGCTGCAGTCGTTTGGGGGATCAACTCGGTTCGGCGCATGTTCTGACCATTCCAATAAGCAGTAGAGTCCAACGTGAACTTGGCGCCGACGGGGCTGCTTGTATCGGCAGGGTTCTTGTAGGATTTGTCGAGATTGATGTAGGAACTTACACCACTGGGCCCATGCTTCTCGAATAAGCAACCTTCAGCAGCACGAGGAGGAACGACTGACAATATAATACTGATATGGCCCAACTTGATTTGACCAAGACCAATTATTAAGGTCTGCGCTCGACTTGAACCCAGCGAACCGTCCATCCCAGAGAACAGTGCTGGAAGCAGACCCAATCAGGGCGACTAGAGATAACGAGAT
>Ga0302325_10017063_pt1 | contig 15363 bp, 17 predicted proteins | sample Palsa_T0_2_FD_201948 | JGI IMG/M metagenome (GOLD analysis project Ga0302325, IMG submission 201948) | Peat permafrost microbial communities from Stordalen Mire near Abisko, Sweden - Palsa_T0_2 | ecosystem: Environmental > Terrestrial > Soil > Palsa > Peat permafrost | place: Sweden: Abisko...
TCGAGATCATCGCCTTCACCGCCATCGCCGCAGCGCTGGTGGCGCCGTTGGGCGGGTATATGGCCAAGGTGTTCGCCGGCGAGCGCACCTTCGCCCACCCGCTGCTCGAACCGGTCGAAAAGGCCGTCTATCGGTTCGCCCGGATCGACCCCACGCGGGAACAGGACTGGCTCGGCTATGCACTCTGCCTGCTCCTCTCCCAGGTGGTGGGCGTGGTGTTGCTCTACGCACTCCTTCGGGCCCAGGCCTATCTTCCGTTCAATCCGGGGCGCCTGAAGGCCGTCGCGCCGGATCTGGCGATGAACACCGCCATGAGCTTCGTCACCAACACCAGCTGGCAGTCCTACGCCGGCGAACAGACCCTGAGCTATCTCTCGCAGATGGCCGGGATAACGGCGGCGTCCTTCCTCTCCGCCGCCGCCGGCATGGCCGTCGCGGTCGCCCTGGTTCGGGGTTTCATGCGCAGCGGCGCCCACACAATCGGCAACTTCTGGGTCGATCAGACCCGCGCCCTCATCTATGTGCTGGCGCCGCTTTCGCTGATCGCGGCGCTCTTCCTGGCGGCGCAGGGCGCGCCGCAGACCCTGCACCCCAGCGTCGCAGCCGCCACCGTCGAGGGGCCCCGGCAGCAGATCGCCGTCGGCCCCGTCGCCTCGCAGGAATCCATCAAGCTGATGAGCGGTGATGGCGGCGGATTCTTCAACGCCAACTCCGCCCACCCTTTCGAAAATCCCACCCCCGCGGCCAACCTCGTGGAAATGTTGCTGATCTTCGCGATCGGCGCCGCCCTCACCAACACCTTCGGCAGGATGATCGGGGTCCCAAGGCAGGGCTGGGTGCTGCTCGCCGCCATGGCCGTCCTCTTCGCCGCCGGAACGACCGCGGTCTACGCCATCGAGGCTCGGGGCAATCCCCTCCTCGCCCACCTAGGGGCGGCCGGGCCGAACATGGAGGGCAAGGAGGTCCGCTTCGGAGCGCCGGGCTCGAGCCTCTTCGCCGAGGTTTCGACCGCGTCGGCCGACGGCGCGGTCAACTCGATGCACGACAGCTACATGCCGATGAGCGGCGCGGTCCTGATGGCCAACATGAAGATCGGCGAGGTGATCGTCGGCGCGCCCGGATCCGGACTCTTCAGCATCCTGATATTCGCCATGCTCGCCGTCTTCATCGCCGGATTGATGATCGGCCGGACCCCTGAATACCTCGGCAAGAAGATAGAGACCCGGGAGATCCAGTTGACGATGCTGGCTTCCCTGGCCGCGCCGGCCGCGACCCTCGCCTTGACGGCCCTGGCCGCCGTCCTTCCGGCCGGGCTCGCCGGGCGCCAGGCGATGGGCCCGCACGGCCTTTCGGAGATTCTCTACGCCTACACTTCGGCGGCGGCGACCAACGGCAGCGCCTTCGCCGGCATCAGCGCCAACACCCCGTTCTACAATCTCACCCTGGCGCTGGGGATGGTGATCGGCCGATACGGCGTGATCGTGCCGGTGCTGGCGATCGCCGGCGCCCTGGCGGCCAAGCCGCGCATTCCACCCTCGCTTGGAACCATGCCGACCGACAACGGCCTCTTCCTCGGACTGCTGCTCGGCGTGATCCTGATCGTGGGAGGGCTGGCCTATTTCCCGGCCCTCACCCTTGCGCCGGTGCTCGAACAACTGGCGCGCTGATCGACCGAGGCGCTCGGAGGCATCTCGTTTTCCAATGCAAAATTCGTGGCTTAGCTTGGAGCCCCGCGGCGGCCCTGGCGTTTTACTTAAGATCGCCCCGGACTGATCGCAGAGGAAGGGAAAATCCATGACCCAGATCGCCCGCCTCGACGCCTTCGACCTTCCGTTCGCCGTGACCGTCATCAAGGGCGAGGTCCTGATGGTCTGTCCCCAAGCGCCGCTGGAAATTGCCTTCACCGCCGAGTCCGCCGCCCACACCGGCGCCCGCCTGCTGGCCGCCGCCAGCCAGGCGCGTGAAGCCAAGCCGCCCCGGCGGCATCGACGTTCGAAGTCCTAGCGCGGTCCCTCCGCCCGCCGGTTCTCGCCGCCAAGAGGCGCTGCGATACGTGGTAAACGGATCATAACAATTGGCGTCCTAGCATCGCTCCATGGCGCCGCGCATCGGCTGCGAACGGACCCAGCCCGCGCGGCGAAACGCGAGAGGAGCGAGGTGAAGCATGGTGAGCCGCGACTTCCGGCTGCAGATGGAAGGCTACGGATTGACCACCGCGGAGATCCACTACCGGCTGCCTGACCACCCGACCCTGCTGCAACTCTTCGTCTGGCAGGACTATGACCGCGCCCCGGCGTTTCCGACCCTTCGATCGTTCCTCGATCATTGGCAGCGCGAACTCGAAGGGGCCCTGCATTCCGTCCGCGTCGCTCACCAAGGCCTGATCCGGCCGCACGAATGGAAGGCGGTCGACGGGATCCTTCAACTCCACTGATCGACGCCGATGCGGGGGGCGGTCTACCGAGGACCGTCTACCGGCGCTTGGCTCTCCGCGGTCGGCGCCGGATCGTAGTACTTGGGCGCGAAGGCCCGCAGCCACTCCTCCTTGCTCAGCTTGGGTGGTACGATGGAGTAGGTCGTAGCCGGCCCCTGCTCCTCGACCAGCTTCACCTTGAGGCGCGCCGCCTCCGCCAGAAGCCCGCGAGCCGCCACCATCCCCGCGGCCGTGCCCAGCTTTCCGGCAGCGGCCCCCAGCTCCATCAGCAGATCGATGATCGGAGCGGGATCGGCCGCCGCATCCAGACGCTCCCGCTTGATCTCGTTGACGCGGGTCTGGACGTCATAGCGGCCGGCGCGCCGGCGCGACATTCCGGTCTGGCGTGAATACCCCGCCTCGCGCGTCGCCGCATGCAGCGGCAGCCCCCGCGCCAGCGCCTGCGCCAGAGCCTCCAGCCGCACATCCTCGAAAGCACCCATCATCAGTTGCATTATGCAACATGTGTTTGCGGAATGTCAAGCCCCGAGGCTCTGAGAACTTTGACCTATCGTCGGCATATGCCATGTCGGGCTGGTGAACGCCCGCCGCCGCGTGAAGCTGTTCAAGAACGGCCGCAACCAGGCTGTCCGGATTCCCCAGGAGTTTGAAATCCCCGGAGACGAGACCATGATGCACCGAGACGGCGACCGGCTGATCATCGAGGCCGCGCCGGCGAGGTCGCTGCTCGCTATCCTTGCCGAGCTTGGTCCGATCGAGGAAACATTTCCCGAGATCGAAGACCAACCGCCGCGTTCCGTCGACCTTTGACGCGGTTCCTGCTCGGCACCAACATCCTCTCCGATCTGGTCCGCAATCCGAAGGGTCGCATCGCTGCTCGTATCGAGCGGATCGGCGAAGGCGCGATTTGCACGAGCATCATCGTGGCGGCGGAACTCCGCTTTGGCGCGGCCAAGAGGGGGTCCGAGCGCCTGACGAACCAGCTTGAAACTATCCTGTCGGCGATCGAAATCGAGCCGTTCAAGGCGCCTGCCGACATCGCCTATGCGGAGTTGCGCGCCCAACTCGAAGCGGCAGGCACTCCCATCGGCGGCAATGACATGCTGATCGCCGCCCAGGCGCTCGCCTCCGACTGCACCCTGGTGACGGATAATGAGCGGGAGTTCTCGAGGGTAGGCGGTTTACAGGTTGAGAATTGGCTGCGCTAAGGCGGTCACCGCGCAGCCCCGCAACGGCGCAATCCTCGGACGCGGCAACCACATCCATCCAACAATGGGCTTGCTAACCCTCTGATTCAGATCTCATATTCTCGCGAGAGCCGACGGGGCGGTGATCGCCGGCGGTGCTCGGGGAGAGTCGGCATGCCTGCCTTCACCGTTCTTTGCCGCGTGGACGCCTACGTCGACTACCGCACGGTGGTCTTCGCCGACGACGCCTGCGAGGCGGCGTATCTCGCTCGGGAGAACGCGGACGACTACAAGTGGGAAGAGGACGGGGCGATCGAGTTCGACGCTCGTGGCTATGTCGCGCTCGACGACGACGGAGATGAGATCGAGAAAAGCCGGTGCGGGTACTTTGGCTGACGAGCCGGTCGACCTCGGCTTCGAGGAGGCCGGAGCCCTCTTTGTAAGCGCATCGCAGAATGCACGCATCTGGACTGAGCACTGGGTCGGGGCGAACCTCTTCTGTCCCAACTGCGCCTCGCCGCGCATCGACCAGTTTCCGGGCAACCGCAAGGTCGCCGACTTCCTCTGCCGGACCTGCGCTGAAGAGTACGAACTCAAGGCCCAGAAGGGCCGCTTCGGACCGCGGGTGGTCGACGGCGCTTTCGCCTCGATGTGCGACCGGCTCGCTGCCAGCAACAACCCCAGCCTGATCCTGATGAACTACGATCTGGGGCGCCTTCGCGTTACTGACCTGTTCTTTGTTCCCCGCCACTTCTTCGTCCGCGAGGTTATCCAGGAGCGCCGCCCACTGGCGCCGACGGCGAGGCGGGCCGGCTGGATCGGCTGCAACATCCTGCTGAACGAAATCCCCGCCAGCGGCAAAATCTTCTTCGTGCGCGCAGGCGAGGCCGCGCCGCGCGACTACGTCGTCGAACAGTGGCGCAGCACCCTTTTCCTCAAGGAGCAGAACCTAACCGCCCGCGGCTGGCTGATCGAAGTCATGAAATGCGTCGAAGCGATAGGCCGGCGCGAATTCAGCCTCGACGACGTCTACGCCCACGAGAACCGGTTGCGCCTCCTCTATCCGGCCAACCGGTTCGTCAGGCCGAAGATACGTCAGCAACTCCAGGTTCTGCGCGACCACGGCTACCTTGATTTCACCGGTCGCGGCCGATACCGGCTGCGGCGCGAGGCTTAGCGCCGAAGAGGAAAGAGCAACCGCCGGATGAAGCGCCGAGCCCAAATTTCAGCCGGCGCCCACGCGGCCGCGACCATCGCGATCCTCCTCGCCACCCCTGCCGCCGCCCAGCCCCAGCCGGCGCCGCCGACGCCGGCGATCGCGGCCCCGAGGGACGTCCCCTACCCCGGCGTCATCGACCTGGCGGTGGACGCGACCGACCTCGAGCACGGGATCTTCGCGGTCCGCGAGAGAATTCCGGTGCGCGGCCCTGGGCCCATTACCCTCTTCTATCCGAAGTGGATTCCGGGGAGCCATTCGCCGAGCGAACCGATCGACAAGCTCGCGGGCCTCGTCGTCACCGCCGGCGGCAGGCCCCTCCCCTGGCGGCGCGACGACGTCGACGTCTGGGCCTTCCACGTCGATGCGCCTGCCGGCGCCGCCGCCCTCGATCTTTCCTTCCAGTTCCTCTCGTCGGTCACCGGTCGCGAGGGCCGGGTGATGATGACGCCCGACATGCTGAGCCTCCAGTGGGAGAAGGTGGCGCTCTATCCGGCCGGCTATTTCGCGCGCCGGATAACGGTCGCGCCAAGCGTCACCCCGCCGGCCGGCTTCACCCTCGCCACCGCTCTGGAGACCGTCGAGACCACGCCCGGCGGCGCCGCCGAGACGACGCGCTTCAAGCCGACGACTTTCAACACCCTGGCGGACTCGCCCCTCATCGCCGGGCGCTACTTCAAGTCCTTCGACCTGGGAGCCGCTGGATCGGCGAAGGTCCGGCTGGATGTCGTCGCCGACCGGCCGGGCCAGCTGGCGGCGTCGCCGGAAGAGATCGCCTTCCACGCCGAACTCGTCCGGCAGGCCTACGCCCTCTTCGGCTCGCGCCACTACGACCACTACGACTTCCTGCTCTCGCTCAGCGACCGGATGGGCGGCATCGGACTCGAACACCACCAGTCGAGCGAGGACGGCGCGGCCCCCGGATACTTCACCGACTGGAAGGCGACGTTACCCGGTCGCGACCTGCTGCCTCATGAGTTCACCCATTCCTGGAACGGCAAGTTCCGCCGCCCGGCCGACCTTTGGACCGCGAACTTCAACACCCCGATGCGCGATTCCCTGCTCTGGGTCTACGAGGGCCAGACCCAGTACTGGGGCTATGTGCTGGCGGCGCGCTCGGGTCTGATGAGCCGGCAGGAGACCCTCGACGCCATCGCCGCCGCGGCCGCCGCCTTCGATCACCGGGTCGGACGTGTCTGGCGACCGCTGGAGGACACCACGGACGATCCGATCATCGATCGGCGGCGACCGCTGTCGTGGCGAAGCTGGCAGCGCAGCGAGGACTACTATTCCGAGGGCGAGCTCGTTTGGCTGGACGCCGACACCCTGATCCGCCAGCTCTCCGGCGGCCGGCGCTCGCTCGACGATTTCGCGCGGGCGTTTTTCGGGATCGACGACGGCAGTTCTGCCACCCACACCTACAACTTCGACGACGTGGTGAAGGCGCTGGACGCGGTCCAGCCCTATGGCTGGGCTGCCTTTCTCCACGCCCGCCTCGAGGGCCATGGTCCCGGCGCGTCGCTCGATGGCCTGGCCCGCGGCGGCTACAGGCTGGTCTACGCCGACACGCCCACCGACTATTTCAAGAGCCTGGAGACCGACGGAAAAGTCTCCGTTCTCACATATTCGCTTGGTCCGATCGTCGGCAAGGACGGCGATATCGTCGATGTCGCCTGGGACGGACCGGCGTTCAAGGCGGGCCTCGCCACCGGCGCGAAGATCGTCGCGGTCGACGGCCTCGCCTACGATCTCGACGACCTGAAGGAGTCGATCAAGGCGGCCAAGGGGGCCGGGCCGCCGATCGATCTGCTCGTGGAAAGCAACGACCTCTTCCGCACCGTGCGGATCGACTACCACGACGGCCCCCGCTACCCCCGCCTCGAACGACTCCCCGCCACCTCCGCCCTGCTGGACGACATCCTGGCGCCACGGAAGTAGGGGACCGGAGCCAACTCCGAGGGCGCCCTACTGGAAGCTCTCAGGTCAGCTCTAGCCGGCGATCTGTTGCGCCAGCTTCAAGTGGCGCTCCACGATCGGCACGGTGTCCCCCGCCGCTTTCCGCAGCACCGCGTTTTGGCCGCCTGCGGCGTAGCCCTGCATGACTCCCAGCGCCGCCTGGTGGGTGGTGATCTGTTCCTCGATGTAGGCCTTGTCGAAGGCCGCGCCATGCAGGCTTCTAAGCGTCGCCAGATTGTGCCGCTGTTCGGTGCTGAGCGTCGGCGGCGGCGGCGAGGGGAGCTTGGCCGTTCGGAGCGCGGCCTTCAGCGCCTCGGTCGTCTTGGTGTGATCGGTGACCATCATCTTGCCGAAGTCTCGCACCGAGCCGGTCGAGCCGCGCGCTGCCGCCAGGCGGCCCTCGTCGCGTTCGAAGGCGTCAGTCTGGGCGGCAGCCTTGATGAAGGCGGGCGTGGACAAGGCCGGCGAAGTTTGCGCCAGCGCCCGGGAAGAAAGGAAGAGACTCGCCGCAGCGGCGAACAGCATGACTTTGACCACCAGACCCTCCTGAGTTGCTGCAGCAACAACAGGATGCGGAGGGTATGGTTCCAGGCCCGGCCGCCCGCCACGCCGCCGCGCTGGATCACTCCAGCCAGTCCGCTTGCCCCCCCCGATCGGCCAGTCCCCTAGATTCACCGACGGTCGGAGAACCCGGCGACTGAATTGGCGTTGATCTCCCATCTGAGGTGCGGCGCCGACGGATTCCGATGCGCCCTCCCCGGCGAGATCAGGCCGGCCATCGCCGCCGCCCCGCGTTCCCCGCGCGCCGCCCTCGTCGAGGCGGTCGTGGATGCTGAAGAAAAGCCGGCCAGGCCGGATGAACTGAAGGTCTGAACCTGGCGCCGCAGCAAAAGAAACTCAGTCGCCTCACTCCGCTCCGGCTACGCCCACGAAGCTGCTGACGGAAAGAAGGATCTCGAACGTCGGCCCTGGGATGCCGGCGCACGGTCAGCTCGCCGCCTGCCTGCTGCAGCGGGCGGCGACGCGTTCCGCTCTCGCGGCCGCTCTTCAGACGCGCCGCATCGCCGGGGCCGCGAGCAGCTTCTCGATCCGGATTGGCAGCTCGCGCACCCGCACGCCGGTGGCGTGGAAGACGGCGTTGGCGACGGCGGCGCTCATGCCGACATTGCCAAGCTCGCCGATGCCCTTGATGCCGAGCGGGTTCACCGCGTCGTCGAACTCTGGGATCATGATCACGTCGATCTCGCCGATGTCGGCGTTGACCGGGATCAGGTATTCGGAGAGATCGTCGTTGTAGTATCGCGCGCTGCGCCGGTCGATCTCGGTGGCCTCGTGCAGCGCGGCCGAGACGCCCCAGATCATCCCTCCCATGAGCTGGCTTCGGGCCGTGAGCGGGTTCATGATCGTCCCGGCAGCGAAGGCTCCGGTGGCTCGCGGGGTCCTCACCTCGCCGGTCAGGGCATGGACACGCACCTCGATGAACTGGGCGCCGAAGGCGAACTGGATGCGGTCCTTCATCTTCGCGCCGCCGGCCAGGGTCGCCTTGCCCTTGTAGAGCCCCAGCGTCGCGTCCGGCGGCACGCCATGGGGCACGTTCTCGGCGTAGACCTCGATCGCGCCGCCGGCCCGCGCCACGGCCTGGGCGAGCGGCTCGCTGGTTCCGTCCGGCCCCCGCAGCGCACCCTCCGATAGCGTCAGGGTGGCTGGGTCGCGGCCGGCGAATGGCCCGTCGTTGGCGAGCACCGCGGCGTGGGCGACGCGGTCGCGGATCTGTTCACAGGCCTTGGCGACGACGTTGCAGCAACTCGCCGTGGAGTTGGAGCCGCCCGAGACGGGCGCCGGCGGCAGGTCGCTGTCGCCCACCTCGACCATGATGCGTTCCACCGGCACGCCCAGCAGCTGGCTGGCCGTCACCGCCAGCACCGTGCGCACGCCATTGCCGATCTCGTGGGTGGCGCATTGCAGCTTGACCGCTCCGCCGGGCGTCAAGGTCAGACGCGCCGTAGCGGGCCCCATCTGGGTGGGGTAGAGGGTCGTCGCGCAACCGAACCCGACGAGCCAGTCGCCGTCGCGCATCGAGCCTGGCTTCGGCGTCCGGCGATCCCACCCGAACGCCTTCGCGCCGGCGTCGAAGCATTCCATCAGGTGGCGGCTGGTGTAGGCGAGGCCCTTGATCGGTTCGACCTGGGTGTCGTTCACCCGCCGCAGCTCGACCGGATCCATGCCAAGCGCGTAGGCGAGTTCGTCCATCGCGCTTTCGAGGGCGAAGATGTAGGGCGTCTCGGGCGGCGCGCGCATGAAGCCCGGCGTGTTGCGGTCGGCGTGGACGATGCTGACCTTGGAGGCGACGTTGGGGCAGGCGTAGACCCGCGTCGACGCGTCGGTGCCCGAGACACTGTAGTTGTCGGGCCGGGAGGTCACTTCCCAGCCCTCGTGGACGAGCGCGGTCAGCTTGCCGTCACCGGTTGCGCCAAGCTGCACGTGGTGCCGGGTTTCGGCGCGGTAGGTGCCGATCGTGAAGCCCTGCTCCCTGGTGGTCGCCAGCTTCACCGGCCGGTTCACCCGCCGGGCCGCCAGGGCGATCAGCGCCGTGCGCTGGGTGAGCGAGCCGCGCGAGCCAAAGGCGCCGCCGATGTAGGGGGAGACGATGTGAACATCCTCCGGGTCGACGCCCAGCTGCTCCGCAAGTCCGTTCTTGAAGCCCCAGACATTCTGGCTCGATTCCCAGACGGTCAGCTTGCCCCCGCGCCAGACGCAGGCTGTGGTGAAGAGCTCGATCGGGTTGTGATGCTGGGTGGGCGTCGCGTAGTGGGCCTCGACCTTCACCGGCGCGGCGGCGAAGGCGGCGGCCGCATCTCCCACTTCCGGGTCTTCGTGCTGCGGCGCGACCGATTTCAGGGCGACGACTTCGGCGCCCGGGCTGTCGAACGTCGCGCTCGGCGCCTCAGCCGCATAGCGGACGTCCAGCCGGGCGGCGGCCTCCTGGGCGCCCTCGAGGCTGTCGGCGGTCACCACGGCGACGATCTGGCCGGCGTGCCACACCTGGTCGGAGGCCAGCGGCGCGATCGACGATCCCATGTAGCCCTTGTCGGAGGAGGTCTTGCCCGGCTTCACCGCTCCGGCCGCCTCCCGCCAGGTGAGGATGTCGAGCACGCCCGGCACGGCCTTCGCCGCCGCGAAATCGAAGCCGGTGATGCGCCCGCGGGCGATCGGGCTCACCACCAGGGCGGCGTAGGCCGCCGGCTCGGTCGGGAAGTCGGAGCCGTAGGGGGCCTGGCCGGCGACCTTGAGCGGCCCGTCCACGCGACGGGTGCTCTGACCTGGAAAGAGCCGCCTCGCCGAACCGTCGTCGGCCATCGCTCAGACCTCCATCCGCGCCGCTTCGATGAGGGCGCGAACCAGCGTGCGGCGACCGAGTTCGGGCTTGAAGTCATTGCCGCCATGGGTGACGGCGCCGGCGAACGCGGCGTCCGCCGCCGCCCAGGCGGTCTCTTCGTCGATCGGCCGGCCGGTGAGCGCGATCTCGGCCGCCCGCGCCCGCCAAGGCCGCGTCGCCACCCCGCCGAGGGCGATCCGGACGGTCCTGGCGATGCCGTCCGCCACCTCCAGCGCGACCGCGGCGCTGGCGAGAGCAAACTCGTACGACGCCCTGTCGCGGACCTTCACGTAGAGAGAGCGGCGGGTCCAGGGTCCGGCCGGCACCCGGAAGCCGACGATCAGTTCGCCGGACTGGAGCCCGGTCTCGATGTGCGGCGTCGCCCCAGGGGCGCGATGCAGGTCGGTGAACGGGATCACCCGGGCGCCGTTCGGCCCGACGATCTCCACCGCCGCGTCCAGCGCCGCCAGCGCCTGGCCGAAATCACCGGGGTAGCTGGCGATGCAGGCGTCGCTCACGCCTAGCACCGCGTGCAGCCGGTTGACGCCCGCCAGGGCGCCGCAGCCCGAACCCGGCGCGCGCTTGTTGCACGACGGCCAGCTGGGGTCTCGGAAGTAGCGACAGCGGGTCCGCTGCAAGACGTTGCCCCCGAGGCTCGCCATGTTGCGCAGCTGCTGGCTGGCGGCCAGCTCGAGGGTCTGGGCGATCACCGGATAGTCGCGCCGGATCGTCGGATCGGCGGCGGCGTCGGCCATGCGCACGAGCGCGCCGATCCGCAGCCCCCCGGGCGTCGCTTCGATGCGGCCGTGCGCGTCGGCGAGGTCGTTGATGTCGACCAGGCGCCTGGGCGCCATCGCCCCGGTCTTCATCAGGTCGAGGAGGGTCGTCCCGCCGGCGAGGAACTGCACCGGCGCAAGCGTGAGCGCCGTAGCGCTGGACCCCGCCAGCGACACGGCCATCTCGGCGCTCCCGGCGCGCTGGTAGGCGAACGGGCGCATCAGGCGCGCATCCTCGAGGCCGCCTGCTTCACGGCCTCGACGATGTGCGGATAGGCGGCGCAGCGGCAGAGGTTGCCGCTCATGAACTCGCGGATGCCTTCGTCCGAGCCGGCGTGGGCGTTTTGGACGCAGGCCACGGCCGAAAGGATCTGCCCCGGGGTGCAATAGCCGCACTGGAAGGCGTCCTGGTCGATGAAGGCCTGTTGCATCGGATGCAGGGCCCCATTGTCGGCGAGCGCCTCGATGGTGGTGACCGGCGCGCGCACCGCGATCGCGAGCGTCAGGCACGAGAGCGCCGGCTTGCCATCCAGCAGGACCGTGCAGGCGCCGCACTGCCCATGGTCGCAGCCTTTCTTGGCGCCGTTCATCCCCAGGCGTTCGCGCAGGACGTCCAGAAGGGTGGTCCTGGGATCGACCGCCAGGCGGTGGGAGACGCCGTTGATGGTCAGGTCGATGGAGGCCGCGCCCGGTCCGCCGGCTTTCTCGGCCTCGGCCTTCGCGCGGCCGAAAGCAGCCATTCCGGCAGCGGATGCGCCGGCCACGCCCAGCACGCCGCGTCGGCTCAAACTCGTCGGATCACCGCTGGAACGAGCCATGAATCAGGTCCCTCGTCTCCCCCTGCGGGATAACGCTCGGGAGGCCCAAACCGTTCGACTGGCTTGTTGGCCCTGGCGGCAGCGGCTCGCGGGGCCGACTAACCCTGCTCGAACGGTGATCCCGCGGTCATCCCGGCGCTTCGGAGATGATGTCGAAGGAGACCACCTCGAAACGGGCGTTGACCAGATCGAGGAGGTCCGGGGGCATGCCCTCCGACTCCGGCCGCCGCCACGCGATCTCCGTGCAGGCGGCGCTGCACGGTTTGGCGAAGGACCGAACCACCCTGGTGATCGCCCACCGCTTGTCGACAGTCCGGCATGCGGACCGGATCGTGGTCCTGACCGAAGCCGGCATCGCCGAACAGGGCTCGCACGAGGCGTTGATCATCGCAGGCGGGGTTTACGCCAACCTGTTCAACAACCAGGCGAGCATTTGAGGGGGCGAGACGCGATCATCCACTTCGCCGACCGGGATGAAGATCCCTCCATGCACTAACGACGCGCCGTTTCGCTCGCGCGAGACATCGCGCCGAGATTCGACCTGACCGGTTGACGGCGGGGCCCCAGTGCGCCGGTCCAGAAGACGGGCCTTCGCGTGCCGGCGGGCCAGCGCACCGCTACCAACACACTCGCCGCGAACGAGCCTCAGCCCTTCAGCCGCAGCGAGCCCATGAAGTCGCGTTTGCCCAGGGGCACGCCTTTGGAGCGCAGAATATCGTAGGCCGTCGTGGCATGGAAATAGAAGTTAGGAAGCGAGAAGGAGAGAAGAAATCCCTCCGCCGTAAACGGCATCTTGAAGTCGCGAAACTGAAAGACGACGTCCCGGCCCTCCAGGGCGTTTACCTCGGCGGCCGTCAGCCTCTCGAGGGTGGCCCTTGCATCGGCCACGACCTTCTGCAACCCGGCGTAGTCGAGCGCCGGCAGCTCCGGCGGCGGTGTGAACACCCCCTTTCTCACCCCTTCGATGGCGCCAACCGAATGGTGCGCGACCGACCATATCTGGAAACGGAACGGGAGCATGTCTGGGATCAAGCGCGTCTCGACGACTTCGTTCGGGTCGGCGCCTGTCTCCCGATAATGATCCAAGCCGCGCTCCAGGAAGCCGGCGACGCCGCCTAGCGTCTGCAGATAGGACGCCACGCTGAGGTCATAGAGTGAAATCGCCATTGGCTGGATTCGCCTTTCGCAGTTCGGGGGGCGTCTCCGGCAGGAGGAAGACGCAAATCATTCCGCCACTCTTAGCACGGCGTTGAGATCGGGTGTTGAAGTGGGCCAGCGGCCGATGCGCGGCCTAAGCTCGATGGCTGGGGACGATCAGCGGGGCGCACGCCGAAGTCGGCCCGCTCGCGGCAAGATTACGCCTGCCTGGTCCTTGGCGCGGCCGCCAGGCCGAGGAAGACGAGCACCGCCTGATTGAGCCGCAGGATATCCTCGTCGTCCAACCGGCCGAGACGCGCGCCAACTTTGGTCTTGGAGACGGTGGTGATCTTGTCCGCCATCATCCGGCTCGTCGCGCGCAGGCCATTACGCTCGTTCGGCGCCACCGGCAGGCGGAAGAGCGGCGCGTCTGTCGGATTGGAGGTGAGGGCGCAAACGGTGATCGAATCGGTCGCCGCGAAGATATCGTCCTGGAGGATTACGACCGGGCGCGGCTTTCCCGCATAGTCCCCACCGCCGGCGACGGTCCAGATCTCGCCTCGTCTCATTCATCGCCCCGATCCGAGATCGCGTCGATGAACGCCTGGTCCTCCTTCCCTTGCGAGCTGGCTGCGACGGCCGCCGCTTGGCGATGCGCTTCGGAACGAAAGGCGGGCGAACGCACGTCCGGAACCCAGATCTGAATCGGTCGCAGGCCCTGCTCGCGAAGCCGTTGACGATGTTCTCGCACCTTGATGCGCGAGGGCTTGGCGTTTGATCCTGCGGCCATGAGAGACTCCGATCGTTACATGTAACCTATGATAACTCGCTGTTTTTCACTAGCCTTTTCACGGGAAGCGGAGCGTCTGCGCGGCCGCGAGTGACGGCTGTCACAATCGGGTGTTGAAATAGCCCCCCTCGCAGCCAGGAGTCCGCCGTGCCTCCGATCTCACGCCGGTTCGCCCTCCAGGGCCTGGGCGCGACCGCCGCCTCGGTCACGGCGACCTGGGCCAGGGCCGCTCGGCCGGCGCTCACCTTTCTCGCCGTCGGCGACTGGGGTCGCGAGGGGGCCTTCAACCAGGGCGACGTGGCGGCGCGGATGGGCCAGACGGCGGCGCTGATCGGCGTCCGTTTCGTGATCTCGGTGGGCGACAACTTCTACGAGGACGGGGTCGCGAGCGTCGACGATCCCCAGTGGCGGACCTCTTTCGAGGACGTTTATAGGGCACCCTCGCTGCAGGTCCCCTGGCGTGTCGCGCTCGGCAACCACGACTACCACGGCGACACTCAGGCCCAGATCGACTATTCGGCCAAGAGCCGGCGCTGGCGACTGCCGGCGCGGTGGTATTCGCGGACCGAGACCGCGCCCGACGGCGCGAAGCTCGAACTCTTCTTCCTGGACACCTCGCCCTTCCTCTCTCAGTACCTCGCCGATGGCGGCGTCAAGGTGAAGGTCGCCGGCCAGGACACAGCCGCCCAGCTCGCCTGGTTCGAGAACGCCCTGGCCGCCTCCCGCGCCGACTGGAAGATCGTCGTCGGCCACCATCCGATCCATTCGGGACGGGACCCGGCGAGCACGCTCGACCTCGCCTCGAAGATCGACCCGATCCTCCAGCGCCACCGGGTTGCCCTCTACATCAATGGCCACGACCACAACCTGCATCACATCCAGGTCGGCGCGACCCACTATGTCTGCACCGGCGCCGGCTCGAAGATGGACGAACATTGCGAACTCGCCGGCGGCGACTTCTGTTCGCTGCACCCCGGCTTCACCGCCCTGCGGGTAACCCGGCGGGCGGTGCGAATCGCCTATGGCGACGCCGCCGGCGCCGAGCTTCACGTGGTCACGATCGCGCCGCCAAGGATCGCCGCCGCCGCTTGAGGCGCGTCGCCGCGGGACCGCTCTGGCTTTAGGTCGCGGTGTCGGCGGCGGTCAGCCGGGCGCGCTGGCGTTCGGCGAGCGCTTCGGCCAGCGCCCTGGCCACGGCCTCGCTCGAGGCCGGATTCTGGCCGGTGATCAGGCCGCCGTCCCTGACGAGGTGACAGCCGCCTGGAACGAGGGCGTGCTCGAAGAGCGCCCCGGCTTCGCGCATCCGCGTCTCCAGCAGGAAGGGGACGGCCTTGGCGAGGCCGGCGAGCTGTTCCTCGCCGTTGGTGAAGCCGGTGGCCTTGCGTCCCTCGAGCAGCGGCCGGCCGTTCGCGCCGGTGGCCATTAGCAGGCCGGCCGGTCCGTGGCAGAGGGCGACGATCGGCTTGCCGGCGCGGTCGAACGCCTCGACGAGCCGCGCGAGAACCGGGTCGACCGCGAGGTCGATCATCGGTCCATGGCCGCCGGGGAGGAAGATCGCCTCGAACGCTGAGGCAAAGACCGAGGCCAGGGTCGCGGTCGTCGGCAGCGCCTCCAGCGCCGCACGCCATTCGGTCCGGGCCTGTTCGTCCGGGCCGGAGGCCGGATCGATCGGC
>Ga0302325_10017065_pt1 | contig 15362 bp, 16 predicted proteins | sample Palsa_T0_2_FD_201948 | JGI IMG/M metagenome (GOLD analysis project Ga0302325, IMG submission 201948) | Peat permafrost microbial communities from Stordalen Mire near Abisko, Sweden - Palsa_T0_2 | ecosystem: Environmental > Terrestrial > Soil > Palsa > Peat permafrost | place: Sweden: Abisko...
TTTGAAACACATGTGCTCAGGGCCGGGGACTCAATCGCATTCGACTCCACCGTTCCGCATCGCTTCTGGAATGGCGGTGACGTGCCAGTCCGCGCGGTCTGGTTCGAGCTCAGACAGGACTTGTCTCTCCAGGGCTCCGGATCCCCGCATGCGCCGGCCTACCCCTTTCAATAGGCAGCCGCCTTCCCCTGGGCATTGGCCAGCTTAACGCCGACACCTTGCGCCTCAGGCACACACCTTGCACCTCAGGCACAGACGATTACAGTCCCCGGTTTTCCGTTTTCCCGGCGATGGCCCCCGTTCGGCCGCAGCGGCCGGCCGTCAGCTGCGCAAGTCCGCTCGCCCTCGGCATGACGAGCTCACAGGCCGGCGCAGCGACCGGATCCTGACTGTGCAAGCGCGCTCGTAGCCCGCCGTCCCAGCCCGGCCACTGCTGCCGTGCGGGGCGTATTCCTCCACGAACCTGGCCGCGAGCCTCCCTGGCTACTCCTTGCGACACAGAGGATTAGCAGGGCCTTGACAGGCCAGTGTTGAGTATTAGTTAATAATTTTCAGCCAGTTGTTAGTGTTACTGCACACCCTGGGCGCGAGCCGCACGCACAAGGAGGTCGGAGACGGCTGACGTTCGGAGACCTCCACACAAGCTCGCTGGGGCGTCCTGCCGGGCGGGGCTTGCTGGCGGCAGGCGCGCGGGCGGCGCTGGTCTGGTCTTGGAATGAGCCAGCGCAGCAGATCCCTGGCAACTCGTCCTCAGCCGCGGCTGTCCGCAGTCAGCGCCAGATTGCTGCCAGGCCGGGCATCAAGCACCGGGCCGGGCTGGTCCACCGCCCCGAAAGGGCAGGAAGGCGACTAGATGAATCCTGACCAAGCCGCAGCCGTGCACGCACATCCGCAAGAGGTCCGGATCGGCGATGTGAGGGCTGACCCGAACCTTCGCGGCGACGAAGGCTGGGTCGGCATGGATGTCCAGCGGATTGTCACCCGGAACACCGTCGGCTCACGGCAGACGGTCTTCGGCATCACGACGTTCCCGCCCGGCGCCCGGCACGACATTCACAGTCACCAGCATGCCGAGGAAGTTGCATACCTCATCGAGGGCGCTGCATCGCGCGTGCAGTGTCATCAGCAGGTCAGGAGCATCGCCGATGGTGACTAAGACGTTCGGGACGAACGCGGTCGACTGGGAGCAGCGAATCGACCTGGCCCGGCTGCGGTCTGAGCGGCTGGCCAGGCTCCGGGCGCAGCTCGACGCCTCTTCGCTGGGCGCGCTGCTGTGCTTTGATTTCGCCAACATCCGCTACATGACCGCCACCCATATCGGGACCTGGGCCATCGACAAACTGATCAGGTTTGCGTTGCTGCCGCGCGGCGGCGAGCCGGTGGTCTGGGACTTCGGGTCAGCCGCGCGTCACCACCAGCTGTATAACCCGTGGCTGGATCACACCGCAGGGCCGGCCACGCCCGAGGGCGCCAGGGCGACGGGCGCGCGGGCGGGGATCTCGACACTGCGCGGCGCGTTCCATCCGGATGCCGGGATCGCGGAGGATGTGGCCGCCAAGGTCGCCGAGGTGCTGCACGAGCACGGGCTGGCGGGCGCGCCGGTCGGGGTTGACGTGGCGGAGGTGCCGGTCCTGGCCGCCCTGCGGGCCGCGGGGATCGAAACGGTGGACGGGCAGCAGGTGTTCCTGGAAGCCCGGCGGGTCAAAACCGGCGATGAGATCTCCCTGCTGAGCCAGGCGTGCGCGATGGTCGACGCGGCGTATGAGCAGCTGTATGAGTTCCTGCGGCCGGGAGTGCGGGAGAACGAATGCGTCGGCCTGGTCGCCCGGGCGCTGTACGACCTGGGCAGCGAGTTCGTCGAAGGCGTGAACGCCATCTCGGGCGAGCGGTGCTCACCGCACCCGCATGTGTACTCCGACCGGCTGATCCGGCCGGGTGATCCGGCGTTCTTCGACATCCTGCACAGCCACCTTGGCTACCGGACCTGCTATTACCGGACGTTCGCCGTGGGCAGCGCCTCGCGGGCACAGCGGGACGCCTACGTCCGGTGCCGGGAGTACATGGACCAGGCCATCGCCATGGTCCGGCCCGGCGTCACCACCGGCGACATCGTGGCGCTCTGGCCGCAGGCGACCGAGTTCGGGTTCCCGGACGAGACGGCGGCGTTCGCGCTGCAGTACGGGCACGGCGTCGGGCTGTCGATCTGGGAAAAGCCGATCTTCAGCCGGCTAGTGTCCCTCGACCATCCCGAGCCGCTGGAGGAAGGAATGGTGTTCGCGCTGGAAACCTACTGGCCCGCCGCGGACGGCTGGTCCGCGGCGCGGATCGAGGAGGAACTCGTCGTCACCGCCGATGGCTGTGAGGTGCTCACCAGGTTCCCGGCCGAAGAATTGCTGGTCGCGGGCCGGAAGTACTGGACCGCCGGCGGTGCGCTGAACACGCTGCGGGAAAGCCAGTCCAACCTCAACACCCCGGCCGGACGCGGCGAACGTCCCGAGCTCGGTGACCCGTCTGGGCCCGGTGACGGCACCGGCGTCAGTTCATGAGGACCATCGGCGCCGCCGCCCTGCTGGGCCTGTAGGAGCAGATGGCGGTCATCCGCGGTACCGAGAAGGCCGCCCATGACCTGTTCCTGGCCGGGCTGGTCAAGGGCACGACGCACCTGGCGGCCGGGCACGAGGCGGTCACCGTCGGCGCGAGCTTGGCGCTACGGCCCAACGACTCCGCGCTGCTGAAGTCAGCGCTCAGGCCCTTGACCTGCTACTCGATGAAAGGCAGCACCCGGCCCGGTTGTCCGGCATCGGCGATTTAATGTTGGGCTGAACGCCAAGCCCAGCCACGCGCACGGCCATGTGAAATGTGGACGTGTGCTAGCATCGGTACATGTCGCTTAAGAGGACGAACGTGTACGCCGACACCGACGACCTCGCGCTGATCAAGGAGATCGCCGCCCGCCGAGGCGTTCCCGAGGCCCAGATCATCCGGGAAGGCATCCATCTGGCAGCTATGAGCAACCGGGTCTGGGACGGTTCCCTCGACTGGCCCACCTTCGAGGGGACCGGTGAGATAGCCACCAGCGATGAGGTCACCGAGGCGGTCGCCCGGGCAGCCGCCAGCTCGTGATCGTCATCGCCGACACTTCCGGCATTATCGCCGCATCTGACCGGAACGCGCGCGAGTCAGCAGCATGCCGGGAAGTCTTGCAGGAAGCAGGAACGGTGATCATCTCGCCGCTCGTCCTCACCGAGGTTGATCACCTGGCCAAGGCCCGTTTCGGATCCCCGGCCCGGACTGCAATCATCGAGTTCGTCATCGCCCAGACCCGCCAGCTGCGCTTCCAGATCCCCGAAACCAGCCTTCAGATCCTTGACACGGCACGCCTGGTCCAGCAGCAGTACGCAAGCCTCGACCTGGACCTGGCTGACGCCGTCAATGTGGGACTGGCCGCCCAGTACCGGACCGACGCGCTGCTCACCCTCGACCGGCGCGATTTCCGCGCGATACGGCCCCTCACCTCCCACACCTGGTTCCGGCTTCTTCCCGACGATCTGGAGCCAGTACCTGCCCGCCCCGGACACCCCTGAAATCTGAGGAAGCGCACCTACCCGGCTACGGCCAGCAGCCGACGAGCCTCGTCGATGTCCGCGGTGCCCAGATCCGGGAAAGCCCGCAGGATCGCGTCGGCGTCAAAGCCGTGTCGCAGGTACTCCTGCACGGTCGAGACCCGGATGCGAGTTCCCGCGAAGACAGGCGCGCTGGCATGCACGCCGCGGTGCCTGACTACCTGGCCGGCGTCCGCGGCGGGACGTTCCGCCGCCTTGTCAATACGCGACCGCAGCCGATCCAGGCGGATGGTCTCGACCAGGACGAGATGGTCCGGCCGCAGGTCACCCTCCCACGATCCATCCGGAAGCTGGAAGTAGATTTCCCGGCCGACAGCAGCGAACTTGAGCTCGCGCAGCGGGGCAGCGTACCCACGCGAGCGCAGATGCCCGGCCACCCGCCTGATGTGCCGCAGGGACATGCCCCGGTCGACACGAAGCGCGCTGACCACCAGCAGCGCGAGCACATCCTGGTAGCTGTACAGCCGGACAGTCGTGCGGCTGCCAAGCTGCCGTTTGACCGACGACGCAACCAGGCCCTGCTCCTCCCAGGAGCGCAGCCTCCGGCGGGAGATTCCGGCGATCTTCATCGCACGGGTGTCGGAGAACGCAAGCAGATCATCGGTGGCGACTGCCATCGTCTGCACCTTCCGTCGCCTCTGTCAACGGCATCGGAAAACTGACCCCTTGGCGGCATCGGAAAACTGACCCCCTGCATGTGTGTTGATCTTTATTCTTCGGTTGCCCCGGCTGCGGGGACGCGGCCGAGGTCTCGGTTCTTGAGCCGGTAGGAATCGCCTTTGAGGGCGATGACTTCGGCGTGGTGGACGAGGCGGTCGATCATGGCGGCGGCGACCACGTCGTCGCCGAACACCTCGCCCCACCGGCCGAATGGCTTGTTGCTGGTGACGATCAGGCTGGCTCGTTCGTAGCGGGCGGAGACGAGCTGGAAGAACAGGTTGGCGGCTTCGGCTTCGAACGGGATGTAGCCGACTTCGTCGATGACCAGGACGGGGTAGCGGCCGAGCCGGGCGAGCTCGGCCTGGAGCTTGCCGGCCTGGTGGGCGTCGGCGAGGCGGGCGACCCATTCGGCGGCGGTGGCGAACAGGACCCGGTGCCCGGCCTGGCAGGCGCGCATCGCGATGCCGGTGGCCAGGTGGGTCTTGCCGGTGCCGGGCGGTCCGAGGAATACCACGTTTTCCTTGCCTGTGACGAAGTCCAGGGTGCCCAGGTGCGCGATAACCTCGCGGCGCAGGCCGCGGGCGTGGTCGTAGTCGAACTCCTCCAGGCTTTTGCGGGCCGGGAAGCGCGCGGCGCGGATCCGGCCCTCGCCGCCGTGGGCGTCGCGGGCCGCGACCTCCCGCTGCAGGCAGGCGACCAGGTATTCCTCGTGGGTCCACGACTCGGCGCGGGCCCGCTCGGCCAGCCTGCTCACCGACTCGCGCAGCGTCGGGGCTTTCAGCGCCCGGGTCAGGAACGCGACTTCGGCCATGGTGTCGCGTGCTGGCGCGCGGGCGGTCATGACGCCGCCATCCCGTCGCCGTCCAGGCCGAGGGCCGCGTCGTAGTCGGCCAGCGGCCGGACCTGGACCTCGGCCTCCCGCGCCGGGCGCACCACGCTGACGTGCTGGCGGCGCAGGTCAGCGGCCGCGGCCAGGTGCGCGGGATCGGTGAAGGTCTGGTGCCAGCACCACGCCCGCCGGTGGCTGGCGACTATCCGGCCCTCGCAGGTCACCGTCACCCGGTGCAGGTCCGCGGTGACCTCGATCCGCCGGCCGATGGCCGAGGGGTGCACCGAGTAGTCGTTGGAGTCCAGCCGGACGTAATGGTCACGGGCCAGCCGGCCATGCGACCGCCACCCCGTCGCGGGCGGCACCGGCGGCAGCTCGAGCATCGCGGTCTTGTCCGCGGTGATCCGGTCTGCCGGCGCGCAGCCCAGCGCCCGCCGGACCCGGGCATTGCCGGCCAGCAGGAACTGGCGGATCTGGTCGTTGAAGCCCGGCCGGGCTGGTGAACGTCCGGCCGGGCAGAAACGAGCGCTCCAGCCAGTCATGCGCCCGCTCGATCAGCCCCTTGGCCTCCGGGTCGGCCGGCTTGCAGATCACCACCTTGGCGCCCAGCGTGCCGCGGAACGCCTGGCAGTCCGACGTCAGCACCGGCCTGCCCGCCTTCCACTGGCCGACCGCGCCCTCCCCGTCCCACACCAGCACCCGGGGAACCGAGCCCAGCGCCTCGATCAGCTGCCACCAGCCCGCGAACAGATCCTGCGCCTGCCGGGACGGCACCAGCACCGCCGACAGCCACCGCGAGTACCCGGTAATCATCGTCAGCACCGGCAGCCGCTTCGCAGTCCGCACCTGCCCCGCCCCGACCGGCACCCCGACCGGCGGGAACCAGAAATCACACTGCGCGATCTCCCCGGCCGCATACGCCGTCCGCGACGCCGGATCCGGCGGCAGGTACGCCGGCCGCAGCTCAGCGACCCGGCCGCTCAGCACCCGGATCGACCGGCCCCACCCGATCCGCACCGCGATCACCGTGGCCGGCATCGACGGATACGCCCGCAGCAGCTCCCGGATCGCCGGCTCCGCCGCATCCACGATCGACCCCGCCCGCCGCCGCTCATACCGCGGCGGCCCGTCACTGGCGATCGCCGCCCGCACCGTATTCCGCGACACCCCCAGCACCCGGGCGATCATCCTGATCGGCAAACCCTCCGCCTTACGCAGACGGCGGATCTCAGCCCAGTCCTCCACTGACAGCACCCTTCCTCCCCGGCTCGACTCGAGCCAGAGTGACCGGGCAGGGGGTCAAAATTCGGATGCCACACCGGGGTCATTTTTCACGTGCCGTCGACAGCCTCCACCGATCGTAAAGCGTGAATCACCCGCAGATTAACCGACACACAGCGCATGCCAGGCACCGTCCGTGGTTACAAATCAGACTCACCGGCCTGCCGTCGTCGAGCCCGCCGAAGGAGGCCAGCCATGCCCGGCTCTTGCTGACCGTTCCCGAGGCAGCCGAAACGCTGGCCATCTCGCGCAGCAAGCTCTACGAGCTGCTCGCGGCGGCCTTTGAGATAGCTAGCCGTCACGCACCGCGTTCCTACCCGCTGGTACGAGGGGCGTTAGGTCTTCGGATTAAGCGATGGCCGGTAGACGGGTTTGGCTGCTGACGTCGAGAACCCGACGGGGCGCTGCAGGCGGCTGGTGAGGGCTTCGGCGACGCGTAGCCATGCGCAACGCGGGGTTTTAACGTTTCGCTGCTCAGCCAGCCGACCTTGTCCGGGATGATCGGCTCAGTCCTACTTTCCGCTAGCTGTTTCCCCGGATGGCTTGAGGCCAACATCCTCTTCTGCATGATGCGTGCGCGGTGATTCATCGTAGCTCTTGCCGATTGCCTGACTTGGCCAGGCCTGTCTCGTCATTGACTAGAGTCCTGGCTCGCGACTCCGTAGCGGGCGAGCAGGTCGGCGAGTTGCTTGCCGCCGATGAGGGTCAGCGGTTTCCCGGCGGCGAATTCTTGTGCGCTGGGTCCGAACTCGGCGGTCGTGACGAGGATCCCCTTGGTGGCGCCTTCGTGCAGCATCGTGCCGTAGAGGTCGCGAACCGGTGCCGGGGGTATGGTGCTGCGGTATCTCTTGACCTGGATGACGAGCTTCCCGCCGCGGATCGGATCTGGATCCATCGCCCGGACATCGACGCCGCCGTCACCGGTGCGCTCGGTGGTCATGACTTCCATGCCCATCTCCTGGAAGAGTGCCGCGACCAAGTCTTCGAATTCGATCGGGTCCAGGTTCATGAGATCGGCGTCCGCTGGGCTGGCGTCGCTTGACGGCTCAGCGCCTTTCGCGCCGGCCAGCCGAACAGGATGTACCGGCACCAGGTTCTCGGGCCGCGGTGACAGCTGGCCGCGCAGGCCTTCCAGGCAGCTCACCGGGTCGACGTTTGCCAGGTCAAGGCGAGCGAAGGCTTGGCGTCCGGCCATGACCGTGAGCAGGAACACTCTGGTCTGCCGACCAGTGACGGGATCGGCGCAACTCACGTACCCGTTCACAGTGACCGAGCTGATAAAGCGTCCCGGATCGGCCAAGAATGTCTGGACCAGCACGCCCAGCGCGCTTTGGGCGAGCAGGTTGCGATACAGCGCCTTGCGTTCTCCGGCAGGCCGGGGGATCTGCGTCTCCCGGTCATCGGTCCTGATGTAGCGGTATCGGCAGACCGCAGGTATCACGCTGAAGTCCGGCAACTCCCAGTCAACTATCAGCTGCCTTTCTGCCGGGTCCCAGTCCACGCGAGCCCGGCGCGGGAATCTCTCCGGCCAGCCGCGCAAGGCATACAGCGCTGCGGTGAAGAATTCCCGGAATGCATCTGGATCACCCGAGGCCAGCTGCCTGGCTATCTCCTCGACCTGCACATTGTTGTCGATGACCTTCTGACGCTCCCTGCCCGCCCAGACCTGGTACTGGCGGTAGTAGGCAGCGAGCTGCTGCCGACGCCGTTCCTCCTCCTGCTGACCCACCCGACAGTCCTGTTCGAACTGCGCCTGCGCCCTTTGGTATGCCACCTCATGATCCCGGCGGGCCGCCGGGCTCAGAGCACGCAGCCCCGCAGGCGGCGGAACCTCATAGGCACGAGGGTCGGGCATAACGACCGGAACACCAAGTGGCCCAGGATTGAACGGCGGGACCATCACCTGCTGCTCCAGCTGCTCCAGCCGAAACGGCGGCGCGGCCGAGACGCTGCGCAGCACGTGAGCCAGCTCGGCAGCCTCCGCCTCGATCTGGCTAGTCCGGGCAGCGGCATCAGCCTCCCGTCCCTGCTGATAAACCCGCAACGCCTCACGCTGATCACGGGCCCGGGCGCGAACCGCAGCACGCTGCACCCGTTCTTGCTCCTGCTGCGCAGCCCGCCACGCACGCTGCTGCGCATCACGCTGACGCTGCTGACGGCGCTGCGCCTCGGCCCAGGCAGCCACCACACCGCCGGTTTGCCTGCGTGTCACCGTTTCCTCCCTCGCTGGAACAATACGACCGCGGCGCAACGAGCGGAATGGGAATTGCCGTAAGCCCGTATTGCTACGTGAGCCAGCCTTCTTAGCCCAACAGGGAGTCGCCGGGACGTAAAATGCCTAAGAACTCGATGGCCGCAAACTGCATCCAGGTTCGGCCAAACGGAGAAGCGCCGACTTCTATCATCGGGGGACCTGGGTCACGGTCGCGTCGGCCAGCAGAGTGGAGATTCCGCTCGATTCCCGGAGGTTCACTTGAGCGCAGCGCCCCGCCCGCCGACATGTCGATCACTGTCATCGGATGGCTGCTGCCACTAGCTACTTCGACCTGAAAAACCTGGGCGGTGGTCCTTGATCGCCGTTGGAGAGAAGATGGCCTCGACCCCTTGGGCTAGAAGGGATCGAGGTCATCATGTTCCGCACGATAGGCGATGGGCCGTCAGCGTGGGAGTTGTTACTGCCGCCGGAGGTGCTGCGGTTGCCGGCTGAGCTGGCCCGGGTGGATGCGCTGCTGGATGACCCGGCGTTCTTCGCCCCGTTCGCGCCGTTCTTCGATCCGCTGATGGGCCGGCCGTCGACTCCGGTGGAGTGCTACCTGCGGCTGATGTTCTTGAAGTTCCGGTACCGGCTGGGCTTTGAGGCCTTGTGCGCGGAGGTCAGCGATTCGATTAGCTGGCGGCGGTTCTGCCGGATCCCGCTGGAGGCGCGGGTTCCGCATCCGACAACGCTGATGAAGCTGACGACCCGGTGCGGGGCCGCGGCGGTGGCAGCGTGTAATGAGGCGCTGCTGGCGAAGGCGGCGGAGGCGAAGCTGCTGCGCACGTCCCGGCTGCGCGCGGACACCACGGTCGTGCCGGCCAATGTGGCCTACCCGACGGATTCGGGGCTGCTGGCCCGGGCGATCCGCCGGATCGCCGTGACCGGCGTGCGGATCCAGGCGGCCGGGGGCGCGACCCGGACCCGGGCGCGGGACAGGAGCCGGTCGGCGGGCAGACGGGCGCACGGTATCGCGGCGAGGCTGCGGCTGCGCGGCGCGCAGGCCCGCGAGGAGGCGCAGGCGACGGTGCGGCGGATCACCGGGGAGCTGGCCGGCCTGGCCGAGCGCGCCGCCGCGGACGCGGAGCGGCTGCTGGCGAACGCGCGCCGGGCACTGCGCCGGGCTGAGCGCAAGGCCGCGGGCCTGGCGGCGGCGGGCGGCCGCGATGCCGCTGCTGGCCGGCGGCGAGGCCGGCTGCGCCGCGCGGCTAATGACCTTGCCGAATTACTGGAGGCCACCCGGCGGATCGCCGCCCAGACCCGGCAGCGGCTGGCCGGGATCACCCCGGACGGGGCGACCCGGCAGGTGAGCTTGCACGACGCCGATGCCCGGCCGATCGCCAAGGGACGGCTCGGCAAGCCAGTCGAGTTCGGCTACAAAGCCCAGGTCATCGATAACGACGACGGGATCGTCGTGGACCACGGCCTGGAGCAGGGCAACCCCGCCGACGCCCCGCAGCTGGCCCCGGCCATCGGGCGGGTCATCAGCCGCACCGGGCGCCGTCCCCGGACCGTCACCGCCGACCGCGGCTACGGCGAGAAAAGCGTTGATGACGCCCTGCGCCAGATGGGCGTGCGCCATGTGGTCATCCCCCGTAAGGGCAGGCCCGGCAAGGCCCGCCAGGCCGCCGAGCACCAGCCGGCGTTCCGGCGCGCCGTCAGATGGCGGACCGGCAGCGAGGGCCGGATCAGCAGCCTCAAACGAGGTTACGGCTGGGACCGCACCCGCCTGGACGGCACCGCAGGAGCCCGGATCTGGACCGGATACGGAATCCTGGCCCACAACCTGATCAAGATCGCAACCCTGGCAAGCTAACGGGCGGAAATCCAGAGATCACCAAGGCCACCCGGACCCAAATCAGCCCCGGCCTCAGCCTTCGGACTTTTCAGGTCGAAGTAGCTAGCGGCAAGGCTCACGGCTAAACTACGGACAAATGATCAAGGCCCGACCGCCGTGATCGGCGATCAGGCCCTTGACCTGCTACTTCACTTGTAGCCCCGACCGGATTTGAACCGGCGCCACCGCCTTGAGAGGGCGGCGTCCTGGGCCGCTAGACGACGGGGCCAGGTAACAACCAGAGCACCAGGATTCAGGATCGTGCAACGCAATCCCGGAGCCGCTAGCCGGGCCCAAGGGTAGCGCACCTGCCCGACTCAGCCAAACCGGCCGCAGCGACCGTGCATGACAAGCGCGGACGCCCTGCTGGGCATCCGCGCTGCTCACCTGTGTCGCTGGGGTACCAGGACTCGAACCTAGACTAACGGGGCCAGAACCCGTCGGGCTGCCAATTACCCCATACCCCATGGCAACGAGCCATCACGGCCCGGTCGCGCCCGTACGGTCCGGTCGCGCCAGTGCAGTGTAGCCGAACTGCCGGGCGGCGGCCAAAGGGATACCGGACCTGGGGCCTTACCGGGCCCTACCGGGCCGGACCGGTGCCGCGTGCTCAGTCGCGGTCCACGACCGGGTTGCTGAGCGTCCCGATCCCCTCGATGGTGACCGAGACCTCGTCGCCCTTCTGCAGCGGCCCGACCCCGGCCGGGGTACCCGTCAGCAGGACGTCGCCGGGCAGCAGCGTCATGACCGCGCTGGCATAACTGACCAGGGCGCTGACGTCGTGCAGCAGCAGCGAGGTCCGAGAGCTCTGCTTGACCTCGCCGTTCACGGTCGTGGTGAGTTCCAGGTCGGCCGGGTCAGCTTCGGTCTCGATCCACGGCCCGAGCGGGCAGAAGGTATCGAATCCCTTTGCCCGCGCCCACTGGCCGTCGGCTGCCTGCAGGTCCCGGGCCGTCACGTCGTTGGCGCAGGTGTAGCCGAAGATGACCTCCGGTACCCGCTCAGCGGGCACCTCGCGGCAGAGCCTGCCGATCACCACGGCGAGCTCGCCCTCGAAGTCGACTCGCTGGGACAGCCCCGCGGGCCGGATGATCGAATCTCCCGGCCCGATCACCGCGGTCGAGGGCTTGAGGAAGATCACCGGCGCGGCCGGCGGCTCGCCGCCCATCTCCCTGACGTGGTCGGCGTAGTTCTTGCCGATCGCCACCACCTTGCTGGGCAGGACAGGCGCCAGCAGCCGGACGGCCGCCAGCGGGTACCGGCCGCCAGTGAACCGGACGCTGTCCTCGCCGACGCCGAACGGGTGCCCGCTGAGCTCAGCGATCACCAGCCCGTCACCCGGCAGGGCTGCCGCGCCGCCCGCGGCGCCGTCCGTCTGAGCGCTACCTACGACGCCGTACCCGACGTCATTGCCAACCGCGAACCTCGCGATGCGCATGCTCCAGCTCCCAGCTCGACCCGGCCCTTCGATCCGCCCCCGGGCTAGAGCCTACCGAGCCGCCGCTACTGCAGGTAGCTCTCCACCTCAGGCACCGGGCGCACGGCAGCATCGCCGAGGTCCTCGCCGAACTCACGCCGGGCACGGCGCTGCCGCAGCAGGTCCCAGTACTGGTCCAGGGCCTCCTCGGCGGCGCGCAACTGCACCTGCTCCTCGTCACTGGAGAGCGTCCCTGCGGCGAGCTTCCCGCGCAGCTCATGCTCGGTCTTGATGAGCTCGTCGATGTGCCCGAGGATCTGCTTGTCGTCCATTCCACCTACCGTGAGTTAGAGGATCTTGTGAATCCAGCCATGCGGATCGGGCAGCTGGCCAAACTGGATGCCGACCAGCTGCTCGCGCAGCCGCATGGTCACCGGGCCGGCCCCGCCGTCGCCGACCAACCAGCCGCCGCCGGAGCCCTTGACGGCGCCGACGGGCGTGATGACCGCGGCGGTGCCGCACGCGAACACCTCGGTGATCTCGCCTGACTCGCAGCCCTGCTGCCACTGCGCCACCGATATCTTGTCCTGCGACACCGGGATCCCCAGGTCGGGAGCCAGCGTGAGGAGCGAGTCCCTGGTGATCCCCGGCAGCAGCGACCCGGTCAGGGCCGGGGTCATGATCCGGGCCGCGGCACCGGAGCCGTAAACGAAGAACAGGTTCATCCCGCCCATCTCCTCGACCCAGCGGTGCTCGACGGCGTCCAGCCAGACGACCTGGTCGCAGCCGTGGTCTAGGGCCTGGAGCTGCCCGGCGAAGCTGGCGGCGTAGTTACCGCCGGTCTTGGCCGCCCCGGTACCGCCCGGCGCGGCCCTGGTGTAGCCCTCCGCCAGCCAGACCGAGACCGGCTTGACGCCGCCGGTGAAGTACGGGCCGGCCGGCGAGGCGATCACGGCGAACAGGTACGTCGGCGAGGGCTGGTTCACCCCCAGCCCCGGATGCGTCGCAATCATGAACGGCCGCAGGTACAGGCTCTGGCCCTCGCCGGCCGGCACCCAGTCGCAGTCCTGGGTGACCAGCAGCTCGATGGCGCGCAGGAACGTCTCGTCCGGCAGTTCCGGCATCGCCATCCGCACCGCCGAGGCGCGGAACCGGGCCGCGTTGGCCTGCGGCCGGAACGCCACGATCGGCCCGCCGGGATGCCGGTAGGCCTTCAGCCCCTCGAAGATCTCCTGGGAGTAGTGCAGGACCGCCGTCGCCGGGTCGAGCGTCAGCGGGCCGTACGGCTCCAGCTGCCCGTCGTGCCAGCCCTGGCCGTCGGCCCAGCGGAGGGTCACCATGTGATCGGTGAAGACCTGGCCGAAGGCCGGCGCGGCCAGCAGCCGCTCCCGCTCGGCGTCCGGCACCGGATGCGGCGACGGATGCAGGGCGAAGGCAATCTCGTTCACAGGGCTGGCAGTCATCGCAGGTCCTCTCTCACACTCTTTCAGCAGCTAGCCTGCCACGCGCTCGGCGATGTCGTCACCGATCTCCGGCGTGGATCGCGCGGCCCAGGCACCCTGGCGCTCGACCAGGTCCTCGGCCACTGCCTGCTCGATCCGCGTTGCCGCCCCCGCCAGGCCGATGTGCTCGCACAGCATCGCGGCCGACAGGATGGCGGCCGTGGGATCCGCCTTCTGCTGGCCGGCGATGTCAGGCGCGCTGCCGTGCATCGGCTCGAACAGGCTCGGCGCGGTGTGCTCAGGATTAATGCTCGCGCTCGCGGCCAGTCCGATCCCGCCAGCCACTGCCGCTCCCAGTGCAGTCAGGATATCGCCAAAAAGGTTGTCGGTGACAATCACGTCGAATCGCTCCGGCGCGGTGACCAGGTACATCGAGGCGGCGTCCATGTGGCAGTAATCGGCGGTGACGCCGCCGAAGGCGGCCGCCTGCTCCTGGACCGTGCGCCGCCACAAGTCGCCCGCGTAGACCAGCACGTTGGTCTTGTGCACGAGCGTGAGCTTTTTCCTCGGCCGCTGCGCAGCGCGCGCCAGCGCGTACCTGGCGACCCGGCTGACCCCGAACGCAGTGTTAAGGCTCTCTTGGGTTGCAATCTCGTGGACAGTTCCCTTCCGGATGACACCGCCGGCCTCGACGTAGGGCCCCTCGGTGCCCTCCCTGATCACCAGGATGTCCAGGGCCTCGGCCCGCAGGCCCGACAGCGGGGATGCGACACCGGGGTAGAGCCGCACCGGGCGCACGTTGACGTACTGGTCCAGCTCGAATCGCAGCCGCAGCAGCAGGCCCCGCTCCAGCAGCCCGCTCGGGACGCTCGGATCGCCGACGGCGCCGAGCAGGATCGCGTCATGCCCGGCGATCTCGGTGAGCACCGAGTCCGGCAGGATCTCCCCGGTGCGATGCCAGCGCTGCGAGCCCAGGTCGTAGCTGGTCGGCTGGATCGAGACGCCGACCGTCGCGGCCCGCAGGACCTTGATCGCCTCGGCGACCACCTCGGGCCCGATGCCGTCGCCGCCGATCACCGCGAGCCGGATGGTGCGTGCCGTCACGGGAGTACCTTACTGGTCAGGCTTCCTCGAGGTCGGCGACCCGGCCGGCCGAGGCGCCGATAGCGCTCATCATCTCCTCCAGCAGCGCGGGCGACACCGCGGTGTCCACGGTCAGCGCGATCAGCGCGTTGCCGCCCCTGGCGTCCCGGCAGACCTGCATCCCGGCGATGTTGATCTGATGGCCGCCGAGTATCTGGCCGACGATGCCGACGACGCCTGGCTTGTCGACGTAGCTGAGGAACACCATGTGCTCGGCCGGGGCGATCTCGGTGTCGAAGCCGTTGATCTCGACGATCTTCTCAGCCTGCCGCAGCCCGGTCAGGGTTCCGCTGACCGACACCACGTGGCCGTCGGGCATGGTCCCGCGCAGGGTCAGCAGGTTGCGCCAGTCCGGGCTCTCCTCGTGGGTGACCAGGCCGATCTCCACGCCCCGCTCCTTGGCCACCAGCGGCGCGTTCACGTAGGTCACCGTGTCCTCGGTGACGTCGCTGAACAGGCCCTTCATGGCGGCCAGCTGCAGCACGCTGACATCCAGCGCGGCGATCTCGCCGCGCACCTCGACGTCGATCCGCGCCGCGATCCCGGCGGCCAGCGCGGTGAAGATCCGGCCCAGTTTCTCAGCCAGCGGCAGGGCCGGCCTGATCAGCTCGGCCACCGCCCCGCCCTGCACGTTGACCGCATCCGGCACGAACTCCCCGGCCAGGGCCAGCCGCACCGACCTGGCGACCTGGGTGCCGGCCTTCTCCTGCGCCTCGTGCGTGCTGGCGCCCAGGTGCGGGGTGCAGATCAGGTTGTCGAAGCCAAACAGCGGGCTGTCGGTGCAGGGCTCGCTGGCGTACACGTCCAGGGCGGCACCCGACACCCGGCCCTCGGCCAGGGCGCTGGCCAGGGCCTTCTCGTCGACGATGCCGCCGC
>Ga0302325_10017067_pt1 | contig 15362 bp, 13 predicted proteins | sample Palsa_T0_2_FD_201948 | JGI IMG/M metagenome (GOLD analysis project Ga0302325, IMG submission 201948) | Peat permafrost microbial communities from Stordalen Mire near Abisko, Sweden - Palsa_T0_2 | ecosystem: Environmental > Terrestrial > Soil > Palsa > Peat permafrost | place: Sweden: Abisko...
TCGTCAAAGCGGAGGCGAAAAGCAGCGAGAGTTTTCCGTCCGCTGCGTCCGGGAGTGACGCGTTTCTGGTCACTCCCGGTAGAACTCAGCCAGCAGCCGGTCGATTTCGGGATCGCTCCGGTACGCCTCTAGAAACGGGCCGGCGGTGGCTCGTATCGAAAAAAGGGGCGTGGCTTCTAACGCTTTCGAAAGCGTCCGGCCTATTGCGAGAACGTCGCCCCGGCCGACGTGGATGGCCAATAACGCGAACGCCGGGATGTATTCGCTTCGGCCACCAGGATCCTCCAGTTCGCTTAGCAACCGGATCGTGTCGTCGAGACGCCCGGCACGGGCGTATACCAGCCCCAGAGCGCCTACAAATATCGGGGCACGGACAGGTTGACAGTCCGTTCCAGAGCTTCAATCGCCTCTTCGTTGCGCCCCAGACCGGTGAGCGCCACCCCAAGTATCCACAGAGCGAGCAGGTAGTCTGGCTGTAGTTCCAGCGCCCGCCGTGCCGTGCGCTCTGAAAGATCGAAACGGCCCAAGGGAGAAATAGGTCACCGTGCAAAAGCCGTGGATTGACGGCGACAGCGGATCCATCTGGCAGGCCCGGGTCGAGTGCGTCACCGCATCCTCCTCGTTTCCTTCCGTCGCCAGGAACAGCCCGTAATAAGCCTCGGCAATTGAAGAGCGCGGATTAATGGCGATTGCCTTCCGGAAGTGGGTTCCGGCCTCCCTCCATGCCCTCTCGAAGTAGAACGCGAAAACTGCGCGCGAGAAGTTCACTTCCGATAACTCAGGCGCCAGAGCCATCGCGCGCGCCACGGCGGCATGAGCCGGCGGTCGGCCTTTCTCCGCCGACACCCAGCCATAGACCCGGAGGATCGCGTAGCAATCCGCGAGCCCCGCATAGGCGAGCGCATACTCGGGATCAAGCTGGATCGTCTGCTCGAAGCACTGAATGGCCAGGCGCACGGCGGCCGGCGTTCGCTGATGCCAGTGGTAGCGTCCCTTGAGGTACGTCTCGTAGGCGTCAACATTTCTTGTGGAGGGTTTGACAGCGCCAGTCAGGGTCACTTTGAGGCGCTCGGCGATCGCCGAGGCAATCTCGTCCTGCACCTCGAAGATGTCTTCCATTTGCCGGTCGTAGCGCTCCGACCAGATCTGAAAGCCGTTCCGGACATCCACAAGTTGCACCGTGACACGAACCCGGTTGGCGGCTCGCCGGACGCTGCCCTGGAGTACGCTATTTACGTTTAGACGGGCGCCAATTTCGCTCAACTCAACCGCTTTGCCCTTGAACGAGAACGATGACGTGCGGGCGGCCACGTTCAAACCCCCGACCTGGCTTAGAGCGTTCAGTATCTCCTCGGCCAGCCCGTCACTTAAATATTCGTTCTCTTTATCGGCGCTCAAATTGGCGAAAGGGAGGACAGCGATGGACGAGGTTTTTTCCTCGAACTTCGATGCTTCACTGGCTGCGACGGCCACTCGCAATTCAGCGGCGTTCGGGAATCTCTCAGCCGACGATTTCCGGAGGCAGCGAGAGACCAAACGAACGACTTCGGACGGAGCATCGAGCGGCTTAGGCTCGTCCCGTAGGATAGCGGCCATGATCGCCGTAGCCGTATCCCCCGGGAACGGCAGCCGCCCGCTCAGCATTTCATAGAGAACCACCCCAAACGAAAAGATGTCGGAGCGCGCATCGATGGGCTTGGCTTCGGCCTGTTCGGGCGACATGTAGGCGGCTGTGCCCAGGATTGTGCCCGGCTGTGTCAGGCCGATCGCGGCCGTCTCGTCCGGCGCGGGCCCGCTAAAGAGTGCGAGACCGAAATCGAGCAGCTTGATGCCCGCAGCCGTCACCAGGATGTTCGCTGGTTTCAAATCGCGATGCGTGAAGTTCCTGGCGTGCGCGTGCTCGAGCGCATCGCAAATCTGCATGGCATACTTTAGCGCCTGGTCGACAGGCAAAGGCCGCTTGAGGGGTGCGCCTTCGATGTACTCCATCACCAGGTAATTTGGACCCACGTCGTAGATCTGGCAGATGTTGGGATGGTTCAGCGCTGCGATCGCTTTGGCCTCCCGCTCGAAGCGTTCGCTGAACTGTCCGGCGGAAACCTTAATCGCGACATCGCGGTTCAGGCGCGGATCGCGGGCCTTCCATACCTCGCCCATACCGCCCGCGCCAATTGGCGCAAGGACTTCGTAAGGGCCGAGTTAGTCGCCTGCGGAAAGTTGCATGTTACGGGTCCAGCTAAGTGTAGCCGATTCGAAATTTGCCCTGCAGCGCGTATCCTGGATCGTCGCCGGCGCCGATTGTGCATACTCTATAGAAGGAGCCGTAAATGATCTCAAGAATATTTCTGGCAGGTTTGGCCGCGTCCGCCCTGGCGCTGTCCTACTCCGGCGACAGTTTTGCTTCGAAATTCGAAGCGATGCCAGCGGCTGTGCAGGAAACGGCAGCGGCCAATATGAAAAACGCGCTGCCGATAAGCATCACTTCCACCAAAGGCGAGCACGGCATGGAATATCAGGTCAACACGCGGCTCAACGGGGAAACCCACAACCTCGTCATCGATGAAAAGGGCAACCTGCTGGCCGTGAAGGACGGAACAGATCTCGCCTCCCTTCCCCCCGCGGTCAAGGCGGCGATTGAAAAGGAAGCGGCCGCGTCAAAGATCACAACCCTGGAAAAAGTCACGGAAGGCGAGCAAGTCACTTACGGCGCCGTGATGACGGACGAAGCGCCGGGCAAATACGTCCGGGTCCGCATCGCCGCCGACGGCACGCTCAAATCGAAGAACCAGCAAGATACCGACCGGTAATAGCTGCCCCGCCATCACTGGATTTGTCCAAAATGTCGCCCGTTATAATGCCCGAATGTACACGCCTCAAGCTGGAATTTTCGCTCTTGGAACGTCCTCTCACGCATACCTAGAGTTTGACATTCTGGATGCAAAAAAGCGCAGTGAGTTCGCCTCCACAATCTCCGCGATCCGTGAACCGCGCACCACCACGGGAGGAGTGAACTTCGTCATCGGCTTTCGGCCGGAGCTCTGGCGCGATATGGTTCCTAGTGACGCCCCAACGGACATTGAGGGCTTCAACAAAGAGATCCAGGGCACGGAAGGATTCACGATGCCCGCCACGCAACATGATGCCCTGGTATGGCTCTCCGGCAGCGCTTATGACGTGATCTTCGATATGGCCCGCTCGGTCGTCCGCGACCTCGCAGGCCAGGCATCGCTAGGGGAAGAGACCTCGAGTTGGCCTTACCGCCACGATCGCGATCTTACCGGTTTTATCGATGGCTCGGAGAATCCCACTCTTCTCGACGCCCCCGCCGAGGCCCTCTTGCCCGAAGGAGTTCCCGGCGCTGCCGGCTCAATCCTGTTGCTTCAAAAATGGAAGCACAAGGTAACTGAGTGGGAAGCCCTCACAATCGACCGGCAGGAGCGCATCATGGGGCGCACCAAGCCGGACAGCATCGAGCTGGAGAACAAGCCGCTCGATTCGCATGTCGCCCGCACCGATCAGGATGAGTTTGGCCACATCTTTCGCCGCAACATGCCCTACGGCACCGTCATGGACCACGGCACCATGTTCGTCGGATTCAGCTCAGAACAGAAACGCCTTTCGAGCATGCTCGATAGCTTGGCAGGCCTGGTCACCGGCACGCGCGACGCGCTCACCCGCTTTACTCAACCCCTGACCGGCTCCTACTACTTCGTGCCTTCGGTCGAGAGCCTGCGGCGCCTGCGGTAAGGCCCTACATCGCGCGATCGGTCCTTGGTGGGGCAGACCCCTTGGTCTGCGCGCGAACCCCTGATCGCGCTCTTCCGCCTACTGTCAAGCTAGACCCATCTCGGCATTTTATGGATCTCACCGGCCAAATCCCTGAGATAGGCGGTAGCCGGACCCGGGCTCTCATCGGCACTCCCAGACGATCCTCTCCGAAGGAGCGCGACATGAACCGCGAGCAATCGCCAATCGATCAGTTCCGTTCGCGCCCTCGCCCGCTCCCAGTGATAAGTGTCCTCGCGCATCATCGTCAGCCGCAATTCCCAAGTCTCTTCCATTTCCCGGATCGCGGCGCGGGCGGAATCGGACGCCTGCCTGAGAGCGCGAAAGTCAGGCGCGGCAAAAGCTGCGAGCAGAGTGGAACGAGAGAGGGAGCCCTCGCCTTTGCCATCGAAACTGATTTCCGGCTCGAACGGGTTGCCCGAAACAGCCGCCGCCAAAGCAAGTACCGGGAGCGACCGGGCGATCTGAATCGCCGTCCCCAATTCGGCTGACCAAGGGCGAGAGATCTCGTCTGGGTAAAGACGGTTTTCGGACCGCGGCAGGATTCGAATCCCGTCCGCCGACAATCGGACGTTCAGATATCCGGCAAGACTACCGAAGAACGCGGATCGCGCCAATTCCGGCAAACTGCAGCGGCGCAAATCGCTTACTACCGCTGCCCGCGCCAGATAGAGAAGCCCCTCGGCCGTGTGATTGCTGGCAAAGGCCAATGCCGCCGCGTCGGACCAGCACTCGGCCGCGCCCGAAATCTCCGCCGCCTGCTCGACGACCGCCTCCGTTTCACCGCGCCGCCTGGTCATGAATTGGGACAATCGGCGAGCACCCTTGGCGCAATCGACCAAGAATTCGATTCGCCCACGAACCAAGTCACTGGACCACTTTTCCGAGCCGGGAATCCTGCTCAAGCAACCACCTCGATCAGATTACAGATGTCGAGTGGATCCACGAAGTCCGGATTGTCCGCCTGAAAAATGAAATTCCCGCGAGCATCGAATTTTTGCACCCACTCGATTTGACGATGCGGTACCAATATCTTCGCGGCCACTTCCCCCTCGTCATGGAACGTGAAGAATTGCCGGAATATATTGAGTTCGCGCACCTCATCGGCCAGCGGAGAAAGCCCGGCCGACGGCTTCGGGGAGAGAATTACCCAGCAGCGGAAAATATATCCGGAGACGGCGCCTCCTTGCGTCGCAAAATCGAGCGCGGTCCGCCAGGCGGGCCGAACCGATACGCCATGCGATGCGGGAACAACGCTGCCGGCGGATAGAGAAATGTAGGGAGTGTTCCCCGCGACGGCCCCATAGTTGTTGACGTGATTATCGAGCGCGGCCTGGCTCAGTGTTTGCTGAGCCGCGGAAACGTCGGCAAACGCGTTGGAGCCGGCGTAGCTGAGCAGCCACCGGCTGGGGATTCCCTTCCGGAGCAGCCCTGTGGCATGGGCGTCGGTAAAATGCGAATGCTCCGAAATCCCCTTTAAACACCACTGTAGTAACATTACGAATTCATTGTCTCCGACACTCCCTGTTTTCGGTGATAGAATCTCCCCAATTCACATTATGTCGCCGCGCGTACGCACGACAATTCTTGCGCTTTCGCACCTCATCGCCGCGATTCTTCTGATCTTGGCCGCGGTCCAGGTCGCGCAGCCGGGGCCGTGGCGAACCGCCGTCTATCTGGTGGGAGGCGGGCTGTTCGTCGCGATCGTCGCCACGCGGCTCATCGGCGCAGCCTCCGGCGGGGAAACTCAATTTCAGTGGCCGCTGATGCTCTGCTGGATGACGGCCGCCGGTTTAATCGTCGCGGGAGTCGCGAGCGTAACACCGGATGGTCCGCCCCGTCAGTTCGTCTTGCTGGCAGGGGCTGGAGCCGCTCTGGCGCTTCTGGGCTGGTGGTTCTTCTCGGATGGCTCGCCGGCGATGTTCCGCTCAAAGGACGGCGGCGAGACCAAACAGGACAGAGACACTCGCTGGACCCGCGACACCGTTCTCACGTTCTCCTACGTCGGAATGGCCGGTCTCGTCCTGTTCTCTATCCGGTCAGTCGTGCCGAAGGGTCCCGTCGAAGGCCTGTTTCAGGTACTCGGAGCGGGCACTCTGATCGCGTGCGGATCGTTGTTGACCGGCGCGTTGATTGGATTCCTGTTCGGCATTCCGCGAGCCCAGACCGGAAGTAAGCCGCCGGCGCCAGGCCCGTCAGGCAAGGAAGGAGAAGGCCACGCGAGTAAGCAGGCGGCTGCGGCTCAAGCATCTCAGGCTGAGTTCGATGTCAATACGAACCTCGAACAAATCTCCGATTGGCTCACGAAAATCATCGTGGGCATGGGGCTGGTCAATCTGCGAAAAATGCCAGGATATTTTCAGGGCCTGGGCGGCTATTTCAGCCACGCGCTCGGCACGGATGTGCAAGGCGGAGAGAGCGTTGTCCTGGCGTTGATAGTTCTTTTTCTCGTATGCGGCTTCCTGCTGGGTTATTTGCTGACACGCCTTTTCCTGACGGGAGCCTTCACCCGGGCTCTCTCACCGGCTGATCAGTTGCGCGAGGCCCTTATGGCGACCGATACCGGTACCAGCACGGGGACAGGCGACGGCGCAAGCACGGCCAACATCGAAGCGATACAAAAAATCGACCTGGTTGCGTCTCGTGTCTCGCCCGATCAGCTCAAACAACAGGTGATGGCTCTCGCGACCGAGTACAACGTCACCCGGTCATCCTTGCAGCCTGGACGCGACCGCACCAGGAAGTTGGACAACATTGTCCTTCGTATGCAGGGGCTCGCCAAGCAGGCGTACGGAATACTTCCAGATCTTGTGGCCGGCATGAGTGATGGAGAAAAACTGGCGGCGATCGCCTTTCTCCAAGTCATCCCCGATAAGAGCTACATTCCGTGGCTTGCAGAGACATTCGACAAGGGCACGCGGTTTGTTATGTATCACGCCGCCGTAGCGCTCAGGAATTCCGTCAATGCGATCGGAAAAACTGCCCATACGGAGTTGGCCGCGGCCCTGACCGAGTGCCTGAAACACGTCCCGGACGACGAGCCGAACATCAAGAAAATCCTCACGGACGCCCAATCCTCGCTGCAATATCTCGCCAGCGACCCGGATGCCGCGACATAGGCCGTGCCCTCGCCGCTAGTCCTGCGGAAGGTAACGGATATCGAATTTGCGGTTCGTTATGAACAAAACTGTGACGTCGGTTTCCGCCGTGGCTCCATGCTCCATCTCGAGGCCGGTGGGAAACCACACGAAGTGACCAGGTCCGAAGCTCCCCGCGTGCGTAACCAGGGTTCCGTCGAGCACGTACATGCCATGGGCGCATGTGTGGACATGGCGCGAGTTGACAACTCCTGCGGGATACCGAGACGATCCGGATTTCCGCTCCTGTTTCAGGATCTTCAATTAGATTTTTACGGTAGAGCATCTTGCCGAGATGCTCGTTCCAGCGCTCCTCCCAGGGAAGTTCGGCGGTATTGATCGCCGTCATCTGATCGAGTTTCACTCAAATAGTATAGCCACCAGCCTGCCCATAAGCGCTAACTTAAGCCGAAATGGCTTTGGATACGCCTAATTCGTGGCAGCCCGTGGCCCAATATAACGCCGTTGTCCCGGCCCACTTCCGTATAGCCGACCATCCGCTCGGAGCGGGCACATTCCAGTAAACGGAACTTTGCAGACCTTGGTAAGGGGCGACGCAGATTTCTCTACGCTGGGCGAGTTAGGGGGCAAATGAATCGTGGAGAAACGCACAACCTCATCATCGATGAAAAGGGCAACCTGCTGGCCGTGAAGGATGGAACCGATCTCGCCTCCCTTCCTGCCGCGGTAAAGGCAGCGATTGAGAAGGAATCGGCCGCGTCAAAGATCACAACCCTGGAAAGAGTTACGGAAGGCCAGCAAGTCACCTACGGCGCCGTGATGACGGACGACTCACCGGGCAAGTACGTCCGGGTCCGAATCGCACCGGACTGAACACTCAAATCGAAGAACCAGCAAGATACCGACAGGTAATCGCAGCGTAGCCGTGGCCCACGTTCGTGGCGCAGACTCTCTGCGCTTTAAGCTGTGAATTCCCAGCAGCTAACAGTAGTACAAAGCAGATTGAAGTCTTCGCGGATTGCATAGGTATTACTCGCTGAGGACGGCGACTGGATTGACGCGTGAGGCGCGGCGGGCTGGGAGGGCGCAGGCGGCCATCGCTATCGCGGTTAGAACTATGACTACCGTTCCGATTACTAATGGGTCTAGCGGGTGGACGCCATAGACTTCGTTTGCTACTGCTTTCTGTAGGGAAATTACGCCTACTATGCCCAGGATGAGGCCTCCGACTATTAGCGTGAAGCCTTCGCGGAGAACTAAACCTACGATGCTTGCGCCGGTGCTGCCGAGAGCTACACGGATGCCGATTTCGCGGCGGCGGAGGGTGACCAAATAAGCCAGGACGCCGTAAATGCCGATCGCGGAGAGGAATAGCGCTAGGGCTCCGAAGGCTAACGCCAGCGTCATCGACATGCGGCGGGAGGCCATGGAGAGCTCTTCGCGTTCGACCATGGTTTTGGCGTCGAAGACTGGAATTTCGGGGTCGATAGCGGCGATGGCGGCGCGGACTGAACTGAGGACAGTGCTCGGGGGGACGCTGGTTTTAACGGCTAGCGTGGCGTAGCGGGAGGGGTCTTGGGAGTAGGGGGAGTAATAAGCTCCGACGGAGTTTCCGGACCCGGCGAGGTCTTCGAGGCGGATTGAACGAACGACGCCAACGACTGTGTAACGGCGGGTTTTTGGTCCTGGCGCGTTGAGTTCTTCAGGGCTATCGGGTTTGAACATGCGGCGTCCGATGGGGTCGCGGCCAGGCCAGAAATGATTCGCTAGTTTTTCGTCGATGACGAGCGCTAAAGGGGCGTCGGGTTGATCCCGGTCGTCGAATAGGCGGCCGCGGATGAGGGGGATGTTCATCGCTTCGAAAAAGCCGGCGGTGGCGTTGATCTGGTGAGGCGAAATGATGGATTCGCCGGGCTTCATGCGGTAGCCTTCGGCGATGATAACGCTGTCGCTGTAATCGCCGCCAAAGGGGATGGTGGAGGTGGCGCCTACGGCAGTGACGCCGGGCAATGCGTGGATGGCAGCGATCATGCGGGTCATGAGGGCCCGCTGTTCGGGGTCGCCTTTGTATTTGGCGCGGGGGGCGCTGAAGGTGGCGGTCAGGACGCTCGAGGAGTTGAAGCCGGGGTCTACGGCGAGCAGGTTGCGGAAGCTGGTTAATAGCAGGCCGGCGGCAGTTACGAGGAGGAAGGCAAAGGCTATTTCAGCTACGACTAAGGCTTGGCGGAGGCGGCGGGTGTGGGTTCCGGTGGTTCCGCTGCGGCTGCTTTCCTGGAGCGTGCCGCTGAGGTTGACTTGGAAGACGTTGGCGAGCGGCATGAGTCCGGTGATGACGCCGACTGCGATGGACATGACGATGGCGACGAGGGTGACAATGGCGTCGATATGGACTTCGGTGGCGCGGGGGAATTGGTCGAGGCCAATGGTCACTAATACACGCAGGCAGGCGTAGCCGAAAAATATTCCCGCAGCGGCGCCAAGGCTCGAGAGCAGGACACTTTCGAGGATCAGTTGGCGGGCAAGGCGGGCGCGGGAGACGCCTAGGGCGAGACGGATAGCGATTTCCTTGCGACGGACGGTGAGGCGAGCGAGGACGAGGTTTGCAATGTTGAGAGCACCGAGGAGCAGGACGAAGACTGCTGCTCCCCAGAGGAGGTAGAGCGAGCCTTCGATCTTCTTGACGAGCATGTGCTGGAGGGGCTCGACAGTGGTGTGGAAGCCGGCGTTGATGACGGCCTCGCGGTAGGCGGGAAAACGGTCGAGGTTGGCGGCGTTGATGGCGTTGACCTGGGATTGGATTTGGGCGATGGTGGCACCGGGCTTGAGGCGGCCGATGTGGTACCAGTTGTTGCTGTGGTGGACGACCTTGTCCTGCGGGGTGAAGGCGGCTGGGATCCAGAAGCGGACTTCGGGGTCGACGAAATCGAAGTTGGCGGGCATGACGCCGACGATGTCGAAGACGCGGCCGTTGAGGCGCATTTGACGGCCGATGGCGTTGGGGTCGGCGCTATAGAGGCGATGCCATAGAGCGCTGCTTAGAATTATTTTTTGTTCCTTGCCGATTTCACCCTCCTGTTCCGTGAAATTTCTGCCGATCTGAGGGCTAATACGCAGGAGTGAGAAGAGCGACGGAGTGGCGAGCATGCCGTGGATCTGTTCCGCGGCATTGCCCTCAACGTTGAGGGTCTGCATGGTCATGCGGAAGAGGGCTTGATTGGGGAGGGCGGGAACGCCGGCGAGGCGGTCGTAATAGTCGCCGGAGCCGCTGTTGGTGCTGTCGCTTATACCCGCTTTCGGGTATTGGTTCGACATGACGACGATGGAATCGGATTCGGGAACGGGGAGGGGGCGCAGGAGGACGGAATTGACGACGGCGAAAGTGGTGGTATTGGCGGCGATGCAGACGGCGAGCGTGAGGACGACAGTGGCGGAGAAACCTTTGTCGCGCAGCAGCGAGCGGGTGGCGTATTTGATACCGGAGAAGATGTGATCGGCCATATGTGTCGTCCTTCTCTTGTCTTACGGTGAAGGGTAGCGCGACGTTCCAAGTTCCGGAGGGATAATTCGTGAAAGGAACGGAATCGATGATTTCCCGTACGATCGTGGTTCTTTTGGCGGTTTCAGGCGTCCTTTGCGGGCAAGGCAGTAGTGGAGTTAAGCCAGGCGATGTAGCGCCGCAGTTTGTCTGGAGCAAGATTTTGCAACCAGCCGGTCCGGCGGGGCACGAACCGGCGGAGGTGTTCGGGTCGGTTGCGGTGATCGCGTTCTTTCCCAATGTCGAAGCGAACGAACCGCTGGTGCAGCAATGGAACGGGCTGGTGGATCAGTTTGCCGGTCAGGGGGTTCGTTTTGTTTGGATCGCGTCACAGAATGGCGCGCAGCTAGCCGCATGGTTGCCGAAACATCCGATGAAAGGGTGGCTGCTACTCGACGAGCAGGGCGAGACGGCGAAAAGATACGGAGTGGAATTCGCAGATAGCGTGATCGTTGGGTCGAACGGCAAGATTGCGGGCTTCACGCAGATGCTCCCTTCGGCTGAACAGATCCAGGCGGTGCTTAGTGGGAAGGGCGATGCTCATCTGGAGGCGGCTCCGTTTCACATGGGGCGGGGTGAGCCTAAACCGAATTTGCCGCCTTCCTATGAGGTGCATGTCTCGGTTAGTAAGACCGATGGGACTAAGAGTTCCAGCGGGCCGGACTTTATGAGCGAGAAAGGCTTCGGTTTGCGGGCTCTGCTGGCATCGCTTTATGAGACTGAGGAGAACCAGGTTGTGCTGCCGGATGATCTCAACGGTAAGAAGACACGGTACGATGCGGTGCTGGTCCCGCCGGGACCGATGGAGTTTTCCGAGATGCGTCGGCTGATGCGGGAGGGGGTCGAGAAGCACTTCGGCCTCGTGAAGAGCACGGAACACCGGCTGATGGACGTTTACGTGATGACGGCGGTCGCCGAGAAAATTAAGGCGTTGAAGGCGAGCGAAGAGGAAGCAGCCATGTATGGTGGGGTGTCGAGTCAGGAGATCGTGCTGGGCGAGGGCGCTGTCGCGGGCAAGGAGCCGACTGAGGAGGAAATGCAAAAAATGATGGAGACAGCGATGCTGTTGGCCATCACGGCGACCAGCACCATGAGGGAGGCCGCTATGATTTTGGAGCTTAGTCTGCATCGTCCGGTCATTGATGAGACCGGACTCGATGGCGCGTACAAGCTCAAGGTCAAAGGTGACGCTAAGACATCGGAAGACTTTCTGCGCCTGCTGAAAGAGCAGACAGGGCTGGTGGTGACGCCCGATCGCAGGAGCGTCGAAGTGGTGGTCTTTACAAAGAGGTAAATTAGCGGAATGGCTTTCAAACCTACCGCCACGTTGAGCATTCCTTTTTTGTATTTACTAAGTACCAGCTTTGGGCAAGTGCCGCCGCCGGATCCGGTGGTGGTGGCGAAGAGGAATGCCATCGAGAAAGAGCTGGAGTCGATCGCCGTTATCGATCGCAAGGTCATGGTCCCGATGCGGGATGGGAAGCGCATGGCTACGGATGTTTATCGGCCCAAGGGCGCTGGGAAAGTCCCGGTGATTTTTGTTCGGACGCCTTACAACTTCAACTTCTGGGATATAGGGCTTGGTGCGCCTCGGGATTTGACGGCTGAGCTGACGGCCGTGAAGCGCGGGTATGCGTATGTCGAGATGAATGAGCGCGGGCACTTCTTCTCCGAGGGGAGCTACGACATTTTGGGGCCGCCGCTGACGGATGGGTCGGATGCGATAACTTGGATTGCGGCGCAGACGTGGTCGAACACCAAGGTGGGGACGATCGGGTGTTCGTCAACTGCGGAATGGCAGTTGGGTGTGGCGGCGCAGGGGAATCCGTCGTTTACGACCATGATTCCGCAAGGGTTTGGAGCGGGCGTAGGGCGTGTGGGTCCGTATTATGAGGCGGGCAATTGGTATCGCGGCGGGGCGGTGCAGATGCTGTTCATCGCGTGGCTGTATGGAGAGCAGAATCAGGTGCGGCCTACTTTTCCGCCGAATACTTCGCAGGAGGATTTGATCCGGTTTTCGAAAGCGTTCGATTTGGCCGGGCATTATCCGCCGGTGGATTGGTCGAAGGCGCTGCAGCATTTGCCGGAGATGGACATTATCAAAGCGGTGGACGGGCCGCATGGGATTTTCGCGGACCGGATGGAGATTTCGACCGGCGGCGCAATGATCAAGCGGGCTCCGAACGATCTGGCGTGGTATCGCGGCGGATTGTGGCATGACAACATGCCGATCAATATTCCAGGGCTTTGGTTTATGTCCTGGTATGACGTGTCGGTGGGGCCGAATCTGGCTGCGTATAACTATGTGCGGCGGACGGCGAAACCGGAGATTGCGAATGAGCAGTATGCGGTGATCGCGCCGACTCTGCATTGCGGGTATACGCGCGCGACGGAGGATACAGTGGTCGGCGAACGGAGTATGGGCGATGCACGGCTCGATTACGACGCGCTGACCTATGGGTGGTTCGATCATTTCCTGAAGGGCGCTGATAACCAGATTCTGGAGAAGACGCCGCGGGTCCGCTATTTCACGATGGGGCTGAACAAGTGGCAGACCGCGGAGACTTGGCCGCCGGAGGGCGCGGCGCCGATGAAGTTTTACCTGGCGAGTTCGGGGAACGCGAATAGTCTTTATGGCGACGGGACGCTGGAGGTTGCCGCGCCCGGGCAGGATCAGCCCGACCGGTTTGCTTACGATCCGGCGAATCCGGTGCCTTCGTATGGCGGAAATGTTTGTTGTACGGGGAATGCGGTGACGGGCGGGGCGTTCGACCAGCGGAAGATGGAGGCACGCGGGGACATTCTGGTTTACACGTCAGCGCCTTTGAAGGAAGGCATTGAGGTCAGCGGGCCAATTGGTGCGACGTTCTATGTGTCGTCGGATGTGAAGGATACCGATGTGACCGTGAAGATTCTGGATGTATATCCGGATGGAACGGCGTATAACCTGGACGAGACGATTCAGAGACTGCGGTATCGGGATGGGTACGAGAAGCCGCCGGTTTGGATGGAGAACGGGAAGGTTTATAAGGTGGCGATCCAGCCGATGAACACGAGCAATTACTTTCCGGCGGGGCACAGGCTGCGAATCGAAGTTTCGAGCAGCAACTTTCCGCGGTTCGACCGGAACCTAAATACGAGTGGCAATAATTACGATGAGGTGTCCGGGGTGGTGGCGCATAACGTTGTGCATCATTCGAGGGAGTATCCGTCGGAAGTCTCGATTACGGTGGTCAGCAAGAAGCATTAGGTAAATTTCTGTGAGATTTGTTACCTAAATTTCGTACTAGTCAGACAAAGCCGCAGGAACTGTAAAATGCCGTTGCGAATCCCTCACTTAGGAAGGGGGCGTGTGCCGCACGCCTCCTCTGCGGATTCCCCTCCGCGGCGGATGACGTTCTATCGCCATTCCGAGCGGGAGAAGTTCAGCAATCCGTTGCCGGTTCCCTGTAGGATTGCCGTGGTAGCCCCGAATTTTCAGGATAAGGATGGGGTGCGGTCGTTCGACGAAGATCAATCTTCTGAAATTGCGCGGTTCCTTCCGGAAATTCTGGCAGGAACCGTTCCTGTTTTACTGAGGCTGGCGGAGGTGGTTCGCATTTCCCGGGCGCTGGTGGCTTTTTCGGGGGCGAGGGTGGGGCCGGTGACGCATCGGGACCGGGATCTGCTGTGGAGCGCTTATCAGGTGCCGATTTTTGAGCAGTGTTTGGGTCCGAATGGAAAGGTGATCGCGCGTGAATGCGAGGCGCATGACGGGCTGCATTTGTATTTGCCGCAGCATTATCACGGTAAAGTGAGGACTGAGGCATGTCCTTGCGGGCGGGCGGAGCCGCGGATCGCCTGATAATCTGTTAGGCAGTTAACGAGACCTTTTTGCGGCCGCTACGTCGATTCCATTTAAAGATGCCTGACGCTGCCGCACTTGCTGCCCGACTCATTCCAGGAGTCGATGTCGATCACGCCAAAGCTGGATTGGCCGAGCATGACCTGATCCGGGCGGCGCAGCGCGGCGATGAACAGGCTTTTGAGCGGCTGGTGCGGACTTATGACCAGTCCGTGCTGCGTATCGCATTGAATCTATTACGTTCTCCCGAAGATGCCCGCGATGTCTATCAGGAGGCGTTTCTCCGCGTTTATAAGAATCTGAGCAATTTCCGGTTCGATTGCAGCTTTCATACGTGGCTTTACCGGATTGTGACGAACATCTGCCTGGATCATCTGCGTAAGCGGAAAGTGCGGAAGGAAGAGCCGCCGGTGATCGATAGTCCGGATGGGGTGATCGACAGGATGGAGCGCGCGGAAGAAGAGGGCGCGCATGCGGATCCGGAGCGGGCCGCGTTTAACCTGCAGGTGGGCGCGCGGATCGATGTGGCGTTGAAGAATTTGAGCCCCCGAGAGAGAATGGTGTTCGAATTGCGCCATTACCAGGGACTGCGGTTGAGGAATATCGGTGAAGTGCTGGGCACCAGCGAGGAGGCCGCGAAGAACTGCCTGTTCCGCGCCACGCAGAAGATGCGCGGCGTTCTGGGTGACCTGGTATGACCTGCGATTCGGTACAGCGCGCAATTCCGCTTTATCTTTATGGCGAACTTCCGCCTGAGGTGGAGGAAGACGTGGAAGCGCACACCACCGGCTGCAAGGAGTGTTCGAAGGAACTGGAAATGCAACGCGAGTTTGCCCGCAGCCTGAACGAACACGAACTGGAGCCTTCGCTGGATTTGCTGGTGGAGTGCCGGCGGTCGCTGGCGGTGGAATTGAAGCGGCAGGAAGTGACTGCGCCGGCGGGGCTGGCGTCGGTTTGGAGACGGATCTTTGGATTTCCGGTCAACAATTTCCGGATTCCGGCTGGAGCGATGGCCGTATTTGCGCTGGGCTGGTTCGCGGCAAGGACTCCGCAATTAACGGCTGTATTGCCGGGTGCCCCGCAGCAGGCGGGGTTGATT